>CXWL01001187.1_pt1 | contig 19197 bp, 13 predicted proteins | sample 590931 | NCBI WGS metagenome assembly CXWL01 (sample SAMEA3498368, study PRJEB10139) | groundwater metagenome | biome: water well; material: biofilm material | place: Germany | collected 2015-04-27 | reverse complement strand
CTGGTAGGCGTAGCCAGCCCTCAATGCGCCCGATTCATTCCACGGGCGCGCGACAATTTGCAAGCCAATCGGCAGGCCGTCCTTTGTGAAACCGCAGGGGACGGAGAGCGCGGGCAGGCCGGTCAAGTTGAAGGGCGCGGTGAAGCGCGTCAACTGGCGGGCGCGCTCCACGGCATTTTCTCCTTCCAAAAAGGGCGCGGGGATGGGTGTGGTGGGGAGGATCAGCACATCATATTGATCGAAGAGATTCTCGCATCTGCGCCGCGCCTCAACCTGGGTGCGCCTCGCAAGCGCATACTCGCTGGAGGTGAATGCCGCTCCCGTTTCCAGCCGCTGACGTACATCCGCGCCGAACCAGTCTGGGTGTTCCTTCAATCTTTCGCGGTGGAAGGCTGCGCCATCGGCTTGAGTCATCACGGCATTGGCAAGCGCGGCTTCTTTCAGAAAGTCCACGTTCACTTCGGTGATGATCATGCCCTGCTCCTCCAAAATTTTCGCCGCCTTGCAGATGGCTTCCAGAATTTCCGCGTCCGCCGCCTCTTCGATAAAACTTCCAATGGCGAAGGCCGCCTTGCGGCCCTGCATCGAATCTATTAAATGACTGGAATAATCTCCGGGCAATGTTTTTACGCAAGCGGGGTCCTGCTCGTCGTAGCCGCCCATCACTTGCAGCATTAACGCTGCATCTTCCACTTTACGCGTGATGGGGCCCGCGTGGTCGAGATTCCACGAAAGCGGCAGGATGCCGCGCAGACTGACGCGCCCATAAGTGGGCTTGAGTCCTACCACGCCGCACAACGCAGCAGGGATGCGGATGGAGCCACCCGTGTCTGTGCCTATCGCCGCCATAGCCATGCCTGTGGCAACCGCCACCGCGCTGCCGCCAGAGGAGCCGCCGGGCGTGCGGGTAATATCCCATGGATTTCTGCACGCTCCGAAATGCGGGTTGTTGTTGGTTACGCCGAGTGCGATCTCGTGCGTGTTCGTTTTGCCGATGATCTGCCCTCCCGCTCTTTTTATTTTATGCACAACGAAGGCGTCTTCTGTGGGGATGTTGTCCGCGAAGAATTTCGATCCGCCGGTGGTGCGGATGCCTTTCGTATCGTATAAGTCTTTTACCGCAATGGGGATTCCATAAAGCGGCACGCTTTGCGTCCCGGATGGCGGGAGTGCATTTTTTTCAGGCTCCACCACCGTGATAAAAGCATTAAGCGTCGGGTTGAGTCTTTCAATTTGACGGTAGCAGGCCGAGGCGAGGTCAGATGCGCTTACTTCGCTGCTTTTTACCAGGTCACGCTGGTTGGTCAGGGATAATGTGTCAAGTTTCATACATCGAAATTATATCCAAAGAAGTTCGTTTTCCCATAGCCTGTCGGTACTGAAAAAGTAGGCCACGTTTTAACGTGACCTACAAACTTGTTTGGAATGTCTGAATATAGGTTAGAACAACCCAACCACTTTGCCTGTTTTCAAATCCAGGTCAACATCGTAAAAGACGGGGCGGGTGGGCAGGCCGGGCATCGTGCGCATATCGCCGAGGATCGGGTACAAAAAGCCTGCGCCAGCCGAAGCGCGGATTTCGCGCACGCTGATGCGGAATCCAGTGGGTGCGCCTTTCTTTGATGCATCGGTGGTGAAGGAAAGATGCGTCTTTGCCATGCAGATCGGAAGTTGATCAAAGCCGAGGCGGGTGTAGCGCTCGATCTGTTCCTCGGCTTCGGGGGAGTAGTCCACACCGTCGGCGCGGTAAATGGCTGTTGCGATCTTCTCGATCTTTTCCTTGATGCTGGTTGTATCCAACGGATACAGAAATTCAAACTTGCTGGGCTTCTCAGCCGCTTTGATAACCGCTTCGGCCAGCTTCTTCGCGCCCGCGCCGCCATCCGCCCAGTGAGTAGAGACGACTGCATCCATGGCGCCCATCTTCATTGCGGCTTCGCGGATGATTTCGACTTCGGCTTTGGTATCGGTTGCAAAGGAGTTGACAGCCACGACCACATTCACACCGAATAGCAACGCGTTCTGAATATGGCGTTCAAGGTTGGGCAGACCTGCGCGAAGCAGTTCGAGATTCTCATCGGTGTATTCGGCGGCAAGCGGTTTGCCAGCGACGACCTTGGGTCCGCCGCCGTGCATCTTCAAAGCACGGACGGTGGCAACCATCACCACCACCTGCGGGATCAAGCCTGAATAGCGGCATTTGATGTCGAAGAATTTTTCCATGCCGATGTCTGCGCCGAAACCTGATTCGGTCACAACATAATCGGCCAGTTTGAGCGCGATCTTGTCAGCGATGATGGAAGATTGTCCGTGGGCGATGTTGGCGAACGGTCCCGCATGAACGGTGGCGGGAGTGCCTTCCAACGTCTGCATCAAGTTTGGCTTGATGGCATCCTTCATCAAGACCGTCACTGCGCCAGCCACGCCGAGGTCTTCCGCAGTGACGGCTTCGCCGCGTTTGTTGGTGGCTACCACCATGCGCCCGAAACGGTCACGCATATCTTCGAGCGAAGTGGTGAGCGCCAGGATCGCCATGATCTCGGAAGCGACGGTGATGTCGTAGCCAGACATGTGCTCATGGCCTGCTTCATCCTTGCCGCGGCCAACTTGCACTTCGCGCAGGAAACGATCGTTGATGTCGATCACGCGCCGCCAGGTGATGGTCGCTTCGTCAATGTCGAGGCGGGCAAAGAGGGTACGTTCTTCGGGCGTCAAATCGTTGGGGTTGGCTTTGTTGATTCCCAATTTCTGCAAACGGCGCAGCATGGTGGGGGAGAATCTACGGTTGCCTTTTTTATCCAACGGGCAGAGCGCGTTGAACAGCTTTTCATCATCCTGCATTTTTTCGTGCATCACGCGCGCATCCAACGCAGCAGCCACGAGGTTGTGCGAGGCAGTGATGGCGTGAATGTCACCCGTCAGATGCAGGTTGAAATCTTCCATCGGGATGATCTGCGAATATCCGCCGCCCGCCGCACCGCCTTTGATGCCAAAGGTTGGGCCTTGCGATGGTTGGCGAATCGCCGTGATAACCTTCTTGCCGAGCAGCGCGCCGAGCGCCTGAGAAAGACCAACGGTGGTTGTCGTCTTGCCTTCGCCGAGCGGCGTGGGGGTGATCGCGGTCACATCCACATATTTGCCGTTCTTGCGGTTCTTCAAACGATCCAAAATTTCAAGTTTGATCTTGGCTTTGTAGGGGCCATACAATTCAAGTTCGTTTTCACGAATGCCAAGTTCCTGCGCGATCTGCAAAATCGGTTTGAGCTTTGCCGCCTGCGCGATATCAATATCCGAAGGTACAGGGCGGACGAGTTTTAACTTCGTCGGCTTGAAGGCCGTTTTTGCTGCTACTTTTTTCGGCGCAGCTTTCTTCGCGCTTTTCTTTGCGGGCTTTGTTTTGGGTGCCATGATCTCTCCTTGATATTATATATAATTCACTTACCCAATTATCTTAATTAACGATAAAAAAGCAAGAGTTTTTCGTCATCTTTTTGTCACGTCAGGCGGTTAATAGTGTGCCAACATTTTCGCCGCGCAATGCGCGTTCCAGAAATCCGTTTTCTTCCGCTGAAAAAATTTGTGCAGTCAACCCATTCGTTCTTTGGATTAATGCAAGCATTTCCTCCACTTTGGCTTTCATCCCGCCAGTGACATCGGTACTCGCCGAGCCGCCGATACCTGCCCGCATCTTTTCATAATCTGACAGTTGAATCTCTTTCACCAGCCTTGTCCTCGCTGGGAAATCCTCCCACACCCCGGCTTCCATTCCCGCCAGCAAAATGCGTGAAGGGGAGAACTGCTCCACTAAAAACATAAAGACATCCTCCGTCGAAAGGATGGTGCCGCCGAGTTTCTCGTCAAAGGCCACATCGCCATACACCACGGGCAGCAGGTGGACACCTAATGCTTTGCGTATAGTCAGTATATTGTGATGGATGACTTTTCGATCATTTGAAACCATCGAAGAGGAGGGCGGGAAGGAGATGGCAGGCACGCCCGCATTGAATAGTGACTCCATCACATAGCGGTTCAACTCTGCCGCCTGAAAACGGACTTCAGCGAAACCTTTCCAATATTCGGCATCAGACCCTAAAGGTCTCTTAAGACCTTTAGGGTCTATCAACCCATCCCGCGTGCCGTACTTCTTCGCAGCCACGTGGCCGAATGAGCCAGAGCCATGTCCCAGAATCAGGAGCAGTTCCGGGCGCAAGTCCAGAACCGTTTTTATTTCCTGTGTCAGTTCTTTTAATTTATCCAGTCTTGGGGTGTAGGGGATATCTTTGTCGGTGATGAGCGATCCGCCCAGTTTGAGGAGAACGATTTCTTTTTTCATAGTGCAAGTTTTACCACACATTCTACCGTCGTTGCGAGGAGGGCGCTTGCTTTTTCCGACGAAGCAATCTCCAACCACTAGACGGAGATTGCTTCGGGCAAAGAGCAAGAGCGCCCTCGCAATGACAACCAATTTCCACATGCTATAATCACTTTATGGATATTCGCGCAGGCGTGATTGCATTTGCTTTTTTTGCGGTGGTTGCCGCCTATTTTTCGATACGGGCGGCCATCAAAACCATGCAGACCGCGCGCAAGTTGTCTTTTTATAGTTTGCGGAAACGGCAGAATGCCACGGCCTGGAGATTATTTTTTCTTGCCATATTTTTAGCGGGGTTTGCCTACTGGCTTCCATTCTATGGCGAGCCGATGATTTATGTGTATTTCCCGCCATCTGCCACGCCATCCCTAACCCCGACGATTACATTGACGCCCACCATCACGTTGACTCCTTCGATCACCGTCCAGCCGACACTTACTTTAACTCCATCCGTTTCGGATACCCCCACGCTAACCCTCACGCCATTTTTGCCGGTTGCCATCGAAGCTCTCTTCGAGGGACCCGTAACCCCGAACCCCGAAGCATTATTCACCGCCATTCAATTTTCTACCAAATTTGACGGACTCAACCCAGTGGACCCGAAAACTGTTTTCGAGCTTCCCATCCAAACCATGTATGGCGGCTTCGATTACAACAACACCATCCCCGGCGTGCAATGGACTGCGCTCTGGTATCGCAACGCTCAGTTGGTGTGCTACGAAACCAAACCCTGGGACGGCGGCACAGGCGGCATCGGCGGCTACACCGAATGTTCCAATCCCATCGACGGCTGGCAGGCTGGCGAATACGAGGTTCAAATTTTCATGGGCTACGAGTGGAAGGTGGTTGGGCGCTTTCGTGTGTTGGAAAGCCTCACTACGCCGAGTGCCACAGGGACACCCGATTTGTCCATCACAGAAACACCAACACCGTAATTTCTTCACCACAAAGGAACGAAGTGTCACAAAGGAAAAGCCCTCTTTGTGTACCTTTGTGACACTTCGTGGTTAATTCTTTCATAGGTGATTCATCATGACCGAAAAAGCATTCCAGGATTACTACCCCGATCACATGGCGCATTGTTACGGCTGTGGAAGTTTGAACGAACTGGGACACCAGATCAAAAGCCATTGGGATGGGGAGGAGTCTGTTGCGTATTTTCAACCCAAGCCGCATCACACATCCCTACCTGGTTATGTGTATGGCGGGTTGCTGGCCTCGTTGATCGATTGCCACGGCACGGGCACGGCTGCTGCGGCAGGCTACCGCGCCGAAAACCGCGCCATGGACACGGAACCGCCCCTGCGTTATCTCACCGCCTCCCTGCACGTGGACTATCTCAAACCCACGCCAATGGGGCCGAGGCTGGAAGTCCGCGGGAAGGTGAAGGAGATCAAAGGCCGAAAGGTTGTGATCGAAGAGTGGGTCGTGGTTAATGGAGTCATCACCGTGCGCGGAGAGTTGGTGGCTGTGCAGGTGCCGGATGCGTTGGTGTTGGAGTTGTTGGGGGGATGAAAGAAGAAAGAAGAAAGTAAACGAGTGAAAAGTCCTGCATGTTCCAACCCCATGCGAGACAATCCAGTCTCTAATCTCTAATCGCCAATCCCCCAAAAAACTCCCTCATCGGCTTGAAGTAAAAATCCTCCCAGCCTGTTTTGTAACTATCCGCCTGGCCTTCGGGGATGTTCGTGTGTTTCAATGTTATGGTGGTCGAGTAGCCCCGTGCTTTTCGGGGCGTATCGAGACCCGTTTCAATCTCTTCCAATAAAATTTCAACTTGCGAGTCCTCGGCTTCTTCGGGGAATTCACTTGTGCGCCAGGCTTGCGTGATTCTTTTATTTTCTTCCAGTTCCAAAAACGTGCCCCAGATGTAACCGTCCCAGGCGGTGAATTTGCCATTCACGCGCCCGTCCACTTTGGCGGGGCTACCGGTCATGCGGGTGTGTCCCTGCGTGGAGAGAAACGCCTTGTAAATTTCCTCCGCGCTTGTGTTGAACTCAACCGTGAGTGTAAATTCATCATTCATCATTCAGCCTTCATCCTTTTCCCTAAATCGCCCATTCCTTCTTTTTCGCGTTCATCTCTTTTGCGATCTCGGCGGCGAGGCGGGCGTTGTTGAGGAGCAGGGCTATGTTGGCTTTGAGGGATTTGCCTTTGGTCAACTCGTTGATGCGACTTAATAAAAATGGAGTGAGCGCCTGCCCGTGGATTCCCTGCTCGATGGCTTCAGCCGACGCTTTGGCAATCATCGGCTCCAGCCTGGGCTTTGAAATTGATTCTTTTTCTGGAATGGGATTCGCCACGAGGACACCGCCCTTCATGCCCAAATTCCAATGGACTTTGGCAAACTCTGCGATCTCTGCGGGAGAGTCGAGGCGGGCGCTCACGCCCAGCCCGCTTTCGCGGGAGTAGAAGGCGGGGAATTCATCCGTCTGGTAGCCGATAACGGGTACGCCCAGGGTTTCGAGAACTTCAAGCGTGGCGGGCAGATCCAAAATCGCTTTCGCGCCCGCGCACACAACGAGGGTGGGAATCTCTGAGAGGGAACGCAAGTCTGTGGAAATGTCGAAGGCTGATTCCTTGTGAACGCCGCCGATGCCGCCCGTGGCAAAGACTTTGATGCCCGCCATGTTCGCGGCGTACATCGTCCCTGCCACAGTGGCGCCGCCATCCATTTTTTTGACGATGGCGGTGGCGAAATCGCGATGGCTCACCTTGAGTGTGGATTCGCCGCTTGCGGCGTCAGAAAGCCGAATCAGTTCCTCGTCCGAGAGACCGACGCGGATTTTTCCATCCAATAAAGCGATGGTGGCGGGAGTCGCGCCGTTGTCGCGCACCTGCTTTTCCATCGCCCTTGCAAGTTCTAGGTTTTGCGGGCGGGGCAGGCCGTGGGTGATGACGGTTGATTCGAGCGCAACAATCGGCGCGCCCAGGTTGAGCGCGCGTGTGATTTCGGGAGAGAGTTGAAAGTTGGGATGTTTCATGGGGTGTGTTTTACGTAGTGGTAGGTGAGGTGAGAGACGTCGTGCAGGGCTTTTTCGATGCGTTCAAGGTCGATCTGTTTTTCGAATTCAGGTTTGTTTTCGTTTTGGATCAGGAGCCTGGCGGCGAGCAGTTCTTTGTGGAAGGCTTTTAGGATTTCGACCGCAATGGTGCGCGCGTCTTTTTTATTTGTGGCGTGTTCGGTGATGAGCTGGTAGGCAAAGAGCGGGTCTACCACGTCCGGGCTGGCGGCAATCATTTGTTCCAGTTCCTTTTTCTCCTTGTTGCTGAGTTTGGAGATTGAGGTCGTTTTTTCATAATTAGCGATGATGATATCGCCGATCAGTTGCAGCAGTTCTTCCAGTTCGTGTTTTTTCTTCGAGCGTTCGAAGGCGCCGCGTTTCTTTGCGTTTTCGCGCGCAAGGTTCCACGCCTCTTTGTGATTGTCGAGGATCAGGTCGTTCGGCAAATACCAGGCGCCGATATCGATCCAGTCTATGGCCACGCCGATGCTGGCGGCTTTTTTCTTGAATTCCGGGCTGAAGAATTGGGCGGTGATCTTCGAGCGGGATTCGAAATTGGGCGGACGGGCTTCCTTTTTGTCGCTGGCCTGGGTTTGCGCGCCGGTCATTTCCACGCGCATCTGGGCGATGGTCTCTTCGTTGTTCGCGATCTGGTCCGTTTCCTTTTGGCTGATGCTGGCAAGGATTTCATTTAAGGTGTGGGAAGTGATCAGGTTTTCCAGTTCCGAAACCACGAGCGGCACCACGGTCGTATCCCAGGGGAAGGGGATGCCAATTGCGCCGGAAGGTTCCGGGGTGATCAAGGCCTGGTTATAGACCAGCGCCCGCACGGCTTTTTCATCGAAGAGATAGGCGTCGTTTTCATCCTGGTCGCTTTCGTTATCCTGCCTGCGCAGAATGCTGAAGATGATCTTGATGCCTTGCGCCTCCAGCGGGATGCCGTCTTTGGTGCGGGATTTGACAGGCAGGCCGCTGACGAACTGGTCGCGCAGGTTGATGATGGCGTATTCGCGTTTGCCGACTTCATCGTGCCTGCCGATCTCACGGATGCGCTCGAACCTGCCAAGTTTCCACGGCTCGTTGCGCGGATGGATGATCTCCGGTTCGCCGTCCACTTTTTCGAGCAGGGCCACGTTATCCAGATTGACCTGGATCGAACCCGGCCCGCCGATGAGGATGATGGAAGACCTTTCATCCCCTGCGGGGATTTTGCCTTCGCGGATGGTGATGCGCTCGTGTCCGTAGCCGAAGGTGACTTCTTCCAGAAAATCAGACGCGAGGTCTTCATCGTGCAATTCGTAAATATCGTCGAGATATTGGGCCGCCATTTTCCGCGCAAGGTTGTAGACGACGATCAGCAGGGGAATATATTTAATGAAGCTCATGCCGATGATGATGAACTTGTGCATGTTTTCCTGGGCAAAGAAAACATTCAGGATCATGGCCGCGCCGCTCAGAAGGAACCAGGTTAAAACAATGGCGATACTGCGCCATTTATTCCTGAATTCCACATTCTTGTCTGTCAGGCCAAAGAGCAGGGAGGCAAGCTTGTCGCGCCGGGCGTTTCTGCTCATTTGCCGCTCCTGTTGGCGTTATCGGCGCTGTGCTCGAGCAGCCATTTCCAGATTTCATCCAGTTTCCTTAATTCCGCTTCCATGTCGCTGCTGGCATTGCTCTCTTTAAGGATGAATTCCTTGAGCGGCTGGATGAGCAATTGCAGGGTCTTGAATGGGTTTTGCTGGGGCAGGGTAACCTTGCCGCCAAATTTTTCGGAGGCGAGCCGCGCAAACCTTTTGCTGGCTTCATCGCGCGAGGCGGTTTCGATCAGCGACTCCTTTTCCTTGAGGAAATTTTCCTCCTTTTTGGCGGCGTTCATCCATTCCGCGCTCCATTGTTGGATCATTTGCTCTTCAACCGACGGCTCGAACATTATGTTGTGGATGCGCACTTCCATGATCTCCAGCCCGCGCAATTCCAGTTGTCGGCGCTCGAGGCTTTCGACCCATTCACCGGTTGGCGAGCCGGTATCGTCCAACGCAACCACATGGCTTTCCCTCATGCGTTTATTGATCATGCCTTCGATGGTTTGCAGCCCGCTCACTTCGGCGCTGGTGAAGAGGTCTTCAAGTTTGAACTTTCGCACATATTCGCGCCAGAGATTCACAACCAGGTGCGCGGGCAGCTTGTTCCAATCCATGCGGGCTTTGCTGTTGTCTGCTGTGTTGAGACGCACCACTTCCCGCGTAATCGCATTGCGGACGGATAGCGCATCAAACCCGTACTGTGAATTGACTCCGCTTTCTGAGGCAGTTTTTTCCCTGGGGCGTTTGACGCTGAACTTAATGCTGATGGTGGGGAAGACTTCAAACCCGTCACGCGTCAACCCGGCGGTTTGCTGGCGGCGGCCATACGATTCATTGTAGTTTTTTGGCGACCCAATCGGCACGGGATTTAGAAAAGGCTGGTCGCTCGCAAGCGGACCGATGAACTGCCACTGTGCCCGCAGGTCGACACTCCCTGCAATATATTCGTTCGCTCTTGTGAATTTGATGCCAGGGCCAACCGTATCTCGAATTTCGGTATCCGTCCGCAAGACGAGCGCGCTGGCAGTATCCAGCACGATCACGCCCGCGCCGCGTTTGCCCGCTTCGCCCTCATGCTCGATCACACGTCCGTTCTTGACGAAGAGCGTAGGTCCGCGGCTGCCGGAATCGAATATCTTTACCCGCGCGTAAATTTCCCGCCTATCCTTTGGGTTTTGGATGGGGAGCACGAATTGAGAAAAGAAATAGATGAGGCGGTCGAGCAAATAGGAAGCGACGGCAAGATCGATAAGAAATACAATGCCGCTGGCGAAGTAATTAAATCGAATCCCCAACCCCAGAAGAACGCCATGCCAGACGGCGGTTGTAGTAAGAATGACGCCGACTGGCATTTGCAAAAACGAGCCGATTCCGCCAAAGATTTTTTTCATTCTGTGTGATTCTAAAGCAGAATCGGGCGAATTGCCAAATGAGATTAACTCACCTTACGCGCCCATTCTTGATTCCCTTTCGAAGGACATTGAGACGATGTGAGCGAAGCCGAAGGGATTAAAAATGTAGGTCACGTTTGCAACGTGACGGTCATGCTACAGGTGTGACCTACAAGCGGCTATTTTTATATCATTTCGAAGAGAATAAACTCAGAGAACTCTGTGCGCTTATTACCCTGTGGGCTGTGGCTAACCGCATTTTATTCCGGCAGTGTAAATCTCATCATGCGGTTGAACGCGCCGTCCGTTACCCAGATGCGGCCTTCTGAGTCCACGGCTATGCCGGAGGCAAGGCCGAAGTTCGAGAACGCATCGCCGTACTCACCCCAGGTGCGGACAACTTCACCGTTGCGGTCGAATTCCATCACGCGGTAGCCTTCGGGGTCTGTGACGAAAACGTGCAGTTGATCGTTCACGGCAATGAAGGGCTTGTTGTCCAGCGACTGCCCGAACCAGCCATACACATCCCATTGCCTGTCGGGGGTGAAGGTCAGGCTGCCTTCCACTTCAACAGGGATAAATGTCTGGATGCGCTGGTTCCATGTATCCACAACGTAGACAGCCCCGTTCTTATCCACAGTGACCCCGACCGGTTCATCGAATTGACCGGGATCGAAACCTGCGCTGCCAAACTGGGTGATGAAGTTCCCATCCGCGTCAAACACGACGATGCGCTTGTTCCCGGTATCTGTGACATATACCCGCCCCTCGGCATCCACCGCCAGCCCGCGCGGGCCGTAGAATGAATCGGGGGTTTCACCCTGCCCGAAGATGCCCCAGGCTTTGATGAATTTTCCGCTGGCGGTGAATTTTTGAACGCGGTGATTCCAGGTGTCGGTGACATAGACCGAGCCATCCGGTCCAACGGCGATGCCCCAGGGTTCGTTGAATGTTCCGTTGCCGATGGGGGTGGATACCCCGTCTGCGAAGGTGCCCCACTCGTGCAGGGTTTTTCCTTCCATATCGAGGTGCAGAACGCGATGGTTGCGGGAATCTGCCACGTAGACAGTGCCGTCTTTAGCGAAGGCTATTGAGCGCGGCGCATTCATAACTACCGGGTTTGCCTGGGCTGAATCGAAGGTCAAATCTGCAGAAAGCTGGATGAATTTGCCTTCAGTGGGGTCTTCGATCAGTTCGGAGGTTGTCGGCGCAACGCCATAATTCCAAATTTGAGACGCAACGTCCTGACGGATGTAAAGCCTCATTTTGTCGGCTGGCTGCCAGGTGGAGACGGTTAAGTCGGTGCGGCCTAATGCCTGGGCGTACAAGGTGTAATCACGATTGAGCCAGATCTGGATGATGCCTGCCCGAACGCTGGGGTCGGTGAAGCCTTTGCAGAACATCGAATAATCTTTCGACTTGCGCAATTTCAGGAAGCTCATAACACCGTTGCAGGCATAATCGTCAGGGAACGGTATGCTGGGGTCGCGATCACTGACCAGGTTGAAGTAGTCCTGCATCGGCCACCACATGCGGATGTAATCCACGCGGTAATAGCCGGGCCCGATGGCGGCTTCGATCTTGTCGAAGTTCTTTTCATCCACAACGATGACCACCGAATCACGCAGGGAGCGGGTGGGCTGGTCGAAGGAGCGCTGGTTGGTGAAATCACGTAAATACCAGACGAAAGGCCAGGAGACGCCCGTATCCGGCGCGCTGGCGTCGTAGGCAATGGCTACGCCCATGCCGCCTGTGGTGCGCTGGGAAATTTCCTCGGCCTGGTTGATGATGTCTTTGATGCCTGTTGCGCCATGGGCGTAGACGAGGAATTCTGTGGCCTCGTCATACGTGATGTAGGATGCGCGGAATGAAGCGCGGGTTGTGAGAACTGCCAGCAAAGAGAAGAAGATCAGGATGAACACGCGGCCCATCTCTTTGAAGGTCCACTCTCTGAGGAGGTAGATAAGTCCGCCCGCGCTTAAGATGGTAACGATCAGCGGAAGAAGAAAGGCGCTGGTGGCTTGCAGTTGCGCAAGTTCCTGTCCCTGGAATGGTGGAGTGATCCCATTGAGAGAAAGCGCCATGCCTGCCGTGCTGGTGATGAAGACAGCCAGCGCTGAGACGGTGAGCAGGATGCGCTGTTCTTTCAATTTCTGCCAATCGGTGGCGTCAATCACATGCCCGATGGCCCAGCCTGTGATCAGGATCATGGGCCATGCCATGTGATAGGTAAGCCAGGGCATCCTTTCGCCTGCGTAGGAGAAGGCAACCACGCTGATTATGCTCCACCAGACCAAAAGGCTGAAAGTGTTGGGGAAGTTTCTTTCTTCGGTATTGGTCTCGTCTTCAAGCAGGGTGATGACTTCTTCAGCCTGCGCTTCGCTGGAGAGGCTGACGGCTTTATCCTGTTCTTCGTCAAGCTCAGGTTTGGGGGCGGGCTTTCTGCCCAGCCCGATCATGACCGCGAAGAGGAAACCCAGCGCGGGCAGGAATTCATAAATCGGAATTTGCACGAGCAGGTAGTAATACCAGGGCTGGCTGCCGCGTTGCACATCCTGCTGGACGATCCAATATCCGAGGGAGCCGATGGCGCCGGTGAAGAATCCGCTGCTGTTGGTGAAGACGGTGGTGTACAGGATGGTGAATGGAACCCAGAAGATCAGGGCGGTCTTCCACCATTTTTCCCTGTTCCACAACAGGCCGATTGCGGCGGCGAGAATAAAGGTTAGGAGCAGGAAGCCGCCGATCACGAGAATGGAGCGCATGTCTGAACCTACGGCCTGCACTTCGGGCGCGGAGGTTGGTATGGTTACGTTAAGTGTTTTTTCGAATATTTTAATTAAGAAGGCGGATAGCTGCGGCAGAACGATTGTGCCTGTGACCATGAGCAGGTCGAACGAGCGTTCATTGCGGATGCGTTCCCAGCCATAGCCCCAAATGAGCAGGGTTGCTGTGGCAATGAGGGAGATCAAGGCGGCAACAGCGAGGATTACTGTCAAGGAAAGAGAACCAGCTTCGGGCGGGGCCAGAGGCGAGATTTCCTCGGTGGGGTTGCTCGGTATGGCGGTCTCCGTCCCCGAAATGGTCTGGGCGTCGCGGGTGTAAAGTCCATAGCCTGCGGCGGCGGTAACGAGCAGAACCGTCAGGCTGAGGGCGATGATGAAGGCGCGATATTCATTTTCGGCATTCTTCCATGAGCGGCGGGTAACTTGTGCGAGGAAGTAGATTGCAAGAAAGATCAGCGCCTGGGCGGTGTAGATGAAGGATGTTTCTTTTGCGGTAAAGTGAAGCGCGAGCGCGGCCGCCAGCATGAAGAGATATTTTTTGCCGCCGATTTCAAGATGGCGCAGGATGGCGTATAACATCAGGAGGCCCGAGAAGCCGACATACGATTCGTTGCGGACGTAACGCCCGTAATAAAGCATGTACGGTGAAATGACCAGCAAAAAGCCTGCGATGAGCGCGCCCCATTTGCCGAGGTAGCGACGCCAGTACCAGACCATCCAAACCGTGCCGATGCTGAAAAGCGCCGCGGGGATGCGCGATGTGAAATCGCTTGCGCCAAAGAGGAAGTAGCTGAGCGCAATGGAGTGGAATTGAAATGGCCCGTGCATCATGGGCGAATGTTCGTAGCCCTGCCCGCGATATAACAGCCATGAAAAGTAGGTGTGCAAACTTTCATCGTGACTCATCACGCGTGTCCCCAGATCGTAAAAGCGCGTGGCGATGGCAAGCAAAATAACGATCGCAAAAATTGCGATCTCATTGGTCAGCGCAGGCAGCAGGGGATGGATGGGGCGTTCGAGCCAGTTTTGTTTTTGTTCCATTGAGTTTCACCTTTGGTAAAGTAGGTTGTACAGTCAATATTGATGCAAATGATATTAGCAGAAGTTTAATGGGATGTGAGAGGGATTATAACAAGAATGATACTGGTATTTGCGCAGATGAGGGGTGGCCTGCGGGTGCGACGCACTCCCTACTTGGACGCCGCCCCCGCAAGCTGACCACAGCCTGCGTTGATATCGATCCCGCGACGCATTCGGATCGTGCATGGTATCCCGGCCTGCTCCAGCGCTTCTTTGAAGAGGGCGGCCCGCTGACGGTCTGTCGCTTCGCCGTCAAACCCTGCGGTGGGATTGAGCGGAATGGCGTTGACATGGCACATGAGTCCACGCAATTTGGAGGCGAGTTTTTTTGCAACTTCGGGGGTATCGTTCACGCCGTTGATTAAAGCCCATTCAAAAGTAACGCGGCGGCTGGTCTTTGCCACGTAATATTCACAGGCTTCCAGAACTTCGTCAATTTTGTATCTTTTGTTGACGGGCATCATCGCCGCGCGGGCGTCATCATCCACGGCATGGAGGGAGACGGCTAGGTTGACCTGTCTCTGCTCGTCGGCAAAACGCCTGATCTGCGGCGCCAGCCCCACGGTCGAGATCGTGAAGCGTCTTGCGCCGAAGTTGTAGCCTGCGGAGTCGTTCAACCTGTCAATCGCTGCCATGGTGTTTTCGTAATTATGGAAGGGTTCGCCCATGCCCATGAAAACGATGTTGCTGACCGTTTCATCTTGCTTCTTTAGCATCTGCGCGTAATACATCACCTGCGCGACAATTTCTCCGCTTGAAAGATGACGTTTGAATCCCATTTGCCCCGTGGCGCAGAACACGCATCCCATGGCGCAGCCGGCCTGTGTGGAAATGCAGAGGGTGCGGCGGTGTTTAATTCCTGATGCGTGATGCGTATTGCGTATGGCGGGGTCGTTTGTTACGAATTCCGCATTTCGCATTACGCGGTCATCCCCATCCTCCCTTTCATACTTCATCAAGACCGCTTCGATTAAATTAGTATCGGGCAGTTCAAATAACGTTTTCCGGGTGTGCCTGTCCGAAGAATCCTGAAATATCCTCACCGAGAAAGGTATGAAGGTTAGATGTTCGGTCATCTTCCCGCGTAGAGACTTGGACAAATTCGTGAATTGCTCTGGCGAGTTGTAGAGATGCTGATATAGCCCCTGCCATATCTGCTTTGCGCGGTAGGCGGGTTCATTCCATTCTCTGAGGAGATTGGTTAATTCAGAAAAGGTTAGATCGTAAATGAGTTGCATGGTTATGAAACCAACTCCGCCAAACTCTCTGCTATCAAATCCATTTTCGGCGTCCACTCATCCGCCTGTTCTTGCGTAGAGACTCCGCTCAATACCAGCGCGGTCGGGCATCCCACAGACTGACCCGCCGCAATATCTGTCTCCAGCCTGTCGCCGACCACGAGAGTTTCCTCTTTCTTCGTCCCAAGCTTTTCGAGAGATAGTTCCATCAAATATGGAAACGGCTTGCCCGCCACAATCGGCTCCACCCCCGTCGCGAATGTGACAACCGAAAGCCACGAACCCGACCCAGGAATTTCCCCGCGCGGGGTGGGGAAGGTCCTATCGGTGTTGGTGGTGTAAAACGGGATGCCCGCCCTAACGAGCAAGGTCGCTTCAACTACTTTTTGGAAAGTGATGCCGCGGTCAATGCCCATCACAACTGCTTCTGCTTCGGGAGCATTCTCCACGCTGAGGATTTCAAACCCCTTCTCTTCCAGCGCCAGGCGGATACCGTCTTCGCCGATCACGAAGATTTTTGTCCCACGCGGAAATCTCTGCGAAAGCATGAAGCCAATCCCCAGCGCAGAGGTGACGATTTGCGAAGCGTCGATCTCCACCCCAAGTTCGGCTAATTTCTGCCGATATTCTTCGGGAGTCTTCGTCCCGTTGTTTGTGGCGAATACAAATTTCAATCCGCGCTCGCGGATTCGTTTGAAGGTGGCTGGCAGGTCGCCGATCGGCGCATCGCCTTTCCAGATCACACCGTCCATATCGAGGATGAGGGCTTTTATGTTTGAAGGAAGCATACGATTTACGATTTTTGATTTCCGATTTTGGATTTGGTGGTCGAGTAGTCCCGCATGGTCTTGCAGAAGTACCGAGATCACGCGCCCCACATTATATACTGGGCGCGGTGATTAATTGCGGTTTTCCTTTTTTTAACGCAAAGCCGCAAAGATTTAAAGATTCAAGGGTTTTTCCTTCGCGCCTTGACGTTAAGAATTCCAATCGGCAAAAGCGTAATTTGTTCCCGCGTTCATTATAAACGCAAGACCCCGAAGATTTCTCTCCGAGGTCTTCACTGTTCACTGATTACTGCNNTCACTGATTACTGCCCACTGATTACTGCTCACTACTTACTTCACTATCTTCTCCGGCGTCTCGATCACCTGATCCACCAAACCGTAATCCACAGCCTGATGCGCATCGAGGTAGAAGTCACGGTCAAGGTCGCGTTCGATTATTTCAAGCGGTTTACCCGTGTGCTTTGCCATCACGCCGTTGAGCAGAGCCTTCAGCCTCAAAATCTGCTTGGCTTGGATTTCGATATCAGTGGCCTGTCCCTGAGCGCCGCCGAGAGGCTGGTGCATGTGGATCGTGGCATGTGGCAGGGCGTAGCGGCTGCCCTTCGTGCCGGCAGTCAGCAGCACGGTCCCGAAGGAAGCGGTTACGCCAACGGCCACCGTGCTGATCGGGTTCGAGATGATCTGCATCGTATCGTAAATTGCGAGTCCCGCGTAAATTTGTCCGCCAGGCGAGTTGATGTACATGCGAATTTCCTTTTCAGGATCTTCGTGGTTGAGGAACAACAATTGCGCAACGATCACATTCGCAACCTGGTCGTCAATCGGCGTGCCGAGGAAGATAATGTTATTTCGCAGCAACAGCGAATAAATATCATAAGCGCGCTCGCCGCGGCCCGTATTTTCAACGACCATTGGAACTACATTTCGACTTTGCTCAATGCGTGCATTTTTGAAATCAGGAATCATATTTGTCTCCTTTAAGATTGGGACAATGGTACACAAGTTATGTTGGATTTTTATTAAAGTTTAATAGGTACTGTCATTGCGAGGAGCGAACGCTAGTGAGCGACGAAGCAATCTCAGCTTGACTAGGAGATTGCTTCGCGAAGTGCGCTCGCAACGACATAAAATTCGCTTCATTCTTAATCTGCTGCCTGCCAGCCATTAATAGACATTGCCTACTCTGGGGCTTTTTCCTCTTCACCTTCAGCAGGCGCGGCTTCTTCCTTCGTCTCTTCTTCTTTCAGTTCACTCACAGGCTTGTATTCGCCCATCGCAATCGACTTGATCATATCCAGCGCCATGCGGGTCATTACACGGCCCGCAGATTCCATGGCAATGGCTTCGCTCAATTGCTTCTGGCCTTTCTTGCCGCCGCGGACTTTGCTGAAATCCATGCCCTGCATGGCGAGACCGTTGATTGCGTTGTTATATTCGGCATCCAACGCTTCATTATCCAACTGGATTTTTTCCCTGCGGACAACTTCATCGATCAGCAAACTGCGTTCGAGGCGCTTCTTTGCAACGGGCTTCACTTCATCTTCAATGAATTGCTCGCGTGTGGTACTGCGAACTTTGAAATAGGTGTCGAGGTCCATACCTTGCTGGCTGAGGCGGTTGGACAAATCCGAAAGCACATGCTCGCCTTCGTGCTCGATGGTGTGCTCGTGATATTTGATCGTCGCGCCTTCCTTGATCTTTTCGATCAATTCGACGAAATATTTATCATCGTATTCAGATTGCGAACGCGTTTCCACATCCTTCTTCACGGCTTCCATCAGGGCTTCGAGGGTTTCACCAGCCCCGGTCGTCTTGGCGAAATCATCATCAAGGTCTGGCAGGGTCACGCCGCGCACGGTCTTGACGGTGGTTTCGATCTCGACGCTTTTGCCTTTCAGTTCTTCCACTTCCCAAGTCTCTGGAAAGTCGTATTTGATGGTTTTGCTCTCGCCAGCCTTCAACCCGAGGAGTTCCTTCGCGAAACCGTTGTACGGCCATTCCGTGTCGCGGTCTTCACTGCGGACGAAAGTAGCAAAGCCTGTGCGGTTCAATTCGGCGGTTTCAGATTTCACATCCACCAAAACGTAATCGCCGATCTCGATGGCGCGTTCCACGTTTTCGGTGGTGGCGTACATCTGGCGCAGTTCTTCGAGAGCCGTATCCACGGCTGCTTGATCAGGGGCTTGCCATTCATACGGCAGGCGGACGGAGTGATAATCGCCGAGTTCTACTTGCGGGGCAAGCGGCACGCGGAAGGTGAACTTGGGCGGCTCGAGGCTTTCGATGGATTCGAGTGAGCCAGCCGCGCCGGGGTTCACATCCGCTTCCTTGAGCACGTTGGAATATTCCTGATCGATGAACAGGTCAACGGCCTGCTCGGTCACCGCGCCTTCGCCATACGTGCGGATGACAACATCATACGGAGCTTTGCCCGGGCGAAACCCGGGGATGCTCCCGCGTGACGCGATTTTCGTCGCGGCGCGGCGCTTGTACGTGGTCATTTTGTCTGGTTCCACTTCCACGATCAACTTGACGGAGTGGTCTTCCTGGTATTGTTTTTCGATGTTCAAAGTAAGTTCCTCTTTTTTTCAAACCCTAAAGGTCTTCAAGACCTTTAGGGTTTTTGGTTTATTTTAAGTGAGGATGGTGGGAGTCGAACCCACACGCCTTGCGGCACATGATCCTAAGTCATGCCTGTCTGCCAGTTCCAGCACATCCCCGGTTTGTGTTTTGGGGTGCAGCGAGCGGCGAAATTATACCGTAAGGTATGCCGAATTTGTAAATTTTTGGGCGGGCGTTTTTATGCGTTCACCTTGCGCAGTTAGCCACAGAGAACGCAGAGTCTTTGAGTTTTTCTCTCTGTGAACTCTGTGGCGATGCCTTTGCCTGCGTACTGATTTTTGTAAAAAGTAAGTCCATTAATTGATCCAGTCGAGTTTAGAACCCAGCAAGCA
>CXWL01003799.1_pt1 | contig 19198 bp, 14 predicted proteins | sample 590931 | NCBI WGS metagenome assembly CXWL01 (sample SAMEA3498368, study PRJEB10139) | groundwater metagenome | biome: water well; material: biofilm material | place: Germany | collected 2015-04-27 | reverse complement strand
GAAGCGCCGCGTCACGCCGGTATCGGCGATCGCCGCCCTTCTGGCGCGCAGATTCCTAGCCCGAAGCCCGCTGACTGCGTTGCACCGAGCGGAGCGAGGAACCCGATAAGCTCAGGGACATGAAGAGCACTTCCGATTGGCAGCACTGGGATGAGCCTGGCGTCGCAGACTGGATCGAATCGTATTGGCAAGGCAGCCTGCACGAGTCCGCGCAGCGCCAAGTCGTGGCCAATCTCTGCGCTCGCCTCCTCGGCAGTCGCACGACGTCGTTTCTCGAGGTCGGCTGCGGCACTGGGTTGGTCTACGAGCGGCTCGTACCGACCCTGCTCGAGGCCGACAGCTACACCGGCGTCGACATCTCCGAACGCATGCTGGCGTTTGCCCACGCCAAGTTCCCGCAGGGCCGCTTCCTGAAGGGGAGTGGCTACGAGCTTGCCTTTCCCGATCGGAATTTCGAGGTCGCGGCGGCCTTCGAGGTGGTCATCCACGTCCCCGATCTCGGCGGCTTCGTGCGCGAGCTCTACCGGGTCGCGCGGCGAATGGCAGTCTTCTCGGTCTGGGTGAGTCCCCGCGAGGCGCTGGAGGACGGCCGCACCCAGATCTGCGGGACCACGTTCATCAACCGCCGGTTCTCACACGAGTACGTCATGTCGGAGATCCGCCGCGCCCTGCCGACCGCTGACGTAGCCGTCGAGGTGGCTGTTCTGCGTGTCGACTGCTGGGCCTACCTGCTGACGCCCGGAGCGGTCGGCAGCGGTATCCAGTTGGCCGGAATCTCGTCCGTGCCGGGCTACACCGAGCACATGTTGGCCGGTCTGCAGCGACGCGGCGAGGACGGCGGGTCAGGCTAGCCGCGAGCTCGGAGCGGCAATGGCCGCCGGGCTCGACGTCACGCTCGGCCTGGCGCCGCCGAGCCGACGCTCGCCAGAGCGCCTTCCAGGCACGCGCGCAGGACGTCGCGGTCGAGGTCGGGCTGGCGAATGGCGCGCACCAGAAGACCCTCGATCAGGCACTGCAGGGTGGTCGCGAGACAGCGCACCTGGTCGGCGGTAGCTCCGTTGCCGCTCCTGGCAAGCGCCTGCTCGAGACGGCCACGGATGACCTGATCGGCGGCGCGCGTGGCGTCGGCGATCTCCGGATCGCGGGTGGCGAGCGCGATCATCTCGAAAAACAGGGCCGCGTTCATCCGCTCGTCGGCGGAGTGCGTCCAACCCTCGAAGGCGTCGAGGATGGCGCTCACCAGATCCTCGGCGGATCCCAGTTGATCGAGGACGCAACGCGCGTCCTCGATCTGCCGGTCGATGATCGCCCGCACGATCGCGGCCTTGCTGTCGAAGTAGCGATAGATCAGGCCGGGGCTCATATCGGCCGCCTTGGCGATCTCGGCCATGCTGGCGGCGTGAAAGCCCTCGCCGACGAAACACTGCTTGGCGGCGCCGAGAATGCGCTCACGCTGGGCACAGGCGCGGGCGCTCGGCTCGCGGGAAGCGATCGTCGGCTCGGGCACCGTCATGCTCACTCGCTGCGTTCCTGCCAGCCACCACCGAGAGCGCGGTAGAGAGCGATGCGATTGAGCTGCTCGGCCAGGCGCAACACGATCAAACCCTGCTGCGAGCCGTAAGAGATGCGCTGCGAGTCGAGCGCCACCAGGTAGCTGTCGCGGCCCGACTCATGACGCGCCCGCGACAGCTCGAAGGCGCGGCCGGCAGCCGTGACCAGACCCTGTTGCGCCGCTCGCTGCCGCGCCAGGCTGCGTTCGAGAGCCAGGGCATCGGCGACCTCGCGGAAGGCGCCCTGGATCGCCCGCTCGTAGCCCGCGATCGCCATGTCGCGATCGACTTCGGCGGCGCGTCGATTGGCGCGCAGCCGACCGCCCTGGAAAATCGGCACGCTGATCTGCGGCATGAAGCGCCAGAACCCGCTGCCGGCGCCGAACAGGTCGCCGAGCTGGCTGCTCGCCGTGCCGACACTGCCGGTGAGAGCGATGCGGGGGAAGAAGGCGGCGCGAGCGGCGCCGATGTTGGCATTGGCCGCCCGCAACAGGTGTTCAGCGGCCAACACGTCGGGGCGGCGCAAGAGGGTCTCGGCGGGCAGGCCGGCGGGCAGCGGCGCCACACCGCTGACCTCCGTGTCGAAGCCGCCGGGCAAGAGCGTCGGGTCGACCGGCTCGCCGATCAGGAAGGCCAGCGCGTTCGCGTCCTGTTCCACGCGGCCGGCGAAGCGAGCGGCGTCGACCCGGGCGTTGGCCACCGTCGTCTCGGCCTGGCTGACCTCGAGACCCGAGACGGCACCGCGCTCGTAGCGCTGCTTGGTCAGAGCGAACGACGCCTCCTCGCTCGCCACCGTCTGCACCGCCAGGCGTTCGAGCTCACGGTCGGCGGCCAGGGTCAGGTAGGTCTCGGCGACGGCGGCGATCAGGCCGAGCTGGGCGCCCCTGCGGGCCTCCTCGCTGGCGAAGAACTGCTCGAGCGCGCTGTGCGAGAGGCTGCGCACGCGGCCGAAGAGGTCGAGCTCGTAGGACGTGATCCCGACCTCGACCGAGGCCTGGCTGACCGTCTCGCCACGAGCCCCGCCCGCCTGCGAGGCCGACAACCGCTGCCGCGAGTACGCGGCCCCGCCGTCGACGGAGGGCAGTTGGTCGGCGCGGCGAATGTCGTGGAGCGCCCGCGCGCGCTCGACGTTGAGCACGGCGACGCGCAGGTCGCGGTTGTTGGCCAACGCCAGCTCGATCAACCGCTCGAGGTGCGGGTCGACGAAGAAGTCGCGCCACCCGATGTCGGCCACCGCCGATGCTGGCTCGGTGGTGGACGGCTCGGCAGTCGTTCCAGCAGGGGCGGTCGTCTCCGGAAGCGGCCAGCTCGCCGCCACCGGTGGCGGTGGCAACAAGAGGCTCGGCTCGAGAGTGGCGCAGCCGGCGGCGAGGACGGCAAGCAGGGAAAGGACGGTGCCGCGGGTCTTGGTCATCACGCGCTCGCTCCGGACTCGACGGAATCAGACGCGGCAGCGCGGCGGCTGAAGAGGCGCCGCACCACCACGAAGAACAGGGGGACGAAGACGATGCCGAGGAAGGTACCGGCCACCATGCCGCCGAGCACGCCGGTGCCAATCGCGCGCTGAGCGCCGGAACCGGCGCCTCTGGCGAGGGCGAGCGGCAGGACGCCGAGACCGAAGGCGAGCGAGGTCATGAGGATCGGCCGCAGGCGGTCGCGTGCCGCCTGCAGGCTGGCGTCGACCAGAGAGAGTCCTTCATCGACGTACTTGCGGGCGAACTCGACGATCAGGATGGCGTTCTTGCTCGACAGGCCGACGGTGGCGAGCAGCGCCACCTGAAAGTAGATGTCGCGCTCGAGGCCGCGCAGCATGGTTGCCAGGACCGCGCCGAGGATCCCGAGCGGTACGACCAACAGCACCGAGGTTGGAATCGACCAACTCTCGTAGAGGGCCGCCAGACAGAGAAAGACGACGAGCAGCGACAGACCGTAGAGCAAGGGTGTCTGCGCTCCCGAGGCACGCTCCTGGTAGGACTGGCCGGTCCAGTCGAGGCCGAAGCCGGGGGGTAGCTGGGCCACCAGGCGCTCGACCTCCTGCATTGCCACGCCGGAGCTCACCCCCGGCGCGGCCTCACCGACGATCTGCATCGCCGGCGAGCCGTTGTAGCGCTCGAGGCGCGGCGAGCTCGTCCGCCAGTGGGTCGCGGCGAAGGCGTTGAACGGCACCATCTCGCCGGCGCGATTGCGCACGTACCACTCGGCGAAGTTCTCCGGCACCATACGGTACGGCGCGTCGGCCTGGATGTAGACCCGCTTGACCCGGCCGCGGTCGATGAAGTCGTCGATGTAGCGTCCACCCCAGCCGAGGGAGAGCGTGTCGTTGACCTCGTCCATCGACAGGTCGTGGGCGCCCACCTTCTGCACGTCGATCTCGACGCGCAGCTCCGGAGTGTCCTCCTGGCCGTTGGGCCGCACGTTGGCGAGCAGCTTGCTGCCGGCCGCCAGGCCCAGGAACTGGTTGCGCGCCGCCGTCAGGGCCTCGTGCCCCTGGCCGCGCAGGTCCTGGAGGAAGAAGTCGAAGCCCGACGAGTTACCGAGCTCGAAGACCGGCGGCGGCGGGAAGGCGAAGACCATCGCGTCCTTGATCTGGCTGAACGCGCCCATGGCGCGCCCGGCGATCGCGCCGACGCTCTGGTCGCCACGCTTGCGTTCCTCCCAGTCCTTGAGCTTGACGAAGGCGATGCCACCGTTCTGGCCGGCGCCGCTGAAGCTGAACCCCTGGACGGTGAACAGCGAGTCGACCGTCTCCTTCTCGTTCTCCAGGAAGTGGTGCTCGATGGGCTCGATCGACCGCATCGTCCGCTCCTGGGTGGCACCCACTGGCGCCTGCAGGATGGCGAACAGAATGCCCTGGTCCTCATTCGGCAGGAACGAGGTGGGCACCCGCAGGAACACCACCACCATCGCCGCAGCCAGCCCGCCGTAGAGCAGAAGGAAACGCCCGCTGCGTTTCAGCATGCCCCTCACCGCACCCTGATAGTTGCGCGTACCGCGCTCGAAGAACCGGTTGAACCAGCCGAAGAAGCCGCCCCGCTCGGCGTGCTCGTCGGCCGCGTGCGGCCGCAGCATGGTGGCGCACAGGGCAGGCGTGAGCACGACCGCCACCAGCACCGACAGCAGCATGGCGGCGACGATGGTGATCGAGAACTGCCGATAGATGACGCCGGCGGCGCCGCCGAGGAAGGCCATGGGCACGAACACCACGGCCAGAACCAGCGCGATGCCGACGAGGGCACCGGTGATCTGGTCCATCGACTTCCGGGTCGCCTCGAGCGGCGAGAGCCCCTCCTCGCGCATCACCCGCTCGACGTTTTCGACCACCACGATGGCGTCGTCGACCAGCAGGCCGATCGCCAGCACCATGGCGAACATGGTCAGCATGTTGATCGTCATGCCGAGCGTCGCCAGCACGCCGAAGGTCCCCAGCAGCACCACCGGCACCGCGATGGTGGGAATCAGGGTGGCGCGGAAGTTCTGGAGGAACAGGTACATGACGAGGAACACCAGGCCCACCGCCTCGGCCAGGGTCTTGATCACCTCGAAGATCGAGGCCCGCACGAACGGCGTCGTGTCGAAGGGGATCTTGGCTTTCAGCCCGGCCGGGAACGACGGCTCGAGCTGGCGGATCATCGCCTCCACCCCGCGCGCCGCGTCGAGCGCGTTGGCGTTGGTGGCGAGTGACACGGCAACGCCGGATGCCGGCTTGCCGTTGTAGCGGCTGATCACCCCATACTCCGACGAGCCCATCTCGACGCGCGCGACATCCCCGAGCCGCAGCACCGAGCCGTCGGTGTTGCTGCGCAGGACGATGGCGCGGAACTGCTCCGGCGTCTGCAACCGGCCCTGGGCGGTGATGGTGGCGTTGATCTCCTGGCCCGGCACCGCCGGCGTGTCGCCCAACTGGCCGACGCCGACCTGCGCGTTCTGGGCCCGCACGGCAGCGACGATGTCCCCCGGCGACAGTCGGTAGGCATTGAGCTTTTCTGGGTCGATCCACAGGCGCATCGCGTACTTGCCGCCGAACAGCTGGATGCTGCCCACCCCCGGCACGCGGGACAGCGGGTCGACCAGGTTCGAGGCCACGTAGTCGGCGATGTCGTGGCGGTCCATGCTGCCGTCCTCGGAGACGAAGCCGATGACCAGCAGGAAGCCGGGATTCGCCTTGTTGACGCTGATCCCCTGCTGCTGAACGATCTGCGGCAAGGATGGGATCGCGCCCTGGAGCTTGTTCTGCACCTGTACCTGGGCGATGTCCGGGTCGACGCCATTGGCGAAGGTGAGGGTCACCGACACCGCACCGTTCGACTCGCTGGTCGAGGCCATGTAGAGCAGCCCGTCCAGGCCCTTCATGTTCTGCTCGACGATCTGGGTCACCGAGTCCTCGACGGTCTGCGCCGAGGCCCCGGGGTAGAAGGCATTCACCGTCACTGACGGCGGGGCGATCGTCGGGTAGCGAGAGATCGGCAACTGGGTGATCGAGAGGATGCCCGCCAGCATGATGATGATGGCGATCACCCACGCAAAGATGGGCCGGTCGATGAAGAAACGCGCCATGGCTGCGCTTCCTTACCGGCCCGACGCCGGCGGCGCGTCCGCCGCCGGAGTTGCCTCGACGGCGGTCGCCGCCATGCCCGGCTGGACCTTCTGCAGGCCCTCGACGATCAGGCGGTCACCGGCAGCAAGGCCCTTCTCGACCAGCCACTTGTCACCGATCGTGCGCGAGACCTCGACGGCGCGCAGCCCGACCTTGCCGTCGGCCTCGACCACCATGGCGCTGGCGTTGCCCTTGGCGTCGCGGGTGATGCCCTGCTGCGGCGCCAGCACCGCCTCGCTCGCCTGCCCCTGGCGCAGCACGGCGGTGACGAACATTCCCGGGCGCAGCACGTTGTCGGGGTTCGGCACCAGCACGCGCAGGGTGAAGCTGCCCGTGGCCTCGTCGACGGTGACGTCGGCGAACTGGAGCTTCCCGGCCTCGGCGTAGGTGCTGCCGTCTTCGAGGACGATGGCCACCGGAGCGGTGCCGTCACCCGCCGCGATCCGCCCGGAGGCCACTTCGCGCTGGAGTCGCAGCCATTCGCTGCTCGACTGCCGGACATCGACGTGGATGGGGTCGAGCTGCTGGACCGTGGCCAGCGGCGCATCCTGGTTCTGCGTGACCAGGGCGCCCGCGGTCACCGTCGACATCCCCACCCGACCGCTGATCGGCGAAGCGATGAGGGCGTAGCGCAGATTGAGCCGGTTGCGCTCGACCATCGCCTTGGCGGCAGCGACGTCGGCCTCGGCGGCGCGGAGGGCAGCGACGGCGTTCTCCTTCTCCTGCTCGCTGACCGCGTCCATGGTGCGCAACTCGGAAGCCCGCCTGGCGGCGAGGTCCGCGGCCTGGGTCGCCGCCTCCGCCTTCGCCAACGCCGCCTGTGCGTTGTCGAGCTCGGCGCGGTAGACGGCGTCGTCCAGCTCGTAGAGCGGCTGACCGGCCCTCACCAGGCCGCCCTCGGTAAACAGCCGCCGCTTGACGATGCCGTTGACCTGGGGTCGCACCTGGGCCACGAGGAGGGCGCTGACGCGCCCAGGCAGCTCGTGGCTGAGGGTCACCTGCTCGGCGCGGAGAGTGGTCACCGTCACCTCGGCCGGGCCGGGAGGCGGGCCTTGGGACGCCGGCGGCGCACCGCCACAGGCAACGACGGCGAGGCAGGAAAGAACCACCAGGCCGGAACGGAGAAGGGGAGGGCCGAGATGCATGCGTTGGGACCTTTCCACCGGCCCATTGCGAGCCGGACAGTGAATGGTCGTTCATTCTCGCGACGGAAGCATGACGTGTCAAGTGTCCGGGGATGAGCTGTCGCGACGACGTCGTTGGTACGAGCCCTTGACCCGCCACCGCCCGGCCCCGGACAATGGGCAAGAAGGCGAACAGTTGTTCGGTCCCGCCGGTCGCGACACGCCATGAAACAGGAAGAACGTTCCGCCCGCAGTCAGGCCGCCATCCGCGCCGCCGCGCTCCGACTCTTCTCGACGCAAGGCTTCCGTGGCACCAACCTGCGGCAGATTGCCGAGGAGGCGGGGGTGTCGACCGGGGCGGTCTACCACCAGTTCCGCGACAAGGACGAGCTGTTCGGCGTCCTGCTCGACGAGTACTGGCAGGCCATCAGCTCGCCGGACCTGCCGATCAACCGCGCGCTGGCGAGCGGCGCCTTCCCCGATCGCCTGGTCGAGCTCGGCCAGGCGGCGCGCGACACCGTCGAGCGCTACCGCCCCTACATCGCGCTCATCTACGTCGACGTCGTCGAGTTCGAGGGCCACCACATCCGCCGCTTCTACGCCGACATGGCGCAGCGCTTCGGGCAGTTCATCGAGGCGCGGCGGGACGAGCTCGGGCTCGACGAGAAACTGCGACCCGGCGTCTCGCCAGTGTCGGCGATCATGCTCGCCAGCCGGGTGCTCCTCTACTACTACTCGGTCGAGATCCTGTTCGGCGTCCGCGATCACTTCGGCAAGGACAGCGACGCCGCCATGCGCGAGATCGCCGACATCCTCCAGTACGGCATCCTGCGGCCCGTCAGCCCGAGCCCAGTTTGATCTGATCGTGCGCTTCGCGCACTGGCCTCCGGCCGGCCGCCCCGGAAGCACCCCGGGCGCGATTGCCGCGCCGCGATTGCCGCGCCGCGGCTGCCGCAGCGCGGCTTGCGCGCGGATGGGCAGAGTCGAATAATCCAAACCAACTGTTCGGTTTGTTTCTCGGACGCGATCAACGCCACCGAACACCTGGCGGAGTGTGGCAAGCCTTGCCGGCCGACGGGTGTTCCCCACCACTGAGGGGACTTCGTATGAGCCGCAGCACCGCATCGCAGCCGCGCCCGGGTTTCGGGCATGTCCTCCTGCTGGCCCTTGCGGGCTGGCTCTTCGTCGGCGGTTTGCCGGCCTCGGCGCAGACGGGCCAGGACCCGGCACCTGTCGCCACCGCCGCGGCAGAGGAGGCCGACGAGGCCCCGGTCGCCGGCGGTCAGGAGGAGATCGTCGTCACCGCCCGCAAGCGAGAAGAGAACGTCCAGGACGTGCCGGTCGCCGTCTCGGTGTTGACCGGCGCGGCGATGGAAGACAAGGGCGCGTCGGACATCACCGAGCTGCAGGCCGAAGTCCCCAACCTCTCGATCTACTCCGGCCGCAACCAGTCGACGACGCTGACCGTGTTCATGCGCGGCATCGGCCAAGCCGACCCGTTGTGGGGCGTCGACCCAGGCGTCGGGCTGTACCTCGATGACGTCTACGTGGCCCGCCCGCAAGGCGCCCTCCTCGACGTCTACGACCTGCAGCGCATCGAGGTCCTGCGCGGGCCCCAAGGCACCCTCTACGGCAAGAACACCATCGGCGGCGCGATCAAGTACATCAGCCGCGAGCTCACCGACGACTTCGGCGGCAGCGTGTCATTCAGCCCCGGCAGCTACGGCAACCAGGATTTCCGCGCTGCGGTCGGCGGCGCTCTCGTCGCCGGCAAGCTGCGCGCCAAGGTGGCCGTCGCCTCCCTCCAGCACGACGGCTACGGCAAGAACCTGTTCACCGGCCGTGACGTCTCGGACAAAGACACCCTCGCCTATCGCCTGGCCTTCGACTGGCTGGCCTCGGACACGGTCAAGGTCCAGCTCAGCTACGACCACACCAAGGACGACGCCGAGCCCAAGGGTCACACGCGGTTGGCCGCCAACCCGCTCTGCCCGCTATTCCTCGGCGGCCAAGCCTGCCCGCCGGAGGCCAACATCTTCGACACCAGGAGCGGCCTCGCGCCGGTCAACAGCACCGACGCGCAGGGTGGGGCGATCACCGTCTCCTGGGATTTGAGCAGCGCCTGGCGCCTGAAGTCGATCACCGCCCACCGCAAGTCCGACTCCGAGAACAACATCGACTTCGACACCACGCCGGCCAGGATCGCCGACGTCGCGGCCACCTACTACGACAAGCAGACGTCCGAGGAGATTCAGGCGATCTTCGACGGTGGCGGGAAATTCAACGGCGTGTTCGGCGCCTTCTACTTCGACGGCAAGGCCGGCGGCCTGGTCAAGAACATCTTCGTGAACCGCCTGTTCGGCACCACCGACGGCTACACCAAGACCAAGTCCTACGCCCTGTTCGGAGACGGCAGCTATCGCTTCACCGACCGCCTGACCTTCAACTTCGGGCTGCGCGGGACCAGCGAGAAGAAGAACGGCGTCGCCTTCAACGCCGGCTACACCGACGACACCTTCACCCACGTTTCGGCGGTGACCGCGCAGTTCGACAAGAGCAAGACCTTCACCTCGCTCGCCCCGCGGCTCGGGGTCGACTACCACTTCAGCCAGGACGTGATGGGCTACGTCACCGCCTCGCGTGGCTTCAAGAGCGGCGGCTACAACGTCCGCGCCCAGGCGACGGTGTTCCCGGAATCGGCCGAACCGTTCGACGACGAAGTGCTCACCGTTGCCGAGGTGGGTGTGAAGTCGTTGCTCGCCGACCACTCGCTGGTCCTCAACCTGGCCACCTTCTACGGTAAGTACAAGGACATCCAGGTGTCGACCTTCACCGCCTACGACTCGAATGGCGACGGCGTCGAGGACGCCTTCTTCGGCAACTTCCTGAATGCCGGCAACGCCACCATGAAGGGCGCGGAGCTCGAATTCGACTGGTCGTCACGCGCCATCAGCTGGCTCGGCTTCGCCGGCAACGTGAGCTACCTCGACCTCGCCCCGGACGAGTTTCTCGACGCCAACCGCGACCACTTCGTCGACACCCAGGTGATCACCAACGCTCCCAAGCTCACCGGCACGCTGCGCGCGAATGTCCACTTCCCGGCCTTCGGTGGCGTGATCAACGCCAGCGCCTCGGTCAGCCATCGCGACGAGTCGACGCTCACCAACGAGGGCGGTCAGTACCCGGGTCGCCCGGGCACGCCCCTGCTGCCGCTCGTTCAGCCGGCCTACGAGAGCTACGACGCCTCGATCGGCTGGCTGTCACCCGCCGGCACCTGGCGCCTGGCGGTCAACGGCAAGAACCTGAGCGACGAGGAGTACCTGACCAACGGCTACAACATCCCGTCGCTGGGCGTCCTCCAGGGCTCCTACGGTGCCCCGCGAACGGTCCTCGGCACCGTCGAGTACCGCTTTTAGACCCTTCCACACTCAACAGCCCCTCTCCTCCCCACCTGGAGAGGGGCTTCTCGCCAAGGAAGGGACAGATGATCGAAACCGGACTGAAGGACAAGGTCGTCGTCGTCACCGGAGCGGGTGCCGGCATCGGCCGCGCGGTCGCTCGCCGCTTCGCCCGCGAGGGCGCCAAGGTGTCGGCCTGGGACGTCAAGCTGCCTGCCGACCTCTCCGCCGAGCTCGAGGCTGCGGGCGGCGAGGCTGACGTCCGCCAGGTCGACGTCACCTCGACCGCCGCCGTCGAGGCGGCGACGGCGGCGGTGGTCGAGCGTTGGGGTCGTTACGACGTGCTGGTCAACAACGCCGGCATCGTTCGCGACGCCCAGCTCGTCAAGTGGAAGGACGGCGCCGTTGCCTCGCTGATGGACGACGCGACGTTCGACGCGGTCGTCGCCGTCAACTTCAAGGGCGTTTTCCTCTGCGCCCGAGCTGCCGTGCCGCACATGATTTGGGGCGGCGGCGGGGCGATCGTCAACGCCTCGTCGGTGGTCGGGCTCTACGGCAACTTCGGCCAGACCAACTACGCGGCGACCAAGAGCGCGGTCATCACCATGACCCGAACCTGGGCCCGCGAGCTCGGCAAGTTCGGAATCCGGGTCAACGCCGTCGCTCCCGGGTTCATCGCCACCGAGATCCTGCAGGCGATGCCGCAGAAGGTCCTCGACGGCATGGTCCAGCACACACCGCTGGCGCGCATGGGCAGCCCCGAGGAGGTCGCCGAGACCTACCTGTGGCTGGCCTCCGACGCCGCCTCCTACGTCCACGGTGCGGTGCTCTCGGTCGACGGCGGCCTGGTCACCGGCACCTGAGACGTCAGCTTCATTCCGGAGCGGGCCGTCGCTCGGCGGCCCGTTCGGAGGCCCTGCATGTCGCGTTTCGCCCAGATCGTCTCGACCGGCCGCTACCTGCCGCCGATCGAAGTCTCGAATGACCACCTGCGGCAGCGCTTCGCCCACCTGCCCGACTTCGTCGACAAGATGGAGGCATCGACCGGCATTCGCCGCCGCTGGTACGCACCCGACGACTGGGCGAGCTCCGATCTCGCCGTCGAGGCCGCGCGGGAAGCACTGGCGCGCGCCGGACGGACGGCAGGCGAGCTCGACCTCATCATCGTCGGCACCGACTCGCCCGACTTCCTGACCCCGGCCACCTCCGTCGTCGTGCAACACAAGCTGGGCGCCCATCGCGCCGGCACTTTCGACATTGGCTGTGCCTGTGCCTCCTTCCCCACCGGCCTGGCCACGGCGGCCGGCTGGATCGCCGCCAACGCGTCGATCAAGTGCGTGCTGGTAGTCGGCGTCTACCTGATGCACAAGCTCGCCGACCCGCTCGACCCAATGATCTTCTTCTATGGCGACGGCGCCGGCGCCGCGGTGCTCGAACCGCGCGCGGAACCCGGCTTCCTGGCCGCCACCGCCCAGGCCGACGGTGCCTACCACCGCTACTGGGGGATCTTCGCCGGTGGCACCGCCGAGCCGGCCACCGAGGAGGCCGTCCGCGCCGGCCGCACTCGGGTCCAGATGCTCGAGCGCTACCCACCCGAGGTCAACCACCAGGGTTGGCCGCGCATCGTGCGCAGCCTGGCCCAAAACGGCGGCTTCGCTCTCGCCGACATCGACCAGCTGATCTTCACCCAGGTGCGAAAACCGTCGATCGACCTGGTGATGGCCGACCTCGGCATTCCCCGCGAGCGCGCCCACACCGTGATGGAGGACTGGGGCTACACCGGGTCGGCCTGCCTCGGCATGGCCTTCGACGACGCCGTGGTCAAGGGCAAAGTGAGCGCGGGCGACCTGGTGGTCTTCGTCGGCTCGGGCGTCGGGTACAACCAGGCGGGCGCCGCCTTCCGCATCGGCGAGCTGCCGCGCGGCCTGCCCGCGAGCGAGGGGGTCCCGCCGTGATCAGCGCTGACGTCCTCGGCGAGCGCGCACGCCTGACCCCCGATGCCACTGCCCTGGTGGTCGTCGACCCGCCGCTGCGCCTGACCTACCGTGAGCTCGACCTCCGGGCGGTGCGCGCCGCTCTCGCCTGGCGCGCGCTCGGGCTCGGCCACGGCGACCGGGTGGCGATCCTGGCGCACAACCGCGTCGAGTACCTCGAGGCCTTTTTCGCTGCCGGCAAGTCGGGATCGATCCTGGTTACCCTCGGCACCCGCCTCACCGCCCACGAGCTCGCGCCGATTCTCGCCGACTCCGGAGCCCGGATCGTGCTCTACGACGGCGCTTTCGCGACCACGGTCTCCGCGCTGCGCACAGCGGCCACGGCCGTCGAGCACTGGGTCGCCCTCGACGGTGACGTCGGCGACGACGCCAGCTGGTCCGCGCTGCTCGCGGCCACCGATCCTGCGGCCTTCGTACCCACGCCCTGCGGCCCCGAGGACGTCTACTGCCTGCTCTACACCTCAGGGACCACCGGACGACCCAAGGGCGTGATGATCCCGCACCGTCAGGTCGCCTGGAACGGCTACAACACCGTCTGTGGCTGGCAGCTCACCGCCGCCGACGTGTCGCCCATCTTCACCCCGCTCTACCACGCGGGCGGGCTGATGGCCTTCCTGGTGCCGTTGTTCACCATCGGCGGCACGGTCGTCCTGCACCGCGGCTTCGACGCCGCCGAGATCTGGCACCACGTTGCGGCCGAACGGGCCACGGTGGTGCTGGGCGTGCCGACGATCTGGAAGATCCTCGCCGAGGCCCCCGCATTCGCCGCCAGCGACCTGTCGTCGCTGCGCTGCCTGTACTCGGGCGGCGCCCCGCTGCCGACCTGGATCGCCGAGATCTACCAACGGCGCGGCCTGGTGTTCAAGCAGGGCTACGGCATGACCGAGGTCGGCGTGAATTGCTTCGCGATGACCGCCGAGGAGTCGGTGGCCAAGCTCGGCTCGATCGGCAAGCCAATGATGCACACCGAGGTACGCCTCGTCGGCGCGGACGGCCAGGACGTTGCCGTGGGCGAGATCGGCGAAATGTGGTTTCGCGGTCCGCACGTCTCTCTCGGCTACTGGCAGCGACCGGACGCCACCGCCGAGAGCTACCTGCCGGACGGCTGGTTTCGCTCCGGCGACCTCGCGCGGCGCGACGCTGACGGCTTCTTCACCATCGCCGGCCGGGCCAAGGAAATGATCATCAGCGGCGGCGTCAACATCTACCCGGTCGAGATCGAGGCCCTGCTGCTGCAGCACCCGGGAGTCCGCGACGCTGCCGTGGTCGGCATCGAGGACCCGACCTGGGGCGAGGTCGGCGTCGCCTTCGTCGTGCCGCTCGCCGCTGGCAGCGCCGACGCCGCCTCCATCCTCGGCTTCCTCGCCGAACGCCTCGCCCGCTTCAAGCTGCCGCGCGACATCGTCCACCTCGCCGAGCTGCCCCGCACCGCCTACGGCAAGGTGGTCAAGGGCGACCTCTCGAGCCGCTATCTCGCGCAACGCGCGGAGACCTCGCCCCCATGAACCAGACCGCCCGCCAGACCCCTCTCACCCATCGGCTGACCGGGCTGGCCGAAGCTCAGCCAGTCATGCTGTTGAACGGCGGCATGATGACCTTCGCCACCTGGAGCCCGCTGCCGGAACGGTTGGAGGACGGCTACCAGGTCCTCTGTTTCGACTTCCGCGGCCAGCTGCTGTCCCCCGGCGACGGCCCAGCCGACCTCGCCGGACACGCCGCGGACGCCCTCGCCCTGCTCGACCGCGTCGGCTGGCCGTCTGCCCATCTCGTCGGCGCATCCTTCGGCGCCGAGGTCGCGATCGAGCTCGCGGCGCGGGCGCCCGAGCGTGTGCGTTCGCTCGCCCTGATCACCGCCATGGACCGAGAGACCCCTGAATTCCGGGCCGGCTCCGACCTGATGCGCGAGATCCTACCCGCGACGTCGACGTCAGAAGGCCGCGAGCGCTTCTGGGACACCATGGTCGGCGGCGTCTACTCGGCGGCCTACCGCGAGGCCGAGGCGGCCGCGCTGGCCACCCGGCGGGGACAGCTGTCCTACATCCCGGCCGCTTGGTTCGCCGGCGTCGACCGCCTGCTCGTCGCCATGCGGGGCTTCGACCTCACCCCGCTGCTACCCCAGATAANNGCCGCGCTGCATGCCGAGGTCGCCGTCCACCCGACCGCCGGCCACGGCCTGGTGGCCGAGGACCCGGAGTGGCTGGCGCGCGTCTGTCGCGACTTCCTCGATCGCCAGGCAACCCGTGGCTGAGCGGATCCCGCGGGCCAGCGGCTTTCTGGCGGACAACGAATACCGCGTCTGGTGGGAGCTCCACGGCGAGGGAGACCGTGACGTGGTCTGCCTGCTCAACGGCCTGGCGATGCACACCAAGGCCTGGTACCCCTTTCTCGACGATCTCGCGGGCTACGACGTCCTGCTCTACGACTATCTCGGACAGGGAGCCTCCTCGGACTGCGCGACGAGCCCCGACGAGCCGCTGACCATCCCGCGACTGGCCGGCCACCTGCGGGCGATCCTCGACCATCTCGCCCTCGAGCGCGTGCACGTCATGGGCGTCTCCTACGGCGGCTTCGTCGCCCTGGAGTTTGCCCGCCTGTACCAGGAGCGCCTCCACACACTGACCCTCTCGGGCATCCTGCTCTCCCACGAGCGCACCTTCGAGCTCTACCAGGCGATGTCGCTCCGGCTGTATGCCGGCGGCCGCGAGCTGTTCCCGCTCTATACCCACTACCTGTACGAGAAGATCTTCGGCGAGCGCTTCCTGCGCTCCACCCCTCCGGAGACGCTCGAAGCGATGCGCCAGCGCTTCGAGGACCGCTACGTCGAGCGCATCCACAGCCTGGTCAGCCTGACGCTGGCTCAGAACCCGTTCTTTGCCGCGCTCGACGAGCTCCTACCCGCCTACCGCGCGGTCCTCACGCCGACCCTGATCCTCGCCGGCGAACAGGACCGGGCGATCCCGATCTGGGCGCAGGCCAGTCTCGCCGACGTCTTCCCCTGCTCGCGCTTCGAGCTGGTGCCGGAGGCCGGCCACGTCGTCTACCTCGAGCGTCGCGACCTGTTCTTCCCCCGGCTGCGCCGTTTCCTCACCTCACGCGACCCTCAGGGATGACAAGCTCCGCCGCCATGCCGACGCCACCTGCCGACGACCGTCCAGCCGTTTCTGCCCGCGCCAGCTGGGGGCTACTGATCTTTCTGACCCTGCTCAATGTCCTCAACTTCGTCGACCGCACGCTGGTGCCCAGCCTGGCTCCCCTGTTGATCAAGGACCTCGGCATGTCGCGCGCCGAGATCGGTCTGCTGGCCGGCTTCGGCTTCGTCCTGTTCTACAGCGTCGCCGGTATCTGGCTTGGCCTGGCCGCCGACCGCTGGCCGCGCATCCCGTTGCTCGCCGGTGGCCTGGCCCTGTGGAGCGGGATGACCGCGCTCTCCGGCCTGGCGCGTGGCTTCCTCGGGTTGGCCATCCCGCGGCTCCTGGTCGGGGTCGGCGAAGCGACCCTCACGCCGGCCGCCCTGTCGATGCTGGGCGACGCCTTCCCGCGACGTCGGCTGGCCATGGCGAGCGGCGTCTACTACGCGGGCATCCCGCTCGGCACGGCGGTCAGCCTCATCGCCTCGTCGTACATTGCGCCGCGCTACGGCTGGCGGGCCTGCTTCTTCGTTCTCGGGCTCCTCGGCCTGGTCGCGGTCGCATTTCTCAAGCTCCTGCCGGAACCACCCCGACTGGGCGTCGCCAGCGATCCGACTGCCACCAAGCCGCGGCTCCGCGACCTGGCGCGCGACGTCGTCAGAGCGGTGGTGGCGCGACCCACCCTTGCCCTCACGCTCCTCGGTGGCTCGCTCCTCTGCTACGCCTCGGCCTCGGCGTGGCTCGCCGTTACCTGGCTGGTCGAAGATCGCGGCATCCCCTACGCGGAGGCGGCCTTCACCGCCGGCATCATGGCGATTGCCGCCGGCTTCTCCGGCAACCTGCTGGGCGGCCTGTTCGCTGACTGGTGCGCCAAGCGAATGTCCAATGGCCACCTCTGGAGCCTGGTGGCGATGACCGCCCTCTTCGCCCCGATCAGCGCCGGGTTTTTCCTCCTGCCAGCGGGCTCGCCGCTGTTTTACGTCTGCTGGTTCTTCACCGCCGCCGGCGCTACCGCCTGGTTCGGGCCGCTGTTCGCCGCCCTCCAGCAGCTCTCCCCGGCGCACACCCGTTCGAGCATGGTCGCCTTTTCGCTCTTGGTCCTGAATCTGCTCGGCGTCGGTCCCGGCCCCCTCATTACCGGACGCCTGGGAGACCTGCACGGGTTGACGTTCGGCTTGATGGTCAGCGCGGCGGTAGCGGCGACGGCGATCGTGCCTTTCGCGCTCGCCGCCCGCCGGGCTCCCGTCGCCAATTGACGCAGGGCCGCGGCCACGGTCCCCTTCCGCGCCGCCATATGCTGGCGCGGTGAGCCAGCCAGCGACCGTCCGGCACCTGGCCAGTCAGGCCTTCGCGCGAGCGACTGGTGCCGAGCTGCGCCCGGGGAACGCCGTACGCCTGCTCCGCGATGGCAGCGAAAACTATCCGGCCTGGCTGGCGGCGATCGCCGCGGCGCGACACCATGTCCACTTCGAGTGTTACCTGGTCCACGACGACGTGGTCGGCCGGAGCTTCGCCGCGGCGCTGGCCGAACGCGCAGCCGCCGGCGTGCACGTGCGCGTGGTCTATGACTGGCTCGGCGGCCTCGGCGCGGCCAGCTCCTGGTTCTGGCGTCGACTTCGCCGCCAGGGTGTCGAGGTGCGGTGCTTCAACACACCACGCCTCCACCACCCCTTCGACTGGCTGCGCCGCGACCATCGCAAGTGCCTGCTGGTCGACAGCGAGGTCGCCTACGTCAGTGGCCTCTGCGTCGGCGACGCCTGGGTCGGCGACCGGGAGCACGGCACCGACCCCTGGCGCGACACCGGCGTCGAGATTCGCGGCCCGGCCGTAGGCGACGTCGCGCGGGCGTTTGCCGAAACCTGGGCAGCACTCGGGTCGCCGCTGCCCAGCGACGAGGGGGACTCGGCCGACCGAGCAGCGGCCGGCGAGACGAGCCTGCGGGTGGTCGCCGCCACTTCGGGCACCACCAGCCTGTTCCGCCTCGACATCCTGGTCACCGCCCTCGCCAAGGAGCGGCTGTGGTTGACCGATGCCTACTATGTCGGCACCGGCGCCTACGTGCAGTCGCTCCGGAGCGCCGCCAGCGACGGCGTGGACGTGCGTCTGCTGGTCCCCGGCCGGGGCAGCGACGTCGCGGTGGTGCAGGCGATTTCGCGCGCCGGCTACCGCCCGTTGCTCGAGGCCGGCGTACGGGTCTTCGAGTGGAACGGGCCGATGATCCACGCCAAGACCGCCGTCGCCGACGGCAAGTGGGCGCGGGTCGGCTCGACCAACCTCAACCTCGCCAGCTGGATCGGCAACTGGGAGCTCGACGTGGTGGTCGAGGACGAGACCTTCGCCCGGGCCATGGAAGCGCAGTACGAGCTCGACCTTGCCGGCGCCACCGAGATCGTCCTCGACCCGCGTTTCAAGGTCAGCGGCGTCGTCCCGGAACGGCCCCGGCGGGTCCGTGGCGCCGGCGGCAGCGCCGGCCGTGCCGCGGCTGGCGCCCTGCGACTCGGCCGCGCTCTCGGCGCCGCCGTCGCCAGCCGGGTCCACGGGCCAGCCGAGTCTCGCCTGATGGCCAAGGCGGCGCTGGCGCTCATCGCGCTGGCCCCCATCGGCATCCTCTGGCCTCGAGTCTACGCCTGGCCGCTCTCGGCCCTGAGTCTCTGGCTGGCCGTCGCCCTGCTGCTCGAGGCCTGGCGCGCTCGCCGCGCCGACCGCGGCTGACGCTGACGGCGGGCACCGCCGGGTGCGCTGTTGGCCCTACTCGGCGGCAGCAAGCAGGTCGGCGATGCGGACTTCGAGCTCGGCGAGGGCGAAGGGCTTGGATAGAAAGGCGGCGCCGGGGCCGAGGCCCGCGGTGGGCTCGGTGGCTTCGTCCGGATAGCCAGACACGAAGAGCACTGGCAGGGCCGGCCGCGTCTCGCGGAGCCGCTCGACCAGCTGGCGGCCGTTCATCCCCGGCAACACGAGGTCGCAGATCACCAACGACACCTCGGTGCAAGCCGTCCCCCAGAGCTGAAGAGCCTGCGCCGGTCGGGTGACGTGGAGGACCCGATAGCCGCGACCCTCGAGGAATCTGGCCAGCATCGCCGCGATCTCGGCGTCGTCCTCGACCACCAGCAACGTGCGGCTGCGCGCGGCAGCGGGCTCGGCCCGTGACCGCTCAACAGTCGCCGACTCCACGCCGAGATCACGCGGGAACGCGAGGCGGAAGGTTGCGCCCGCCTCCGGCCGACTCTCGACGGTGATCTTCCCACCAGCGGCGGCGACGATCCCGAAGACTGTCGCCAATCCGAGGCCGGTACCGCGACCGCGCGGCTTGGTGGTGAAGAACGGCTCGAAGATCTGCGCCTGGGTTGCCGCGTCCATCCCGACCCCGTCGTCGCTCACCCGCAGCTCGACCCATTCGCCATCGACAGCGG
>CXWL01013342.1_pt1 | contig 19200 bp, 23 predicted proteins | sample 590931 | NCBI WGS metagenome assembly CXWL01 (sample SAMEA3498368, study PRJEB10139) | groundwater metagenome | biome: water well; material: biofilm material | place: Germany | collected 2015-04-27 | reverse complement strand
GCCATGCTCCTGAGAATCCCGATCATGACGCCGCCCCTTCGACCGCTGCGGCTGGCGCTGCCGGCTCCGGCGCCTTCGCCGTCGCGCGCACCGAGATCATCTGCAGCGGCTTGCGTGGCTCACCCCGGTTGATGATGTACACGGCAGAGTATGCCAGCGCGAGCGCTCCCGCACCCGAGAACAGCAGGAAGAACACATCCGGCAGGTCGTACACGATGACAAAGCCGTTGGTGACGATTTGATACAGCGAGAACGGAATCAGCACCTTCCAGGCGTACGACATGAGTTGGTCTGGCCGGAGCCGCGGCACCGTCGCCCGGATCCAGAGGTAGAAGATGATGAACAGCGACATCTTCACCACCGTGAGTAGCAGTTGCAGTCCCCAGCCGACTTCCGTCCCGAACGGCCACTCCCATCCACCGAGGAAGACGAAGGCGCCCAGCAAGGCGAAGGCGTACATGTTCACGTAGGACGTGAGCTGGAACATCGACCAGCGGATGCCGCTGTACTCGATGAACACACCGCCGGCCACCTCGGACTCGCCGGTGGGCGTGTCGAAGGGCGGTCGTTCCACCTCGGAAATGGAAGCGATCAGGAAGATCATGAAGCCGAGCGGCTGCCAGACGATCAGCGGCACCGTGTCCTGGTACAGAATGATCTGGTACACGTCGACCGTCGCCGTGATCATCACCACCCCGACCAGCGCCAGGATCAGCGGGATTTCGTACGAAATGAGCTGCGCCGCCGCGCGCATACCGCCGAGCAGCGCGTACTTGTTGTCGCTGCCCCAGCCGGCGAGCAGGAAGCCGATGAACGACAGCCCGGACACTGAGACGATGTAGAGCAGGCTGAGGGGGATCGAGCTGATGTACCAGTCGGCAGTGAAGGGGACAGAGACGAAGACCATCAGCGCCGGGATGAAGATCATGAACACGGCCAGCTCAAAAGCGACGAAATCCGCCGTCGCCGGCCGCAGGTCTTCCTTCGTCAGCAGCTTGAATGTGTCCGCGATCGGCTGCAATAGCCCGAACGGACCAGTGCGCGTCGGCCCGAGACGGTACTGCATCCGGGCGACGATCTTGCGTTCGTACCAGGTGGCGTACATCACCCCGACCGTCATCACCAGCGTGAAGGCGATCAAACCCAGCGCTCCGTTGACGAGCGGTTGGTCGATGTTGATGGCGGGTGCGGAAAGCAGCATCTCTCGTCCTACCGGTCCACGTCGCAGAGCACGATGTCCATTGAGCCCAAAATCATCACCGCGTCCGCCATGTACTGGCCAATCGTCATCTCGCGCAGCGCCGACAGATTACAGAATGAGGGGGAGCGCATCTTCAGCCGGTACGGCTTGTCGCCGCCCTTGCTCACCAAATACACACCCCACTCGCCGCGCGGCGCTTCAACCTTCGAGTAGACCTCGCCCGGAGGCGTCCGCAAACGTCGCGGCATCTTCTCCGCGACGATCGGTCCGGTGGCGGGAAGCTGCTCCAGCGCCTGCTCGACGATGCTGATGGACTGCCGCATCTCCTCCAGCCGCACTAGATAACGGTCGTACACGTCGCCGTAGTTGCCGACCGGCACCTCGAAATTGAAGCGGTCGTAGACCGAGTACGGCTCGTCCTTGCGCAGATCCCACGGCACGCCGGAGGCCCGCAGCATCGGCCCGCTGAGTCCGTAGGCGATCGCCTGGTCGGCGGTAAAGACGCCGATGCCCTGACAGCGGCCGATGAAGATCTCATTCCGCGTCAGCAGTTCGTCCAGATCCTTGATGCCCTGCTGCGCGTGCTTCAGCACCTCGTGGCAGCGCTGCACAAAGTTGTCGGTCACTTCCCAGGCCAGCCCGCCGACGCGGAAGTAGGCGTACATCAGCCGGTCGCCGCTGACTTCCTCGAACAGCTCTTGCAGGTACTCGCGCTGGGGGAAGGCGTAGGTGAAGCTCGTGGCGAAGACGCCGGCGTCAATGCCGAACGCCCCGACGAACATGAAGTGGCTGGAAAGCCGGTTCAGCTCGGTCAGGATCACCCGGATGTACTCGGCCCGTTCCGGCACCTGGATATCCATCAGGCGCTCGACGGCCATCACGTAGCCCAGCTCGGCGCTGAACTGCGCCAGGTACTCCGTGCGGTCGCAGTAGCCGATGCCCTGGCGGAAGTCCATCGCCTCCATCAGCTTCTCGCCACCGCGGTGCATGTATCCGATGTGCGGGATCACGTCCACGCACTTCTCGCCGTCCAGCACCAGCACCATGCGGAAGACGCCGTGCGTGCTCGGGTGCTGCGGCCCCATATTGATCGGGATATCAACGACTTCGAGGGAGCGGTCCTGCGGTTCGGTGACCATGCTACTCCTCCTCCCCGGCGTCGCCGGCGAGGTTGTCGCCCTGCCACTCCTCGATCTCCTGCAGCGGATTGTCTTTTCGCAGCGGAAAGTGGTCGGTCATGTCTTCGGGCAGCAACAGCGGTCGCAGATCGGGATGCCCGGTGAAGTTGATCCCGAACATGTCGCGCGCCTCGCGCTCGTGCCACTCCGCCGCGCGGTACACGCCGGCCACGCTCGGCACGTTGGCATCGGCGTAGGTCACGCGCGTCTTCACAGTCAGTTTGTGCGCCTTCGTAAAGGAGGACAGGTGGTAGACCACCTCCAGACCCTCGTCCTGCCAGTCGACGCCCGAGAGGCACCGCATGTACTTCAGGTCGAGTCCCGCGTCGTCGTGACAGGCCGTCATCACGGCCGGGATATCGTCACGGGAGACTTCGACCGCGACCGTCTCGCCCTTGAGGTCGGGCACCATGTAGGCGTTGAGCGTCACGCCGCCGACGGCTGCGGCGAGGGTTTCGTTGATACTGCCGCTCGGCGGGGCGATGCGTGGCGCCGTCTTGGGTTCGGCTTCCTTGGCGGGACGGGCCGGCTTCTCGGCCTTTGGCGCGGCGTCGGCCTTTGGTGCCGCCGCGTCCGGCGCGTCAGCGGCCGGCGGCGTTTCCGCGACAGCTTCCGGCGCCGGGGTCGGAGGGACCGCAGGCTCACCCGCTGCTGGCGCCTCGTTCGCGTCCGGTTCCTGGCCGTCGGGGAGCGTCATCTACTTGTTCCGCTCTTCCATGATCTTCTCTTGCAGCGCCAGCAGGCCATCGATCAGCGCTTCCGGGCGGGGCGGGCAGCCGGGCACGTACACGTCGACCGGGATGATCTTGTCCACGCCCTGCAGCACGCGGTCGTAGCGGGTGTACGGCCCGCCGTTGGTCGCGCAGGCGCCCATCGAGATCACCCACTTCGGATTCGGCATCTGTTCGTACAGTAGCTTCACCGCTGGGGCCATCTTCTTGGTGACAGTGCCGGAGACGATCATCACATCGGACTGCCGCGGGGACGGCCAGGGGACGATGCCGAAGCGGTCGAGGTCGTGACGTGACATAAAGGTGGCGATCATCTCGATCGCGCAACAGGCCAGGCCGAATGTCATGGGCCAAAGCGAAGACTTCCGCGACACCGCCAGCACGGCATCGACCGGCACCTGGATGATCCCCGGCAGCACCTGCCGGTACAGAGCGGTGCCGGGCTCGTAAGGCACCGGCGTCAGCAGGTCCATCTCGCGCTCGACGCCGGTGCGCTCGCGCTGGGGGATGACGACGGGTGCGCCTTCGACCTGCTTCTCCGGGAGGGTCGGCGGGGAGACCGTTGTCTCGGCAGTGGGGGCGATTACTTGTTCCATTGCAGCGCTCCCTTCTTCCAGGCGTAGGCCAGGCCCGCCGCCAGGATGCCGATGAAGAGGATCATCTCCCAGAACGCCGCTTTGTTTGCGTCGTAGAGGGTGACTGCCCAGGGAAACAGGAACACCGCCTCGACGTCAAAGATCAGGAAGAGGATGGCGAAAATGTAGTACCGGAAGCTGAACTGCGCCCGCGTCTGGCCGATCGGGGCCATGCCGCACTCGTACGACTGTCGCTTGCCTTCTTCTTTGGAGAATGGAGCCAGTAGCCGCGCCGCCACCAGTGCGGTGGCGATCAACCCAAACCCGACGAAGGTCGCCAGGAAGACCGCGAGGTAGTTATCGAGCAGCGCGTCAAACGGCACGCGATTGTCCTTTGAATCGGGGGTTTCAGGGGTGGCCCACGCAGTGCCGCGCGCCGGAGCCGAAGCGGCCCGCCAGACTCGCCCGATCCACCGCGAAGCCTATCAGCGCCCCGATTGTAGGTCAATTCACAAAGGGGGTTCCCGACGGAGCGGGTCGCCACCGCCGGAGACGCTTCCTTACCCTCCACGTTGATACGTCCCCTTTTCATCGAATAGGCTTCCGATTATGAAGACGGCCAAGCAAGAGGCTCAAGATCTACTCGATCAGATTCCTGAAGACGCGTCGCTCGAAACGATCGTGGCTGAGATGCAGTTCAAGCTGGATGTGCTCCGAGGCTACCAGCAGTTCCTGGAAGGCCGATCGTCGCCGCACGAGGATGTCATGGAGAGGATCCGCGGATGGCTGACCTCGTCTGGACGGACCTCGCCGAGCGCGACCTCCAGGAGATCAGCGAGTACATAGCGCTCGACTCTCCGGCCTATGCCCTGGCCTTCGTCGCGCGGGTTCGACCGCGCAGTTCTACGCCTCACGACATTTCCGCTGTCCGGGCGAATCGTTCCAGAATTTCCTGCGGGCCCGTTTCGAGAAGTCATATTTCAGAACTACCGCATCATCTACGTGATCGAGGGCGACAAGGTTGGCATCCTTCGTGTCAGGCACGCGACGATGGATCTGGCGCGGATTCTCTCCCAGACTCCCTGGAACCTGCCCTAGGAGGGGTCGACACCCTGCTGCGCGTTCGCCCCAGCCGGGCTAGCCGCTATCCTTGACCGGCCGGCTTGACCGCTTCAATCACGCCCACGTATGCTCCCCAAACACCCCGGCGGCTTTTGTTCGAGGCGCGTCGAGCAGCCCTGTTCCCCAGGCAGCTTCCTTCCGTTAACTCAAAGGAAGCCAGGATGAGCCTGCGAGGCGCAAGCTCAGACCTACATATTGAGAGCCTGCTTGCGGGCGAGGAAGCACCATGAATCACCGGAAATCGCTCATGTTCGTGGGTGCCGCCCTGCTGGCCACGCTCGCCATCTCAGCCTGCGGCGGCAGCGACAAGGTCGCCGACTCCCCGACGCGCGAGTTCACCGACAATCCCACCCCCATCGCCGGCGTGTCCACGGCCGCCGAGTTTCCGCTCTCGATTCCGCGCAGCGATGGGAAGACCTCGACCCTGCCCCAGCCAGCTGCCCGCATCGTCTCCTTGTCGCCAGGTGCCACGGAGATTATCTACGCGATCGCTGCCCACGGTGGGTTAATCGCCGTCAGCACGACCGCCGACTACCCGCTTGCTGCCACGACCTTCGCCACGAAGCTCGATCCGGCGCAAACCACAGTGGAGGCCGTCACCGCGCTCAACCCGGATCTCGTCATCGTCGCGAGCAACGCCAACGGACTCATCGCCGCCCTCGACCAGGCGGGTATCCCCGTCTTCTACCAGGACGATGCCAGCATCAAGAGTGTCGGCGACGTGCTGGGACAGATCGTCTTGCTCGGCAAGGTCACCGGCAAGAACCAGGAGGCCTCCACGCTGGTGACGGCGCTGGGCACCCGCATCCGCGCGGTCGAAGACACCCTGCAAGGCGCCAGTGTCAGCGGCGGCCACAGGGTCTACCACGAAGTGGATCCCACATTCGTGACGATCTCCGACGATTCCCTCACCGGCGACCTCTATCGCACCCTGCGCGTCCGCAACATCGCCGGCGACGGCGGCGGCAGCGCCCGTCCGCAGTTAAACGCGGCCACGATCATCGCCTCCGATCCCACCGTCATCGTCCTCGCCGACGAAGCCCAGGGCGTGACGGTGGACGCCGCGTCGGCCCGCCCCGGCTGGTCAGCAATCGATGCCGTGATAAACGATCGCGTCTACACCATCGACGGCACGATCGTCAGCCGCCCCGGTCCCCGCATCGTCGATGCGCTGGAGCAGCTCGCCAAGCTCATCTATCCGACAAGATTCCCCTAACGGATGGACTGAGAGTTTGTGAGCAAATGCCGCTACTTGGCACGCGAATAGCGGAAGCCCAATCGCACCCGATATCCGGACGTTACTGAACTTGCATTTGGATGCCAATCTGAAGCTCCCTCCCCGCCAGCGTCGAAGACCTGACGACCGTCACGGGGGAGGCCGAAGGGTCGCGGTAGGAGGGCTGGGGTGGGGTAAACGTGCGGCCCCGACTGCTTGTGTACGTGTACGTGAGTGTCTGGCCATTCCTTCACGCGCTCGGAGTATCACGCCCGACGACCGACGACCGACGACCGACGACTGAGGACTGACGACTGAGGACTGACGACTACAAGTGCGTCGTCAGCCCACCGTCCACAAACAGCACCTGCCCGCTGACGTAGCCGGCGCTGTCGCTGGCCAGATAGAGCGCGAGCGCGGCGACCTCGTCCGCCTTCCCCGCGCGCTTCATCGGCACGAACCGCACCGTCTGGTTCGCCTCCGGGTTCGGATCGCCAATCGCGGGCGAGTACTCCATCCATCCCTGCGCGATCGCGTTTACGGTGATGTGGTGCGGCCCCCACTCCTGCGCCAGCGCGCGCGTAAGGTTCAGCACGCCCGCCTGGGCCGCGCAGTACGCGGCGGCGTTGGCCAGTCCGCGCTCGCCCAGCACGGAGGAGACGTTGATGATCCGTGCGGTGGTGCCCTGTTTGAGCATCTCTTTGCCGACGGCGCGACAGGCGTGGAAGGTGCCGGCGAGGTTGACCTGCATCACGCGATTGAACTCGATGTCCGTCGTCTCAGCGGCGGGCTTGCCGAGGAAGAGGTCGGGCGCGTTGACCAGGATGTCGATGCCGCCCAGCTCTTTCGCCACCTGCCGCACCATCACCTGCACGCCCGCGCCGAGCGTCACGTCGGTGCCGACGACCATCGATCTGCGGCCGCTCTTCGTGATCGCGTCATGCACCTTCTTCGCCCGGAACATGTCGTCGCCATCGTTCGTGATCGACGAAACAGCGAGAGCAGCCCCCGCCTCCGACAACGCCAGCGCAATCGCCCGCCCCGCCGGAGCCCCAGCGCCGATGACGAGCGCCCGCTTCCCCGTCAGGTCGAACGCATCCGTTCCCGAACGTACGTCTCCCCACTCTGTTTTCATGAGACACTCCTGCTGCTCGTTTGCGTGCGCGAGTCGCTGTCAGGGTCGTAGGGACGAAGCTTTAGCTCCGTCCCAGCAGTCCCCGATTCGGCGCGACTCGTTGCTCTCCGAGATCGATGCAGCTCTCGCACCGACGCGTTTCCAACTACAACGGCACCACTGGCGCGAACGTCGTCGGCGCCAGCCCGCCCGCCAACCCGGCCCCGTCGATCACAAAGCCCTGCCCGGTGGACGTAGCTGCTCGCGTCGCTGGCGAGGAAGATCGCCAGCGGCCCCAGCTCCCACGCTTCACCCAGGCGTTGCACCGGCAGGTACTTCCCGCGCGTCTGCGCGAAAATCAAGCTGCGATCGTCCTGTGCCGGCGATTGCTGCACGTAGCCGGGGATGATGCAGTTCACGCGGATATTGTGCTTCACCAGCATCGCCGACAGCGTCTTCGTCATCGCGATCACCCCCGCCTTCGCCGAGCCGTACCCGATGTCCAGCGTGTACGCGCGCGTCGCCGTGCCGGAAGCGACGTTGATAATCGCCCCACCCTGTCCCTGATCGACCATCACCTTGGATGCCGCCCGGGCGCAATAGAACGCCGACGAGAGGTTCACCTCCAGCGTGTCGCGCCAGGCGTCGTCTTCGATGTCCCACAGCTCGCGGCCGGCGGACCGCATGTCGCCGATGCCCGCGTTCGACAGCATAATGTCCAGCCGCCCGAACTCGTCGACCGCGCGGCGTACGAGGGCGTCGCAGGCGGCCGACTCGCGCACGTCCGTTGTGTGGGCCACCGCACGCCGGCCCAACGCGCGGATGTCGTCGGCGGTGTGCTCGATCTGGTCGAGCGACCGCGCGGCGCAGACCACATCGGCCCCCGCCTGAGCCAGCGCCAGCGACATCTGCCGCCCGAGGCCCCGCCCCGCGCCGGTCACAATGGCTGTTTTTCCGTCCAGTCGCAGTCGTTCGAGCATGAGGGGAGCCTGTCAGCGGGTCAGCGTGTTGAACGAACGCATTGTAGGCAGCAACAACAGCTGCTGGAAGGCGCTTGGCGCGATCTACTTCTAATTACTGCTTGACGTCCCGGGCAGCTCCCTCATTTTCGCCCGTTTCGTCTTCGGCTGCCCCTGCGATCCGGGCGCGTAAGCCCTTCATCATGCACAATCTCGGCGTGATCCGCCGTCCCAAGGAGGCACGCGCCAACTTCGCCAAAGAGTAGGAGACCCTGTGAAGTGGTTAAGGTTGATTGCGGCGTTCGTCGGAGCGCTTGCTGTCGCGGCGGCGGTCGCGTGCACGAACGACGACGACGGCAAGGCTGACTCCAACAGCACACCCGCCGCACCCACGACGGTCCCGCCTGATGCTATAGACGCCCGCATCGATGCCATCCTCGCGGATGGCGGTCCCTCGTTCGGTGAATTCAACCGTGACCAACTCCGCCGCATGATGACCGTTGAGAACGACGCGCCTTTCTACATGGTGAACTTCATAAAATTTCGCCAGTTCGCCGCCTATCCGGACGGCAGGGACGCAACGCTCTCCGGGCGCGAAGCCAACGCCCGCTACAACGCGCTCCCCATCATTCTCGAAATCGGCGGGCGCCCCGTGTTCGTCGCGGGGGTCGAACAGCAGCTGCTCGGCGACGACACCCAGTGGGATCAGGTCGCTATCGTCCTCTACCCCAGCCGCGAAGCGTTCGTTTCCATGCTCGAGCGACCAGACTTTCAGGAAATTTCTGTCCACAAGGATGCCGGCGTAGAGCAGTCGATCGTGCTCGTGACGGCCGCTCTCGACCTGCCCCTCATCCCGCCGGTGGATCCGTCCACACTTCCCTTCCCGGCAACCGCCGAGGACACCGCCTTTACGATGGTGCACCTCATGCGATTCAACGAGACAGCCGTGTACGCCGATGGCCGCGAGACCGACCTGTCCGGGCGCGAGGTGATCGACCAGTACGAGCAGGCCGTCGGCCCCGCCGCCCTTCCCCTCGGCATCCGGCCCACTGCCGCCCTCGAAGTGGAGGCCGTTCTTGTGGGCGACGCCAGGGAGTGGGACGAGGTGCGGCTCAACCGCTTCCCCAGCCACGCCGCATTCAATGCCCTCACCGCTGATCTCGACTGGCAGTCGCACCAGCCAGATCGCGCCGCAGGCCTCGCTGACACCTACGCCCTTATCACCGTCCCGATCATCGACAACATCGCCCAGCCGTGACGACGGATGGAGATCGTCGCAAGATCGAATCCTGCTCTGCGTACAATTCAACTGACCCCTGACCCAATTCCAGCCCTCGCGTGACAATCCTCACCCCGCGTGGTATGCTCCAGACGTAACGCAGCCTCGCTTCGCAGTCCTCCTGTTCGACACGGTACGCCGGTCCGCACGACGACTTCGCCGATAGAGGTCGTTCGAGCGCCCTGTGGCGCGTACGGCAATGTGTAGAACGCCGTGACTCGTGGGACAATTCGTAGAGTCCACGAGCGCATGCACGGCGAGGAGGTAACACCATGGCATCAGGACAGATTAAGCGTTTGGCACGGGACCGAGGTTTCGGGTTCATCCGGCCGGACGGGGCAAGTGAGGATCTCTTCTTCCACACCTCGGCTGTGCAGGGCGGCATGTTCGACAGCTTGAACGAAGGCCAAACGGTCGAGTTCGACCAGGCTCCGGACGAGCGCGACCCCCGTCGCCAGCGGGCGATTAACGTCCGCGTTGCAGGCTAAACCCCGCAACAGTCTTGCAAGAGACAGAAAAGGCCCGGTGCGAAAGCGCCGGGCCTTTCTCGTTGACTTACGCAAAAGCGCGCCTAAAGCCCCTCACTCCGTGAGTTGCTTTTTAGCATCTTCCAGTGCTATTATCGAACTAATGTCAAACAGATACAAACAGTCGTGCGCTCTTGCGCGCACCGCAGAGGTACTCGGTGAACGTTGGACACTGCTCATCATTCGCGAGTTGCTACTGGGCCCCAAGCGGTTTACCGACCTCAAGGCGAGGCTTGGCAGCGTCAGCGCGAGCGTCCTCACGGAGCGACTCGCGCGACTCGAGGAACTAGGGGTCGTCGGACGGGGTTTCCTCCCTGCTCCGGCGGCGTCCGCCGTCTACGAGCTGACCGCCAGTGGGCGCGACCTGCAAACTGCCGTTCACGCACTGGTTCGATGGGGTGCGCGGTACTTGCTGCCGCTTCGCCCCGACGAGCCGATGGAGCCGGACTGGCTGCGGATGGTCCTTGCCGCCTACGCATCGAAGGCACCTTCACCCCCGTTGCGCTACGAGATTCGAGTCCGTGAAGGCGATTCAGAGGCCGTGATCCACGTCGCCGGGGGTGAGCATGGCACCGCTGTAACAGACGCGGATGCACCATCCGATCTCAGGTTGGCGATGAAGGGCGAGGATCTCCTTGCCCTCATGGCGGGGCGCATCCGACCGGCCGACGCGGTGCGCGATGGCCGAATTGAGGCCGAAGGCGATCTGTCGGCGTTGGATGTGTTCTCCGAACTCTTCGACGCGGCGGTGAGTGATGGAGGCGTCCATGTGAAAGGGTAGCCACTCCGCCAAGACGATTCAGTTCATTTAGGAGGACGACGTGACGATCAAGCAGCTCTGCATCTCTTCGGTGTTCAGTGAGGATCTGCACAACTTGCTCCCCTTCTACCGAGACGTACTCGGGCTTTCGGCCGGAATCGAAGAGCACGGCTTCGTGGTTCTGGGCGAGCCGGGCGGCCCGACGGTCGGCCTCGGCACGCATAGCGAGGTTCATGGCAAGGCCGTCGATCCGGCACGGCACATCGTCGGGCTCGAAACCGACGACATCCAGGCCGACTACCGGTCGGGGTCGAGTTCCTAGAGGAGCCCACCCAGGGTGGCCCTGTGACCTTCGCAACGCTCAAGGATCCGGAGGGCAACTACGTCCAGCTGGTCCAGTTCAACAGCTAGACGAGGCGGACGGCCACCGGGCAGGCGTGAGTCATGGCCCGTGCTCCACCAAGGAGAGAGTGATGAAGAAGTTCATGTTTCTGCATTTTGGATTCGAGACGCCCACGCCCGAAATCATGGAGGCCTGGGGGAAATGGTTCGCGTCGATCGCCGACAAGCAGGTGGACCAGGGCGGCTTCGGCCGTGCCAGGGAGATCTCGAGAACTGGCACAAAAGATCTACCGTGGGGGATGGAGTCCATTACCGGCTACAACATCATCGAGGCTGAGTCGCTTGACGCGGCGGAGACGCTCGCGAGGGGCTGCCCCTTCATTGCGAGCATCAGGGTCCTTGAATTTAGATCGCACTAGAGCCGTCGTCCATGCACCGCTAGTCGCTGCGGCATTACGACCCGTTGCCCGTGAAATCAACGAACCACTCAGACCGATAGACAGAAGGAGAAACGTCTATGAACATCCAACAGGCCGTCCGCGAGCAGCTCAACTTCTGGCACGGAACACTCGACGGAATGGTCGGCGAGTGCGATACCGACGTGCTGCACAAGGCTGTCCCAGGTTCGACGACAAACGCGATCGCAGTCACCTACGCACACGCGGTCTGCGTGGAGGACTTCCTCGTGCATTCCTTGCAGGGAAAGCCCGCGCTCTCTCAGGCGGCTGGCTGGGCAGCAAAGACCGGCGTCCCGCTACCGAGCACGCCGCCCGCTATGTGGCAAGAGTGGGCCACGGGCCTGAACTTGAACCTTGCGCCGTTCCTGGAGTACGCAAAGTCCGTATATGCGGCGACCGACGCGTATGTCGCCGGGTTATCAGACGCGGATCTCGACAAGAAGACGCAGGGGCCGTTCGGCGAAACGACCGTCGGATACATGGTCGCCATCATCCTCGCGACACACATCCCTCAGCACGCCGGCGAAGTCGCTGCACTCAAAGGTGTGCATGGAATGAAGGGTTTGCCTTTCTGAGACTCAGGAGAAGTCGGCGCAGCCCCTCAACGAGAGGCCGTCACTGCGAGTCTCACGAAAGGCTGATCCGATGCCACTGACCGACGAAGACGTCTTTTGGGGGCTGATCGCCGAGTTCCGGGCTCAGGATCCGCGCGTGGAGGAGGGCACGATCATGGGCGGGCGTTGCGCCCGCGTGAGCGGCGAGTTCCTCGCTCTGGTCGACTTCAAAGGCTCCGGACTCGTCGTGAAGCTCCCCAGGGATCGTGTAGCGGAGCTGATCGCCGCGGGAGTGGGCCGGTCGTTTGCACCGGCGGGTCGGGTGTTTCGTGAGTGGGTCGCGATCCCGAAGCGCGACCGTCGTCGCTGGCGCCAACTCCTCCTTGAGGGAATCGCTTTCGTTTCGTGAGCATTGCGGATTGGGAAGCAGTCCGGTCGATACGCGTAGCTGACTGGTCAGCCTTTGGCACACGCCGCTATACTCGCGCCGTGAAGATCGTCCTCCTCTACGGCGCGCCTGCTGTTGGAAAGCTCACCGTGGCCCGCGAGCTTGGCCGCATCACCAAGCTCAAGGTGTTCCACAACCATCTGACGATCGACGTCGCGCGGGCAATCTTCGACTTCGGCTCACCGCCATTCAGTCGCCTCCTCCACCGCCTCAGGCTTGATGTTATCGAGGAAGCGGCCGTGCAGAATGTCGACCTCGCGATCACCGTCACCTACCATCACTCCGAGTCGATGGAGGCATACGCCAAAGCCTCTCTGCAGGAATCCGAGGCGTTCGGAGCGCGTATCTGTCTGGTTCACCTAACGTGCACGCAGGAAGCCCTGGAAGAAAGAGTTACCGGAGCAGACAGAGTGGCGATGGACAAGCTCCACTCTGTAGAGGCACTGAACATCTTTATGCGGGACAAAGACTACGAGTCAGGCCTTCCCGCGCCCGAGACGTTGCGAATCGACAATACGCATCTGGCCCCCGATGTCGTCGCCCGCCAGATCGCCGCGCACTACGCCCTGGCGACCAGCTAGACAGTCGTTCCCACCACGAAAACGACTCACAGATACTTCTTCGCGTACCTCTGTGCCTGCGCGATGACCGCATCGACACCCGCGCGTCCCGCCGTCATCGTGCCGTCGACCACAGTCAGCGTGGGGATCACCCACGGCAGATCCGGGGCTAGGGCGAACTCCTTGTACCCGAGCTCGTGCACGCCCGTGCTACCACGCGACGGGTCCCCGGACGAGAGGTGGAGGAAGTGGCGGTTGTGGGGAGCAAAGGCAAGGTCCGCCCAGCGCGCCGGCTGGTTGTACTGCGAGAGCGGCGTGATCGCCCCGAGCGCGTCGTACCAGCCCTCTCCCGCGACGAGTAGATCGGGGAAGCGGGACTTCAGTTCGTCGCGAAGGGCAACCAGCCCGGGATAGAGTTCGTAGCGCGGGTCGTTGATCCAGACTTCCTGCGTGTCAAAGAAGACCGCCGGCACGCCGTTGTCCCGGATCAATTCGCTCACCTGATCCACGAGCCGGGAACGCCACGACGGCGCGCCCGGATTGAGCCACGCCTGCCAACCGGGGTCATGCGCTCGGGAGACATCCCAATCTGGCCGATTACCGTGGAACGCGAGACCCGCCGCCGACCGCATTTCCGCGGGAGCGCCCCAGGTGTCGTATCCCTCAAGATGCTTGTTCACGCAGTTCGCCCCAAACATCGGCATGAGTCTCACGCCAAGCTCCTGGGCCCGCGCCGCCAGCCGCGCGAAGCCCGCCGGCCCGCCGAGGGCTGCATCGGGGCGATAGTCGCCGTACTGCCAGTAATACCGCCCCTCCCACCCAGGCAAGAAGGCGAGGATGCGGCGCCCTTCAATGCGCTCGGCAGCGTAGTCGAGCACGCCGCGCATATCGTCGTAGGTGTTGAACACGTAGCCGCTCCAATGCATGCCGTGAATGGCGAGAACGAGGGCGATCTGACGCGTCCACGCCGGCACATCGGATCGTGATTCCCACAGGGCGAGGCCGTGCGATCTCGCGATGTGTTCGCTATGACGACGGACGATAGCCTCGGGATCAGACGTTCGTCCGACCCGCCACGGGGGAGACGTCGTCGTCGTCCCCGACATCTCCGTGGCGGCGTCCTCGTGGATCAGCTCGACGGTGACCGTGTCGTTCTGCTTGAGGACAGCGAAGCGCTTGCCGCGGACGCGGTCATCCAGCGATTCGAAATAGAGGTACTCGCCGCCGGGCAGCGCGACGAAGATCAAAGGCGTGGGAACCGTGCCCGGGTAGTAGACGGTCGTGCCGCCGCGCGTGATGGCGCTCGTATGCCAGTTGTGGCCGATAAGCTCGCCGTTGGGCAGGCCGCTGAGGATGATCTTGGTGCAGCGAATGGTGTGATCGGCCGTGGCCGCGATCCTCAGATCGAGGCCATCTTCCGTTTCTGCTGCTTCGATGATGGCCGTGCCGCCTCCGCGGCGCTGTCCGCCCGCCCAGGTCAGATCCGCCGCGATGCGCCTGGCGCGAGGCGCCGCCCCCGACCCCCCTGCGTCTTGTCGCGGATTGCCCATTCCGTAGATGTTCTCAAAGGTGATGACCTGCGCGGATATGCGCCAGCCGGCGATGTCGAACACGGGGTCTCCGGAGGCAAAGGACAGTTGTTGCATGGGCGGAGTGTACTGAAACGCCGCTGGTAGGCGAGAATACTGGCCGCCGCGGCGCGCGATCGCCGTACAATGGGCGCGCAAAGGCCAGCGGGATGAACCCCAGCCCGTACGTGGCGGGAAATCGGAGGCAACGATGTCCGACTACACATACGAACGCGAAGCACGCACCGGGACCTCAGAGGCGTACTCCATCGAAGTGGAGGGCGAGGCCGTCGGCCGCGTCGACCTGCACTACACTCCCTCGACCGTCGTATACGCGACGCTGTGCGTACCGTCCGCCTTCGACGAGGACGACATCGAAGATCTGATCGGGGACATCGACGAGCGGCTCGTGCTCAGCCACGATCCCGACCGCGTCGACTTCGTGGTAGCCGTGTGGCGCGGAGATGTCGCTGGCGTCTATTCCGAGGATCTTGGGCTGGACGAGGACGAGGACGAGGACGAGGAGGACGAAGACGACGACGCGGAAGAGGAAGAGGAAAACTAGGGAAACCTGGACACAACGCCCAAGTTACGAAATGCCTCAACACCCGTCGTTCCGCGAGTCTGTGAAGAAATCCCGGTCCCCGCCCACCGGATGCGCTGCTCCATTCATAGGACCCCGTTGCGATCGCCACCCATAGCCGCGCTCTGCCCTGCGAAATTGCATGGGTAGCTTTTCGCAGAGTCACCGAAGGAGACAGCTCCGCCGGATCTCCGCCTATCGGAGCACGCCATGCGACAGCGCCGACAGTGATCCGGAGCTGTCATTCTGAGGCTCCTGCCGAAGAATCTTGTTTGGCCAGCTCCACCGCTCGTTTGTCACAGACTGATCCCCGCAGCAGCACCTCCGCCTACCATCATCTGTATCATCTTCTACATCTGCCGAAGGCCCGGGCCTCCGGTCCGCGGCGGATAGATCCCCGAGCGCCGCCGTTGCCGCCCGTCAGCCGCCTGCTACGATCCCCCCACATGATCCCCATCGGCGACACCATCCGCAGGCGCACCGTCCCCTACGTCAACTACGCCCTCATCGTCATCAACATCGCCGTCTTCATCTACGAGCTCTCCCTCCAGGGCCAGACCTGGGTCGGCTCCCTCACCCAGCTCGACCACTTCCTCACCGACTGGGGCAACGTCCCGCCGTGCACCTTCGACGCCCTCGGCTGGGACCGGGGCTTCCTCGGCTCCGGACGCACCTGCTCGACCCAGCCCTACCCAGCCCTCACCCCGATCTCCGCCATGTTCATGCACGTCGGCTGGCTCCATCTCGCCGGCAACATGCTCTTCCTCTGGATCTTCGGCGACAACGTCGAAGACGAGATGGGGCACGCCCGATACGCCGTCTTTTACCTCCTCGTCGGCGCCATCGCCTCCGTCGCCCACGGCGTCACCAACATCGACAGCCTGACGCCCGCAGTCGGGGCGAGCGGCGCCGTCGCCGGTGTCATGGGCGCCTACATCGTCCTCCACCCCCGCGCCACCGTCATCGCCATCATCCCCCCGCTGATCTTCCTCCCCCTGCCTGTCCCCGCCTTCATCATGATCGGACTCTGGTTCCTCTTCGAGCTCTTCCGCGGCTTCAGCTCCCTCGGCCCCGAAGTCGGAGCCGTCGGCGGCGGCGTCGCCTACTTCGCCCACATCGGCGGCTTCATCGCCGGCGCCCTCCTAATCCACCTCTTCGCACCCCGCCGCCCCAAGCGTTCCGTCAACAGATGAAACAGATGGCTGTAGCAAACCTGACAGGAGCGCGGGCGCCCTCGCCCGCAGCAGAGAGTCCCAGATAGTCCCCACCCCCACGTTCGGCCCGTTCCCTATCCCTTCCCATCTGTGACATCTGTTGACCCGTCCCCCAGCGCCCCCATGCGACAGCGCCCCACAGAACCTCACTAGGCCCTCCCCTCTTTCCTCTGTGTCTCTGTGCCTCTGTGTTGAACCCGTCGAACCCCAAACCTTGACGTGTACGTTAAGGAAAGGCTACGCTCCCTATGATGTCCCATAAGCGCACCTCCCCCACCATCGAACCCCCCGCCGCCGACCATGCCTCCCTCCAGATCGGCGAGGTCGCCGAGCGCACCGGCGTCACCCAGCGCACCCTCCGCTTCTACGAAGAAAAAGGCCTCCTCAAGCCGCCATCCCGTCTCGATGGCGGCTTCCGTCTCTACTCCGAGGACGACATCGAGCGCGTCGAGCAGATCAAGCGCCTCCAGAGCCTCCTCGGCTTCAGCCTCTCCGAGATCAAGGACATGGTCGAGGCCGAAGAGGTGAAGTCGCAGATCAAGGCCACCTACCGCAAGGACGCCGAGATCTCCGAGCGCCGCGCCAAGATCGTCCGCGCCAAGGAGGTCACCGTCGGCCAGGCCACCGTCATCGACCAGAAGCTCGCCGCCCTCCACCACATGAAGACCGATCTCGAGGCCAAGCTCGCCCAGTACGACACCTGGCTCCAGCACCTCGAGGAGCAAGCCCGGGCGCAGACCGTAAAGTAGCGCGGAATTGGATCACAGCCGCCCCCGGCTGTGAGTCCGCCGCAGGCGGACAGACGCGGTAGAGTCGTACGTCCTTTGGATGTCTCCGCGTGCGAGTCGAGACAGCGAACAACGGAAGCAACAGCACATGGACGACGCCCCCCGCGACAACCCACCGAGCGAGCGCCCCTCGCCCGACATCCCCGCCACCGGCTGGCGCGCGACCTTCGCCTCCCTCTCGATCCCCGAGTACGCCCTCTACTTCTGGGGCATGCTCGCCTTCTTCTCCGGCATGAACATGATGATCGTCCTCCGCGGCTACCTGGTCTACGACCTCACCGGCAGCCCCAAGGCCCTCGCCGCCATCATGCTCAGCGTCGCCCTCCCGATGCTCGTCATCGCCCCCATCGGCGGCGTCATCACCGACCGCGTCGACCGCCGCACCCTGATGATCGCCGCCCAGCTCGCCGTCGCCTTCGTCAACCTCATCAACACCGTCCTCATCCTCACCGACACCGTGGCGATGTGGAATCTCCTCATCATGTCGGTGGCCTCCGGCGTCGCCTTCTCCTTCAACATGCCCGCCCGCCAGGCCGCCATGCCCAACCTCGTCCCCCGTCACATGCTCATGAACGCGATGTCCCTCGGCTCCAGCGCGATGAACGCCACCCGCATCGTCGCCCCCGCTATCGGCGGCCTCCTCATCGCCCCCATCGGCATCGGCGGCGGCTTTGCCGTCCTCACCGCCCTCTACTTCCTCGCCGCCTTCCTCACCCTCGGCCTCCCCAAGATGCCCGCCAAGGACCGCGACCTCTCCATCACCTTCTTCTCCGACTTCAAAGGCGGCTTCAGCTACATCAAGGGCGATAAGCTCGTCCTCGGCCTCCTCCTCCTCGGCACCATCCCGATGATCTTCGCCATGCCCTACCAGACCCTCATGCCCGTCTTCGCCGAGGACGAGTGGAAGGTTGGCTCCACCGGCCTCGGCCTCCTCACGGCGATGGGCGGCGTCGGCGGCCTCACGGGCACCCTCATCACCGCCAACCTCGACCGCTCGCCCCGCAAGGGCTGGGTCATGCTGATGGCCGCCATCGCCACCGGCGTCTTCCTCGCCGCCTTCAGCTTCTCGATCTTCGGCGTCGCTCTCGCCATGATCGCCCTCGTCGGCCTCTCCTCGATGATCTTCATGACCGTCAACAACACGATGATCACCTCCCTCATCCCCGACAACGTCCGCGGGCGTGTCTCCAGCGTCCTCATGATGACCTTCGGCCTCATGCCCCTCGGCGTCGTCCCCGCCAGCATCCTCGCCGACACCATTGGCGTCCGCGCCGTCACCGCCATCGGCGGCGGCCTCCTCATCGTCAGCGTCCTCATCACCTACGCCATCTTCCCCCAGTTCCGCCGCCTCGACACCGCCGTCACCTCCCAGCGCAAAGAACGCGAAGCCGCCTGGGAGTCCGAAGCCGCCCCCGCCGCCGGCGGCTAGCGCTCTCGTCCGGTGTAGGGGCGAGGTCGTAGACCTCGCCCACTGCGTCTCGTAGCGAAGCGAAGATCCCGCGCGCAGCGAGACCAACATCCGGTGCGCAATGCGATGCCGCATGTAGGGGCATGCTGCGGCATGCCCGACTGCGTCCAACCCCGGTGCGCTGCCACTGCCGCATGTGCGGGTGAACTGCGGCAGGCCCTCCTGCGAACAGCAAGACCGAGACGACATTGAGAGTGCGGTGGAAAAAAGTGGTCGGAAAGAAGTTTCCGAATAATAATCTGTCAACCATGTAACTGGTAAAGCTGGTGAATCTGGCGATGGTTGGCTTATGTCCGAATTTTCCTTTTGTGCTTTGGAATGGGTGGCGTAGCGTCATGGTCTGGGCTGGTTGTCCGGCGGGTTTTGGAGCCGGATCCTGGGTGGTGGTGAGGCTCCGGCGGCCTCCAGGGGAAGCCTCTGGTCCGACGGCGCTCGAGATCTCACTGGCGCTCGAGATCTCGCTTCTCTCGATATTGTCGTACGGACGGGGGGCGAAGTCCAAGCGCGAAATGTCACTTTTGGAAAATATTGTTGGCCTGGGGGGTAGTTTGGGGG
>CXWL01032217.1_pt1 | contig 19201 bp, 14 predicted proteins | sample 590931 | NCBI WGS metagenome assembly CXWL01 (sample SAMEA3498368, study PRJEB10139) | groundwater metagenome | biome: water well; material: biofilm material | place: Germany | collected 2015-04-27 | reverse complement strand
TTGCGCTTGACTTGGCGCACCGTCAAGGTGGTGGCGTTCTCAAGCCGGTCCACGGCAATCGCCACGTCCAGTTCCTCGGGCTGCACATCCTGCGGCGCCACCGGGTCGGCGTTGGCGGGCGAGGCCAGCAACAGCCCGGCGTCGGGCTTGAAGTAAAAACTCTCGGAGGCGTCGATCACCAAAGGCCAGTCGCGAATCGCCAGGCCTGCCGGCGCCTCGAATGTGAATGCGGTGCGCCGCATCGGTACCAGTCCAATCGGCGTGACGCCCGCCAGCCCGGCCAGTTCGTCACACCAGGCACCAGCGGCGTTGATCAGCAGCGGTGCGCCAAAACAGCCGGCACCGGTCTCAACCCACCACAGACCGCCGTCGCGCCAAAGCCGCCTGACCTCGGCACCACACACCAGTTGCCCGCCTGCCTGTTTGGTGGCGCGCAAAAAGCCCTGGTGAATGGCGTGCACGTCCATGTCCATGGCGTCGGGCTCAAACACCGCGAAGGCGGCTGCCTCGGCGCGCAGTACCGGCACGCGCTGCAAGATTTGGTCCCGCGTCCACCACTCGATGTTGGGCACCAAGCCGCGCAACGCGTGCCAGGTTTCGCGCAAACTGTCGTGCTGCGTCGCACCGCCCACCGTCAGGGCGCCGCGCGGCGTCAACAATGGGTAATCAGAAAAGCCGCCTGGAGGGCGGACGTAGAACGCCTTGGAGGCGGTGGTCAGCGCACGCACCGGTGCGTTGCCGTAGGTTTCGGCATACATCGCGGCCGAGCGCCCGGTGGCGTGGTAACCCGGCTGCGCCTCGCGCTCCAGCAACAACACCTTGGCATGCGGTGCCAGAAAGAAGGCCGCCGATGCCCCCGCCATGCCGGCACCCACAATGATTACGTCCGCAGTCTGCATTGACACCCTTTGCACCGCGGCCTGGCCGAGGCCGCCGCCTCAGTCTTCGCCGTCGTCCCCCGGCGTCTCCTCATCCTGGTCCTTGAGCCGCGCGTCGAGTCGTTGACGAATCGTCCCGGCCTCACGTACGAACTGGTCTACCGGCACGGTCGGCGCCAGACGCCAACTCGGTGGAAACAGTGCCGACAGGTACAACTGATTGGAGGCGCGCTTGTGCTGCAACCAGGTGGTGCCCATCATCGCCACCACGCCCAGCACGGTGACACCCGCCACCATGGCGATCAAGCCGCGTCGGCGCTGGGGCGCCACCACCAGCAGATGCGTGACGACCCCGGTGGCGACCACGGGAATGCTCAGCAGAAAGTTGAAGCGTGCCAGAGCCTCCCACGAGAACACAAATGCCAGCAGGTAACCGCTACCCGACACCAGCGGCTCCAGCAGCGAGAAGGCACAGGCAATGCGCACGTGCCGCCAGAACTGCGGATGCCCGGTAAACAGCTTGGTGGCCAGGGACCATAAGCCCGCCCACACACCCAGACCACCCAGCAACATGCCCACCAGCGACAGCGCAGTCTGCGCGAACTTGGCCGGCTCGGTCGATTTGAACCAGGCTTGCAGCAGACTCAGGCCAAACACCGCCACGACCAGCGCCAGCGTCAGGCCAACGGCGCGCCAGGGCGACCGGGGCAGCACCTGCTCGGGCGCGATGGACATGCCAGGCAGGCGCAGGCGCAGGCGCAGGCGGCCCAGCCCCAGGTCGGTCTCACCGCTCCAGTCAAACCGTTCACCGCGCTGGTACAGCTTGCGGCCTCGGCGCACGCCATTGATGGTGCCCAGCACGCAGACCTGAATCGTGCCCGACGCGGACGCCTCGATACGCAGGTGTTCGGCCGCGACATGCCCGTCGTCCAGCACCAGATCCGCCGACAACGCGCGGCCAACCGTGACCGGCCAGCGCTTCACTGGCAGGCGAGTTACCGTCACGCCGCCGCGATCAAGCACCTCCAGCAAGCCCAGCAGACCACTGCCGCGGTTGGGACCCAGGTCGGGATCCGGCCCAGGCGTGGCGCCGTCAAGGTCGGTGTCAGCGACCGCCACCGCGGCCGAGGCCGGCGCCAGGGCGGCCAGTGCCGCGTCGGGGTCTTCTTCCATCATCACGGTGTCGCCATCGCTCATCGTGCACCTTCCCATTTGAAGCCGTTCAAATAGTAGGCCACCAGGGCCAGCCCGTTGTCGAAACTGAAGCCATGCGCGTCTAGGCGCCCTTGCACACCGCGCGTCGGCTGATTGAGCGAGCTGACCAACACCGACACGTTGTACAGGCCGTGGAACTTGCGGTAGGCGTTCATGCAAACTACCGCACGCATCGCCATGCCATCACGGTCGATAAAGCGTTCGGAACATTCAGCCGCCGTCATGCGGCTGGTGGCGCGCAGCGCGAACGGCTCGTTGCCCATGCTGTCCGAATACATGCGGGCAAAACGCAGGGCGCTGAACTTGGGCGCATCGTAAGCCTCGTAACGCACTCGGATGAAGCCAGTCGTCGTCTCGCCCGCGAACAACTGGCTGTCAAGCTGGCAATTGGTGCGCTCCAGGTCAAAGGCCTTGAAATCCGGGTCGCGTGCCCGACCCCAGCAGCGCGCCAGCGCGTCATCGGGCACCGGCACGCTGTAGCCGCCATGGCGTTGCGCCTTGAAGGGTGTGCTGGTGAAACGCTGGGTCACCTGGGCCTGGTGCGCCATCAATTGGCGGGTCACCTCGGCGTGCGCCTTGCGCGTCAGCGCCGTGGCCGTGGCGGCGCGCGCCAACAGCGCCTGAGCGAACTCCGCCGGCACCAGAAAGCTGACCAGTTCGCCATCCAGGCGCTTGGAGACGTTGATGCCAATCACCAGGCCGGCCTCGTCAATCACCGGCCCGCCGCTCATGCCGGGGTTGATCGCGCCGCCAAAAAAGATGCGCGGGTAGAAGCTGCGCTGCACCAGGCCGTTGTAGGTGCCCTCGGTCACCGCGAAGCCGATATCCAATGGGTTGCCCAGCGAGTACAGGCGCTCGCCGCGCTGCAGCGTCACGTCCTTGCCGCGAAACGCCAGCGCCGCGCGCTCCTGGCCGGGCTCCTTGACGCGCAACAGCGCCAGGTCGTGCAGGACATCAAACGCCAGCAACTCCACATCGGCCTGCTTGCCGTCGACCGGCACATACACACCACGGTAGCGATCAGGCTCCAGCGCGAGTTGGCTGGCGACGTGAAAGTTGGTGATGATCAGGCCGTCTTTCGAGACGAAGAAGCCCGAACCCACGCTGGACTGGGTATTGGTGTTGCGCAGCAGGGTGCGGATCTGCACCAGTTTGTCGCGCGAGGACTCGTAGGCACGCTGGGCGTCGTGCGAGACCTGCGCCGGCTCCGCGCCATTGCGCGACGGCGTGGGTTTGACCGACTCCTGAGCCTGGGCCGCCAGCCCGAGCAGGCCCAACGTGAGCAGCCCGATCGAGATGCGGCGCAATCGTGAAGTTGGTTCAAACATGGCTCGATTCTAGGTGGCGCAAATTTCTTCAATCCGCATGAGGCAAATTTCACGTGCTCCGCCCATGCCGCGCAGTACCATTCGATCAGTCCACTCAAACCAACCGAAAGGCCACCATGCCCGTGATCACCAACATTGAAGACCTGCGTGTGCTGGCCAAGAAGCGGGTGCCGCGCATGTTCTACGACTACGCTGATTCCGGCTCGTGGACCGAGAGCACCTACCGCGCCAACGAGAGCGATTTTCAGAAGATCAAGCTGCGCCAACGCGTGGCCGTGAACATGGAAAACCGCAGCACCGCCAGCACCATGATTGGCGAGAAGGTGGCGATGCCGGTGGCGATTGCACCGACCGGCCTGACCGGCATGCAACATGCCGACGGCGAGATCCTGGCGGCGCGTTCCGCCAAGAGGTTCGGCATCCCGTTCACCCTGTCGACCATGAGCATCTGCTCTATCGAGGACGTGGCCCAGGAGACTGGCGGGCATCCGTTTTGGTTCCAGCTCTATGTGATGAAGGACCGCGGCTTCATCGAGCGCCTGATCGACCGGGCCAAGGCGGCCAACTGCTCGGCGCTGATGCTCACGCTGGACCTGCAGATCATCGGTCAGCGCCACAAGGACTTGAAGAACGGCCTGTCCGCGCCGCCCAAGCCGACCCTGGCGAACATGATCAACCTGGCCACCAAGCTGCGCTGGTGCTTGGGGATGGCGGGGACGCGGCGACGCGGCTTCGGCAACATCATGGGCCATGTCAAGGGCGTGGACGACATGGGCAATCTGGGCGAGTGGACCGCCAAACAGTTTGACCCCGCGCTGAATTGGGGCGATGTGGAGTGGATCAAGAAGCGCTGGGGCGGCAAGCTGATCCTCAAGGGCATCCAGGATGTAGAGGACGCGCGCCTGGCAGTCAACTCGGGCGCCGACGCCTTGATCGTGTCCAACCACGGCGGACGCCAGTTGGATGGCGCCGAGTCCTCGATCCGCGCCCTGCCGGCCATCGTGGAGGCAGTGGGCAAGCAGATCGAGGTGCACATGGACGGTGGCATTCGCAGCGGTCAGGACGTGCTCAAGGCGCGCGCCCTGGGCGCGCGGGGCACCTACATCGGCCGCGCGTTTCTGTACGGCCTGGGCGCGATGGGCGAGGCCGGCGTCGACAAGGTGCTGGAGATCATCCACAAGGAGCTGGACCTGACCATGGCCTTTTGCGGCCACACCAACATCGAGACGGTAGACAAGGGCATCCTGCTGGCGGGCACCTTCCCTACTTGATGCCCCCTACAAGGCGTGCGTCACCAGCTTGAAGTCGGCGTCTTCCTCAAAAGTTCGGGCGACGAAACCCAGGCTTTTCATCAGCTTGAGCATATTGAGGTTGTTGGCCAGCACCAGGCCTTCCATTTCGGCAAGGCCTTTTTCACGAGCAAAGTCCATGATCGACAACATCAGCCGTGAGCCCAGGCCCTGGCCCTTGAAGTCATCGGCCACCACCAGCGAGAACTCACACGAAGCCCGGTCCGGGTTGGTGATGTAGCGCGACACGCCAACAATGCGCGCGGTCTCGATCGGCTCGCCGTCGGCGTCCACGCCGCGTTCGCGGCAGAGCGCCACCAGGGCCATTTCACGGTCGTAGTCGATCAAGGTGAAGCGCGACAACAGCGTGGCGGGCAACTCCTGCATGCTGGAGACGAAGCGGAAGTAACGGCTCTCGGGTGAGAGGCGACGCACAAACTCCTGCAGCATGGTGGCGTCGTCCGGGTGCACCGGGCGCACCGTGTACTCGCCGCCACCGCGCAGTGGCCACTGCTGCTCATGCCGCGAGGGATAGGGCAGGATCGCCAGGTGGTTGTAATGGTGTGCCGAGGGCGGCGCGCCATCGATCACGATGCGCGCATCGACCGCCACCGCACCCGACTCGTCCACGATGATCGGGTTGATGTCCATCTCGCGCAATTGCGGCAGCTCGCAGACCATTTCCGACACCCGCAGCAGGACGTGCTCCAGCGCCTCCATGTTGACCGCGGTGGCGCCGCGCCATTCGCCCAGGGTCTCGGCCACGCGCGAGCGTTCAATCAAGCGTCGCGCCAGAAACTGATTGAGTGGCGGCAGCTCCATGGCACGGTCGTTGATCAGCTCGATCATGGTGCCGCCAGCGCCAAACGCGATCACCGGACCGAACGGGTCGTCGGTGACCAAGCCAATGCAAATCTCGCGCCCGCGCTTTTGCGCCGACATGTTTTGCACCGTGACGCCATTGATGCGCGCCTCGGGCTGCAGTTTGGCAACCGCTTGCATCATCTCCAGGTAGGTATCGCGCACCCCCACCGCATTGAGCACATTGAGCGCCACGCCCTGCACGTCGGACTTGTGGCTGATGTCGGGTGAATCCACCTTGAGCGCCACCGGAAAACCCAGTTGCGTGGCAATCATGATCGCTTCGTTGACACTGCGCGCCAGAATGGTCTTGGTGACCGGAATGTGAAACGCCGCCAGCAGCGCCTTGGACTCCATCTCGGTGAGCACCTTGCGGCGCTCGGCCAGCACACTCTCGATCAGCATGCGCGCGCCCTCCACATCAGGCTTGGCCAGATCCGACAGGGGCGGCGGCGTTTGCTGCAGCAATTGCTGGTTTTGATAGAACGAGGCGATATTGCCAAATGCGCCCACTGCCGCCTCGGGTGTGCGAAAGGTGGGAATGGCCGCCTCGTTGAGTAGCTGGCGCGCTTCGCCGACGGTGGCGTCACCCATCCAGCAGGTCAGCAGGGGTTTGCCCAGGCGTTGGTTGGTCTCGACCAGTGTCCGGGCGATGGCGGCGCCGTCAGTGCCGACCTTGGGCGAATAGATGGCCAGCACGCCGTCGATCTGGGGCGCCTTGCCGGCCGCCTCGATGGCGGCCCTGAATTGATCGGGACCGGCGTCCTCCGAGACGTCGATCAGGTCACACAAGGACGCCAGCGGCGACAGCAAGGGTTGCAGCGTGCTCGCCTGCTGCGGCGTCAAGCAACCGAGTTGCAGGTTGGTCTCGCTCATCCAGTCGGCCGCCAGCACGCCGGGGCCGCCGCCATTGGTCACCACGCCCAGCCTGCGCCCGACCGGCCGGTAGCGCGCGGCCAGGCACTTGGCGGCCGAGAACAAGGCCACAAACGAGCGCACTCGCACCGCCCCGGCGCGGCGCAAGGCGGCGTCAAACACATCGTCGCTACCCACGATGGCGCCCGAATGGGTCAGCGCCGCACGGTTGCCAGCCAGTTTGCGCCCGGCCTTGAGCACCACCACCGGCTTGGCGCTGGCCGCCGCGCGCAAGGCGCTCATGAAACGCCGCGCATTGCTGATGCCCTCCAGGTACACCACGATGCTGTGGGTGTGCGCGTCGGCGGCCAGGAAGTCCAACACCTGGGCCATGTCCACCGCCGTGTTGGGGCCTAGCGAGACCACGGTGGAGAAGCCGACGCCGTTTTTCCGCGCCCAATCCAGAATCGACGCGGTCAGCGCGCCCGACTGCGACACCAGCGCCAGCGGCCCCGGTGCGGCCAGCGCACCGGCGACACTGGCGTTGAGCTGCAACTGGGGACGCTGAAAACCCAGGCAATTGGGTCCCAGCAAATGCATGCCGTGACGCCGGGCCATCTTGTGCAAGTCTTCCGCCTGGGCCACCGCAATGCCGGCCGAGATCAGCAACGCCGCGCGACACTTGATGCGACCGGCGATTTCCAGCGCCGCGGCGACCTCCTCCGCCGGCAAGGCAATGATCGCCAGATCGGCCTGGGCATGGGCCAGGTCGGCCAGCGTTCCACTCAAATGGATGTCCATGAACACCAGCGCACCGGTAAACCGTTGCGCCCGCAAGGCGTGATGCAAAGCCCGCGCCTGCGGTGTTTGTGAATCGGGCTCGTCAACCTTGCCGGCAAACACCGCAATCGAACTGGGTGCAAAGAGTGGCGTCAGAAAATGCTTATCCATACGGTTTCCCATGGCAGAGGGGGCTGCCGCAGCGCAGCATACCTTGTCCGTCGCGTTCCGATTTTGACGTGAAACACAAGTTCGCGGCGTCGCGATTGCGCCTGACTCGCGGCAATGCCGACCCGCCGCGGGGCATGGTGTTGCCAGGAATCTACTGAGCGAGTGAGCAAAGGTCGTTAAGGGTCGTTAAGGGTCGTTAAGACTTGGCGCCGGCCTCGCATCGGCCCACAATCCAGACAGGACACTTCAACGAGCAACACGCCATGCACGACAACCGTTCGCAGCCCGAATCCGGTGGCCCCGGCGGTGTTCAGGAGACCTTTCGGTTTCTCACCTACCCGGCCCATCTGCTGGTGTTTACCACGGACCAGCAGGGTTCGCTGACCTTCGTCAGCCCGTCCTGGGCGGCCTTTTCAGGTCGCGCCAGCGCCCAGGAGTTGGGCGCGGGGTGGCTGGACCGCGTCTACCCCGAGGACCTGGCGGTTCTCACCCACGGCATGGCGCAAGCGCGCCTTGGCAAGCAGAGCTTTCGGCTGATGTTTCGCTACCAGCGCGAGGATGGGGCGCTGCGCTGGCTGCTCAGCCAGGGGATGCCGCTGACCACCCCCAGTGGTGAATTCACCGGCCACCTGGCCCTGTGTTTCGATGTCACGCCCTATCAGGAGGGTGAGGCGGAGATGGAACAGGCGGTGCTCAGCGTTTTTCCATTGCTCAAACAGACCCGACTGATCGCGGTGGTGCTCGATACCCAGGGCCGGGTGCTGTTTTCCAACGGCAGCCTGGGCCGTCTGTTGCATTGCAGCGGAACCGAACTCATGAACTGCCCGCTATTCGAGCGCCATCTGGCGGCGGGTGATCGGGACTTGTTGCCCCGGCTCTATCCCGAGGGCAGCCAAAGTCCGCTGTTCCCGACCGAGTTTCAGTCGGAACTGATGACCAGCGACCAACAGGCCCGCCATGTGTTCTGGCACGCCGTGGTCTGGCGCGATCCCAATGGTCGGCTTCAAGGCTCGATACTGATCGGCGACGACGTTACCGCGCTGCGTCGGGAGGAAGAGCAAACCTCGCTCTACGTCAAGGCCTTCGAAGCCACCAACCATGCCATCGTGGTGACCGACGCCGACGGCACGATCCTGTCGGTCAACCGGGCTTTCACCGAACTCACCGGCTACCGCGGCGACGAAGTCATTGGCGCCAATCCACGTCTGCTGCAATCGGGGCACCATGATCAAGCGTTCTACCAATCCATGTGGGCCAGCCTGCTGAGCACCGGACACTGGCACGGCGATATGTGGGACCGTCACAAGGACGGCCACCTGTACCCGAAATACCTGGCCATCAGCGCGATCCGCGGCGACAGCGGCGCGGTGACCCACTATGTTGGCATCTTTTACGACAATTCGGAACGCAAGACGATTGAGGAGCGGCTCGATCACCTGGCCCACTACGACGCCCTGACCGGCCTGCCCAACCGCAGCCTGTTGATGGACCGGCTGGAACAGGCGATCGAGCGTGCCCGACGCTTGGGGCTCGAGGTGGCGCTGCTGTACATCGACCTGGACAACTTCAAACTGGTCAACGATGACCACGGGCACGACGCGGGCGACCAGTTGCTCAAGACCGTGGCGCAACGCATGCGAGCCTGCGTGCGCGGCGTCGACACGGTGGCGCGCCTGGGTGGCGACGAGTTCGTGGTGCTGTTGCCCGAAACCAGTGGCTCGCAGGACGTGCTGACCGTGGCCAGAAAGCTGTTGGCTGAACTCTCGAATCCCCACGACCTCGAGGGTCACCGCGCCACCTGCACCCCAAGCGTCGGCATCAGTGTGTTTCCGCGGGACAGCCACAACGCCGACGAACTGATGAAACACGCCGATACCGCCATGTACCGGGCCAAGCAGGGCGGCCGCGCCAGTTTTCGGTTCTTTCAAGGGACACCGCCTTGACGCCCGCGTAGCCCAGGGTACTCGCGCACTGCCTGGGCGCAAGCCTTGCTATGCTCGTGTTCATGACGCCGATTCGTCGCATCGCCCACCTCGACATGGACGCTTTTTATGCGTCGGTGGAGTTGCTGCGTTACCCGCAACTCAAGGGTCTGCCGGTGGTCATCGGCGGCGGGCGGCGGACGGTGGACGACTTGCTGGCGCGCTTGGCGCTGGCTCACCCAGAGCGCGATTGGACGCCCGACGATCTGGCCGACATACCGGTGGATTTCTTCCCGCGCCTGCAAGCTTATGTGGGACGCGGCGTGATCACCACCGCCACCTATGCGGCACGCCAGTTTGGCGTGGGCTCGGCCATGGGGCTGATGAAGGCGGCCCGACTGTGCCCGCAGGCGATTCTGCTGCCGGTGGATTTTGAGCAATATCGCCACTACTCGCGCCGCTTCAAGGCCATCGTCACCGACATTGCGCCGGTGATGGAGGATCGCGGCGTGGACGAGGTCTACATTGACTTCACGGATGTGCCGGGCGGCCAGCGCGAGGGCGGTCGCGTGCTGGCCCGGCTGATCCAGAAGAGCATCTTCCAGGACACCGGTCTGACCTGTTCGGTTGGGGTCGCGCCCAACAAGCTGTTGGCCAAGATGGCCAGCGAATTCAACAAGCCCAATGGCATCTCGATCATGCAGGCCCTTGATTTGGCGACCGTGATCTGGCCCCTGGCCTGCCGCAAGATCAATGGCATTGGCCCCAAAGCCGATGAAAAGCTCAATAGCCACGGTATCCAGACGATTGGACAGCTCGCCGCCTGCGACCCAGGCTGGCTGCAACAGCACTTCGGCAACAAGACCGGCGCATGGCTGTTTGAGGCCGCCCACGGCCACGACGAGCGACCGGTCGTGACGCACAGCGAGCCCGTGTCGATGAGCCGCGAAACCACCTTCGAGCGCGACTTGCATGCGGTACGCGACAGGGCCGAGCTGGGCGTGATCTTCACCGACTTGTGCCACAGCGTGGCCGCCGACCTGCAACGCAAGGGCTATGTGGGCAAAACCATTGGCGTGAAGTTGCGCTTTGATGATTTCAAGAGCGTCACGCGTGACCAGACGCTCGATGGCCACACCGCCGATGCCCTCCTGATCCGCCGGATTGCCGGCCAGTGCCTCAAACGCGTGCCGCTGGAACGCCGCCTGCGCCTGCTGGGTGTTCGGGTGGGCACCCTGATGAAAGCCCAGGACGCGGACATCGCGGGCGCGGTTTCGGCCAACAAACCTGACCATGGGCTTTCTGATGCCGCCCATTCGATGGACATTGAACAGCAGTTGTTCTAAGGCCTTACTCCAAGTTGACAGCGACTTACTGGCAACTTACATTGAGACCTTGATCCAACATCCGACGATCAGTTGAGGACAGAGCTAAAGGTCTGTCCCGCAAAACACCAGGAGGGTCCCATGCGCCACCGTCTGCCACCCAATCTGCCGATGACCGAGCTCGGGCGCATTCGCAACTGGCACATTGCCCACCGGGTGGACCACCCCCTCGAATATCAAGTCTGGGATGCCATGCTGATCCTGTGGGTGATGGGGCGCGTGGGCTGGCTGCCGGCCTTCGCACTGGATGCGCCCTGGTGCTTTCCGCTGTGCCTGCTCAGCATGATGGCCCCCTCCCTGTATGTGATGTGGCGCAGTCACGCCCATGTCACGCAAAAGCTGCGCTGCGACTGGCTGGGTGGCACCCGATAAATCGTTCGGCCACGCGTGGCGCGGGGGCTTCGTGCACACGGGGAAGTTCGTTGGAGGGGCTGGCATTCGGTGTACAGTGAGACGCGTTGGATTGCCGAAGATTGACCAAAGGACGAGGAGCCCCTTATGCCGTTTGCAAGTTTGATGCGTCGTTTCACCATTCGCTTTCGCATGTTGGGCGCCATCGTCATTGTGGTGCTGTCGCTCGCCTCGATCGGCTTGATTGGGGTCTTGGCGCAACTCTACGCGAACCGCATCACCAGTGATCTTGTGAGCCGCGACATGGCCTCCATTGCCGAGTTGGGGCGCCTTCAACATGCCATGTCCAGCTTGCGGTTGAACGAAAAGGACATGGTGATTCAGTATGAGAACAGCGTTGAAGCCTCCGCGCACAAGGAGGAGTGGACCAAGTCCTACCTGCAACTCGACGCCGCCGGCAAGGCGCTTGAACCCCTGCTGCCGCTGGATTCTCAGCGCGCCCAGCTCAAGCAAATCCTGGCCGAGATGCATGCGTTCAGAAAGGAGTTCGGCCCCATCGCCAGGCAGCTCGAAGCCATGGGTTTTGCCTCGGCACAGATCGCCGCGGCCACGATCGGTAAAGTCGAACCGAGCTTCCAGCGCGCCAATGAGGGCGTGAAAAAACTCGCCAAGGAGCTACAGACCGCGACGGAAATCAACCAGCAGACCGTGCAGGCCACGGTCCGGCGAGTGGTGTGGCTGATCGCGGGCGCGACCGCCTTGTTGTTGGCGATCATCGTGCCGCTGACCTTGTGGAACTCGCGCTCGATTTGCCGGCCCATCGACGAAGCGGAACAAGTGGCGAGCGCCATCGCCACTGGGAACCTGACCGAGACCACCATCGATGTCACCGGACACGACGAGGTGGCGCATCTGCTGACCTCGCTGTCGGAAATGCGCCGCTCGCTGCGCGGCATGGTGGGCCAGGTGCGCAGTGCCACCGATAACATCTCCACCGCCAGCGCCGAAATTGCCTCGGGCAACCAGGACCTGAGCATGCGCACCGAGCAAACCGCCTCCAACCTGCAGCGCGCCGCATCCAGCATGGAGCAGCTCACCAACACGGTACGCCAATCGGCTGACGCCTCGCGCCAGGCGAATCAGTTGGCAGCCTCGGCCGCCACGGTGGCACTGCGGGGCGGCGACGTGGTCTCCAAAGTGGTATCCACCATGAACGACATCAACGCCAGCTCCAAGAAGATCAGCGACATCATCAGCGTGATTGACGGCATCGCCTTTCAAACCAATATCCTGGCACTCAACGCGGCGGTGGAAGCCGCTCGCGCGGGTGAACAAGGGCGTGGCTTCGCGGTGGTGGCCAGCGAAGTGCGTTCCCTGGCTGGGCGCTCGGCTGAAGCGGCCAAGGAAATCAAGAGCCTGATCGGTGCCAGCGTGGAACGGGTTGAGACCGGCTCGCGGCTGGTGGCCGACGCAGGCAAGACCATGGCCGAGATCGTCAGCTCGGTGCAACGCGTCTCCGACATCATTGGCGAGGTCACCTCTTCCGCAGCCGAGCAAAGCGACGGCATCGGGGAGGTCAATACGTCGGTGGTGCAGCTCGATCAGATGACGCAACAAAATGCGGCCCTGGTCGAACAGTCGGCGGCGGCGGCCGAGAGCTTGCGCGAACAGGCGCAGCGGCTGGCCCAGGTGGTGGGCACCTTTAATCTGGGTGGCGAGCGCCGCCCGAGCGCCGGGCACGGTGGTGGCGATGGGCGCAGCCCCACGCCCCGGCCGCAAACTCGGCCGACCCTGGGGCACCCAGCGGGCCGATCCTACCCGGCTCTCACTTGATACCTTGCGGGACAGACCGGAGCGCAGCGACGCTCTGTCCTCAACTGATCAGGGGTGTTCTTGCGGGACAGACCGGAGCGCAGTGACCACCTACTGCCGCGCCGTTCGGACGTTGGCCGGCAAGGCCCGTGGATGGCTGGTGCGAAACGGGTTGATATCGAGCCCACCCCGACGCGTGTAGCGCGCGTAAACGCTCAGTTTGACCGGCTGGCAACGCGTCCAGATGTCCATGAAGATACGCTCCACACACTGTTCATGGAACTCGTTGTGGTTGCGAAAACTCACCAGATACCGCAAGAGCCCCGCATGCTCGATCTGCGCGCCGCTGTAGCTGATCTGCACGCTGCCCCAGTCGGGCTGCCCGGTCACCAGGCAGTTGCTCTTGAGCAGGTTGGAGCTCAGTACCTCCGTGACCGGCCCGTCCTCGGGCACGGTGCGCAGCAGCTCGGGTGCAGGGCTGTATTGCGTGCATTCGATGTCCAGGCGGTCCAGGCTCAGGCCGTCCTGCTCGTGCACCGGCTCGCGGTCAAATTGGTCCGGCAACAGAATGTTGACGCCCACCGACCCGGCGACCGGCGTGGCGCCGTCCGCGGTGCGCCACGCTGCCTCGGCCAGATCCGTACGCAAACGGCGCCTGACTTCGTCCACGTCGCTCAGACGGGTGTTGTTGAAGCTGTTGAGGTAGAGCTTGAGGGACTTGCTCTCGATGATGTTGAGGCTTTCGCAGGGCACCGTGATATGCGCCAGCGCAACCTGGGGCTTGCCTCGCGGATTGAGCCAGCTCAGTTCGAACGCGGTCCACATGTCGGCGCCAAGAAAAGGCGGCGCACCGGCAATGCCAATCTCCAAGCGCTTGCCCGCGCGTGCGATGGGAAACAACAGCGAAGGGTCGTACTGGTCCACATAGGCTGACGCCTTGCCAAGTTGGGACTGCTCGGGCGTGTTCATGTGGCATTCAGATGCGCCAGCAGGGGTGGCAACAGGCGCTCCACCACGCCAGGCGGCAGATCGTGGCCCATACCCTCGATGCCCACCAGCTTGGCGCCGGCAATGCGCCGTGCCGTGTCTTCACCGTGGGCATAGGGCACCAGCGGATCGGCCTTGCCATGCAGCACCAGGGTGGGCACCGAGATCTGTTCCAACTCGGCGGCTCGGTCCACATCGGCCACGATCGCCAGCATTTGCCGCAGCGTCCCGACCGGATGAAAGGAACGCTGCAGGCCATGGTGGATGCGTTCACGCATCTCGCTCTCGGGCGTGGGGAAGCCCGGACTGCCAATCACCTTGAACAGTTTGACGTAGTGGTCCCCCACCGCCTGTATGCCGTTGTTGGCCGGGCGCGCCAGCAAAGTCCGAGTGACTCTGCGCCGCGCCCGCGGCAGGCCCCGCGCGCCACTGCTGCTCATGATGCTGGTGAGACTGCGCACGCGTTGCGGCGCCACCATTGCCACGTGTTGGGCAATCATGCCGCCCATGCTCACACCCACGACATGCGCCTGCTTGATACCCAAGGCATCGAGCACGCCCAAGGAATCGGCGGCCATGTCGCGCAGACTGTAGGGCGCACGTGGCGTCAAGCCGAGTTTGTACTTGATGCCCTCCCAGATCAGGTTGGGTCTACCCAATGCGTCGAGGTGCTGGCTCAAACCAACGTCGCGGTTGTCATGCCGGACCACGCGGTAGCCCGCCTCCACCAGTGCCTGGACCAAGGAAGGAGGCCAGGCGATCAACTGCATGCCCAGGCCCATGATCAGCAGCACCACCGGACGCGGCTCCCCCGCGCTCCCCGGGCCGCTGTCTTCGACTTCGATGTGAATTCCGTTAGCTATTATTTTCATAGCAATACTCGCCGATGGATATTGGACAAACGCCTCATTCGTCTCATACATCAGGGCGACTGCCGCCGGCGGAACACCAGGTGATCGGTGCGAGAGACGGCTGCGTCAAAAACATAACCCTCGGCATCGAAACCTTCGAGCTGGCGTGGCGTGACTACCCGATGCTCGACCGCGAAACGCGCCATCAGGCCACGCGCGCGCTTGGCCATGAAGCTGATCACCTTGAACTGGCCGGCCCGATACTCCTGGAACACACACTCCACCACGCGCGCTTGCAGCACCTTGCGATCAACCGCCTTGAAATACTCCTGCGATGCCAGGTTCACCACCACCGGCGACACATCCCTGCGGGCACGCTGGTTCAGGTAGTCAGTGATCTGGCTGCCCCAGAACTGGTACAGATTGCTGCCCTTTGGCGTGACCAACCTGGTACCCATCTCCAGGCGATACGGTTGTATCCAGTCCAGCGGCCGCAACACACCGTACAAGCCGCTGAGGATACAAACGTGGTCTTGGCTCCAGGCCAGGTCCTCGGCGCTCAGCGTGGCGGCGTTCAGACCACCATACACATCGCCATTGAAGGCCAACACGGCCTGCTTCGAGTTCCTGGCTGTAAAGCGCGGCCGCCAGGCCTGATAGCGCGCCACGTTGAGGCCGGCCAAGGCGTCGCTCAGACTCATCAGCTCGGCAATCTGCTGGGGCGATTGCCGCCTCAGCACCTCGATCAGTTCAGCCGACTGCCGCACAAATTGGGCTTGGCTGTGCGGCACGTCGCCGACTGGGCTTTCATAGTCAAGCGACTTGGCTGGCGACAGGAGGAACAGCATAAGGAAATGGGCAAAGGAAAACAAAGAGGCTTCTTGACGAAGCCTCGATTATCACGACCGCGTACCCAAACCCTAGGTGAGGTCGCTGGCGAGTGACGCAAGGGTCTCCGCCGACACCGCGACATGGGCCGGGTAGTAAGTATGGTCGCAACCGATCTTGACGCCCGCTCCGGCCTTGACGGCGGCACACATGGCCGGGCTCAACTCAAAGCGCACAAAGTGCACGGCCGAAGTCTTCTCCTCGTTTTCGCGATCCAGGTCTTCGTCGGCGATGGCGTAGACCCGCTGCATGCCTTCGACCTCGACAAACAGGCGGTCTTCCACCCCAATCAGCCGGGCCAACTCGCGCTTGCGCTCGTTGATGTCGGGGTACTCGATCATCATGGTGGCCTTCCAGTTGCTGCCGTCCGGCACCAGTGGGGCATACACCTCTATCTCCTGGACGATGCCCTCTTCCTCAAAGATCTTCTCGATGCGCAGCATCTCCTGGATCTGGTAGCGAATGGTGGTCTCGCTCTCAAACAGCAGGTTGATGTGCTCGCCCAGGTGAACGCTGCGCAGCGTGCGCTGCGCCATGATCGCCGGCTTGTTGGCCTTGCGGTATTTGGCGTAGACCTCCAGGGACATGAGGCTCTCGGGGGTGATCGGGGTGGTAGTTGGCATGATGGACCTAGGGAAGCATAAGAATGCAGGCGGGACGGACCTCGTCATTGCGAGCGCAGCGCGGCAATCCATCGTTGCGGCACGTCGCAGTGGATTGCCGCGCTGCGCTCGCAATGACGGAACGGGTGATCGGATCGCAGCGCTGCGCTCGCATTTGACAATTCAAAGCCGGGCCTGCGCGCATCGAGGGGCGTGACATAGCAGTCACTTCAATCCATAAGCTTTGGCGACCAGGCTCAGCGGATGCCGCAACTCAGGCACGCCCAAGCCATTCACTTCAAAGCCTTGCGCGATGTGGTGACCACCAAGCGGGCAGTCCGAACTGATGAAATCAGGCTGGCTGCCATCCTTCATGCTGGCCATGGCCTTGAACACCGGCTTGCCGATTTTCATGGCCTGCTGGTGATGCGCCTTCTTCACGCCAAAAGTGCCGGCATGGCCGGAACAACGCTCCACCGTGTTGAGCGTGGTGCCAGGAATCATCTTGAGCATTTCCTCGGTCTTCCTGCCAATGTTCTGTACCCGACCGTGGCACGGGATCTGGTAACTCACGTTGCCCAGCGGCACGGGGAATTCAGTCTTCAGCAGGCCGTCGCGCTTGCGCTGCATCAGGTACTCAAACGGATCCCACATGGCGTCGCGCACGCGTGCCACGTCGGCATCGTCCGGGTACATCAACGGGATTTCCTGCTTGAACATCAGGGCGCAGCTCGGCACGGCGGCCAGGATCGCATAACCCTCCCGGGCATAACGTGCCAGCACCGGTATGTTGGCCTCCTTGCTGGCGTTCACGGACTCCAAATCACCCAGTTCAAGCTTGGGCATGCCGCAGCACTTCTCTTTGTCCACGATCACGTAAGGCACCTCGTTGTGGTCCAGCACCTTGAGCAGGTCCAGGCCAATGCCAGGCTCGTTGTAGTTGATGAAGCAGGTCGCAAAAATCGCCGCCTTGCCGGGTGTCTTGGCGCCGTCCTTCACCACAGTGGCCCGGGCCTTAGGCGTGCCGGAGCGAAACTTCCTGGTGGCCAGGGACGGCAGCCAGGCATCCTTGTCCACGCCGGCCACGCTCTCCATCACGCTGCGCGCAAGCTTGGTCCGGTTCACGGCGTTGGCCACCTGCACCACAATCGGGATGCCAGCGAACTGGCCATGCACATCGGTCGAGGCCAGGAACTTCTCGGCCGCGCCAACCCCGCCGTTCTTGAACTTGATCGCCTTGGCCCGCAACATGGTGTGGGGAAAGTCCAGGTTCCACGCGTGGGGGGGGGTGTACGGGCACTTGGTCATGTAACACAGGTCACACAGGTAACACTGGTCGACCACCTTCCAGTAGTCCTGCTTGTCGACGCCATCGACTTCCATGGTCTTGCTCCCGTCGACCAGCTCAAACAGGGTGGGAAAGGAACCGCACAGACTGACGCAACGACGGCAGCCATGGCAGATGTCGAAGATGCGTTCGAGCTCCTTGAAAGCCGATTCCTGGTTGTAGAAGTCGGGGTTTTTCCAGTCGAGCGGGTGACGGGTGGGGGCTTCGAGATTGCCTTCGCGTGCGGCCATGGTGTGTCTTTCGGTCGGCAATGGGGTCAAGTGCTGTGCATTGGGCACTGCGAGCAATGCCCAACACACATCACGCGGTGATCAATCGACGAGTTCGGCCAACGCCCTGGCGTAACGGTTGGCGTGGGAACGCTCGGCCTTGGCCAGCGTCTCGAACCAGTCGGCGATTTCGTCGTGGCCTTCGTCACGCGCGGTCTTGGCCATGCCCGGGTACATGTCGGTGTACTCGTGGGTTTCACCCGCCACTGCAGCCTTCAGGTTGTCACGCGTCGGGCCAATTGGCAAGCCGGTGGCGGGGTCGCCGCACTGCTCCAGCCATTCCAGATGGCCGTGGGCATGGCCGGTTTCGCCTTCGGCAGTGGAGCGAAATAGCGCCGCCACGTCGTTCTGACCCTCGATGTCGGCCTTGTTCGCGAAATACAGGTAACGGCGGTTGGCCTGGGACTCGCCTGCGAAGGCGGCTTTCAGGTTGTCTTCCGTCTTGGAGCCTTTGAGTGCTGCCATGGAAATCTCCTTGCAATATGGATGAATGAGCCCTTGTAGCTTGGCCACGCTGGTGGCAAAGACCGATGAAGGTTAGCCCGCTTGGCGAAGGCTGTCTAATTGGCAGTCTTAATGTCCTGCATTGTGATTGGCTATTAAGGAGACGCTTGCGATCAGAATTCGTGCAGCGCCTGACCACCGCGAGACTCAGGTGACCCCTCGGGGTTTTCCCGCGTTTGCGCGGGAACCCCAGCGCGATCAAACTAGACTGAATTCGAATCAAGATAAAGGGCCTTGCATGAACTCCACGACTACCCAAAGCAACGCCGCTCCCGCCCATGGTGACTACGCCTTCACGGTGGGCACCGGTTACAGCTTGCCAACCTACCCGTTTGTCACACCGCCCGAGCTCAGCGGAGGCAAGGCGCTGCGCTATCCAGTGGTAATCGTCGGGGCCGGCATCACCGGCCTGACCATGGCCTGTGCCCTGGCCAAGTTGGGCATCAAGGCGGTGCTGCTGGACGAAGACGATACCGTGGGCGTCAAAGGCGCCTCGTCGCGCGGGATCTGCTACACCCAGAAGTCGCTGGAAATTTTTGAACGATTGGGCGTCTACGACCGGATTGCCGCCAAGGGCGTGCAATGGAGCGTCGGGCGCACCTTTGCCGGGCACGATGAGGTGTATTCCTTCGATCTGCGCCAGCAAAGCAACTTTGGCCTGTCGAGCCAGCCGCCCTTCATCAACATCCAGCAGTTCTATATCGAGGGTTTCTTGGTCGAACGTATTGCCGAACTGGGCCACGTTGACGTGCGCTGGCGTTCACGCGTGGTGGCATTTGAGCAGGATGCCCAGTGCGCCACCCTGACCGTTGCGACCCCCGAAGGCAACTACCCGTTGCAGGCCGAGCATGTGATCGACGCCAGTGGCTCGCACACGCCGTTTCATGCCTGGTGTGGCGCCGCCA
>CXWL01031174.1_pt1 | contig 19201 bp, 17 predicted proteins | sample 590931 | NCBI WGS metagenome assembly CXWL01 (sample SAMEA3498368, study PRJEB10139) | groundwater metagenome | biome: water well; material: biofilm material | place: Germany | collected 2015-04-27 | reverse complement strand
CGCAAGCGGAGGCGATAACCATTCTCAATGACGAGGCTGCGCAGCACTAAGTTTGTGCACTGCAGCAGCGAATCGCCCGCCACAGTGTAGCGGTTGCCACCTCGCGCACTGTTGAGCGGCGAAAGACTCGTCGCGGTTGATTGACCTTTTGCGTTTCGCTGTTAGCCTCCCGCCGGCAATGAGCCGGGGTGGTTCGAACTTCCAGAAAAAGTTGTGCGTGTGCTGGGCGACTTGCGGCCACCGGATGTTCATTGTTCTTCATCTCAGAAAGGATGACCAAACGTGAAAATGCACTCTTTGACAAACCGCCGATTGGTTTGGGGCGCAGCCATCGCCGCGCCGTTGCTCGCCCTTGCGATGCCCGCATTTGCGACGCACGCGTGGAGCACCTATCACTGGAAGCGGACAACGTCGCAGCTGACCGTTTCCGTCGGCGACAACGTGAGTTCGCAATGGGACACCTATTTGCAGGGCGCAGTGGCGGACTGGAACCAATCGACGGTGATTCAATCGCCGTTGGTGCCGGGCACCACAAACCCGAAGAACTGCCGTGCGGTGGCAGGCACGATTCAAGTGTGCAACAACAAGTACGGCAACAACGGCTGGCTCGGCATCGCAAGCATCTCGTTGTCAGGCGGGCACATCGTGCAAGGCACGACGAAATTGAACGACACGTACTTTAACACGCCCACCTACAACACGCCGACCTGGCGTGCGCTGGTGACGTGCCAAGAGATCGGCCACGACTACGGCCTCGGCCACCAGGACGAGGACTTCTCGACCGACAACACGAACTCCTGCATGGACTACACAAGCATTCCGGCCGGCAACGAACATCCGGACGCGCACGATTACCAGCAGCTTCTGGACATCTACGACCATCTGGAATCGGCCTTTGCGACCAGCGCGGCTGTGCCCGTCGATACGCCGGACACGCCGGCGCAATGGGGCCGCGCCGTCGCCTTCCTTCGTGACGGCCGCCCGCACATTTTCGAGCGGGTCGACGGTCCTGGCCAAAAGACGGTCACGCACGTCTTCTGGGCGCTCGGCGAAGGCCCCCGCGGCAACCGCTAAGCCGCGCTGAAGATCAAAGCGACATTCGCGGAGCCCGGTCCCCCGGGCTCCGTTCTCACATTGCTGCGCTCCTGCTCGTGTTCAAAAGGGCGTCAGCCTAGGGCCTACGGATCGATCTCGGAAATCTTCGAGCCTTCGATTGCGAGGCCGGCCATGAGGCCTTCTTGGTCGAAGGTGAAGGCGTAGACGTCGTCGTTCAGCGTTGTGGTAGTCAGGTTCTTGGCGACGCCTTTGTCGACGATGACGATTGTGGGGCCGACCCCCAGTTCCCAGCCGTCGGACTTGTCGAGATATTCGAGGGCGCGGTCGTTCATCAGGAAGAGAGCGTAGCCGTAGCTTTGGATGCCGGCTTGCAGCCCCCAGGAGCCCGAGAGCGAGTTGTAATACTGCTTCTGCTGGTCGGGGTAGAACAGCACGCCTTCGCCGAACGAGCCGCCGAAGATGAAGCCCGCTCTCACGATGCTCGGGAAGACCAGGATCGCTTTGGCTTGGCTTGCGATGGTCTCAGCGAACGGTTCGCTGCGGTAGAGTTTTTGCAGCGCGTGTTCGCTCTCATAAGTGAGGTTGACGCGAGAGGCTTCAGCGGTGGCCGGAATTGCGAGGGCGACGGCGGCGGTGGCCGCAAAGGCAATGCTGCGCACGGACATGGGCTTGCTCCTTCGAGAGTTGGCGCTTGGCTCTAGTCGTCAAAGCGGGGCGCGCCAACAGCGAACTCGTTCAAGCAGAGTGCGGGCTTGGGATAAACGCCAGATTTGGCGAGTCCGCGTAGGTGCTCGCGTAGAACGGGCGGTCGTTACTTATGCGGTTGCTGCCAAAGGCTGTGTTTTTCTCACGCGAAGCCGCGAAGACGCGAAAAAAACAAGAAAGTTGAACCACGAAGTACACAAAGATCACGAAGATGTTCGTGCTTTTGAGTGCGCCCTCGCGCGCGGTACGCGCGCTCTATTGGCGCTTCGCGCCGAACTGCCGTTGCCGTTGTGGCTGAGCGTCTTGGTGATCTTGGTGTACTTCGTGGTTCAACCTTCTTCTTCGCGTCTTCGCGTGAGATAATCTTTGCGAACTACCAGAACTTCCACCACGGCTTTTTCTTTGCCGTGCCGGCTTGCTGTTTTTTCGGTTGTGCTTTTCCCTTTTGGCCGGGTTTGGCTTTTGCGTTTTGCTTGGCCACGGGCTTGGGGGTTTCCGCTTTAGTGGGTACCGCGAATTTTTCGGGGAGGTAGCCGACGATCGCGGCTGTTCCGTTCAATTCGGGGAACTGCACCTTCGAGAGGTCCTTGCCCATTTCGGTGTCGACATGGGCGAGCAGATTGCGCCATTGCTTCACGTCGTCCCCGTCGAGCGTCGAGATCAGCTGGCGCAGACTGCGCTCCGAACCCGGCGAGGCGAACATGTCGAGGTCGCTGACCACGAGTTGCACGTAGGGCAGGGGCGAGGAGCGAACGGCTTTTTCCAAGCCGCCCAATTGTTCCTGCAGATATGGCGGCAAGATCTTCGATAGTTTCGCGCGGCGCTTTTGCAGCATGTCGATCGCCGCGTCTTTCTTGCGCATCAGCGTCGGACAGCGCGTGATCGTTTCCGGGTCGTAGGTATGGGACTCGGGCGGTTCTTCGACCAGTTGCACGTCGCGCGGCTCGAACATCGCCAGCCAGCCGATCGGGATCCAATCGCTGGCGTGAGCGATTTCGTTCACGCCGTCGGGGCTCGCGAACAGGGGCTTTTTGTCGGGACGGGCTATCAGGAAAGAGTGACTGGTCATGTTACGCATACCTCGCGACTCAACAACGCACCATTGCCGCATGCGATTTGCGGTTGTGCAATCGGAACAGCGCGTCTTTCTCGGTGCCGATTGATATGCGCAACGTGGCGGATGCCAGGTCCAATCGTTTATTTCGGGGACAGTTTTCGCGGCCGTTTGAACGGCGTTCAGCAACGCTGCGCGCACGCCGGCGTAGCGCACGCAAGCCCTTGCTTTGACGGCCGAAACTCGAGGCGCGAGCGCCCTCTTGCGCTTTCGATGATAGATACTATATTGATATCATAATGATCGCAAGAGGGAGTGCCATGGCCGCTCAAGCTTTGAAGCAGACGACGGAGCGCACAGCGAAGACAACCAACGGCGGGCTCATGCTGCTCGCCACGCTGGTCGTGACGGTGTTGCTGATTTGGACGTTCATCACTGGGATCATCGCGGTTGAGGAGCAGCACAACGGTTGGCCGCTGGTCATACCGGGGCTGCTGCTCGTGGCGCTGTTGGTTCTGTTGCCCGGGTTCTACACGTTGCAGCCGAACGAGGCGGCGGCGGTGACGCTGTTCGGCAACTACAAGGGCACGGATCGGGCGCCTGGTTTGCGCTGGGTGCTGCCGTGGTTCATGCGCAAGAAGGTTTCGGTCCGGGTGCGCAACGTCACCGGTGAGAAGCTGAAAGTGAACGACCGGCGTGGCAATCCCATCGAGATCGCAGCCGTGGTCGTTTGGCGGGTTAGCGACACCGCGAGTGCGCTGTTCGACGTGGACGACTATCAGCGCTTTATCGACATCCAGATCGAAACGGCGCTGCGCGAGATCGCATCGCACTTCGCTTACGACAACGCTGAGCACGACGAGCCGACGCTGCGCGCGGCCTCGGAGCAGGTGTCGGCGCTGTTGCGGGAGAAACTGCAAGAGCGCGTCTCTATTGCGGGTCTCACCATCGACGGGGCGAAGCTTTCGCACTTAGCCTATGCGCCCGAAATCGCCAGCGCCATGTTGCGGCGTCAACAGGCCGAAGCGGTGCTCGCCGCCCGGCAGACGATCGTGCGAGGCGCGGTCCTGATGGTTGAGCAAGCGCTCACCCAGCTCTCCGAACGCGATGTGGTGAAGCTCGACGACGAGCGGCGCGCGCAGATGGTGTCGAACCTGCTGGTGGTGTTGTGCTCCGACACCCAAACCCAGCCGGTCGTCAACACAGGCACGTTCTACCAATAACATGCCGCCGGAACGCAAAGCCTTTGCCCTTAGGCTGGATCCCGCGCTCTTCAACGCCGTCGCGCGTTTGGCGAGCGCGGATCTGCGCAGCGTGAACGCGCAGATCGAGTTTCTGCTGCGCGAGGCGTTGAAGGCGCGCGGGGTTAAGGTCGAACCAGTCAAGGACGCCGATCAAGATCGTTAACGCGTTGACTTTGTTTGGCCTTTTCCATGCTGCATTTGCTTGCAACGGCGAGGCCGAGCGATCAGATTCCGCGCGCAAGCGACAAGGGCCACGGTTCCATGCGGACCAGCATTCTCGATCTGACGAAGTTGAAAACGGAAGGCCGGCGCGTCGCGATGGTGACCGCGTACGACTATGCCTCCGCCAAGCTCGCCGAGCGCGCTGGGTTCCAGTTGCTGCTCGTGGGCGACTCGCTTGGCATGGTCATGCAGGGGCACGACACGACGATCCCCGTCACGCTTGACGACATGGTGCGGCATGCCTCCGCCGTTGTGCGAGGCACGGAGCGGGCGCTGGTCGTGGGCGATCTGCCGTTCCTCACCTATTCCGGCATCGACGACGCGATCAACGCGGCGGGGCGGATGATGCGCGAGGCGGGCGTTCAGGCCGTGAAGGTCGAAGGCGGCGGGCCGGTCGTGAAGGTTGTCAGGCGGCTCGTCGAGCTCGGCATTCCGGTGATGGGACATCTGGGCTACACGCCGCAGGCGACGCATCAAATTGGTATCCGTGTGCAAGGCAAGGACGCGCCTGGCGCACGCAGCATCACGGCGGATGCGTTGGCGCTGCAGTCCGCAGGTGCGTTTGGGATCGTGCTGGAGCTTGTGCCGATCGAGTTGGCGGAGGCCATTACGGCGCGGCTTTCCATTCCCACGATCGGCATCGGCGCGGGCGTGGGTTGCGACGGGCAGGTTCAGGTCTGGCACGATATTTTGGGCCTCTTCGAAAAGTCGCCGCGCCACGCGAAGCGGTATGCGGAAGCGGGTGCTTTGATCGAAGAGGCGTTGCGCAACTATCGCGAAGAGGTCGAAGCGGGTACGTTTCCGACCCGGACCAACGCCTCGACGATTGCGGCGGGGACGTTGGCCGAAGCGCTCAAGGGTTTCGAAGAGCCGTGAAACTGGTTCGTACGATCGGTGCGATGCGCGAGGTTCGCGCGCCGCTCGACGCGCCCTTCGGCTTCGTTCCCACGATGGGGGCGTTGCACGAGGGGCATTTGGGCTTGGTCAGGCTGGCGCGGTCGCTTTGCCCGCGCGTCGCGGTCAGCATTTTCGTCAATCCTACGCAGTTCAACGACAGGCGGGACTTGGAGCGCTATCCGCGCAGTCTAGAGCGCGACGCCGAGATGCTGCGCGGGGCAGGGTGCGACGTGGTTTTCGCGCCGGAGGCTTCGGAGATTTATCCGGACGGGTTTTCGACGGCGATCGATGTTGGGCCGGTGACGCGTCCTCTCGAAGGCGCGATGCGGCCGGGGCATTTCAACGGCGTTGCGGTCGTGGTGACGAAGCTTCTCAACATCGTGCGGCCCACGCATGCCGTGTTCGGGCAAAAGGATGCGCAGCAGCTGGCGGTGATCCGGCGGATGGTGCGCGATTTGGATTTGAGCGTCGAGATCGTTGCGGGTCCGACGACGCGCGAGGCCGACGGGCTTGCGATGAGTAGCCGCAACGCGCTGCTGACGGTAGAAGATCGCGCGGCCGCGCCGGTGTTGTGGCGGGCGCTCAGCGCAGCGCGGGAGGCTTACGCGGCGGGCGAGCGCGATGCGGGCGTGTTGCGCGCGCGGATTAACGATGTGCTCAAGCGCGAACCGCGTGCGGCGGTCGAATACGTCAGCATCGCCGATCCGGTGACGTTGGCCGAGATCGAGCGCGTGGAACAAAAGGGCGCACTCCTTTCGCTGGCGGTACGTTTTGGTGCGGTGCGACTGATCGACAACGTTGTTCTTTGAGCCCGCGTTTCGCGTGTAGCGCGAATTCCGTAGATTCTAGCCTGGAAACCGAATTGGCGGCGCGGCCAGTTTCTGGAATATTAGCCCGCTCAGGGTGAGCCTGCCTCAAAGGGGAAATGATGAAGAGATTTTTTTTCGCGGCTGGCGTTGCAGCCGTCGCCTGCGCGCCTGCTTTCGCAAAGCCCGGTCCTGAAGCCTATGGCTCACACCCGGCGATCCGTAACGTTGTGATATCTCCCAACGGGACCCATGTCGCGATGATCGCGCTGCAGGGTGATCAGAATATCGTCACGATTTCGAAGATCGGCGGCGGCATCTGCAGATTGGGCTCCGGCGGCAACAGGCTGCGTGGCGTGACCTGGGGCAACGACGATCGTCTGATCGTGATCGCCAGCGTGTTTGGTGATATCGCCGGTATTGATGAGACTGAAGGAGATTACAATCAGGCTTACTCCGTCAATACACAATGCGCCGACGCCAAGAAAATGAACGGCTCAAGTGTCATCGGGCGTCTGCCCGACGGTCGCGTTATCATGACGGTGTTGACCTACAACAACAGTAGCTCATCCGACAAAAATATGCGCCGTTGGACGAAGACGAGCGGCAAGGTCAATCTTCATCGCGTCGATCCATCGACGGGTAGTGGAGAACTTTACGAAGACGGCAGCGACTTTACGCAAGCGTGGGATGTGGACGGGTCGGGGCGCGCACGGCTTCGCTTCGACTACGACCGCGGGTCATTCCGGCAAATGGTCTATGCGCGGTTGGGCGACTCGAACACGTGGCAGATGGTCTATGACGGCCGGGACGAGAAAAATCGCGAGGACCAGCTTGAATTCCTGTCGATTGGGGAGCGCCCGGACACGGCTTATGTGATGGCGCGGAGGGGTAGCGACCGGAACGGAATCTACGAGTTCGATCTGCGTTCGAAAGCCATCACGCGCACGGTGTTTCAAGATCCCAAGGTCGATGCCGGCGGGCTGGTCTACGCCAGCTACACGGGCGAAGTGGTTGGTGTCGCTCACGCCAACGAAGACACCGAAATCCAGTATTTCGATCGCACCTACGCGCAGATGCAAGCCGACCTTCGCGCGACGTTCCCGAATGAGGCGGTCAGCGTCGTATCGGTGACCAAGGATCGCAAAGGGTTTGTGGCGGCTGTCGATGGTCTTACGAATCCAGGTGGTGCGTACTACTACGTCAACAACGGCGAAATCTCCGACATCGGTAAGCTGCATCCCGGGTTGACCGCTCAAGACATAGGACCAGTCAAGTTCTTCTCATATGCCGCGCGAGATGGGCTTTCGATTCCGGCCTATCTGACGATTCCCTACGGCTCGCCCGGGAAGGGCCTTCCGCTTGTAGTCATGCCCCATGGCGGACCCGAGGCGCGCGACTATGGCGGCTTTGACGGTTGGCCCCAGTTCCTCGCGTCTCGCGGCTACGCCGTGTTGCAGCCCCAGTTTCGTGGCTCCGACGGCTTCGGGAAGCAATTCCGGGATGCTGGCCGGCAACAATGGGGCCTTGCTATCCAAGACGACATCACTGATGGCGTGAAGAACCTCATCGGAAGCGGCGTGGCTGATCCCAACCGTGTTTGCATCGTCGGGTGGTCCTTCGGCGGTTACGCGACCCTGGCGGGTCTTGCCTATACGCCGGAGTTATACAAATGCGGTGTTGCAGGCGCTCCGGTTTCTGACTTGCCCACGATGCTTGAGTGGGTCAGCAAGCGCAGTGGCCGATGGATGCGCAGCGACGACCACCCGACACTGCTCATGGGCAATCCGATCAAAGACAGTAAGCGCCTGAACGATACTTCGCCTGCGCGCAATGCGGCGAAGTTCAGAGTTCCGGTCCTACTGATCCACGGGAAGGATGACACGACGGTGCCGATCCAGCAGAGCCAAGTCATGGCAGATGCGCTCAAGGCGGCCGGCAGACCGTATGAATTTGTCGTCATAGAAGGGGACGATCATTATCTGTCGAAGCCCTCAACGGGAGCGCAATTCCTCACGCGGCTTGAGAGTTTCTTAGGCCAGCATCTTCGTTAGCTCTGGCTAAGGTTACTGAACTGATTTCTTCGGGGTGAGTGCCGAGCAACGGAACTCACCCCGCGGGCTCCGGAGTTGCTCACGCCATTGTGCAGTGCGCACCCACGGCATTGCCGGGCGCGCGAATTTGGCGCATGCTGTTCGCCCGACAAGAGAGCCTTTGCGCCAGTTTGTCCGTCCTCCGGCGTTTGCCCCGTGACGTGCTGGCGGCTCTCCTTTGCGAAGGAGGAACTATGACCGTTGCCACCATTTTGAAGCACAAGGGGGCGAAGGTAGAAACCGTGCGTCCGAACGCGACGCTGCAACAGGTGTGCGACGTGCTGTCGACGAAACACATCGGCGCTGCGGTCGTGACCGGCGCGGCCGGCGAGGTGATTGGCATCGTGTCGGAACGCGACGTCGTACATGCGATTTGCCAAGGGGGCCCGAGTGCCCTGACCCGTTCCATCGACGAGATCATGACGCGCGAGGTTGCGACTTGCGGGCTGACCGACAGTTCGGAGTCGCTGATGGAGACTATGACCGTCGGGCGTTTTCGCCATGTGCCGGTGGTCGAAGGCGGGCGGTTGATCGGGATCGTCTCGATCGGCGACGTCGTGAAACGGCGGATCGAAGACTCCGACCTCGAACGCTACGCGATGCGCGACTACATCGCCCAGGCGGGGTAGGGACCCTAGACTTAAGGAATCACGCCCGTAGCGCGCAGCCGCGCCACGATCTGGTCGGCGGCGGCTTCCGGCGGCATGTCGACCGTGTGCACATGGATCTCCGGCGCTTCGGGCACCTCGTAGGGCGAGTCGATGCCGGTGAAGTTTTTGATTTCGCCTGCCTGCGCGCGTTTGTAGAGCCCCTTCGGGTCGCGCGTCATGCAGACCTCGATCGGCGTGTCGATGAAGACTTCCAGGAACTCATCTGGCTCGACCAATCCGCGCGCCGTCCGCCGCTCGGAGCGGAACGGCGAGATGAACGAGACCAGCACGATCGTCCCCGCATCGACGAACAGCTTCGCAGCTTCCGCGACGCGGCGGATATTCTCCACACGGTCCGCGTCCGTGAAGCCCAAGTCGCGGTTCAAACCGTGCCGCACATTGTCGCCGTCCAGCATGTAGGTGTGGTGCTGCAAGTCGTGCAGCTTGCGCTCGACGATGTTTGCGATCGTCGACTTGCCGGAGCCCGACAACCCGGTGAACCACAGGATGACCGGCTTCTGGCCTTTGATCGATGCGCGTGCGGCTTTGTTCACGTCGATCGCCTGCAGGTGCACGTTCGTCGCGCGGCGCAGGCCGAACGCGATCATGCCGGCGCCGACCGTGCCGTTCGTGAAGCGGTCGATCACGATGAAGGCGCCGCCCTCGCGGCTCTCGCCATAGGGGTCGAACGCGAATGGCGCGGAGGTCGAGAAGTTGCAGAACCCGACTTCGTTGAGCTGCAGCGTCTTTGCCGCCAAATAGTCCAGACTGTTGACGTCGATCTTGTGCTTCAGGTCCGTGACCGACGCAGGCACCGTCTTCGTGCCGATCTTGATCAAGTATTGCCGGCCCGGCAGCAGTTCTTCTTCCGCCATCCATAAGAGGTGTGCTGCGAATTGATCGGCCACTTCGGGTCGTGCGTTGGGCGGGGCCAGCACGTCGCCGCGCGAAATGTCGATCTCGTCTTTCAGCGTTAGCGTCACGGCGTCGCCCGCGGCTGCTTCGGCCAGATCGCCGTCCATCGTCACAATCCGCGACACGATGGATGAGCGTCCCGAGCTCGCGACGACGACCGGATCTCCTTGGCGTATCGTGCCGCCGGCGATGGTGCCGGCAAAGCCGCGGAAGTCGAGGTTGGGCCGGTTCACCCACTGCACCGGCATCCGGAACGGTCGCGCACGCCGGCTGGACTCGATATCGACGGTCTCAAGGTGCGAAAGCAGCGTCGGGCCCTTGTACCAGGTGAAGACCGCGCTCGGCGCAATCACGTTGTCGCCGCGCAGCGCCGACATCGGGATCGAAACGATGGACGCGAAACCGAGCTTCGAAGCGAAGGCGCGAAACTGCTCGTCCCAAGCCTCGAACACCTCTTTGGCTTCTGCATCTTTGAGGTCGAGTTTGTTGACGGCCAGCACGACATGACGGATGCCCAAGAGCGAACAGATGTAAGCGTGCCGTCGCGTTTGCGTGAGCACGCCCTTGCGCGCATCGAGCAGGATGATGGCGAGGTCGGAGTTCGACGCGCCCGTCGCCATGTTGCGCGTATATTGCTCGTGTCCCGGCGTGTCGGCGACGATGAACTTGCGCTTCTCCGTCGCGAAGAAGCGGTAGGCGACGTCGATCGTGATGCCTTGCTCGCGCTCCGCTTCGAGGCCATCCAACAACAGTGCGAAGTCGAGGTCGTTGCCGGTCGTGCCGTGCTTGCGGGAATCCTTCTCGAGCGTCTTCAGTTGATCCTCGAAGATCACTTTCGTGTCGTGCAACAGCCGCCCGATCAGCGTGGACTTGCCGTCATCGACCGAGCCGCAGGTCAAGAACCTGAGCAGCGATTTGCCGTGCTGCTTGGCGAGAAAGGCGCGCAGTTCGTCTGGGCTCATCAGAAATAGCCCTCGCGCTTCTTCTTCTCCATCGACGCGTTTTCGTCGCGGTCGATCACGCGGCCCTGGCGCTCGGACGTGCGCGCGGTGAACATCTCGGCCACGATCTCTTCCAGCGTCGCGGCGGGCGACTCGATCGCCCCGGTCAGCGGGTAGCAGCCCAGCGTACGAAAGCGGACCAGGCGTTCTTCGACCGTCTCGCCCGGCAACAGATTCATCCGCTCATCGTCGCGCATGATCAGCCCGCCGTCACGCTCCACCACGGGCCGCCTCGCCGCGAAGTAGAGCGGTACGATCGGGATGTTCTCGGCCAGGATGTATTCCCAGATGTCGAGTTCCGTCCAATTCGATAGCGGAAACACGCGAATGGATTCGCCCTTCTTGATCCGCGCGTTGAACAGGTTCCAAAGCTCCGGCCGCTGGTTCTTCGGGTCCCAGCCGTGGGCTGCAGTGCGGAAGGAAAAGATGCGCTCCTTCGCGCGGCTCTTTTCCTCGTCACGCCTCGCGCCGCCGAACGCTGCGTCGAAGCCGTATTTGTCGAGCGCCTGCTTCAGCCCCTCGGTCTTCATGATCTGCGTGTGCACGGACGAGCCGGAGTCGAACGGATTGACGCCGGCGCGCACGCCGTCGTCGTTGACGTGGACGAGTAGCTTCAAACCCAGCCGCTTCGCCGTCGCGTCGCGGAAGGAGATCATCTCGCGAAACTTCCACGTGGTGTCGACATGGAGCAGCGGGAACGGCGGCTTGGCCGGATAGAACGCCTTCATTGCCAGATGCAGCATGACCGACGAGTCTTTGCCGATCGAATACAGCATCACCGGGTTCGCGAATTCGGCCGCGACCTCGCGCATAATGAAAATGCTCTCGGCCTCCAGCCGCTTCAGATGCGGGCTGCGGGTGCGCGTGATGGGGCTAGGCGCGGCCAAGGCGGAGAATCCTCAAATACTGGGGCAAAAATGGTGCGCATCCCCTATTTGTGCAACTGCGCAGTGTCAATCGGCCATCACACGGGCATACGTGTGAAACCTCAAGGCTCTGCCAAGCCAAGCTCGATCTCCAGCGCTGCGCAAAGCATTTGGCCGAGCGCGATGTGCACCTCCTGCACGCGCGCCGTCACCGCCGAGGGCACGACGAGCGCGTGGTCGGCAACGCGCGCGGCCTCACCGCCACCGCTTCCCGAGAAAGCGATGGTTACGAGGCCGGCTGTGCGCGCCGTCGAAAGCGCCTTGATGATGTTCGGGCTACGGCCCGAGGTGGTGATACCGATCGCGACGTCGCCGGGTCGCCCTAAGGCCTCGATCTGACGCGCGAAGATGTGATCGAAGCCGAGGTCGTTGCCGGCGGCCGTCAGCGCCGACGTATCCGTGGTCAGCGCCAGCGCCGCCATTGCTGCGCGATCGGCCTTGTAGCGAATGGTGAACTCGGTTGCGAGATGCTGTGCGTCCGCAGCGCTGCCGCCGTTGCCGAAGAACAGCAGCTTGCCACCGGCTTTAAGCGATGTTGCACAAGCGGCCACAACGCGCGCGAACGGATCGCGCAAGGCGGCTTTTGTCGCTTCCGCTACCGCGATGTGCTCGGCCCATTCGGAATCGAAAAGGGTCATGCGCAAGTGTGGCCCCGGCGGCGCGCCTTCGCAACGCGGTCGGGGCGAATTGCTTAATTTACCGGCAAATGCAGCAAACCCGCCTTCTGGAACAGGTAGGCGACATAGATGAGGTAACCCACAAACAGCAACAGCCCATATATCCGCCCGATCCGGTTGCCGAACAACATCGGCGGGAACAAAGCGACTGTTGCGGCCAACATCACCCACATGTCGACGGCTTTGATTTCCGGATCGATCTCGACCGGCCCCAGCACCGAAGCGACGCCCAGGATGGCAAGGACGTTGTAGATGTTCGATCCTACAATGTTGCCCACTGCAATGTCGGGATTGCCGCGTATCGCGGCCACAACGGATGTTACCAATTCCGGCAACGATGTCCCCGCCGCGATCAGTGTGAGTCCGATGACGGCCTCGGAGATGCCGTTCGCGCGCGCGATGACGACGGCGCTCTGCACCAGCACCTCTGCGCCAACAATCAGCAGCGCGATCCCGACGAGAACCAAGCCGATGTCCAGGATCGCTGGATGACCGAGCGTCCGCTCGCGCATGTAGCGCGAGTCTTCCGGTACTGCTCCAGCGGCGCTTTCTTGCGCATAGCTGATCACCATCGTCGCAAGCAGGATCGCGAGCATCAAGACGCCCTCGAGCCAGCCGAGCACGGGCATGCGGAGCGCCAGCCAAACAAACAACCCCGCCGCCGCCAGTGCAAAAAAACCGTCCCGCCCGATCGCCCGCGGCGACACCGTAATGGGCGAGATTAGTGCGGTCAGACCGAGGATGAAGAGAATGTTGAAGGTGTTCGAGCCGACAACATTGCCGACCGCAATCCCGTATGCGTGATTGGCCGACGCGTTGACGCTGACGAGCAACTCCGGCGTGGACGTGCCGTAGGCGACGATCGTGACACCGATAAGCAGCGGCGAAACGTTCAATCGCCGTGCAATGCCAACCCCGCCGTGGACCAGCGCTTCCGCGCCCAAAATCAGCAGCGCAAACCCTGCCGCAACCAACACGTACTCGTTCATCCGCTCCCCCTTTGGGCAGTGGCGAACGTGAAAGGGATGTCCCCCATCGTCAAGCGGCCTGAAATCTCCTGCTGCGTGTCACGGTCACGCGCAATTCCCCGCGCGATCGTGGTCTAGGGCTTTGCCGCAGCGCGGCCGATGCTGTGGTATTCGATGCCGGCGTCGGACATTTCGCGGAGCGTGTAGATGTTGCGCAGGTCGACCAACAGCGGGCGTTTCAGTGTCGTCTTGATCTGCTTGAGGTCGAGGGCGCGGAACTCGTTCCATTCCGTGAGGATCACCACGCCATCGGCGCCGCTCATCGCGTCGTAGGCGTCTTCAGTCCAGGCGACGCCGGACAGGAGCTTGCCCGCTTCCTTCATGCCTTCGGGATCGAACGCGCGGATTGTGGCGCCGGCCGCTTGAAGCGCGGGCACGATGTCGAGCGCAGGACTGTCGCGCATGTCGTCAGTGTTCGGTTTGAACGTCACGCCGAGGATTGCGATGGTCTTGCCCTTCACGCCGCCGAATGCGCTCGCAATTTTGTCGGCCATGCGGCGCTTGCGCTTTGCGTTCACGTCGATGACCGCCTCGACGATGCGGGACGGTGCACCGAACTCGTCCGCTTGGCGCATGAGTGCCAGCGTGTCCTTCGGGAAGCAGGAACCGCCGTAGCCGGGGCCCGCATTCAGGAACTTCGAGCCGATGCGGCCATCGAGGCCGATGCCGCGTGCGACGTCTTGGATATCGGCGCCCGATTTCTCGCAAATGTCGGCGATCTCGTTGATGAACGTGATCTTCATCGCGAGGAACGCGTTCGCGGCGTATTTGATGAGCTCCGAGGACTCGCGCGAGGTGAACACGAACGGCGTTTTGTCGCTCAAAAACAGCGGCCGGTAGAGTTGCCGCATAAGGTTGCGCGCGCGTTCGCTTTCAGTCCCCACCACGACGCGGTCGGGGCGCTGGAAGTCTTCGATCGCGGAGCCCTCGCGCAAAAACTCCGGGTTCGACGCGACGTCGAAGTCGGCGTTCGGACGGCGTTCGCGGATGATTGCTTCGACCTTGCCGCAGGTGCCGACCGGTACGGTCGATTTCGTGACGACGACGGCGTAGTGCTTAAGGCTGTCAGCGATTTCGGCGGCGGCCTCGTAGACGTAGGTGAGATCCGCGAAGCCGTCGCCGCGGCGGCTCGGTGTGCCCACGGCGATGAAGACGGCCTCCGCGTCCGGCACTGCTGCCGCGAGATCGGTCGTGAAGGCGAGGCGGCCCGCTTTCACATTGTCGGCAACGAGCGCATCGAGGCCGGGCTCGAATATCGGAATCTCGCCGCGCTTCAGGCGGGCGATCTTGCCCGCGTCTTTGTCGACGCACACGACGTGATGGCCGAAGTTCGAGAAACAGGCACCCGAAACGAGTCCGACATAGCCGGTGCCGATCATCGCAACGCGCATTTCAAAGTCCTTGGGCGTGCCTGCGTCTTTAGTACTGCAGGTCTTTCAAGATTGCTTTCAACGGGCCAGCGGTGTCCGGGTGGCTCAAACCGACAGCGATGTTCGCGTGCAGGAAACCCACCTTGTCACCGCAATCATAGCGCTGCCCGGCATAGCGAAAGCCATGGAACGGCATGCGACCAATAAGCCGCGCCAAGGCATCCGTCAGCTGGATCTCATCGCCCGCACCGCGCTCGTGGCGTTCGAGTTCGGTGAAGACTTCCGGCTGAAGGATGTAGCGGCCGATGACGGAGAGGCGCGACGGCGTTTCCGCTGGGAGCGGCTTCTCGACGATGCCGCGCGCTTCGATCAGTCCGTTCTTTTCGGAGACGGGATCGATGATGCCGTAACGCTTTGTTTCTTCCAGCGGAACTTCGCGGACTGCAATGACGCAGCCGCCGACCTGGCGATAGGCGCCCATCATGCGGGCGAGACAGCCCGGCTGGTCCACCAAAAGCTCGTCCGGCAGCAACACCGCGAACGGCTCGTCGCCGACGAAGTGGCGGGCGCACCAAACGGCGTGGCCTAAGCCAAGCGGGTTTTGCTGACGGGTGAAGCTGACCGAACCGCTTGGCGGCAGCGCTTCGAGCAGGCTGCGCAATTCGTCCGTTTTCTCGCGCGAGGAGAGCAGCGCCTCAAGTTCGTAGGCATGATCGAAGTGGTCTTCGATGATGTGCTTGCCGCGGCCGGTGACGAAGATGAACTGCTCAATCCCTGCGGCCTTGGCCTCTTCGACGGCGTATTGGATGACAGGCTTGTCGACGATGGGAAGCATCTCTTTCGGCACCGCTTTCGTTGCGGGCAGAAAGCGCGTTCCCATACCGGCGACCGGGAATACCGCTTTTCGAACCGGTCTGATCTCTTTCGTCGTCATCGAGCGGGACCCTAAACATCTCGCGAACATTCACGTGTTGCGCGACTAGATTTTGTGGCACACACCTAGCAACCGCCGCGGTGCAATACCATCGGCAGTATGGACTGTGCCCGAATCACTATATCCTGGCGGTTATGCTGCGGGTGGCGCTAGTCCTTGTAAGTCTTATGGTTTCCGGCGCCGCCGCTCAGGCGGGTGGCCTTGCGGATGCCGACGCCGGTATCACGCGGTTGACTGCGGGCGATCCCGAGACGGCCGTCGCGTTGTTCACGCGCGCTATCCAGAGCAAAGAACTCTCGCCCGAAAGCCTTGCGCTGACCTACTACCATCGCGGGATGGCGTTCTACCGCGAAGGGCAAGCGGGACGCGCAATCCTCGACTATGCGACCGCGTTGTGGAACGAGGATCTGCCGCGCGAGTTTCGTCCCCGCACGCTTAACAATCGCGGCCTTGCGTTCGAGGCGATCAGCGATTTCGAATCCGCGCTGACCGACTATAGCCTCGCGATCAAGATGAACCCGAACTACGCGGAAGCGTTTGCCAATCGCGGTAACGTGCATCGGCGGTTCAATCGCTTTGATCTTGCGATCATCGATTACGACAGCGCGCTGAGGAACGGGCACGCGCATCCGCAGTTTGTGTTCGCGTGGCAAGGCATGGCGTTGGAAGCACAAGGCAAACGGCGCGAGGCGATGGATGCGTTCCGCCGTGCGCTTGCGATCGATCCGAACTTCGCGCTGGCGAAGTCGCGCCTCAACAAGCTTGAAGACACGCAGCAGATGAGCAACGTGCTGCAGCGGCGCAAAGTCGCGAAGGGTCCCGTGGTGCCGTTCGTACTGTCGGCGGCGCCTGGGGTTTCGCCGGTTGCGGCCGCAGAGGGCAACGTCCAGCTCACGCCGTGGACGCCGCCACCACCGTCGACCGATCTCGCGCTGCAAACGCCGGCGGCACAGCCCGCGACCCCTGTGCGCAATCCCGTGTCGCTCCGGCCTGCGTTCGACGATCAACCAAAGCAGGTGGCGCCGACAACGCCAATCATTTCGTCTGCAGCGCAGGCACAGCCGGTCGCAGCGGCGCCGGTCCGGCCGTCGCCGAAACCGAGCAAGCCGCGGATTGTGATTGTCGAACCGCAGCGTGAAGCGTCGTCGGTTCCGGCGTCGGCAATGGGCGAAGGCGGCAGCGATGTTGCGTTCGCGATTCAGCTCGGCTCGTTCAAGTCGCGCGACACGGCGGAAGCCGGATGGGCCAAGGCGCTGAAAGTCGCCGGCGAATTGCTGAACGGGCTCAGCCACGTCATTGAAACGGTTCCTGCCTCCGATGGTGTCGTCTACCGCCTGTTCGCGGAGGCATTGCCGGACCGGCAGGCTGCGCTCGGACTTTGCCGGACGCTACGGGACAAAGGCACGACCTGTATCGTCGTGCGCCGCTAACACGCGACAGCGTTGAGCCCCCTCTCCAAATCTGTTAGGCGAACCTGAGCCTCACGCTTCCCAAGGATCGCATTGCCATGACCGACGCCGGGATCACCGCCTTTGGAGCTTATCTGCCGCGCCTCAGACTGCAGCGAAAAGCGATGGCGGCGGCGAATGCCTGGTTCAACCCCTCGATCATGGGGCAGGGCAAGGGCGAGCGCACGATGGCGAACTGGGACGAGGACGCCGTCACGATGTCGGTCGAGGCCGCGCGCGACGCGTTGCCGGGCGGCGATCCGTTCGTCGGGCGCCGGCATATCGAGGCGCTCTATTTCGCCTCTACGACGATGCCGTTTGCGGATCGCCAGAACGCGGGGATTGTTGCAGCGGCGTTGAGCCTGCCGGAAGACATTCACACTGCCGACGTAACGGGCTCGCAGCGTGCGGGTGTCACGGCCCTGATCGCGGCGCTTGAGAAGGTGAAATCGGGCGGGGCGAAGACGGCCCTGATTGCGTCCGGCGATCGGCGCAAGGCGCGCGCTGGTTCGACGCAGGAGTTTCAGTTTGGCGACGGCGCGGCCGCGCTGGTGGTGGGTACGGATCGCTTCGCGGCGAAGTATTTGGGTAGCTACTCGGTTTCAGTCGATTTCGTCGACCACTTCCGTGGCGAGTCGGAAGACTACGACTACAATTGGGAAGAGCGCTGGATCCGCGACGAGGGCTACACCAAGATTGTGCCGCGCGCGGTGAAAGGTGCGCTTGAGAAGGCTGGGGTCGCGGCGGCCTCGATCGATCATTTCATTCTGCCGTGCCAATTCGCGAAGCTGGACCAGCAGTTGGCGGCCAAGTGCGGGATCGACGCGGCGAAGGTGCGCGACAACCTGGCGGCCAGCGTCGGCGAATGTGGGACGGCGCATGCGCTGGTCATGTTCGCGCACGCGCTTGAGGAGGCAAAGCCCGGGCAGAAGATTTTGCTCGCGGCGTTCGGGCAGGGTTGCGATGCGGCCATTTTCGAGGTGACCGAGGCAATCGACCGCGCGCGGCCGCACAAGGGCGTGAAGGGTTGGCTGGCACGGCGGAAGGAAGAGACGAACTACGTGAAGTGGCTCGCCTTCAACGGCCTTGTCGAAATGGAAAAGGGGATGCGGGCGGAAAAGGACAACAAGACCGCGCTCACCGTCACCTATCGCAAGCGCGACATGCTGTTCGGGCTTGTCGGCGGCAAATGCGAAAAGTGCGGCACGGCGCAGTTTCCGCGCACGCGCATTTGCGTCAATCCGAACTGCCGCGCGGTCGACCAACAGAAGCCGTTTTCGTTCGCGGAGCTGAAGGGCAAGATCCTGTCGTGGTCGGCGGACTATCTGACCTACTCACAGGACCCGCCGTCGCATTACGGCATGGTGACGTTCGAGGAGGGCGGGCGGTTCTTGTCCGACATCACAGACGTCGATATCGGCACGATCGATACGGGCAGCGCCATGCGCATGGTCTTCCGCATCAAGGACTTCGACGAGAAGCGCGGGTTCAGGCGCTATTTCTGGAAGGCGGCGCCGGTTTATTGAACGGGTTTTGACAGCGCCAAAATCACGTCGTTAGATGCATTCATCAAGGCATTCGGAGAAACGTCATGGCTACCGGCATTAGAGACAAAGTCGCCATTCTCGGCATGGGCTGCTCGAAATTCGGCGAGCGCTGGGACATGGGTGCGGAAGAGTTGATGGTCGAGGCCTATATCGAGGCGCTGCAGGATGCAGGCGTTGAGACGAACCAAATCCAGGCCGGATGGTTCTCCACGCACATCGACGAAATCGGCGTCGGCAAGGGCGGCACCCCGATGTCGGTCGCGCTGCGCCTGCCGAACATCGCGGTGACGCGGGTCGAGAATTTCTGCGCCGGCGGGTCGGAAGCTTTTCGCGGCGCTGTCTATGCAGTGGCGTCAGGCGCTTACGACATCGCGCTTGCGCTGGGCGTGGAGAAGCTGAAGGACACGGGCTATGGCGGGTTGCCGACGGGCCAGCCGGGTACGCTTTTGCCGCAGTGGGGCGCGAACGGATCGGCGCCCGGGAACTTCGCGCAACTTGCTTCCGCCTACCGCGCGAAGCACGGCGTTTCGAAGCAGGATCTGAAGCGCGCCATTGCGCACGTGTCGGTTAAGAGCCACGAGAATGGTGCTAAGAACTCGAAGGCACACTTGCAGAAGCCGATCACGGA
>CXWL01117422.1_pt1 | contig 19204 bp, 24 predicted proteins | sample 590931 | NCBI WGS metagenome assembly CXWL01 (sample SAMEA3498368, study PRJEB10139) | groundwater metagenome | biome: water well; material: biofilm material | place: Germany | collected 2015-04-27 | reverse complement strand
TCCGTCAAGTTTGATGGGGGGATTGTCGCAGATTTCGGGGGGTAAGTCCGACAGGCTGCTAGGTAAATATTGGTGGTGTCGGTAAGGGTTTCAAAGAAATCACCACTCTAATTATTAGAGGCGTCCTTTAGTCGCGACTATGGGGACTCACAGGAAAGACTGATGAACAGATTCGATCTACGGTGGCGACAAATCTCTGCTCCTTGTCCTTTACCTTTTCAATCGCGAGAAAATTGTCTAGCAGCCTGTCGGACTTGAAGAATCGAAGCGAAAATTTAGCTGGGCGAGGGCAGATTTTGATGATTTTGCAGAGCAATAGTCGTTCTATTGCTCAAAAAAGCAGCGAAATATGCACCGGTCAGGTAAATTTGCAGCCGATTTCCTTTAAGTCCGACAGGCTGCTAGGATAGGAATTTCAACCGCACGAGTCGAAGTATCCATGACCTCGGCACTTCGGTCAATGCCAATTCTTATCCGTGTAGGACTAAATAATTGCTGCAAGGAGAAAGCGGTCGCAGGCCGCTTTTTCCTTGGTGCATCCCGGCATAGGAAGCGTTTTCCCACAGCACTTATTTTGAAACCGTTAAGCTCCTATTAAGAGTTGGCTGGTTAAATGGCATACAGGAGCGGAACAAATGGTTTGATTGGTTCGCAGCATACCTGCAAACAGTTGCCCGGTTCCGCAGCCAAATATCTTGTCATTTCTAATAGGAGATTTGAACATGAAACTGAACAAACCTGCTTTGACCCTGATTGCCGCTGCCTTGCTGCCGACCTTTGCTTACGCTGGTGCCGACACGATTGCCGACAGCTTTGACCGCTCGTTTATCAACGAGGCCTTCATCAACACCTCCTGCGCCGGGACCAACCAGATCGCGGCCAGCTTCGAGCGCGACCTGCTGGGCAACGCCGCCATCGCGGCGCAAGACCCGGTACTGGCGAGCTTCGAGCATGACCTGTATCGCGAGCCGGTGACCGTGGCGGCAGCGGTTGTTCAGGGCGACGATGCGTTCATCATCAACGAGCCCGACACCATCCTGGCGAATTTTTACCGCGAACTGCACTGGATGCCCGGTATCTCTGCGGTGTACGTGAGGTAAGCGGAGGGAGCGGTTGCAGCCTGAACGAAACCATGAATAACCGGAGCGCAATGCTCCGGTTATTTTTTGGTGTGCCAGACTTTGCCGTCAAGCCGCTTCGGGTTTATTCCGCACTCCGAACAGCAGGAAGACCGCAGCGATTCCGGCATATCCCAGTACGAACGGCCAAGTATGCGATGGGCCGTAAGCGTTGACGATGGCGCCGTTTGCTATCGTGTAGCCGTGCATCAACCCGGTGGCGCTGATCGCGGCGGCGACGGCGGCCCATGCGGCGGCGGCGCGGTAATGTTTTTCTATGAGGCAGACCGTCATCGCGGCGAGAATCATGGAGGTGAAAATGAAGCCGCGCTCGAGCGAAATCAAGCCGGCGATGGGAAGCTGCATCGCCAACGCCTTCATCCCTACCGTTTCCACGCTGGTTCCGGCGGCGCGCAGTGCGCTTTCAAGTATCAGCAGCCCCCATGCCGCCAGCGCCGGAAAGAAACCAATCACCACGGCGGGCGCGTGTTCTCGCGGCGTGGCCTGAAAAGCCTGGGATGCGATGGTGATGCCTATCCACAGCAGGATCGCTGCCCCGGCCTCTACCGGAACCAAGGCGGCAACGAAGCCGACCAGCCCGGAAAGGCACAGCAGGGTGATGGCGGCTCCGTTGGCGACGGAATATCCGGCTCCTGCCCCCATCCTTTTCCAGCCCGGATGCCCGATGTAGATCGTGGTCGGGAACACGCTGCCGCAGCAGGCCGCAGCCATCGTGCCGAGACCGTTTACGGCAAGCGAGCTTTTCACCGGATACACGTCACCGGCGGCCTCCGCGCTTTCGAGATTTTGCAGCGAACCCAGCAGGTTAAACAAACCCATCGGGACGATCACCGGCAGGAAGGTGATCATGTAGGCGGAAAAGGTTGCACCCATCATGTCGGTGATGAACAGGTGCGGCATGTGCACTTGCACGTGCATCGCGTTCGCCAGTGCGGCACCGTCCATCCGCCCCATTCCCCACGCCAGCGCGGTGCCCGATACTACCGCCACCAGCCCTGCGGGCACGCTTGCGGGCAGGACGATGCGCCCGATGTACTGGATCAGGATGAAGGCGAGCGGGATGAAGCCGACCAAGGGGTCGGCGAAGATGCGAAAACAGAAATCCATGGAAATGAAGGTGATGGCGATGCCTGCCAGCGTGGCCAGCAGGGCGGCGCGCGGGGTAATCTTTTTTACCCAGCCGGCGACGAACGCGCCGCCCAGTTCGATCAGGCCGGAGCCAAAGCAGGCAGCCAAACCCACTTTCCACGCCAGTTCCACGTCATGGGTCTGGTCCAGCACCGGTTTCATCACGAACAGGATGTAGGCGAACAGCGAAACGGTATTGACCCCGTAGGGCAGGGCCGTCACGTGCGGCTGGCCGGTGCGCCGCGCCAGCGCCCGCGCCTGGAAGGCGTAGAAGAGGTTCCCGATCAGCAGGCTCACGGCCACGCCTGGCAGGATGCGGCCAAACACCATCTCTGGCGGCATGTTGAGCACCGCCCCGCACAGGACGACGATCAGGATGAGCTGAATAAGGTTGTCAATGAACAGGCCAAAGAAGCCGTCCAGATCCCCTTTGCGCCACCAGCGGAATGGTTCACCCGTTGCTTCGGTCTTCATTTTGCGAAACGCCCAATTTCGTTATATGCCTCTTAACAAAGCACAGCAATACTTGGAGCGCGTGCGCCGATGCCTCCCCCTTTGGAAAAGGGGGATTGAGGGGGATTTGATTGTCCGCCACATGCGGCGCAGTATAAATCCCCCCTGCCCCCCTTTTTCAAAGGGGGCAACCATGCAAGCTGCGTTTTGTATAGAGGCACATTTCGTTATTTCCGGGAAGGGAAAACGGAAAGCATGTGGGTGACGGCAGAAGGGCGCGCATTCAGCGCCTTTATTGGACCTTGAGGAGCTCCACCTCAAAAATAAGCGCCGCGTTCGGGGGAATGACGTTTGCCGCACCGCGCGCACCGTAGGCCATGTCGGAAGGGATGACCAGAGCGCGTTTGCCGCCGACTTTCATGCCGGCTACCCCTTTGTCCCAGCCCGGTATCACGACCCCGGCACCGAGCGGGAAAGTGAAAGGTTGCCCGTGATCTGCCGAGCTGTCGAATTTTGCGCCTTTGCGATCCGGCTTGGAGGCGGCGTAGAGCCAGCCGGTGTAATGCACCGTGACGAGCTTGTCGGTAACGGCTTCTGCGCCAGTGCCGACTTTAATGTCCGTTTTTGCGAGGGCGGTAACCGGCGATTCGCTTGCAGAGATTGCCGGAAGCGGCAGGAATGCAGCCAGGATCAGGGTGCCGAGGCGAAGCAATGACAGGATGTTGCGCATTTTCAGAGACTCCAGGAAAAAGAAAAATTGTATCACTTATGGGCACCTCTAAAAATTCAGAGTTCGCCCAAATGCCCCACAAGGGGACGCCGACCCGCTACGGGCAAAAGCGGCCCGTGCGGAGTCGTCAGCAAGGCGCAGATAAAATTTCGCCGCGCCGCATATGTGTTGATATGTCAGCAAGAAATTTTTTCTGCAACACAGCAGTTGGGATGAAATGTGAATTTTTAGAGGTGCCCTTATCATTCAGTATCCAAGCGCGCGCGCTGACTGGTAGAACGCCAGGCTGACTGTCCAGGCCAGCACCAGCGACCACGCGATGGTAAACAGCGTGAAACCCGCATTCTTGGATTCGCTGCGCAGGGTGGCGATGGTGGACAGGCAGGGGGTGTAGATCAGGGTAAACAGCATGAAGCTGTATGCCTGCACCCAGTCCAGTTGTTGGGCCAGCGCGCCGCTCAGCGCTTCGCCGCCCAGGCCGTAGATTACGGCGAGCGAGCCGATCACGATTTCCTTGGCGACAAAGCCGAAGATCAGCGCGATGGTCAGCTCGGGAGTAATGCCGACCGGCTCGAACAGCGGGTGCAGCCAGCCACCGATTATCCCGGCCAGAGTGTCGGCGCTGGCGGGGGCGGCGGAGGGGGGCAGATTGGTGAGCAGCCACACCAGCACTACGCCGGCCACGATGAACTTGGTGGCGCGGCGCAGGAAGTGCTGCACCTCGTGCCAGCCGCGCAGCACCATCTGGCGCAGGGTGGGGAAGCGGTAGGGCGGCAATTCCAGCAGGAACGGCTCGCTGCTGGGGAAATAGCGCTTGAACAGCAGCGCGGTGAGGATGGCACTGGCGAAGCTGAACAGGTACAGGCTGAACAGCACCAGCGGCGCGGTCTCGGGCGAGAACAGCGCGGCGGTGATGAACACGAACACCTGCAAGCGCGCGGAGCACAGCGAGAACGGGACCACCAGCATGGAGAGCAGGCGCAGCGGGCGCGAGCGCATCACGCGCGTACCCATCAGCGCGGGCACGTTGCAGCCGAAACCCATCAGCAGCATGACGAAGCTGCGCCCGTCCAGCCCCATTTTGGCCATCAGCGCATCCATCAGGAAGGCCGCGCGCGACAGGTAGCCGGTGTCTTCCACGATCGCCATGAACAGGAAGAACAGCACGATCAGCGGCACGAAGGCGGCGACGGTCGCTAAACCGTTGTACACGCCATCCAGCAGCAGACCTTGCAGCATGGCGGGCAGGAAAGCCAGCAGCGGGACAATGGCGGCTTCGCGCAACCACCCGAACAGTGCGTTAACGCCGGTTTGCAGCGGCTGGCCAAAAAAGAATATGGCCTGGAACAGCAAATACATGATGCCAAAAAAGATCGGCAACCCCAGCCACGGGTGCAGCATGAGATGGTCGAGCTGGTTGGTGAGGTTGTCCGGCAGACGCGCAGGAACCTGCACCGAATGTTGCAGCACGCGCGCCATTTCGGTTTCGATCTGCCCATCCTGCTTGAGCTGGTCGCGCAGGTTTTCCGCCAGGCCCGGCGTGGTGTAGCGCAATGCCCGGGCAGCCGCCTGCATGGCTTCGTTGTAGCCGGTACCGTATTTGGCGCTGAGCAGGAAGATCGGGATGCCGAGCGCTTCTGTCATCCGGTGGGTATCAACGGTGATGCCGTATTTCCTGGCTTCGTCCGCCATATTGAGCAGCACCACCATGTTCAGATTGAGCTGCTTGAGCTGCAACAGCAGGCTCAACTGGCGCTCGATCTGCGTGGCGTTGAGCACCACCAGCGCGAGATCCGGCACGTTGTCGCGCAGAAAATGGCGCACCACCTGCTCGTCGTCGGAAAAGCCGTGCAAGTCGTAGATACCGGGCAGGTCAACGATCTCGACCATGTCGCCGCCGAGCAGGATTTTGCCGCTGAGCAGCTCCACGGTGATGCCCGGCCAATTGCCCACGCGCGCGGCGGCGCCGGTCATGCGGTTGAACAGGGTGGATTTGCCGGTGTTGGGCATCCCCAGCAGGGCGATTTTTTTCATGTCCGGTGTACGGTGATTTTTTCCGCTTCGGCTTTGCGCAGCAGGATGTCTGTGGTGCCGATGCGCACCTGCAAGGGGCCGGAAAAACGCGCGCGGCGGATCAGTTCGATTTTTTTTCCGGTGCGGAAGCCCATCGCCAGCAGGCGCTGGTGCAGCGCTTCCTCGGCGTGAATCGAGGCGATGGTGGCGGTCTCGCCGGGGTGCAGGCAGGACAGGGGGGTGGCGCTGTGAGGGTGAGCGGTTTTCACGGTAGCGAATTATTCCACAGCGGCGCGTTGTTTGCTCTTTCTACAGGGCAATCGTTGCGAGTTTCGGTTAAAATGCGCCACTTTTGATGTGATGGCGAGCACCATGATTAGAGGCAGTATCGTTGCAATAGTTACCCCGATGCACGAGGACGGCAGCCTGGATTTGGCGGCTTTTCGCGCGCTGATTGATTTCCACGTGGCCGAGGGCACGGACGGCATCGTGGTGGTGGGCACCACGGGAGAATCGCCCACGGTGGATGTGGAAGAACACGAGCTGCTGATCGCCGAGGCGGTGAAACATGCCGCCGGGCGCATCCCGGTGATCGCGGGAACCGGCGCGAATTCCACCAGGGAGGCCATCGAGCTGGCAGCCTTTTCAAGAAAGGTGGGCGCCGATGCTTCGTTGACCGTGGTTCCGTATTACAACAAGCCGACGCAGGAAGGCATGTATCTGCATTTCAAGGCCATCGCCGAAGCGGTGGACATGCCGCATATCCTGTACAACGTTCCCGGGCGCACGGTGGCGGACATGAGCAATGATACGGTGCTGCGGCTGGCGCAGATTCCGAATATCGTCGGCATCAAGGACGCCACCGGAGGCATCGAGCGCGGCAGCGACCTGTTGCAGCGCGCGGCCTTATTGGAACGCACCAACGGGGGTTTCGCGGTGTATAGCGGGGACGATGCCAGCACGCTGGCGCTGATGCTGCTGGGTGCGCACGGCACGATTTCTGTCACGGCCAACGTGGCGCCGAAGCTGATGCAGGAGATGTGTGTTGCCGCCTTGAACGGGGATGTCGCCAAGGCGAGAGCGATCAATTTTCGCTTGCTGGGCTTGCACCGGCATTTGTTCGTCGAGGCCAACCCGATCCCGGTCAAGTGGGCGGTGGCGCGTATGGGGAAAATAACGAATGCGTTGCGCCTGCCGCTGACGCCGCTGTCTGCTGCGGCGCGGGGTGTGGTGGAGCAGGCGATGCGCCAAACCGGGGTGATCAATTGAACTCGAACAAACGCACGAGAGTATCCGATTTTGCCGTGTTGCCGTTGCTCCTGCTGGCTCTGGCCGGATGCGGCACCATGGATATGGAAGGCAAGCGGGTGGATTACAAGTCTGCCACGGTGAAGGTACCGTCGCTGGAAGTGCCACCCGATCTGACCACGCCAGCCGTCGAGGACCGCTACACCATCCCCGAAGGCGGCGATGAAAACGTGGCGAGCTATTCAGATTACGCCAAGGGCGGCGCGACACAGCAGGCGCGGGCCAGCGCCGTGTTGCCCGAAGCGAAAAGTGTGCGCCTGGAGCGTAGCGGTTCGCAGCGCTGGCTGGAGGTGGACGACCGGGCGGAAAACGTCTGGCCGCTGGTCAAGGCGTTCTGGCAGGAAAAAGGCTTCATCATCAAAACCGAGAATCCGCAGGCAGGTATTATCGAAACCGATTGGGCGGAAAATCGCGCCAACATCCCGAAGGGCGGGTTGCGCAGCGTGATCGGCAAGGTATTTGACGGTTTGTATGATTCAGGCAAGAGAGATATGTATCGCACCCGCCTGGAGCGCAGCAAGGGGGGGGGCAGCACGGAGATTTACATCACCTATTACGGCAGGGAGGAAATCCTCGACAAGGACGGGAACGCTTCCAAGTGGCAATCGTCCCCGAACGACCCGGAACTGGAGCTTTCCATGCTGCAAGTCATGATGGCCAAGCTGGGTGGCGACGCCGAGCAGGCCAAGGCGAAAGATGCTTCAGGCAAGCCCGCGCGCGAAGCGGGTGAGGCACTTAAGCTGCAGGAGCTGGATGGTGGTGGCAAAGCTATTTTGCTGGGCGACCCGTTTGACAAGTGCTGGCGCAAGACGGGCTTGGCGCTGGAGCGCGCGGGTATTCCGGTGGAAGACAAGGATCGGGCCAACGGGGTGTTTTTCGTGCGTATCGCGGAAGCCGCCAAGGAGAAGAGTTTCTTCGACAAGCTGGCATTCTGGAGCAAAGAGGATAGCGGCAAAGCCTTGCGCTACCAGGTGACCGTGCAGGAAGCGGCGGCAGGTTGCCAGGTGGCTGCCAGCTACGGCAAGGGCGAATTCAACTCCGCCACGCAGCGGATCATTGACGCCATCTACAGCAGCCTCGGCAAGTAGCCGCGCGCGGCTCATGCGCTTCGCTTCACTGGGCAGCGGCAGCGAAGGCAACGCGCTGGTAGTGCAGGACGGACAGACCTGCGTGTTGATGGATTGTGGCTTCACCCTGGCCGGTGCGGTCGAGCGCTTGGCGCGCCTCGGCTTGGCGGCCTGCCAGATCAGCGGCATCGTCGTGACACACGAGCACGGCGACCACATTGCGGGCGTGGCACATCTGGCACGCAAACATTCCATTCCGGTATGGGCGACACACGGCACGTTGCAGTCGCATCGTGGCGCGCTGGGAGAATTGGCCAGCGTGACGGAAATTGATCCGCACCACGCATTTGCCGTCGGCGGGTTGCAGGTACAGCCTTACGCTGTACCGCACGACGCGGCGGAGGCGGTGCAATACGTGTTCGGCGACGGGGCAAGGCGGCTGGGAGTGCTGACGGATGCCGGTTGCTCCACGCCGCATATCGAGGCGATGCTGGACGGTTGCGATGCGCTGGTGCTGGAATGCAACCACGATGCCGCCATGCTGGCTAACGGCGACTATCCGCCCAAGCTCAAGCAGCGCGTGGGTGGACGTTTTGGTCACTTGAGCAATACGGATGCGGCGGCGCTGCTGGCGCGGCTGGACAACAGCCGCCTGCAACATATCGTGGCCGCCCACTTGAGCAAAAAGAACAACACGCGTGAACTGGCGGTCGGCGCGTTGAGCGCAGCGCTGAGTTGCGATGCGGGCTGGATCGCCGTGGCGACGCAACAGGAAGGTTTGGGCTGGCGCGAAATCGCCTGAACCCAATTACGGGAAAAAAATTACGGGAAACAAAAAAGCCGACTTGTGCGTCGGCTTTTTTGTTTTTTGCAAAGAACCCGATATTACTTCTTGGCGGGTTCTGCTGCAGGCGCAGGCGCTGCAGCAGGTGCAGCTTCAGGAGCAGAAGCTGGTGCGACCGCTTCAGCGGCTGGTGCTGGTGCGGGAGCAGGCACCGCTGCAGGAGCCGGTGCTTGGGCGGGAGCCGGTGCTTCAGATTTGCCGCAAGCAGTCAGAGATAGAGCCAACAGAGCTACAACCAGAGCAGAACTTTTCATTTTTCCTCTTTCATTAACTTTAGGGTACAAAAACCAGAACAAGAACACACAAACCAAATCCGCCGCCATGCCACCTCAGCGAAGAGGCGGCATTCTACCAACTATTTTAAAAAATACCAGAGCTTATTGAATCTACGCCCTCCGCTGCTTTCCTCGCACGGCAAAAAAGCGGACAATTTATGTGCTACAGAACCGGACAATTCTAAAAATCCGCGACACTTCACGCCCCCCCACACAATTGGCAAAACTGCATAAGCGATGCGATAATGAATCCTGTTGTGGGTGCTGGGTGAATCGGTCTGGCTCGCGTGGAACTTGTGACTGGACGGGACGTTATGGCATGAAACCACGCATACTGCGTGTTCGGGCCATGGGGCATGGCGTTGCAAACCTTCCAGAACACCAAGCTCCTGATTTAATGTTTTATCGCCGCCTTAGCTCAGTTGGTAGAGCAACCGCCTTGTAAGCGGTAGGTCATCAGTTCGAATCCGATAGGCGGCACCAGTATCTATAAGGCTTGCAGCGATGCAGGCCTTTTTCACGTCAGGCGGATTTTGTTCTGTGTAGGCGCAGTGTAGGATTTTCCGGGCTACACGGTGCCGCAACTGAAGAGAGATTGCCTGCATGGGGGGGTAGTCATCGGCAGGCGGGGGCGGCGGAAAGGGAACTCGTCCACTATGGCAGCGTCCTTGATCGGGGGTGGGGTGCATCCTTTTCGCCAGATGATGCCCCCCGGTTATCGGAGGGTTCCCGCGCTCTTGCCCTTGCGCCCGTGGCCAGGGGGGAGGGGGAATCCGGCGCGAATGGCGCTGTTGCTATCCCCCCTCGTGCGCAAGCAGAAAACGGCGGGCTATGGCAGTTGCAATGCCGGTGGTTCCGAATGCCAAAACGCGCGCGCGTGATGCAGGCTATTTTTGGAACTGCCGAAGGTTCAGCAGCGCCCGCGCCTTGCCTTCGGGCGTCGTCTGGCCACGGCTCGAACCATGAACGCGGCAGCGCCCATTTGTTTTGGCGAAAGCCATGCAAGGTCGGCCCGTTGATTTAGCATGAGCGCCGCACCTTTCGCCGGGTAGCGGCTGCCGTCGCGCGGCGTGATTTCTGCAACGGATAACCTGCCGAATTCCCCGCCACGTCCAGCCCGATGCTTTCAGGCGCAGGAATTCCCGGCGGTAGGCATCGGAACCTCGCGGAAAAGGAATCGGTCGCAGCTTTGGGCTCATGATTCGCCGCCGAAGGCGACAAGATTTCCCGAAGGCGACACCGTTTCGGGTCTGTCATCTTCGGGGGTGTTTGTCATCTTCGGGGGCAGTCGCCATGACCAGCCCCCGCGCATTCCATCCTTGTGGCGCTCGATATTGAGCCGGTCTGCCGCCCGCTGGATGGTGCGCCAGTTGAATCCCGCGCCGTCGGCATCCTGTTTTATCTGGCCTGCCTTGACCGGCCCATCGGCAAGCAAGCCGCGCAGGAACAGCCGCGCGTCATCCAGTGCGCTTCTTTCCTCCGGGTCGCCCTGCGCTTGTTGCATGACTTCATTCGCGGTCATGGTCACGGGGCCGGATTCCCACGCGATGCGCGAAGTCTCGATCAGCCCCGCCGCGCTTTTCACTTGCGCCGATTCCACCCTGAAGGCAAGCCCGGTCTGGTCGTTGCCGATGTTGTTTTTCAGCGGCAGGAACAGGCGGCGGGCATCGTCCTCCGGGTCTTTCGTGACGATGAATGCGGCACGGGCAGCGGCGACGAATGCGAGGCTGCCGGTGACGCGCATCAGGGCTTCGCCGCCAGCGGATTTATTCAGGTGCGAAACGCACACGACAGCCGCGCCATGCTTTGCCGCGAGGTCTGACAAGGGCGCGAGCAGGGCGCGAATTTCCGCATTCTTGTGGCTATCGGCTTCGCCCAGATATGCCGTGATGGGATCAATCACAATCAGCGCCGCGCCACCGATTTCATCCAGCATTTTGCCAAGTCTGAAAAGATCGGTTTTCAGATTGAACCCGCGCAGCACCTCGCTGCCGTCAGCGCGATAGCCGTCCACCACGGCATCGAGATAGAACACGCGCGACAGGTCGGCGCCCGCCGCTTCCAGTCGTGGGCGACCCGTATCTTCCGGGTCATCCTCCGCAGAAAGAATTGCAACATTGCCGCGCTCGCAGCGGCTCCCGTCCGGCCATGCGCCGCCGGTTGTAACTATGGCGGCCATGTTCGCTCCCGCCACCTGCGATTTCCCCAGCCCTGGGTTGCCTGCCACCATGGTGACCTTGCCCCGCGCGATGCGCCCCGGCCATAGCCAGCGAATCGGCTTCGCCTTCACTTCCGATGCGCGGCGGTATGTGATACGCCCGGCGGGATCGGGTGTACGTGGCGGGGGTGAGGGGTTATCCTCCAGCATCCGCTCCGCCGCAGCACGGCGCTTTGCTTGCCGAATGAGGCGAGCAATCATCGCGTCAGTGCTTTCGTCTCGAATTATCGGCTCGCCAGCGTAATCGGTTTTTCCAGGGGCGAGATAATTTTCGCCGCACGCCAGAAAATCTCTCGCGCAGCCACGCTCCAATGTGCCCTCGGGCAGGTCGTCGTGGATGCCTCGCAGCACGTCAAGCATTCGCTTAAAAATCCGCTCGCCATCGCCGCCTTCGTTGCAGGCGTTGGAAATGCCATCAGCGAGGCGGTCGTGGAATTCCGGCGGAAGGAACGCGAGCCACTGCGCAACCTCGCCGCGCCAGCGTTGCGGGCAGGCGTTGGGAATAAGGGCGGCGCTCATTTCGCGCCCCCTTCCAACAGAGAACGAATATCAGCCAAGCGCCAGGCGAGGCGGCCATTGATGCGGATGGGCGTGATGGGGCCGTTTTCTAGGCACGCATAAGCGCGCATAGTTTGCGGCTTGCGCATCAAATGGAAAGCAGCGCACGCGGTCTCAACGTGGGTGCGCGTCTCTTGATCCAGCGGTGGATATGCCGGCAGGGAATGCGTGGCGGATGTTGCTTGTGTTGCGGGTAATTGACTTGTGACTGTTTTCATTTCGCACCTCGTTTTGTTGTTGAGGTGCGCATCATTTGTCACATAAAGCTGATTCCTACTATGTCCGTGCGTTATCGTTATCTATCGCGTGCTAACGTTTCTTAACGTGCCTTTTTAATCTCTCTCGCAATGCGGCATTGGTAAGCTTCGCAAGGTTGTTGTTGTCATCCGTGTAGCACAGCGCATCACCATCAAACACACCAGTGAAGGGCGGCTCTTCATCCTTTGCCAATTCTCTCAGCCTCAAATAAACGTTAGCAAGTTCCATTGTCCCGGCTTGCTTAATTGCTTTGTCGATTGCAGGGTCTAGGTTGTTGCGGCGTAGTTTGTTCCCTGCTGTTGCAGGCGTTGCTACCGGCGCGGCCTCCCTCTTCGCGGCGGGTGCGGCAGGGTCGGGGAACTTGCAATTCTGATAAAGGTGCGGCTCATTCTTTTTCAGCCACTCGTTCAGTTCGTTCCAGCGAGCGTGTTCATAAAAATCGCGGACTTTCTTCTCGCTATCTCTTTTTAGAAAACTGCCCGGCCCATAGGTGGGTAGTTCTCCCCTTTTAACGGCGGCAATCAGTTTTCTTTTCACCTCTTCGGCATCTTCCCCGATTCGCTCTTGGATAAATGCCGCAGCCTCTTCCAGCGTATAGCGTCCGTGATTGCGTTTCATTTTTTCCAGTTGTTCAAATGCCACATCAAGTGCTGCTTCCCATTCTTCAGGCGCAGGCCCTGCGGTTTGCCTCACGAAGTCAAAACGCTTGCACCACTTCCCCCACTCGACCAACTCATCAAACTGCACAATTCCATCGCCGGAATTATCTGCTGAGAGCAGTTGCCGGTTTACTTGGTCTAGGGGGTGAAGTTTTCCAGCAACAATGCCGGTGTGAATAAGAGGCCAAGCATCGTGCTCGGCTTGAAACTTGTTCGGTGAACCATCCGCCAGAAAGCGCTTGGCTATGGCGCTTGCCACGCTGCCGATTTTGACGCATTTACCGTCATCGCAGAACTCGTCTGCCACAAGCTCTATGATTGCCATGGCGCATTCCTTCCGGCGCGCCTTCAATCAGGAACCCCCGTCAGGCCGGAGAAGGTGTCCGGCTCTTCGCCCGCTAAAGCTAGGCGGGGGTAAACTTGTCATGCGGCCATGCTTTTTCAAACCATCCGAATAACCAGTTTCTTGCCGCAGGCGGTCGCGTATTTGCGCAGTGTCGCCAGCGAGGGGGAGTGCTTGCGGCTGCCCAAGCTGGATTCGATGCGCGCCAGCACCGGCTGCGAAACGCCCATGCGTTCGGCCACGTCCGCTTGCGTCAGCCCGGCATCCTTGCGCGCGTGCAGCAATGCGGCCAGCGCCGCGAATTCGTCTTCCATCTCGTCATAGGCTGCGCGGAATGCAGGATCGCTCTTGCGCTTTTTAGCGGCGTGGGCGCGGGGGTCGAATGCCACTGGCTGATAGCGGTCTTCGGTTGCAGTTTTCCTAGTCATGTTTAACCCCTTTCAATCGCTTGCGCGCCAGCTTCAATTCCTTGTCGGGCGTTTGCTGCGTCTTCTTGATGAAGCCGTGCAGGATTACGATGCGCCGCCCCACCAAGGCGCAGAAAAACGCCCTGCCTATCCCTTCCTTGCCCTTGGCGCGTATCTCGAACAACCCGTCGTCCAGCGGGCGCGTATAGGGCAAACCAAGATTCGGCCCGGTTTCCACCATCTGTTCCGCAATGCGGGTAAAGCTGGCGTTGATACCCGCTGGCCACCCTCCGATTTCGGCCTGCACCGATGCGTTGTAAAAATGAAGGGAATATGTCACGGAATGGAATATAGCAAGTGTGCTATTAGATTGCAAGGGCGGTTTCAGGCTGCGTTCACCACGCGCAGTGCGCCGGTGAAGGTGTCCGGCTCTTTGCCCGCAAAAGCTAGGCGGGGGTAAACTCGTTACGCGGCCAGCCTGTCCAGCGGTTTAACTTTTGGCTTGGGCTGCTGCTCGGCTTGCCACAAATCCCATTGCACCTGATTGGCAAGCCATGATTCCGGCGTGGTGCGGGTAAGCAGCCCGACACGGATTGCCATGTCCGCCGTTATTGCGGAGCGCCCATTAAGTAAGCGCGAAAGCATGACACGCGAGATGCCGAGGCGCTGGGCCGTTTCGGTGACGGTTATCCCTTCCGGGATAAATTCGCGCAGCACTTCGCCGGGGTGTGCGGGGTTGTGCATTCTGCTCATGTTCAATTCCTTCTAGTGATAGTCCTGATAATCAACCAGCACGGCATCGGTTCCTTCAAAGGCGAAGGTTATCCGCCAATTGCCGCTGACGCTAACAGCCCAATGCCCGGCGAGGTCGCGCTTCAACCGGTGCAGCCCCCAGCCCGGCGCATCCATGTCTTCCGGTCGGGCGGCAACGTCAAGCCGGGTCAGCATAACGCGCAACCGGCCCGCATGTTGCGACTGAATACCGGCCTTTGACCCCGTCCTGAAAAACCTCTCGATGCCCTTGTGCCGGAAGCTCTTAATCATGCCGGAGTGTATAACGATATTTTACAGGCCGCAATCACTATTCGTTCATGCGGTTCGCACTACCCGCAAGCCCGCTTGCGCTGGCGCAAACTCGATTCCGGCCTGCTCCAATATCCACGCTTCAATTTTGACGTGCCACAGGTGCAGCAAGTCTAGTTCACGCTGGATGTAGTGCTTCTCGGCAATCGCGCTCGGCTTGTGCCCCATGATTTGCGCCACGATACCGGCGGGCACTTCCACCCATTCCGACAATGTGCCAAAGGAACGGCGCAAACCATGCAGGGAAAGCGCAGGAAGCCCGGCGGCGGCCAGCGCCTTGACGTGTTGGATACGCGGCTCTTCAATCCTTCCCGATGCGGCGGTGGGGCTTGAGAATACAAACTCATTGCGGCGGGGCAGGGCGGCTATCAGGTGTTCCAGATAAGGGGTCAGCGGTATGGTGCGCTCCCCTTCCACCTTGTCGCGGATGGTCAGGCTCTTCCACCGGAAATCCACATCGGCCCAGCGCAGCGCGGCCAGTTCGTTGCGCCTTGCACCGGTCAACAACAGGCCTTGCAAATAGGCGGCGATTACTGGATTGCCAATTTTCTGCACGGCCTCAAGCCACGGCTTGATTTGCGCCCGGCGCAGGCTGTCGTTTTTTTTGGTTTGCACCGCTGGCACCCTGCGCTTCACGTCATCGGACTGGCACACACCGGCTTGCGCGGCGGCACGGTAGGTTTCATGCTTGGCGCACCATGTCAGGAAGGCGCGCAGGGCGCGGAAGGCTTGGGCGGCAGTGGTGGGGGCCTGCTTGGTTTCCTTGTCCAGCCATGCCGCAATAGCCTTTGCGTCAAGGTCGGCAAGGCGCAGTTTCATCAGCGGCACCAGCACACCGGGGCGGGTTTTTTTCGATTCGCCGGGGCGGGTTCCGCGCTTGCGCTTCACCCCACCGGCTTGCACAAAATAGGCGTGGTGGGCTTTGTGCTTTTCGCCCCATTCCAGCTTGCCGTCCTTCATGGCGGCGCTACGCTCGGCAACATAGGCTTGCCATGCTTCGGCCACCGTTACCGATTCGCGGGCTTGCTGTGCCTTTAACGCGGCGGCTTTGGCTTCCTTGGCGGCGATAGCATCGGCTATCACTTGGCGCGGGTCTATGCCTTGGTCAGTCATCACTTTGAGGCGTGATGCTTCGGCTTGCGCGTCCCCAATTTTCCAGTTGCGCGGGTCGCCTATCGTGATGCGGATAGTTCCCTCCTGAATTCCGTCCCGTCTTAAAAGCGGCAAGAAAACCGCGCCAGCGCTCCGCAGGCGTGAGCATAAAAATACACCTTTTATCCCTCCCGCCTAAACGCTACGCGCTGGCACGGTTTTCTTGCCATTCAAAAGCGCCGGGACGGAACTCAGGAGGGAAGCAGAAAGCGAAGAAAGCAGTCTGCGCGGCGAGAAAGTCAAAACCGCCGAACGAAATCTAGGCGAGAGGCAGGAAAGGCAAAAGCAAAAACCATGAACCTGGAAAACTGCAAATACATGGAAGGCGAGGAGTTCAAAACACGGCAAGGCGTGTTCGAGATCGTCTGTCTAAAATCCTATGCGATCATAAAGAAATTCGTAGAGGATTGCCGTTCCGGATGGTACGAACTTTTTCACCCGAAGCAACCGCAAGCGGTGAACAGGTCGCTTTCCTTGCCGTTCGACCACCAGCTGGCGCATCGGGAATGGGCAAGAAAGGCGGTGCAGATTTGCATAAACGCGGAAACAGCTTAAAATCAACCTACTTCGAAAGGAAAAATCATGTCCGAAATTGACAATATCATCATCGAACACTTGAAAGCACTGCGCAACGAACTCAAAGATTTCAGGCAAGAAACGCGCGAGGAACTTCAAACTATCAAAATGCGCCTGAATTCCGTAGAGCGAGGACTTGCCGGAACGCACGATGACAGCGTTATCATGCAAACACGGTTAGACCGTGTAGACGGAAGAATAGACCGAATAGAAAAGCGCCTCGAGCTAACAGCGTAATTTAACCACCCAGAAAAAAAGCCCTCTCCGGAGGGCTTTTTTCTTGGGCGCAAGCCGTCAGCACCCGCCGCGCTGCTCCATGAAAACGCAACTAAACCAAGCCGCGCTCTTATCACGATGCACCTGTTCCAAATCGGCACAACCGACCAAGATGAGGATGGCCACCAAGATCAAGAGCCGCACGGCTTGACCTCGAAAGCGCCGGTAACCTCAAAGCGCCGGTAAAACTCCAGACGCTTCTCGACCGGCAATTTCTGAATTCGCTCCACCAGCGGCAGCTTTGGCTTATGGTTTACCGCAGGCCGCCACGGGTTGCCGTTAAGCCAAAGACGGAAGCGCACCCACGGCAACGGCGGCAGATATCGGCCATGGGTGAGCATAGGCGGCAGCATGGTATGAATGCCTGGAGAATCGGCTACGCTGAAAATCTGATTTGTGTCGTAACCATTCTGGACAGTGATACCGCGATACATCCAGCGATCAACGACCATGGCATAAGAGCCGATGCCGTACTTGACCGAGCAGACATGAACACGCGGAGGGCGCGACAGTGCACCAAGGCCGAGGAAGCGAAACAGACCACCGATAAAAGGGATGCTCAACCTGTCGGAACGCTTGCAAACGCCCTCGTGCTCGATAAGGCCGATGCGAATCTGACGATCAAAAGCCTCCAGGCTTTGCATGGTAAAAATCACGTCCCAGCCGAGCTTACGCGAATGCCGCAACCATGAAATGACTTCATCACGGTCACCGCCCTTGTTCCAATCACGGGCATTGAACAGAACGTTGCACTCGTCCAAGACTATCAAGCCGTTGTGCTTTTCATCTTTGAGATAGTGGCCGGATTTGGCCGGATCTGGCACGTAGTGACCGCGACCGATGGCTTTGAAATCTTCGATACTCGGAAAATCCGGCAGCCGGATGCAGGTCATTTTCGAGCGAGGATGCAGGAGCTTGTCGAGATAGAGGTTGAAGTTTGTGGCGACCTTGCGGCCTTGCCGCAAATAGTCCTGCATCCTTCCGGTTGCGACGAGGCTTTTCCCCGATCCGAGGCCACCAGTGAGCGCATAAGTAGGCATTACGACTGCACCTTGAGTTTGACAATAGCGAACTTGACTTGAAAAAGCCAGACGGCCAGGCGACCGGCGATGATTGCGGAAACACAGGCCGGAACGTTGGAAGGAATCAGACCCAAGCCCCAAGTGAATTCGGCAGGCATGGTCATGCTGATGGAAACGAGCGCGGCATTGAAGGCAACAGTGAGCGCCGCAAGCATGGCAACGAATGCCGCGATAGCGGCAGCGACTATCAGCAGCTTGCCGCTGATGTACTGACCGACCGCCGCAAACAGAAAGCCGAAAAGACCAGAAAAAAGCCTTCCTAAAGCGCCCATCATTCCCCCGAATCAGGGCGGCGCGTGAACATCTGGAAAAGCAGCGCCGCCGTTAACAAATACAAAGCCCAGGCGAAAACGTTCTTGATAGATTGAGCGTGAGGGCAAATATCGTAGTTGATCGAATACGGGCCACCGATAACCAACCGCTCTAATCAACAACCATGTTCGATGAGCGGCAAGCGCCTTGCCTTTTGTCGGACAGACTTTTTCCAGTTCTTTGAGAAGCATTCCCATATCTTTAACCTCCAATCCTTGACCAATCAACGCGCCGAAGAAATCGCGGTGTTCTGCTATCAAATCATCTTGCGTCAACTGGTGCCACGCTTTCACATCCTGCAACCGGCGCAGCCAGCTGGCACCGAGCTTGAGCTCCAACCGGAGCAAATTGTCCGCCTTGTCCACCAGTTCACCTGGGCACTCGCAAGCGCCGGATGCGACCTGACGGCGCAAATGCGCGCCCTTGTGGTATGAGCTTCCCCCGAAAAATCGTCTTCCAAGGGTGACGTAAAATTAACGATCCCATTGGAAAGGAAGATGATGAAAATATCGAAGCGGGAATACACGACCGAGTTCAAGGAACTGGCGGTCAAGCGTGTGAAGGCTGGCCAGTCGGCTGGCGCGGTGGCCAAGGATTTGGGCCTGATCGAGCAGACACTGCGCAACTGGGTCAAGGCTGCGGCGGCAGGCAAGCTCAAGGGGGCTGGAGCCAAGGTGGTCACGCCGGAGCAGATGGAACTCTCCCGGCTCCGCGCCGAAAACGTCCGGCTTAAACGGGAGTGTGAAATCCTAAAAAAAGCGACGGCGTACTTCGCGAGAGAAACACTGTGAAGTACGCCTGGATTGATAAGCAGCGAGAATCCCCACGACTTGTCTAAGGTCGGGTTTGAACTATCACCGTGGTCAACTCACGGAGAGCTCACTGGGACAAAAGGTAAAACTCAGAAGGAAATTAACGCTGAAGCAAAGGAGACTTTCGAGAAGGAGATGAGAAAACTGAAGGCGTACTTTCGGAAATTGGGAATACCCGTACTTGTCTACACCGACACAGACCTCGAAAATATTGATGGGATATTCGATGAAATAAGCGAGTATTTATCCCCCTCCAAAGTGGCGAAGCAGTTAGAGTTTCAGGCGACGGAGGATTTCTTGGCCTTCTCACCATCTTAATTGAGCACGCAGCTGATGCATAATTTAACGTTGAACTTCCGCAACGGGCCGGAGGACTAAACCGCTTCGCGGTATGGGCGCTCCGATCCCGCGTCTGAGGTTGATTTTAAGCGTGCTGGTGGTTGACTGGTAGTTTCTGTTCCCCATGTTAGAAGTGAGGCAATCCGCCTCATTTTTCGACAGGAGCAGAATC
>CXWL01097057.1_pt1 | contig 19207 bp, 19 predicted proteins | sample 590931 | NCBI WGS metagenome assembly CXWL01 (sample SAMEA3498368, study PRJEB10139) | groundwater metagenome | biome: water well; material: biofilm material | place: Germany | collected 2015-04-27 | reverse complement strand
GTACAGCGTGGGCAGTGCGGTGGACGCCAACTACATCGGCATCGACAGCGTTGCGGTCACTGCCGTTCCCGAGCCGGCTTCTGCCGCCTTGCTGGGCCTCGGCCTGGCCGGCGTGTGGCTGCGCCGCCGTCTGGCGGCTTGAGGAGAAACAATCATGCGTATTCAAAGTTTTTCCGCCGCACTCGGGCTTGTCATGGCAACCGCAGTTGGCTTGGNNGGGCTGGCGGCAAGCGCCCAAGCGCAAACCGTCACCCGTGATGCACAAACCGGGCAGTTGCGCGCCCCCTGGGCTGCCGAGACCAAGGCCTTGGCAGCCAAGAATCTTGCTTCCACGCCGACGGGCCTGCTTTCAGGCAAACCCAGCCCGAAGCCGATCAAACATGCCGATGGCAGCGTCGAGCAAGAGTTGGACACCAGCAGCCTGCAGTATTCGGTGGCGCGCCGCAATGCCGACGGCACCATCACCATGGTCTGTGTCACGGGTGAAGAAAACGCCAGCCGTGCACTGCACGGCGCACAAATCGTCACCAAGACCGCCAAGGCCGGCAAGGAGCAGCACCATGACGCCAAGTAAAGTCTTCGGCCTGAAGGGACTGGCGGCTGCGACTGCACTGTTTGGCGCAGGGCTTGTTGCGGCGCAGGCACAAGCGGCAGCCACCATCGTCATCAACAACCTCAACGCCGCCGGTGTGGGCTTCAATGACCCCGCGCCGGCGTCGCAAGTGGGCGGCAACACAGGGGCCACCTTGGGCGAACAGCGCCTGATCGCGTTCACCTACGCGGCCAACCGCTGGGGTGCCACGCTCACGAGCAACCAGCCCATCATCATCAATGCGCAGTTCACGGCCTTGACATGCACTGCCGCATCGGCCGTGTTGGGCAGCGCCGGCGCCACGACCATCTTCCGCAACTTTCCCAACGCGCCCAAGGCCGGCACCTGGTATTCATATGCGCTGGCCAACAAGATAGCAGGGGTCTACCTGGGTACGGCCAACGCGCCACAGATCAGTGCCAACTTCAACGTCAACCTGGGCCAACCGGGCTGCCTTGACGGTTCATTCTTCTACCTGGGCCTGGACGGCCAGCACGGTCCCCTGGTGGACTTTGTCGCTGTGTTGCAGCACGAAATGGCGCACGGCCTGGGCTTCCAGACTTTCACCAGTGGCAGCACGGGCGCGCAAAGCGGGGGCTTCCCGTCTATCTGGGATCACTACCTTTTGGGTACCGCCACCGGCCTGTTGTGGAAGGACATGAGCAACGCCCAGCGTGTGGCCTCCGCCATCAGCGTGAACAAGCTGGTCTGGACCGGCGCCAACGTCACCGCGGCCGTGCCTGCCGTGCTGCGCCTGGGCACCCCGGGCGCCACCGTCAGTGGCCCGGCCGCAGGTGCCGCAGCCGGCGCCATGCTGGTGGGTGAGGCTTCGTTCGGCCCACCCATTGGCGCCACGCCGGTGTTTGGTGAACTCATGCCCGTGGTGGACCAGGCCGACGGCAACACGGGCCTGGCCTGCAGCCCCTTGTCATCGGCCAACCGCCGGGCAGTGCTGGGCAAGATGGCCCTGGTCGACCGGGGTACCTGCACCTTTGCCATCAAGGTCAAGAACGCGCAGGACGCAGGCGCCATTGGTGTGGTGGTGGCCGACAACGTGGCCGGCTCACCGCCCCCGGGCCTGGGTGGGTCTGACCCCACCATCACTATCACCTCGGTGCGTGTCACGCAAGCCGATGGCGTCAGGCTCAAGGCTGCGCTGAAGAAGCGCTCGCGCACCGCTTCCGGGGTTTTTGTGAGCCTGGCGATTTCTGGCTCCCAGTATTCAGGCGCCGACTTGCTGGGCCGCGCTTTGATGTACGCGCCCAACCCCTTTGCCAGCGGGTCCTCGGTGTCGCACTACGACACCACGATGTTCCGCAACCAGCTCATGGAGCCGTCCATCAATGGTGACTTGACACAGTCTGTGTTGCCACCCATTGATCTGACCTTCCCGCTGCTGCAGGACACGGGCTGGTAGTTCACACGGGGTGTTCGCTTGGTTGAACCCCGCTGCGGCGGGGTTCCCTTTTGTGGGGCGGGTGTTGGCCCGCTGCCTACAATCCCGGCCTGCCCACTGCAGCCCGCACCATGCCCGTCAACCTGCTCGCCCCTGACCCCGCCACCTTGTTCGCCGTGCCTGGCGTGCGCATTGGCGTGGCCATGGCTGGCGTGCGCAAACCCAACCGGCGTGACCTGGTGGTGTTTGCGCTGTGCGAAGGCGCCTCGGTGGCCGGTGTCTTTACCAGCAACCGTTTCTGCGCCGCGCCGGTGCAGGTGTGCCGTGAGCACCTGGCCGCCGGCCACGCCATCCGTGCCATGGTCATCAACACCGGCAACGCCAATGCCGGCACCGGGGCCGACGGCCTGGTGCGTGCGCGCCGCACCTGCGCCACGGCGGCACGCTTGATGCGCGTGCAGCCCGACCAGGTGCTGCCGTTTTCCACCGGTGTGATCATGGAAACACTGCCCGTGGAGCGCATTGAAGCCGGTCTGCCCGCCGCCCTGGCCGCGCTGCAGCCCGCAGGCTGGGGTGAAGCCGCCGCCGGCATCATGACCACCGACACCCTGCCCAAGGCCGCGTCGCGCCGGGTGCAGGTCGGCGGCCGCACGGTCACCGTCACCGGCATCAGCAAGGGCGCCGGCATGATCCGCCCCAACATGGCCACCATGCTGGGCTTTGTGGCCACCGACGCCGCCATCACGCCCACGCTGTTGCCCGCGCTGCTGAAAGAAGCCGCTGACCTGAGCTTCAACCGCATCACGATTGACGGCGACACCTCCACCAACGACAGCTTCATGCTCGTGGCCACGCACCAGGCCGGCCACACACCCATCACCACGCTGGACTCGGCCGATGGCCGCGCACTGCGTGACGCCGTGGTGGCCGTGGCGCAGCAACTGGCACAGGCCATCGTGCGCGACGGAGAAGGTGCCACCAAGTTCATCACCGTGCGGGTGCAAGGCGGCCGCGACGAGGCCGAGTGCAAGCTGGCGGCCTATGCCATTGCACACTCACCACTCGTCAAGACCGCCTTTTTTGCAAGTGACCCCAACCTGGGCCGCATCCTGGCCGCCGTGGGCTACGCCGGCATCACCGACCTGGACCAGAGCCTGATTGATCTGCACCTGGACGACGTGCACGTGGTGACGCAGGGCGGACGGCATGTGGCCTACCAAGAAGCCGATGGCCAGCGTGTGATGAAACAAAGCGAGATCACCGTGCGTGTGCACCTGCACCGTGGCCCGGCTGAGGCCACCGTGTGGACCTGCGATCTCTCGCACGACTACGTCAGCATCAACGCCGACTACCGCTCCTGAACGGGCTGCACAGGCCCCAAGCGTTTGCAGTTTCCCAAGCTTCCCCAGCTACCGCCCGACGACCTGCTGCGCGACACGGCGTACCGGCGGCTGTGGAGTTCCATACTCACCAGCTCATTTGGCAACCAGGTCATGATGCTGGCACTGCCGCTCACGGCGGCGGTGCTGCTGCAAGCCACACCCACGCAGATGGGCCTGCTCACGGCCACCGAGCTGCTGCCCTTCTTGCTGTTCTCGCTGCCCTCGGGCGTGTGGCTGGACCGTGTGCGCAAGCTGCCGGTTTATGTGGTGGGCGAATCCCTGGTGGCCGTGGCCGCCGCCAGTGTGCCGCTGGCCTGGTGGCTGGGCTGGCTGGGCATGGGTTGGCTGTACGCGGTGGGCTTTTTGATGGGTCTGGTGCACACCGTGTCGGGCACGGCGGCGCAGATCGTGCTCACGCAGGTGGTGGCGCGTGACCGGCTCGTTGAAGCCCACGCCAAGAACGCGCTCGCCAGCTCGGGCGCCGAGGTCATAGGCCCGGGCATTGCCGGCGCGCTGATCAAGCTCTTTGGCGCACCGCTGGCGCTGCTGGTCAATGCCGCGCTGCTGCTGGGCTCGGCACTCATCCTGCGTGGCATTCCCATCCACGAGCGGCGTGACGTGCGCGCCGACGCCCACTTTGGCCGCGACCTGATGGTGGGCCTGCGTTTTGTGGGTGGCACACCGCTGCTGCTGACGCTGGGTGTGTTGATGGGCGTGTGGCAGATGTGCCATTACGCCGCGCTCACGGTGCAGATCCTGTTTGCCACGCGCACCCTGGGCCTCAGCGAACACGCCGTGGGCCTGTGTTACATGGGCATGGGTGTGGGCACCATCACCGGCAGCATGCTGGGCCGGCGGGTCAGCCATCGCATAGGGCCCGGGCCTTGTCTGGTGGTGGGTTACGCCATCTGCGGGTTGGGCTGGGCCCTGCTGGCCGTGGCGCCGGCCAATGCATGGGGCGTGGCGGCTTTTGCCGTGATGCTGATGCTCTTTACCACCGGCGCGGTGTTCATCTTCATCAACTTCCTGGCGCTGCGCCAGGCCGTCACACCCGAGCCGCTGCTGGGCCGCATGACGGCCACCATGCGTTGGCTCACGCTGCTGGCCGCCGGGCCGGGTGCGCTCTTGGGCGGCTGGCTGGGTGAACACGTGGGCCTGCGCGCCACGCTGGCCTTTGCGGCCGGCGTGTCGGCGCTGCTGGTGCTGGTGGCGTGGCGGCTGCCCTTGATCCGAGAACTCAAGGCCTTGCCCACGCCCGAGACTGATTCAGACTGGCTGGGTGCCGAGGCCGACGTGCGGCCGCAATGACCTGCTGGGCTGGCGCGGTCAGCCAGCGACGGCGCCAGCGCTGCCGCCAGGGGCCGGCGCAAAACGGTCCACCGCGTCGGTGATGAGCCCGTCAACGCCCAGAGCCATCAGCCGCTGCGCATCCACCGGATCATTGACCGTGTAACACAGCGCCCGCAGGCCCGCGCCGCGCAGCGTGGCCATCAAATCCGCGTCCATCAGCTTGTGGTTGCTGACCACCGCCACGCAGCCCAGCGTGGTGGCCACGCCCAGCCAGCCTGGCCACAACGTGTCCACCAGCAGCGCACGCGCAATGCCGGGTGCCGACTCCAGCGCGCCCTGCAGCGCCTCGGGCCGGAACGAGCTGAACATCAGCGGCGGCGCACCCGCCTGCCACAGCCGCGCACAAGCCGCGCCCACGGCCACGCCGGTGGCGTGCTCCACGCCAGGCGTGGGCTTGATCTCCACGTTCAGCGCAAAGTGGTTGGCTTGCACGTAGGCCGCAATGGCGTCCAAGCTGGGCAGGGGTTCACCGGCAAACCCGCGTGAATGCCAACCACCCGCGTCCAGCCGCGACAGCTCGGCCCATGGCNNGCCCATGGCCACTCACCCGCCACGCCTTGCGCGGGTGTGGTGCGCTCCAGCGTGGCGTCGTGCAGCAAGAAGGGCACGCCGTCGGCGCTGAGTTTGACGTCGCATTCAAAAGCCCGGTAGCCGTGCGTGGCGCCCAGCCGAAACGCGGCCAGCGTGTTTTCAGGCGCCAGCTTGCCAGCGCCTCGGTGGGCAATCCACAGCGGCAGTGGCCAGGACACCACGCTCAGACTCTTTGCCCGCTCGCGGCGTCAAACCAGTGCACGTGGTGGGGCTCTACGTGCAACTGCACGGTGTCGCCCGGCTTGGGCGCCGGTGCCGTGCTTTCAATGCGCAGCGTGAACATCGAGTCCCCCAGCCGGCCGTAGACAAGCCGCTCGGCGCCCAGCATTTCAAGCATCTCCACCTTCATCAACCAGCTACCGCCTTGGCCCAGCGCCGCATGTTCTGGCCGCACGCCCAGCGTCAAGGTGCCGTTGCGCGGCGCGGGTGTGGGCAGCGCAAGCGTCTGCCCACCCACGGTGAACTGCGTGCCGTCGGCCTGGCCGCTGAGCAGGTTCATCGGCGGGCTGCCCATGAAGCCCGCCACAAAGGTGGAGGCCGGTGTGCCGTACACCTGCTCGGGCGTGCCGATTTGCTCAATGCGGCCGCCGTTCATGACGATCATGCGCTGCGCCAGCGTCATGGCCTCAACCTGGTCGTGCGTGACAAAGAGCGAGGTGACACCCAGCTCGGCGTGCAGCTTTTGAATCTCAAGCCGCGTTTGGGCGCGCAGCTTGGCGTCCAGGTTGGACAGCGGCTCGTCAAACAAAAACACTTGCGGCTGGCGCACGATGGCTCGGCCCATGGCCACACGCTGGCGCTGCCCGCCTGAAAGTTGGCGTGGCTTGCGTTCCAGCAGCGTGCCCAGCTCCAGGATCTTGGCGGCCTTGCGCACGCGCACCTCGATCTCGGCCTTGGGCACCTTGGCGATCTTCAGCCCGTAGGCCATGTTGTCGTACACGCTCATGTGCGGGTAGAGCGCGTAGTTCTGGAAGACCATNNCGCCACCATGCGCAGCAGCGTGCTCTTGCCGCAGCCGCTGGGGCCCACGATGACGATGAACTCGCCGTCGGCGATGTCGGCGTTGACGCCGTGTATGACTTTGTTTGCCCCCGGCCCGTGGCCGTAGGTTTTTTCAACATTGCGTAGTGCGATGGCGCCCATGTGCTCTTTACTTTTCGGTGTCGACCAGGCCCTTGACGAACCACTTTTGCATCAGCATCACCACCAGTGCCGGTGGCACCATGGCCAGCATGGCCGTGGCCATGACCAGGTTCCACTGCTGGGCAGAGTCGCCGCCGCTGATCATGCGTTTGATGCCAATGACCACCGGGTACATGTTTTCTTCAGTGGTCACCAGCAGTGGCCACAGGTACTGGTTCCAGCCGTAGATGAACTGAATCACAAACAGCGCCGCAATGCTGGTAGACGAAAGCGGCAGCAGCACGTCCTTGAAGAAGCGCAGCGGGCCGGCGCCGTCTACTCGCGCGGCTTCCACCAGTTCATCAGGCACGGTCATGAAGAACTGCCGGAACAAAAAGGTGGCTGTGGCCGACGCAATGAGCGGAATCGTGAGCCCCGCGTAGCTGTTGAGCATGTTCAGGTCAGACACCACCTTGTAGGTGGGGAAGATGCGCACCTCCACCGGCAGCATCAGCGTCACGAAGATGGCCCAGAAAAAGAACATGCGAAACGGGAAGCGGAAGTACACGATGGCAAACGCCGACAGCAGGCTGATGGCGATCTTGCCGATGCTGATGACCAGCGCCGACACCAGGCTCACCCACATCATGCGCGCCACCGGCGCGCCGGCGCCGGGCCCGTGTTCGCTGCCGGTGAGCACGGCCAGGTAGTTGTGCCAGAAGCGGCTACCAGGCAGCATCGGCATGGGCGCCTGCACGATGTCTTGCGCAGTGTGCGTGGAGGCCACAAACGTGATGTACACCGGGAAGGCCACGATGGCCACGCCCAGAAGCAGCACCGCGTGCGAGATAAAAACCAGCCAGGGGCGGCGTTCGACCATGTCAGTAGTTCACCCGTTTTTCAACAAACCGGAACTGCAGCACTGTGAGCCCCACCACGATGACCATCAGCACCACGCTCTGTGCGGCCGAGCCACCCAGGTCCAGCGCCTTGAAGCCGTCGTAGTAGACCTTGTAGACCAGGATCGACGTGTCCTTGCCCGGGCCGCCTTCGGTGGCTGCGTCAATGATGCCGAAGGTGTCAAAGAAGGCGTAGACGATGTTGATCACCAGCAGGAAGAAGGTGGTGGGTGACAACAGCGGGAAGACGATGGTCCAGAAGCGCCGCCACGGCCCGGCGCCGTCTATGGCGGCGGCCTCGATCAGAGACTTTGGAATCGACTGCAGCCCCGCCAGGAAGAATAGAAAGTTGTAGGAGATCTGCTTCCATACCGCCGCCATCACGATCAACAACATGGCGTGGTTGCCATTGAGCAGGTGGTTCCAGTCGATCCCGGCCGCGCGGATGGCATACGACACCACACCGATGCTGGGCGCAAACATAAAGAGCCACAGCACGCCGGCCACTGCGGGCGCCACGGCGTAGGGCCAGATCAGCAGCGTCTTGTAGGCCAGAGCGCCCTTGACCACGCGGTCGGCATACACCGCCAGCAGCAGCGAGATGCCCAAGCCCATGCAGGCCACCAGCAGCGAAAACACCGCCGTGGTCTTGAAGGATTCCAGGTAGCTTTCGTCACCAAAAAGGTGGCGGAAGTTGGCGAACCCCACCCATTCGGTGCTGGTGCCAAAGGCGTCTTGCTGCTGCACCGACTGCAGCAGTGCCTGCACCGCCGGCCAGAAGAAGAACACGCCAATGATGGCCACCTGGGGTGCAATCAGCACCCAGGGCAGCCAGGCCGAGCGGAAGACAACGCGTTTTTCAGCAGCCAAGGTGGGATCGGTGCTTTAGTTGATCACTGGGTTCACCCTCTCCCGCAGGCGGGAGAGGGTGCAGGAGCGCAGGCTTTGCGTGCGCTCAGCCCAGGGCTTGCAGGCCCTGGCGCCTTCGACAGCCACTCGCGGCCACGCAGGTGGCCACTCGGCGCTGTCTCAGCCCTTGTTGGCCTTCTCGAACTTTTCAAGCAACTCGTTGCCGCGTTTCACGGCAGCGTCCAGGCCTTCCTTGGGCGTCTTCTTGCCGGCCCAGACCTGTTCAAGTTCTTCGTCGTTGATGGTGCGGATCTGCACAAAGTTGCCCAGGCGGATGCCGCGGGACTTGTCGGTGGCCTTGCGGATCATCTGCGACGGCGCCACGTCGGTACCGGGAAACTTTTTATAGAANNGGCCGGCCATGACCCACAGGCTGGCGCCGCCGATGACGGTGTTCTGCGGTGCTCCGGGCACGTCGGGGTAGTAGGGCAGGGTGGCCATGCCGTAGGCAAACTTGGCGTTGGCCTTGACGCTGCCGTACAAGCCGGCCGAGCCCGTGAACATGGCGCATTCACCCGACGGGAAGGTGGCGTCCGGGGTGTTGTTGCGGCCCTTGTAGACAAACAGGCCGTTTTTGGCCATGTTGGCCAGGTTCTCAATATGGCGCACATGCAGTGGCGTGTTGAAGGCCAGGCGTGTGTCCAGGCCGGCCATGCCGTTTTTCTTGGTGGCAAATTCAACGTTGTGCCAGGCCGAGAAGCTTTCGAGCTGCGTCCAGCTCTGCCAGCTGGTGGTGAAGGGGCACTTGTGGCCGCTGGCCTTGAGCTTGGCGGCTGCCAGGGCCACTTCGGGCCAGGTGGAGGGCGCCTTTTCGGTGTCCAGGCCGGCGGCCTTGAAGGCGTCCTTGTTGTAATAAAAGATGGTCGTGGAGCTGTTGAAGGGCATGCTCAACATCTGCCCGTTGGGTGCCGTGTAGTAACCCGACACCGCACTCACGTAGGACGTGGGGTCGAACTTCAGGCCCGACTCCTTCATCACCTCACCCACCGGCTTGATGGCGCCCTTGCTGGCCATCATGGTGGCGGTGCCCACTTCAAACACCTGCAATATGGCCGGGGCGTTGCCGGCGCGGAAGGCGGCAATGGCGGCGGTCATGCTTTCGGGGTAGCTGCCCTTGAAAGTGGGCACCACCTTGTAGTCGGTCTGGCTGTCATTGAAGCCCTTGGCCAGGTCATTGACCCACTGGCCCAGCGAGCCGCCCATGGAATGCCACCAGGTGATTTCGGTCTGGGCCTGGGCGGGTAGGGCGCTAACCAGCGCGGCTACGGCCAGCAGGGTGGGGGCAAAGGTTTTAAGTTTCATCAGGTCTCTCCAGCGGTCTTGTGGAATGTTGCCAAACCCGCAAGTGTGGCCGGGTTTTGTGACAGTTCAGGTTCTGTCATGGAAGGTGGTTGTCGGGCAACGGGATTAACCCGCCGCACAACGCGCCCAGACCCCTGGGCTGAAAGAGGGGCTGCGGTAGCATCCGAAGTTACCCTATGAACGCTCCACACCCCCTCCAAAACGCCGAGCCCGAGGCCCTTGCTGACACCGCAGCGGTGCGCCTGCGCGAGATCCCCTACAACTACACCTCGTTCTCTGACCGCGAGATCGTGCTGCGCCTCTTGGGCGATCGGGCCTGGGACCTGCTCAGCCAACTGCGGCAAGAGCGCCGCACCGGCCGCTCGGCCCGCATGCTGTATGAGGTGCTGGGTGACATCTGGGTCGTGCAGCGCAACCCTTACCTTGAAGACGACCTGCTGGAGAACCCCAGGCGCCGGCAGATGCTGATAGACGCGCTGCACCACCGCCTGGGTGAGGTCAGCAAGCGCCGCACGCCGGGAGACGACGCCCAGCGCGACGCCCTGGTGGGTGAACTGCTGCAAGCCGCCAGCGCTGCGGTAGAGGCCTTTGCCGCGCACTTCCGCGAAGTCTGGGACTTGCGCAAGGCGGCGCACCGTGTGCTGGGCAAACACACTGCCAAGGACAACCTCAAGTTCGACGGCCTCTCGCGCGTGAGCCACGTGACCGACGCCACCGACTGGCGCGTGGAATACCCGTTTGTGGTGCTCACACCCGATTCAGAAGCCGAAATGGCTGCGCTGGTAAAGGGCTGCATCGATCTGGGCCTGACCATCGTGCCGCGTGGCGGCGGCACCGGCTACCACGGCGGCGCCGTGCCGCTGACGTGGAAGAGCGCGGTCATCAACACCGAAAAGCTCGACACCCTCGGCGAGGTGGAGATGCTGCACCTGCCCGGCGTGGCCGAGCCCGTGGCCACGCTCTTTACCGAGGTGGGCGTGGTCACCCAGCGTGTGGCCGACGCGGCCGAGCGCGGTGGTTTTGTGTTTGCGGTAGACCCCACCTCGGCCGAAGCCAGCTGCGTGGGCGGCAACATCGCCATGAACGCCGGCGGCAAAAAGGCCGTGCTCTGGGGCACGGCGCTGGACAACCTGGCCAGCTGGCGCATGGTCACACCCGAAGCCAAGTGGCTGGAAGTCACCCGCCTGAACCACAACCTGGGCAAGATCCACGACGCGCCCGTGGCCAGCTTTGAGCTGAAGTACTTTGACGCCACCGGCAAGAAGCTGGAGCGCACCGAGCGGCTGGACATCCCCGGCAGCGTGTTCCGAAAGGCCGGCCTGGGCAAGGACGTGACCGACAAGTACCTGGCCGGCTTGCCCGGCATACAAAAAGAAGGCTGCGACGGCCTCATCACCAGCGCGCGCTGGATCGTGCACCGCATGCCCAGGCACACACGCACCGTGTGCATGGAATTCTTTGGCAATGCCAAGGACGCAGTGCCCAGCATCGTGGAGATCAAGGACTACCTCTTTGCCCTGGCCGACCAGGGCCGCGCCGCCGGCACGCCGCCCGTGCTGCTGGCCGGCCTGGAGCACATGGACGACCGCTACCTCAAGGCCGTGGGTTACGCCACCAAGAGCCGGCGCGCGCTGACCGCGCCGGGGGGCTCGGGCCTGCCCAAGATGGTGTTGTTGGGCGACATCGTGGGCGACGACGAAGACGCCGTGGCCCGCGCCACCAGCGAGGTGGTGCGCATTGCCAATTCACGCGCCGGTGAAGGCTTTGTGGCCGTCAGCGCCGACGCACGCAAGAAGTTCTGGCTCGACCGCAAGCGCACGGCCGCCATCAGCAAACACACCAACGCCTTCAAGGTGAATGAAGACGTGGTGATACCGCTGCCGCGCATGGGTGAATACACCGACGGCATTGAGCGCATCAACGTCGAATTCAGCCTGCGCAACAAGCTGGCACTGGCCGACGCGCTGCAAGCCTTTTTTGCCCACGGCAAGTTGCCGCTGGCCCAGGGCGACGACGCCGGCGACATCCCCAGCCCCGAACTGCTTGAAGACCGCGTGCAGCAAGCCCTGGCGCTGCTGGCCGAGGTGCGTGCGCTGTGGCAGGGCTGGCTGGACAACCTGGACGTGGCCCAGGGTGAAAGCGGTGAAACCTGTTTTGCGCTGCTGCAGGACTGGCGCATGCGTGCGTCGTGGAAGACGCAAATCCTGCAGCCGCTGCAGCAGCTCTTTGCCGGCGGCGCCTTCAAGCCGCTGCTGGACGAATGCCGCCGCATCCACAAAGAAGTGCTGCGTGGCCGCGTGTGGGTGGCGCTGCACATGCACGCCGGTGACGGCAACGTGCACACCAACATCCCCGTCAACAGCGACAACTACGCCATGCTGCAAACGGCCCACGAAGCCGTGGCCCGCATCATGGCGCTGGCCAAGCACCTGGGCGGTGTCATCAGTGGTGAGCACGGCATCGGCATTACCAAGTTTGAGTTCATGAGCGATGAAGAACTCAAGCCCTTTGCCGACTACAAGGCCCGTGTGGACCCCGAAGGGCGCTTCAACAAGGGAAAGCTGCTTCGCCACAACGGCGGCAACAACGGCGATGTGCGCCCTTCAGACCTGAGCGCGGCCTACACACCCAGCTTTGGCCTCATGGGGCACGAGTCGCTCATCATGCAGCAGAGCGACATTGGCGACATCGCCACCAGCATCAAGGACTGCCTGCGCTGTGGCAAGTGCAAGCCCGTGTGTGCCACCCATGTGCCACGTGCCAACCTGCTGTACAGCCCGCGCAACAAGATCCTGGCCACCAGCCTGCTGATCGAAGCCTTCTTGTATGAAGAGCAAACACGCCGAGGCATCAGCGTGCGCCACTGGGAAGACTTTGAAGACGTGGCCGACCACTGCACCGTGTGCCACAAGTGCGAAAGCCCGTGCCCGGTGAAGATCGACTTTGGCGACGTCACCATGAACATGCGCAACCTCTTGCGCAAGATGGGCAAACAAAGTTTCAGGCCGGGCAAGGCGGCGGCCATGCTGTTCCTGAACAGCACCAGCCCGCAAAGCATCAAGGCCATGCGCCTGGGCATGGTGGACGTGGGCTTCAAGGTGCAGCGTTTTGTCAACGGCCTGCTCAAGCCTGCGGCGCGCAAGCAGACCAGCGCGCCGCCGGCCACGCTGGGCACCGCTCCCATCAAAGAGCAGATCATCCACTTCATCAACAAAAAGATGCCAGGTGGCCTGCCCAAGAAAACGGCGCGTGCGCTGCTGGACATCGAAGACAAGGACTACGTCCCCATCATCCGCAACCCGCAGGCCACCACGGCCGAGACCGAGGCGGTGTTTTACTTTCCGGGCTGCGGCAGCGAGCGTTTGTTCAGCCAGGTGGGCCTGGCCACGCAGGCCATGCTTTGGCATGCCGGCGTGCAGACCGTGTTGCCGCCCGGCTACCTGTGCTGCGGCTACCCGCAGCGTGGCGGCGGGCAATACGACAAGGCCGAGAAGATCATCACCGACAACCGGGTGCTCTTTCACCGCGTGGCCAACACGCTGAACTACCTGGACATCAAGACCGTGGTGGTGAGCTGCGGCACCTGCTACGACCAGCTGCAGGACTACAAGTTTGAAGACATCTTCCCCGGCTGCCGCATCGTGGACATCCACGAATACCTGCTTGAGAAAGGCATCAAGCTGCAAGACAACACGGCCGGCTACCTGTACCACGACCCCTGCCACAGCCCCATGAAGCTGCAGGAGCCCATGAAAACCGTGCAGGCGCTGCTGGGCCCCAACGTGCTGAAAAACGAACGCTGCTGCGGCGAAAGCGGCACCCTGGGCGTGACACGCCCCGACGTGAGCACGCAAGTCCGCTACCGCAAAGAAGAAGAACTGCGCAAGGGTGAGGCCGTGCTGCGCGGCATGCTGGCCACCACGCCCGGGCTGAGCGCCGCCGCACAGGCCAACGTCAAGATCCTCACCAGTTGCCCAAGCTGCCTGCAAGGCCTCAAGCGCTTTGAGGACGACATGCAAAGCGGCCTGCTCGAAGCCGACTACATCGTGGTGGAGATGGCGCGTGTGCTGCTGGGTGAAAACTGGCTGCCCGACTACGTGGCCCGCGCGAATGCCGGGGGCATAGAGCGTGTGCTCGTTTGACACGTTTGCCGCCGATACACTCCAATAGCCCCAGCACACCAGGCAACCCCATGGCCGGCCGTGACCGCGTTTCGCCCTTGCCACAAGCCGCCGCCTGCGGTGCCTGCACGTCATGAGCGACATGCTCTTGCTGGGCTGGGTCATGCCAGGGCAGCGGGAGCAAGCATGCGCCTGAGCGCCGACCAGTCCGCAGTGATCCTGGGTTGCGTGCGCCAGCAGTTTGGTGCCGACGCAAAGGTCATGCTGTTTGGCTCCAGGCTCGACGACTTGGCACACGGGGGCGACGTGGATCTGCTGGTAGAAAGCCAAAACCCGCCAACGCTGCGCCAGCGTGCCCTGGCCACCCTGGCGCTGGAGCAGGCGCTGAACCTGCCGGTGGACATCGTGGCCCTGCAGCGCGGCACAGCGGGTAGCGCCTTTGCCCGCATCGCGCGCGGCAACGCCCAGCCGCTGGAAACACCCGCATGAACACCAGTTCGCTGCTTGCCGAGCGTGAGCACCTGGCCAGCTTGCTAGAGGCAGTGCAGCGCTGCGCTCACTTCCTGCATGCCAGTTCTTCCAAGGTGGGCTGGCCCCTGCACGGGCCGGGCCTCAAACAGCGGCAGAAGGACGAAGAACTGTTTGGCGCGCTGGCTGCTTTCAACGAGCGCTTTGCCAAGCTGCAGGACACCCTGGGTGCCGCCATGCGCCACAGCGCCCTGCTCATGAGGGGTTAGACAGCGCTCGCGATTGCGGCCTATGCGGCGAGATCGATGTACTCGACGCTGCTCGTGGGTTGGGGGACAGGCAGACCGTCTTCGCGAATTCCCTCGATGTGGAAGGCTACGGCTTCTCGAATCTCGCGCTCGACTTCTTCCAGTGTGCCGCCCGTGGCGACACAGCCTGGCAGATCAGGGACATAGGCCGAGTAGTTGCTTTCAGCTTTCTCGATCACGATGGCGTAGCGCATAGGTGCCTCACTTCTTCAGGCCGGCTTGCTTGAGGATACTGTTCTGTGTTCCGGGTGCAAGATCATCGCTCGGCTTCCCAGGCACTGTGACACGGCCAAGCTTCCTTCCGTGCTTGAACTGGCGGTGATTGCCGCGCTGGGCGACAAGGAACCATCCCTCTTCCTGGAGCAGCCGCAAAATCTCAGCAACCTTCATGCGGTAAGGATACCGGCTCGGAGGGACTGGCTTTTCGAGGCCCGGCGACCAGACGCGACGAAGCGTCGGCGTAGGGGGGTTGCGCTGTCTAACAAACCAAGAAGGACATCGAGTTGATTGAGTCGGTGAGGTAGCGGTCCCAGCGCGTGTGCTGCTGGGTCATAGCTGCGCGTCCAACCCCGTGGCCCGCGCCAACGCTGGGGGCATAGAGCGTGTGCTGGTTTGGCGCCGATACACTCCAAAGCCTCCCTCCAGCACACTAGGCAACCCCATGGCAGGCCTTGACCGCGACACCCCCACCCCCACTACCCTGACCGTGCACCAGGCCTCTCGCGTGCTGGAGGTGGCCTTCAGTGACGGTGCCCACTTTCGCATCCCGATTGAGCTGATGCGTGTGTATTCACCGTCGGCCGAAGTGCAAGGCCATGGCCCGGGCCAAGAAGTGCTGCAAACCGGCAAACGCGATGTCGGCATCAGTGAAATCCAGCCCGTGGGCCACTACGCCGTGCAGCCGCGTTTTACTGACGGGCACGACACCGGCATCTTCTCTTGGGACTACCTCTACCACCTGGGCAGCGACCAGGCCGACTTGTGGCAGCGCTACGAGCAGCGCCTGCAAGACGCCGGCCGTGAGCGCGACGCCCCCATGCCGCAGGCCGCCACTGGCGGCGCCTGCGCCAGCCACTAGCAAGCAGGCAACGCCACCATGGCCCAAACCCATTTCGGCTACCAGACCGTAGAAGACGCTGAAAAAGCCCGCCGCGTGCGTGGTGTGTTTGACTCTGTGGCCTCGCGCTACGACGTCATGAACGACGTGCTCTCGCTGGGCCTGCACCGCGCCTGGAAGGCCTACGCCGTGGCCGTGGCCGCCGTGCAGCCCGGCATGCAGGTGCTGGACATTGCCGGCGGCACGGGTGACCTGGCGCGCGCCTTTGCCAAACGCGCCGGCGCATCAGGCCGCGTGGTGCTGACCGACATCAACGAAGCCATGCTGCGCACCGGCCGCGACCGCCTGCTCGACCAAGGCCTGGACATACCCACTGCCGCGTGTGACGCCGAACACCTGCCCTTTGCCGACGCCAGCTTTGACCTGGTGAGCGTGGCCTTTGGCCTGCGCAACATGACGCACAAAGACGCCGCGCTGAAAGAAATGTGCCGCGTGCTGCGCCCCGGCGGCCGGCTGCTGGTGCTGGAGTTTTCAAAGCCCACGCCCCTGCTGCAAAAGCCGTATGACTGGTATTCATTCAAGTTCATGCCGCTCATGGGCAAGCTCATTGCCAAAGACGCTGAAAGCTACCGCTACCTGGCCGAAAGCATCCGCATGCACCCCGACCAAGCCACGCTCAAGGCCATGATGAAAGACGCCGGCTTTGGCCATGTGGACGTGCACAACCTGGCCGCCGGCATCGTGGCGCTGCACGCGGGCGTCAAGTGCTGAGCGGGTTAGGCGTGACGCTGCCTGGAGCATGAACCCGACCTTGATGGGTTCCTAGGGGAACTCAAGCTGCACTGTTTCGGTACGGTTGATGACGCCAGCCCTGCATCGTGGAAGTCTGCGTGCCTTCAGTTCGCGGTGAACTCGTCGCCCAAGATCGCCGCAATGTCCTGACGCTCACCCAGCAGCCTGACAACATCCAGATGGTCGCCGCGCTCGAAGTAGAACCACAGCAACGGAAACTTTGCGACCTGCCAGTNNGGTCAAGTGCGGCGTTGGTCGCTTTGCCCACCCTAACCGCAACGCGGGTGCCGCCTTCGTTGCGGTAGTACCGGACTTCGCCCTGCTGGTCGCGCAGCGCCTGCGGGCGCAGAACCGCCGGCTTCAATCGATCTCGCCGCGAGCAATAGCCAGCAGTTCCTTCTCGTCTGCCTTGGTGCGACGCCGGCCGGGCCCGGATGCGAGCCCCTCTTCGATGAGATCGCGAAGCCGTTTCTTGGCCTGCTCTTCTTGATCCCGGCGGACCAGGTCGCGGATGTACTCGCTGGTGTTGCCGTAGTTGCCCGCAGACACCCTGTTGTCAATGTACTCCCGCATCGACTCAGGAAGGGCAAAGCTCATGGTTTGGCGACTCATGGCATGATCCTGAGCACTTTAACAACCGTTGTCAACTCGGGGAAATTTGGTGACGCTTGAGCTAGGAGCCTGTCGGCCACGTGATCTGAACCTTGCGATTCTGGGCAAGGCAGTCTCTGAGGTAGAGATTGATGAGGCTCTGGTACGGAACGCCAGCCTCGGTGGCCATGCTCTTGAAGTACAGAATCACATCTTCAGACAGGCGCATGGTCACCGACTTCTTGAGCTTTGACGCGTAAGGGTTCCCACGCGACTTCATCTTCGACAGGTCGTACTCAGCTTTCATGTCGTTCACCTCGGTAGTACTGCGCTTCGCTCTGCGTCGCCTTGCGGGCCGAAATGAATCGAACGACGTTTCCCTCTTCCATCTCGCAGTGGCATACCAGCAGAAGTCTGGCGTCCGAACTCATGCCCAACAGTAGGAAGCGGTCTTCGTTGGACGAGTGTTCTTCAGTATGGGTCAGCCTCGGCCACTGGGCTGCGGCTGCTGCGCTGCGTTTGGCGCGGGCCTGAACCGCCCCCAGGTTCTGAGGCAGCCGCCTACTGTGAAGTTGTGCCGCTTGCCCACCTGCGCTGAGGGGGCCGCCTGCCCCCAATCTGTCATAGGTAGGCGGTTACACTGCGCAGCTTCAGTCGTGGGCCCCCCATGGCCGGTTTGGCGCGGTCTTGCACTGCGCCTGCGGCGGCGGCACAGCCACCAACTTCTTGATCCACAGGACCTCTCCATGAATCTGACGATGCTCGATGCCCCTGTCAAGGCTGGCCGTTGGCTGCCGTTGGCCGCCCTGTTGGCTGCGGCCCTGCTGGTGGGTTGCGGTGGCGACAAGAAAGACAAGGCCGCCAGCCAGACTGCGGCCAAAGTCAACAAGGACGAAATCACCGTCCACCAGATCAACTTTGTCATGCAGCAGCAGCGCAACCTGCGCCCCGAGCAGGCTGACGCCGCCAGCAAACAAATCCTTGAACGCCTGATTGACCAGCAACTGGCCGTGCAAAAGGCCGACGACCAAAAGCTCGACCGCGACCCGCGTGTGGTGCAGCAAATGGAAGCCGCCCGCCGCGAAATCTTGGCCCGCGCGTATGTAGAAAAGCTGGGTGAAACCGCGCCCAAGCCCACGCCCGAAGAAATCAAGAAGTACTACGACGAAAAGCCCGCGCTCTTTAAAGAACGCCGCATCTACAGCATTCAAGAAATCGCCATTGAGGCCAAGCCCGAGCAGCAGGCTGAACTGCGTGAAAAGCTCACCGCCGCCAAGAGCATCACCGAGTTTGTGGAATACCTGAAGACGGCGGGCTACCGCTTCAACGGCAACCAGGCCGTGCGTGCGGCTGAACAACTGCCCATGAACAGCCTGGAATCCTTCTCGCGCATGAAAGACGGCCAGGCCGCCATGCTGCCTTCGGCCAACGGCGTGCAAGTGGTGGTGCTGGCCAGCTCACGCAGCCAACCGGTGACTGAAGAACAAGCCCGCCCCGCCATTGAGCAGTTCTTGCTGAACGAACGCAAGCGCAAGCTGGTTGAAGAAGACCTCAAGGTCATGCGCGCCGCGGCCAAGCTCGAATACGTGGGCAAGTTTGCCGAAGGTGCTGCGTCGGCCCCGGCTGCCGCGCCCACCGCTGCACCCGCCGCTGCACCTGCACCGGCCACTGCGCCTGCTGCACAGCCGGCCACCAGTGCGGGCCTCAGCGCCAGCGACATCACCAAGGGCATGGGCATCAAGTGATGGCTGCCATCGCCTCTTTGCTTTCCGCCTTGCTGCTGGGCCTGCTGCTGCTGGCCCAGCCCGCACAAGCGCAAGCCCCCGTTGCCGGCGCCGCGCCCACTGAATACCGCCTGGGCTCGGGCGACGTCATCCGCATCAGCGTCTTCCAGAACCCAGACCTCACGGTTGAAACCCGCGTCACCGAGGCCGGCGTTATCTCCTACCCGCTCATCGGCAACCTGCGCCTGGGTGGCCAAAGCGTCACCACCGCTGAAAAGCTCATAGCCGACGGCCTGCGCAGCGGCAACTTCGTCAAGAACCCGCAGGTCACCCTGGTGGTGCTGCAAGTGCGTGGCAACCAGGCCAGTGTGCTGGGCCAGGTCAACCGCCCCGGCCGCTACCCGCTTGAAGTGGCAGACATGCGCCTGACCGACCTGCTGGCCATGGCCGGCGGCACCTCGGCCGGTGGCTCTGACGTGGTGGTGCTTACCGGCACCCGCAACGGCCAGCCCTTGCGCATGGAAGTGGACCTGCCCACCTTGTTTACCGCTGCCGGGCGCGGCAAAGACATCTTTGTGCTCAACGGCGACACCATGTGGGTCG
>CXWL01103198.1_pt1 | contig 19211 bp, 5 predicted proteins | sample 590931 | NCBI WGS metagenome assembly CXWL01 (sample SAMEA3498368, study PRJEB10139) | groundwater metagenome | biome: water well; material: biofilm material | place: Germany | collected 2015-04-27 | reverse complement strand
TTGTTCGGCGCGGTGGGTTGAGGCCTCATGGAAGGAAACCCCCTGTCCCGCAAGCACGGCCTGGTTCGAAGAAATAAGGTTTGAAACAGAAAAACTGCCGAGTCCTTCTGAAGGCGTTGTTTGAATCGAAGGTGGATTCAGAGTCAAAGTGTGAAACAAGGGGAGCCAGACCGTTATGAGCCTCGCTACTCAGGGAATAGAGTTCGAAACGAGCATAAGCGCTTCAGCTGCGGGGGCCAATCGCACAGTAGCGGATCACACTAGGGCTATGCCGCTTGCGGGATGGTGGTTTTGCATGCGGGCAGTTCGACCTCAATGATTCACCGCAAGGTATAGGACCAGGATGCGCCGTAAAACGATTTTGTTTACTTGGGAGATCGGGCAAGGGTTTGGGCATGTCATGCCCTTATTGCCCATAGCCCGCGAGTTCAAGGCACAGGGCCATCGCGTCATTTTTGCTTTGAGAGATGTTCGGGGAGCGGGGACTTTACTTAAGAATGAAGGCTTCAGTGTTTTACAGGCGCCCGTGCATCCTGATCAGTTCTTTCCGGCAGGTGGCCCGCAACCGCAAACGATGGCCGATATCTTGAAGGTTTTTGGCTTCACATCGAAGCAGAGCCTTATGGGCCTGGCTGCAGCCTGGGAAGGACTTTTTGATTTCTGCAAGCCGGACGTAGTGATCGCTTCTTATGCGCCCTTGTCTTTACTTTGCGCTAGGCGCGCGGCGACCCCGACCATTTTGGTGGCACTACCCTTCGAACTGCCGGCTCCCGTTCATCCGTGCTTGCCCATGCGCGCTGGAGCCCCCCTGTCCGACGGTAAGGTTGATGAAAAAATCATCGGAACTGTCAATGCGGTTTTTGGTGAAAAGTTTGTGGAAAGCGTGCACGAAATATTTCGAGCCACGCAAATATTCTTAATGAGCTTTCCTGAGCTTGACGCGTTTGGACCTCGTGAAAACGTAGAGTACTGCGGCAACCTCTTTGTCACAGACGTCGGTCGCGCGCCTGTCTGGCCCAAACCAAGAACTTCGCACAAGGTCTTTGCCTACCTCAACACGTCGCTGCCGGATCTCGCAGGGTTGCGGGAAAAAATACACGCATCCCCCTATGCTTACTGCATTGTTCTGCGCGACGCGGACGAGTCGATGCTCCGAGCATGGCGGGCACCTAACGTGGTCGCCGTGGTTGAGGCTGTTTGCCTGAATCAGGTTTTTCAGGACTGTCACGCCGTGTTGAGCTATAGCGGTGCCGGGTTTATTAGCGCAAGCTTGTTGGCCGGCAAACCCATGGTCTTTTATGTGAGAAACCTCGAGTCCTACATCGGGGCAACGCAGGTGGCTAAATTGGGAGCGGGGATCCTTCCATCTCCTCAAAATCCATCAAGCGCAATGGCAGCCCTGGATCAGGTCTTAAGCAACAAAAATTTCACTGAAGCTGCGCAGTCGTTTGCATGCAAACATAAAGAACATTCTGTCCACGAGACTGCTAACAAGATCGTTGCTGCAGCCCTACAAATGTGTAACTAACAACCTTTGACTATAGGGATGCTCGGTCGCAAGTCCGAAGTCCATCCTCTCGCAAGCCAACTTGAAATTTCCGTTTTTACCTGTCAGAACTGACAGGGGTGATCGTGCGCTGTGACTTTTTAATGTGTAAATTGAATATGCATCCAAGTGTTTCAAATGTATATTCGCGCAAAGTAAAAATTGGCTACGCATTAATGGCGGACGCGGGGTGGGGAAGAACATGCAAGAAGGTCCGTCGACGGAGGGAAGAGGAACGCTGTCCGTCCAGGATCTGATGTGGGCGCTCGGCAGCCTTTGCCAGTTGTACCGCATTCCTTTCTCTGCAGACCTGCAGCAGCAGCAGTTTCCCCCTCCTTACGACAAGACCACACTGCTGGCCGCCGCCAAGGCCCTCGACTTCAAGATCGGTGAAAAAACCGTCACCGTGCGCGAGCTGACGACCTTGCCCTTGCCTTGCCTGGCATTCGTCAAATACCTGGCACCAGAGCCAGCGTCGCAGCCGCTCATAGCGGACTCTCCGCAAGACGTCCACGTCCCGCAATTAAAACCCGCGCTGCTGGCCAAGCTGGACGAAGGCCAGCTGATGTACTTCGAAGTGGGCGACCAGGCGCCGCGTACGGTGGCGGTCGCTGAGTTCGATTCACATTTCGAATCAGAAGTCATGCTCTTTGTTCGCTCCACCGCCCAGGCAGCGGACGACGACATGGCAGAGGCCCCGCCCAAGTTCGGTTTCAGGTGGTTTATCCCCGAGCTGATCAAGCACAAGCGTATTTGGCGCGATGTGTTGGGCGCCTCGCTGGCTATTCAACTGGTGGCGTTGGCCACTCCGCTGTTCACCCAGGTGGTTATCGACAAGGTGGTCGTGAACCAGACCCAGAGCACCCTGTGGGTGGTCGGCATTGCCTTGGTCATGTTCATGATCTTTTCTTCCACCATGACCTGGATGCGCCAATACCTGGTGCTGCACACCGGCAACCGCGTGGATGCCGTGCTCGGGCAAACCGTGTTTCGCCATCTGTTTCGTTTGCCCATGCCTTACTTCGAGCAACGCCAGACCGGGGTCCTGGTGGCGCGGCTGCAGGGGGTCGAGCAAATTCGGGAGTTCGTCTCCGGCGCCGCCGTCACGCTGCTGCTCGATTGCCCCTTTTTGTTGATTTTTCTCGCGGTCATGTTTTGGTACAGCTGGCAATTGAGCTTCATCGCACTGGGCATCATGCTGCTCATCGTCGGACTAAGCTTGGTCGTCACCCCCATCTTTCGGGTCAAACTGAACAAGCAGTTCCTGCTGGGCGCCAAGAACCAGGCCTTCGTGACCGAGTACATCTCCGGCATGGCCACCGTCAAGTCATTGCAAATGGAGCCCGTGCTGGAGCAGCGCTACGGCGACCAGATCGCCGAATACCTGGCCGCAGGTTTTGAGACCAAACAACTTTCCAACACCTACAACACCTTGGCCAACGCGCTGGAGCAAACCATGACGCTGGCCATTCTGGTGGTCGGCGCCTTGCTGGTCATCGACAGCGCCAACAACGCGGCCAGCGGTGCAACCACCTTCTCCATCGGCATGCTGGTCGCCTTCCAGATGTTTGCCAGCCGCATGAGCCAGCCCATGCTGCGTCTGGTGGGCCTGTGGCAGCAGTTCCAGCAGGCCAACATCGCGGTCAAGCGCCTGGGCGATGTGATGGACATGCCAACAGAGCCCTACGCGTTGATTCCCAAGCGTGCCGGTAACAAAGACGAACTGGGCGGGCACATCGACTTTCAGGCCGTGTCTTTCCGCTACTCGGAGCAGCACCCCTGGCTGTACCGCCACCTCAACCTCACCATCAAACCCGGCCACCTGACCGTGCTGATGGGCCCCAGCGGCTGCGGCAAAAGCACTTTGGCCAAGCTGCTGCTAGGTTTTTACCCGCCAAGTGACGGACGGATCGTCGTCGACGGGCAGGATTTGCGCTACCTCTCAGCCAACGAGCTGCGCACCAACTTCGGTGTGGTGCCGCAGGAAACGACGCTGTTCTCTGGCACCGTTTACGAAAATCTTCAGATGGCCAACGCGCAGGCCAGCTTTGAACAGATTGCCGAAGCCTGCAAGATGGCCGAAATTCATGACGTTATTGAAGGGCTGCCGCAGGGTTACCAGACACCGCTAGGTGAACATGGTGTCGGCCTGTCGGGCGGCCAGCGCCAGCGCATCGCCATTGCGCGTGCCTTGCTCAAAAAGCCTAAGGTACTGGTCTTTGACGAAGCTACTAGCAACCTGGATAGCCAAACATCAGAGCAATTTGCTAAGACTATCAACCGGCTCAAAGGCACGGTGACCATGTTGTTTATCGCTCACATCCTGCCGCGCGGATTGCAGGTGGATGAGGTAATTCAGTTTGGACCGCGTGCGACGGCGAAAGAGGGCGTGCCAGGTACTGACCCTTCACAACCCAAAAAAATGACAGTGATTGATGAAGAAAGCGGCAGACTTTGAAAATCAATTCAGAGAATGACGTACGGAATAAATTTGATGGGACTTGATATGAATGACGAGAATTTTGATCTGCACAAAGTCAAAACGGTTGGATTGGCGTTGATTCTTGGAATTAGCGTAAGCGCGTGCGGAGCCGGCAGCCAAAGCTGGAAAGAGGAGGTGCAATTGAGCGACGGGAAAGTCATCATCATCGAGCGGGAAACGATTCACGCGCGAGGTGGAGATGAATGGGCAAGCAACAGCAGCGGCTCGAGACCTTCGGAGCGAAAAATTCGAATTTCCTCGCTTAATGGAACCGGCGAAAAAATTGAATGGCGATCAACGAAAAAAGATTCCCAGACATGGCCAGAAAAGCCATTGGTACTCGACATTGAAGCAGGGCAGTGGACCGTTATTTCAGTCCTATCAATTTCATCGGCCTGTGAAATTTACTCAAAGTACGTTCATCGTAATGGCGTGTGGATTGAAGAGCCACTCCCGGAGAAATTTGAACAGCGCCAAACGAATTTGATGATTCGGGATGGCATCGATATGCCGAAATTCGTCGATATAAAGACGAAATACAGAGAAAACACGGAGAACGGGTACCGCGGGTCACTCAAGCGAGTGGGCCCTCTTCGCCGCGTTTGCAGCTAACGAAAATTCAAGCAGTCAACATAACTTAACTGAGAACTCGCATGCCTACCCCACTTGAATACATGCAGATGTCGACGGGCGTCTACGCTGCCTCTCTTCGAAATTCGATAGATGCTCCCGACGGTTGGACGCGCATTGACTGGGAGCCAGACACATGGACAGGATTCTCTGCGGGTGTGTATAAGAATAATCAAACCAACGAGATGGTGATTGCTTATACGGGTACCAATGATGGCGTAGCAGACCCGTTGAACTGGGCGGCCGGACTAGGACTACCGCTCCCGCAAATATACGACGCGATGGCATATTACTTCGCGTTCAGATCCACGTTTCCCCAGGCGGATATCACGTTTACAGGCCATTCGCTGGGCGGTGGATTAGCTTCACTCATGGCGGTTTATTTCGACAAAACAGCAACGGTGTTCGATCAAGCCCCGTTTCAACCTGCGGCCATGAGTCCAGCGGTCCTCCCTGGGGTTGCCGCAAGTATGGCGGCGTCAGGTTATTGGGACAGTGCGCTAGGCGCTTTTCTCGCGTCGGGAGGCTTGCTGGCTGCCACGCGCGAAACGAACGTAACTCAATACTATGTTCAGGGAGAAGTGCTCAGCAAGATTAGATTGTCAGCAAATACTCTGGTTGGGGCGGATATTCCCATTCCCATGGGAAGTTCGACGGCAGCAATGATTGACCGGCATTCGATGGCGCTGATGACGGCGCTGAAAAAATCACCAGAATTTCTCGATGTGGTGCAAAAACTGCCCAATTTAGCGACTCTGATAATGGATTCGGGCTTATATGCAACGGGGTCTCGTGATCCGGATAAAGACGATGTTCTCCGAAAAATGCTGCGTTATGAGTTTGGGACGGCGGATATTACGCCTAAAGGCATGCTCACTCATTTCGCCAAGGACATGCAAAAGTTGGGCACCAACATAGCCGGTTTGAACAAGCAAGCCCAAGATGCCATCATCGCTCAAGGCATCGAGTGGTACTACTTTCAAGGCGATGGTTATGCGGAGAAGAGCTACTTTGTTGAGGGCGGTGGCACTCCGCCCGGTCTGCTGCAGTACGCCACCGCTAAAGGAGCGGACCTGCCAGAAGCCAAGAGCAAATCCAATGCTTATGTCGATAAGTGGTTGAGCAACCTCCTAGATCGGGAGGCGGCCCTCAATAATGCCCAACCTGCAGACCCAGTCAACGCTGATGACTATGCCCAATGGAACGTGGCGGCCAGCGCGGTGGGTAATGGGTCAGCTGTCGACTCGAACAAGCGGCAGATCTTTACTGGGAGCGTAGGCGCCGACAAATTCACTGGCGGCGACAAGGCTGACGCCCTGTGGGGTGGACTTGGTAACGATGAACTGATCGGTGGCGACGGCAAGGATTTGTTGTATGGTGGCCGCGACGATGACACTCTGAGTGGCGACGAAGGCGATGACACTCTCGATGCTGGCGCTGGTAAAGATACCCTCAAAGGGGGGGCTGGAACAGATACCTACATCGTCGGTAATGGCGTGGACACGATAGAAGACGATGAAGCCGGTTTGGGTAGCGTGGAAACTGCCCAGGGAACCGTTTTTAACGGCGGCAAACAAACCGACAGTAAGACCTGGGAATCAGGTGGCGTTAAATACATCAAGAAAGACAAAGATCTCGTTATTGTGAACGGCGGCAATGTCGCAAATCGAACCATTATTCAGGATTTTGATTTTGAAATGGGGAAAGCTGGTGGCTACCTCGGCATCAAACTTACCGAGGATGAAAAGAAGAAAGAAAAGCACCTCGAAAAATTTGACATACCCGACGAAGTTTCAAAGAAGGTGCTTCAAGGTCTCAGATGGGTCCGTCCCGGCGATCCCTTGATTCTGGACCTTGACGGTGACGGCGTGGAACTCACTGCATCCAGCAGCGCAGTCCTGTTTGACCACAATGAAGATGGCGTGAAAAGTGGCACCCAATGGGCCAAAAGCGGTGACGGGATTCTCGTACGAGACATTAATGGTGACGGTGTCATAAACAGTGGCCGAGAATTTTTTGGTGACCAAACCCGCTTGCCTGATGGGCAACTCGCTGCCAACGGGTTTCAAGCCTTGTCTGCGCTAGACAAGGATGCTCATGGTTTGGGCGACGCCGTTATCGACTCAAATGACACAGCCTTTGCCGAACTAAAAGTCTGGCGCGACCATAACCAGGACGGTATTTCGCAGGCCAATGAGCTGCAAAGCCTGAGTGATGTCGGCATCACCAGCATCAGTCTGGCTGCCAACGCTCAAGGTGCCAGTACCTTCACCAGAACGACTCCGCCATCTGGCGACGCGACGACTGGCGAGATTCGGAATATCAATCTCAGTGCCGATCCCTTCTACAGGGAGTTCACTGAGAACCCTGCGATCTCGGTTGCCGCTGAAGCCTTACCTCAAATCAAGGGCTCAGGCTTGGTGCGGGACTTGCAGGAAGCGATGAGCTTGGGAACCCAGCAATCCCAAACCTTGGAACAGGTCATTCGTGCTTTCAAGAATGCCGCCAATGCTCAGGAACGTCAGACGCTGCCAAGCAGCGTATTGGACGCCTGGGCCGATACCAGCGCCATGGGAGATGCGATTGAAAGAAATCCCTTTCCGGCGATAGCTGCCACTTGGTATGTCAGTAGCCCAGGTCAGGCCATCCGCGACTTCGCTGCGCGGCAGCCCGCGCTGTATCGACAGCTCAGCACTTTGGATCGCTTTAGCGGCCAGACCTTGATAGAGCGTTGTGTCCGACCAATTAATGCCGGCTACTTCGACTCTTCCGCCGGCACCTACCGGTCCTACACCTATTACACCGTCGTCATTGAAGCCGAGCGCCTCCCTTTCTTTCAGAGTGCCTATGACAGTCTCAAGGCAAGTGCTTATAAAAACCTTTATCTGCAAACCACTGCAGCGGACTATCTAGCTCAGGTAGAACAAATTGTTGACGATCGGGGCATGCGCTTAGATTTCAGCGCTGTGAACGAAATCTTCGCCCTCAAAGCAGCGACAGACCCAGCGCAAGCAGCAGTTGAACTTTCGGAGTTTCTGCATTTCACCGGAGACAGTATTTCCGAGAGCCACTGGGACGGCGCCGCCCGGCTGGCAGACCTGTTGGAAACGGCGAGCTTCACAGTTGAGCAATCGAAGGCCTTGAGCTATCTGCAGCTCAAATTCACCGGCGATGCCGGCGGTTCATTCAGCGGGGGTAATGAATCCGATATTTTGGTCGGCGGAGCAGGAGGCGATACTTTGGCTGGCAACGCCGGCGCAGACATCCTGCTTGGCGGTGCGGGCAACGACACCTTGATAGGCGGCCAGGGCAACGACCAACTGGTGGGCGGTCAAGGGGATGACACCTTGAATGGCCAATGGGGCAACGACACCTACTTCTGGGGACGTGGTGAAGGCAACGACAGCATCCACGACTCCTACGCGGATGTCAATGGAAGCAATACAGTAGTGTTGCGGGGGATCAATCCGCAGGACATTCAAATCAATCTGCTCGCGGAGGACGACCATAGCGCCATCCGCATCACCATCGCTGACAGCGGTGAAACGCTGGTGCTGCGTGTGTCGGACTACAGCTATTGGAGTGGCACCAGTAAGGCTCCTCTTAACGTTATTTTCTCCGATGGCACGCAATGGGACATGAGCGACCTGGTGCGGAACAGTTTACCTTTGCCTACCGACGGCGACGATATCCTGGTGGGGACTTCGCTGGATGACCTGACAAGCCGGCTCAGCGGCGGTGCAGGTAATGACCTGATCATCGGTCGCGGGGGCGCGGACGTGATTGAAGGTGGCGCTGGCAATGACACGATCTGGGGCAATGCGTACTTAACGACCCGGGACAATGACGGAAATGTTATTCCCGCTGTTTGGGTGCCTGCGATTAACTTTAGCGCCAGTAGCAACACCTACATTTTTGGCCGCGGTGACGGTCAGGATACGGTTGTTGATAACGACTATTACGGTGGAGACCACGACGTTCTGCGTTTCAAGTCAGGGGTAGCTCCCGAGGACATTGTGGTGGCCCAGCGTGGTACCGACTTGGTGGTCGCGATCAGGCAATCAGAAGATCAAATTACCTTTAAGAACTTCTTTCCGGCCAATTTTCACTATGCTCCTGGACAAAAAACAAATACTACTGTTGAGAGCTTCGAGTTTTCAGACGGCACTGTTTGGAATCTAGCGCAAATTCAGACTGAGGCTTTGCGAGGCACCGACCAGGCGGATGCCTTTTACGGAAGCTACGGAGCTGACTATCTGGGTGGCGGCGAGGGCAACGACCAGCTAAAGGGGCTTGAGGGCGACGATATGCTGGAGGGCGGTGCAGGCAATGACACCCTCATCGGCGGGCGCGGAGACGACATTCTCGACGGCGGCGCAGGAAATGACTTTTTGTCGGCGGATGAAGGCAACGACATCATCCGTTTTGGCATAGGAGATGGCCAGGACGTCTTGGCTGCTGACAGGGACCTGTATCAGCAGTACCGCAACAACTATCTTGGCATTCCGAATCAGGCCACCGGCAACAATGTCCTGGAATTGAAAGAAGGCCTAGGGCCCGGAAGCATCAAACTTGCGCGCTCGAGCAGCGATTTGGTTGTCAGTATCAGAGGCACGACGGATACGCTGACGATCAGGAATTTCGTGGATGGGCTCACCATCAACGCGCCGCAGGCCAGCCAGTTCAATTTGAGGGAAATACGTTTTGCCGATGGGTCATCCTGGGGGCCGGCTGAAATTCTGGCTCAAACATTGCGCGGCGACGATACAGCAGAGAAATTCCTCGGGTTGTCCGGTGCAAAAACATTCGATGGGGCAGGCGGCAACGATACCTTTACCGACATTGGTGGCCCGTCCACTTACCTGTTTGGTCGGGGTGACGGAAATGACATGGTCCGCACGGACGTGTCTTCCGGTGTCATTGCCTTGCGATTCAAGGAAGGCGTGTCAGCCCAGGATGTGCAGATTCGACGCGTTGGAGATACTGCGGTATTCACTATCGTTGATACCGGCGATTCAGTAACTTTTGAACGGGTTTTTGCTGCGAACTGGGGCGGGGGCGGCATTCTGGGAGTTGCCGCCGTGGAATTTAACGACGGCACAGTTTGGGGTCCCGGGGAGATTAACGCACGCGCCATTGTCGGTACGTCCGGTGACGACAATATTAGTGACGTCATGCAGTCCGAAATCACCACTCTCAGCGGTGGAGCCGGCATCGACGTTCTGACCGGAACTCGAGGGACAACCGTCTACACATTCAACCGCGGAGACGGGCAAGACACCATTATTGAGGACTGGGGTAGCGGTTCCGACAGCGTCCGTTTCGGTGCGGATATTGTTCCCAGCGATCTGCTTGTGTCCGTGCGGGGTGTTGATTTGGTCATCCGCATTGCTGGGACGGAAGATCAGATAACCATCAAGGGAGACCGTGGCGCACGGGTGGAATTCTTCGAGATCGGTGGTGTCACCCTGTCGCATGCCGATATTCTGAGCCTTGTTGAAAGTGAGAGCGGGGAAACGTTGCTGGGCACCTCCGCGGATGACGTTCTCGTTGGGACGGGTAAATCCAGCACCATTACCGGGTACCAAGGCAATGACACGCTTATCGGAAGCGGGGCCAATGACGTGCTTGATGGCGGCGACGGCGATGACACTCTGGAGGGCGGTGCCGACCGGGATACCTTGAAGGGAGGTAGCGGGAACAACGTCTACCGCTTTGAGCAAGGCGATGCGCTGGACACGATCGTCCTGACTTCCGGTGCATCCAGCATGCTGGAAATAGGGGCAGGCATCTCGCTATCTGACATCACCGTGCAAGTCGGCTATGGATATGACTCGAGCCTCGGCGGTGAGTACATCGACAAGATGGTGATCGGCTTGGGCGGTAACGACGCCGTGGTGATTCAGGCGCCTGCCGGCGTTATATTGAATGGAAGTTTTTTCGACACGCTCACTCTCAGCTTGGCGGACGGCACGACCGTCAGCTATACGGAGATTGTTGCCATGCGGGACACCGGCGTTTTGGGCAGCCAGTACCAGTTCGGTCCGGGACAAACCATTCACGGAAGTCAGGGCGACGACTTCGTTTATACCGATGGTGCCAAGATCTTTGTGGACGGGCGCGGGAACAATGACACTCTGTATGCAGGTGGCGCTGGAAGTCTGGTGTCCGGCGGTGCGGGGGATGACTCGTTAGCCGCTACCTATGGCGACGTGGTGCTTGCTGGTGGAACGGGAAACGACCTGCTTCGCAGCGACTCCAACACCGACGCTACGTACGCATTCAATGCGGGTGATGGCAAGGATCGGATAGAAAGGGGGGACGCCGAAAAAGGCGTTCTAAGCCTGGGCTCTGGCATCACTGCTGCCGATGTCCGCATTTGGATCGACACCTCCAGCGGTGATCTCGTATTCAGCATGGGTGCGTCAGGCGATGACGAGGTGCGGGCAGCGTGGTATGAGTCCGACCTGACCGTTCCATCGAATCAGCGTGCATTGCGATTTGTTCAGCTCATCGATTCGAACGGAGTGGTGCAGCAATACGATCTTGCGCAGATGCTTGAAACCGTAGATTTCAGTCCGAATGCCATTGGTGGAAGTTCAGCTGCAGCCGGCACCTCCTTGCAAGCTGCTTCAGAATTTCTGCTGACGAATCCAAGCCCGGTATTCGGGGGAGCCGCTGCGATTGCATATGCGCAAACCGGCGATCTCCAGGGCACGTACACCATTGCAGCCAATGCCGACCTCGGTGGGAACAACCTTCTCTTTGGAACTTCAGGTACGGATGAACTGAACGCCGGGGCTGGAAACGATGTGGTCGTTGCTGATGACGGTGACGACCTTGTCTGGGGGGGTGAAGGTGACGACATGCTGTACGGCGGCGCCGGCCGCGATTTGTTGGACGGAGGAACAGGAGATGACAGGGCGTTTGGCGGCGAGGGCGACGACATCTACGTCTATGCCCGCGGTGACGGACGTTTGTACATCGAGGACCTGTCAATGCCAACCGGTGGCGGTGATGGCGGCTATGGCGGATACGGAGGTTACGGGGGGTATGGCGGCGGTGGCGGTGAAACCTATGTTTTCGAGAACGAACTGAGATTTGGCGCGGGTATCACCGTCGCGGATCTGAGCTTCTCCCGCGTGGGCGACAACTTGGTTCTCACTGTTGTGGGCTCTGAAGGCGACGTTATCACCCTCGCGGGGTTCGATGCCAGTCGCGCCAATGGAAATCTATCGATCGCGCGGTTTGTGTTCCAGGATGGTGTGTCCGTCGAGCTCGATGATCTCCTGGCCTCAGGAGAGAGTGTCCTCGTCAGTACGGAGACCAGGGACGGAGTCATACGGGGCTCTGCGCTCGATGACGAGCTGCGCGGCGGGGCGCAAGCTGACGCGCTGTATGGTGGCGCCGGCAATGACAGGCTGATTGGTGGAAGTGGTGCCGATGCCTATGTGATCGACTACAACGGCGAGGGCCATGACATCATCATCGATGATGCTACAGACGCCAACATCATTGTTTTTGACGGCAGTGTCAGGTCGGATGAAATCAGCTTCACGGTTGAAGGCGGTGTCAGCACAATCTGGTATCGCGACTCATCAATACTCCTGAGTGGGTGGGATGGTTTGGCTGCGGCAGAGTCGCCTATCAGCAAAATTCTGTTCTCCGACGGCAGCGTTTTGTCCATGGAGCAGTTGTTCAATCTTCCGAGAACCATTCGTGGAACGCCAGGTGACGATGTGTTGGCTGGAACCACTGACGACGACGAGATTGAGGGCCTGGAAGGCAATGACCTGATGCAAGGTGGTGGTGGAGCCGATATCTACTACCTTGAAACCAACTCGGGCCAGGACATCATCACTGATTTGTCTACGCTCGGACAAGAAAACACCATTGTTTTCACGAACATCGAGGATCCGGCTACTGTGAGCTTGACGCTCAATGCCTACGGGCATTTGGTTATCTTGCTGGATAGCGGCAATTCGGTGACCTTGACCAACTTCAATCGTCTGACACCACTTGGTGAGCGCACGATTGAGTTCTTCCAGTTTGGATCGACAGGTCCGCTCCTGAGCTATGACGAGCTCCTTCAGCGCGGCTTCCAAATTGATGGAACGGAGTCCAGTGAATTGTTGCGCGGTACCGCGTTGCATGATCTGGTGAATGCGGGGGCTGGTGATGACACGATAGAACGAAGTACAGGTGGTGATGTCCTTCAGGGCGGAAGCGGCAACGACAGCTACGAGTACAACTTGGGCGATGGCTTAGTCACCATCAACGAACTTGCTGACGCGACAGGCGGCAATGTGTTGCGCTTCGGCGCGGACATCACCCCTGAAAGCATCGAACGTAAGCTCCGTTTCATCGTCGATCCAAGCGATGCGGCATTGAATCGCTTCCTCCTCGTTTTTGACGAAACCAATCAAATCAGTATTTCTGGTTTCGATCCTCAGAATCCAGCTGCTAGTGCCCATGGCATCGAGCATTTCGAGTTTTCCGACGGCACCGTGCTGAGCTGGAACGAGTTGCTCGACAAGATTTTTGTGGTCGAAGGCGACAGCGACGCCAACAATCTGGAAGGCACTGCGCGAAGTGATCGACTCTATGGCTATGAAGGTGTCGATTATCTCTATGGGGATGCGGGCGACGACGTCATCACAGGCGGAGCTGGCGATGATGATGTGGAAGGCGGCGAAGGATCGGACAACTACGTCTTCAACCTGGGCGACGGACAGGACGCGCTCTATGACGAGGATTCCGGAAACACGATCTCTTTTGGCGAAGGTATCGCTGCAGACAGCATTTCCGTGGTTCGTGAAGCCAACGGTTTCACGGTCACTTACGGAACGTTTGGCGACTCCATCTTCGTTGAAGGTTTTGATGCACTTTCGCGGCCGATCGCCAACTTCGAGCTGGCAGACGGCACAATTTTGCGCTTCAACGACTTCATCAACCAGGCTCCGGTTGTCGCCAATCCACTAGGTGGCCAGGCCGGCCGTGTTGGGGATGCGCTGACGTTTGTGCTGGATGCAGGAGCATTCTCGGACCCTGATGGTGATTCGCTGGAGTGGGCCGCTCAACTCAGTGGCGACCAGCCGCTGCCTGCTTGGTTGCAATTCGACCCCGCAACGCGAACGTTCAGCGGTACTCCGCCGACAGGAACGCATGGAACGTACCAAATACAGATCTATGCCCGCGACCCAAGCGGCGTGGCCATCAGTCAGGTGTTCGCACTCGAAGTGGCGAATGGCAATGCAACGCCGGAGCTGGCCAATGACGCCGCAATCGCTGGTGAAGACGGTGCTCTGACAATCACGGGCAACGTATTGGATAACGACCTGGACGCTGATACCTCCGACACGCTGCAAGTGGTGTCTGCGGGTGTGTTTCAGGGCATGTGGGGGAATCTCACGCTGTCCGCCGACGGGAGCTACACCTACGCGCTGAACAATGCAAATGCGGAAGTCCAGAGCTTGAGGGCCGGTCAGCAGGTTGTGGATTCCTTTACGTATAGGGCGACGGATGGAACCGTTAATGTTTCTGCCCAGCTACAGGTGACCGTGAATGGGTCCAACGATGCGCCCACGTTGGGTGCTGCCGTTGCGGATCAGATGGCCGCGGAAGATGCGGTCTTCACATTTGCCGTCCCGCCTGGCAGCTTTGCTGATATTGATACGGGCGATACGTTGACCTATACCGCGGCGCTTGCTGGCGGCAATCCGCTGCCGTCCTGGTTGAACTTTGACGCTGCGCCAGGCGTCTTCTCGGGCACGCCGACCAATGCAGATGTTGGCAGCCTGGTTGTCGTCCTGACGGCCACTGATGCCAGCGGCGCGAGCGTGAGCGAGACATTCAATGTCGCAGTTGCAAACGTCAATGATGTTCCTGTCGTGACGCTGGTGATCGACAGCCAGGTTGCAGAGCAAGACCAGCCCTTCAGCTTTACCTTGCCTGCTGGCACATTCACAGATATCGATGCTGGCGATGCCCTGGTGCTGTCTGCCACACTTGCCAATGGAGACCCGCTGCCCAGCTGGCTCAACTTCGACCCCGCGACCGGTATCTTCAGCGGAACCCCGGCGAACGGGGATGTCGGTGCATTGAATGTCAGGGTGGCCGCAAGTGACACAGCAGGTGCCTCGGCATCCAGCGTGTTCACATTGGCGGTTTCCAATGTGAACGACGCACCGGTGCTGGTTCTGCCTCTGGCCGATACGGTTGCCACAGAAGACGTGGCCTTCAGTTACACGCTGCCTACCAATGCGTTCTCTGACGGGGATGCGGCTGATCACCTGACCTATGCCGCAACGCTGGCGAACGGAGACGCGCTGCCGACCTGGTTGAGTTTCAATGCAGTCACAGGTGCTTTCTCCGGGACGCCGGCGAATGCCGATGTCGGCCATGTGGATGTGCGTGTGACGGCGACGGACGCCTCAGGCGCTCAGGTGGCAGATGTGTTCAGCATCGCGATCACGAACACCAACGACGCACCGGTGGTGGCGCAGGCCATTGCCAACGGCGTAGCGCTGGAAGATCAGGCCTTCTCGTTCACGATACCTGCAACGGCTTTTGGCGATGCGGATGTGGGCGATACCTTAGCCTATGCCGCGCAGCTTGCTAACGGCAACCTCTTGCCTTCCTGGCTTGCCTTCGATCCGGCGACCGGCACTTTCAGCGGCACGCCTGGCAATGCTGACGTGGGCACCATCAGTGTTCTGGTGACGGCAACAGACAGCTCAGGCGTCAGCGCATCCAACGTGTTCGACCTGGACGTTAGCAACACCAACGACACGCCTGTCGCCGGCAATGACCTGGGCAACGCCGCCGAAGACGGCGGCCCGGTCACCCTGACCGCGACCGTTCTGCTCGCCAACGACGCCGATGTAGACGCTGGAGACAGCAAGCGCATTTCTGCTGTTGCCGCGACTTCGGCCGCAGGGGCCACGGTTACGCTGGTCAACGGCAATGTCGTCTACAACCCAGGCAGCCTTTTCCAGAGCCTGGCCCAGGGTGCAATGACAACCGATACCTTCAGCTACACCGTGTCCGACGACGCGGGGGCTACCAGCACGGCGACCGTGACCATGACGATCACCGGCACCAACGATGCACCGGTGCTGGCGCTGCAAACGGCAGCCCAGACGGCCAGACAAGGCGCCGCGTTCACCCTGGTGTTGCCGGCGGGTACCTTCAGCGACGTGGATGCCAGCGACGGCCTGAGCTGGTCAGCCAGCCTGGCCAACGGCAATCCATTGCCGTCATGGCTGGTCTTCAATGCGGCCATGCGGACCTTCTCGGGTACCCCGGGCAGCAACGACGTGGGCGCGTTCACCCTGCGGGTGACGGCAACCGACCCGGTCGGCGCCAGCGCGACCGAGAGTTTTGCCCTGACCGTGCAAAGCGGCAGCACGCAAGGCCAGACTTTCATCGGCACCAGTGGCAACGACACCATGAACGGAACGCCCTACGACGACATCCTGGATGGCCGGGCGGGCAACGACATCCTCAACGGTGGCGCAGGCAGGGACATCATGACCGGCGGCACTGGCTCTGACAAACTGTCGGGTGAGGCAGGCGACGATACCCTGGGCTTCAGCGTCGACGCCATATGGACCGGCAGCCACCGCGCGGTGAATGTCGGCAGTCCTGGCAACGCTGGCAGCGGAGAGACAGTTTCCTTGTCCGGCAAAAACCGCAGCCATGACCTCTTCAACGGCGGCGCCGGCTACGACGCCCTGGTGGGGACCAATGGCCACGATGCGCTGTTTCTCGATGACAGCTACAGCCCACCGGATGGTTACGTCGGACCCCGCATCCAGCAGATCGAGCTGATCAGTATGGAAGGCGGCAACGACGTCGTCGACCTGACCAGCCGACGCTACGCCTACGGCGATGTCACCATCGACGGCGGCACCGGAAACGACGTGCTCTGGGCATCCTCCGGTAACGATCGGTTGTTGGGCGGCGACGGCAACGATCAGCTCGATGGCGGCGCCGGGAACGACATCCTGGGCGGCGGTGCTGGCAATGACACCCTTGAAGCCGGAGCTGGCGATGACGTGCTGGATGGGGGCACAGGCAACGACAACCTGGCCGGTGGACTCGGCAACGACATTTACCTGCATGGCCTCAATGGCGGCGCCAATGTGATCTCGGAACGGGGTGGGCAGGATGCGATCCGCTTCACCACCGGGATCTCCTCCAATGCCGTGAGCGTCACGCGCCACCACAATGATCTGGTTCTGAAGGTGGCTGGCCAGAATGGCAGCGTCACCGTCGAGGACTGGTTCAGCTCCAGCGCCGGGCGCGTCGAGCGAGTGGAGTTTGCGGACGGTACCGTGTGGGATGAAAGTGCCTTGCGTGCGCTGGCCGATGGCGAATCTGGCGGCGGCTGGAATGGTGGTGGTTGCGGTAGCTTCAATGGCGGCAACCATGGCCGGAACGATGACCATTCCTCCTGCGACCGGGGTGAATCCCGGGACAAGAAGAAGGACGACCAGTCGGACAGCCTGGCAAACGCCATCAACCAGATCAACGAACGGCTGGCGGCCGCACCTCGCCACGACTTCGGTTCACTGGCGGCCTACCTGTCCCAGCAGGGCGGCGGGAGCACAGGCCCGCTCACGGCCGCCCAAATTGCGCGGCAATGGAACACCGTCAGAGGCTCGCTCCAGCGCCTGGGCCAGGACGACGACGCTGCAAGACAGGGCGTGCAGGGTGGCAGTTTCGGCAGCGGAGATGACCTGGTGCACGGCGCCATGCACTGGGGGTTTGCAGGTTCGGTCGGGCAGTCAGGCGCAGCGGGCGGCATGTCATCGCTCAACGGGCTGTCTGAAGGCTTCAAGAAGCTGAGCTGAGATGAACAACGCTGAATCTGCGCCGCAAGGTGAGCGGCAAAGCCCGGGCGCCGGCAGTCTTTCCAAAGGTGGAGCTGCCATGGCCGCCGTTCAGAAGAGCGTTGAACGCCTGGGAGACCGTATTCAGGCCGACCCCCGGGATTTTCAGCCGGCCTTGATGCGTCTGCAGGACTCGCCGCCCAGTCCACTGGGGCGGCGGGTGCTGTGGGCGGCGCTGATTTTTCTGACAGCCCTTCTGATCTGGGCGATCTTCGGCCGGCTCGACATCGTGGCTGTTGCCGAGGGGAAGCTGGTGCCCGATACCTATCTAAAAATAGTACAACCCACCGATGCGGGCGTGGTCAAGGAAATCCTGGTCAAGGAAAACCAGTCCGTTAAAGCCGGACAGGTGCTGATCCGCATGGACACGGCGCTCTCGGAGTCGGACCTGAAAGCTCTCACTGCCGACTATCACAACAAACGCATTGCGTTGCGCCGCATTGATGCGCAGCTTGCCGGCACGCCATTTCTCCCGCGAGCCGATGAACCTCCCGCGCTGTTTGCGCAGGTTCTCGCCCAGTACACCGCCAATCGCCAGGCCTATGAAAATGCGCTTGCCCAGGAGCGAACGATGCTGGAGAAAGCCAGGCACGATTTGATGGCAACGCAGGAGGTGCGTAAGAAGCTTGTGCAGACCTTGCCGCACTATCGCCAGCAAGCCGCAGCTTATGAAAAGCTGCTCGGCGAAGGTTTCGCCGGCAAGCTGATGCACACCGACAAGCAGCGTGAGCTGATCGAGAAGGAGCAGGATTTGCTTGCCCAGGAAGCGGTGATTGCTTCTGCGCAGGGCACCATCCTGCAGGAGCAAAAAAAGATCGAACAGATCACAGCCGACTATCGACGTCAGCTGCAAACCGAACGTGTCGACATCGCCTCTCAGCTGGAAAAGGCCAGTCAGGAAATGGCCAAGCAGGAGCACCGCAACACCTACCTGGAGTTGAAAGCGCCGCAGGATGGCGTGGTCAAGGACCTGGCAACCCACACCGTGGGCACGGTGACCAGTCCGGGCACCATTTTGATGACACTGGTGCCGATTGATGAAAACCTGCGAGCCGAGGTGTGGGTGAAGAACGATGACATTGGGTTTATCCACCCGTCCCAGAGTGTCAAAGTGAAGGTCGCTGCTTTCACTTTCCAGAAATACGGCATGGTGCAAGGCCAAGTGGCGCAGGTCAGCGCCGACGCCAGCGAGCAGGGGGCAAACGATGGGCAGCAAGGTCAGGCCAAGGCCAGAGGGGACCGGTTCACCTACAAGACGATGATTGACCTCAAGGCTCAGTTATTGGAAACCGATGGCGCCAAGCACCGCCTGACGCCGGGCATGCAGGTTTCGGCCGAGATTCACTTGGGTACGCGTAGTGTGCTGGAATATCTGTTGTCACCGGTCACCAAGGCATTTCGCGAGGCAGCCCGCGAACGCTAGTCCCCGCGTGCCTTTGAAGTGGAGTCGCTTACTCTAGCTCGAGCATGCGCGATTTGAATGTGAAAAGTTTTGGTGCGGCGGGTTCAAACCTCCACCAGCAGACCGGGGTCAAACGACCCATTCTCTAACTCTGTCTTCAGCCGACCCACCGGGTACCCTCGCGGTGTTGAATTCCGTCGAAATCTGACCCACTTAGCGCAGTAATTTCCATCCAAAACTGACCCACGTAGGCAC
>CXWL01085706.1_pt1 | contig 19230 bp, 22 predicted proteins | sample 590931 | NCBI WGS metagenome assembly CXWL01 (sample SAMEA3498368, study PRJEB10139) | groundwater metagenome | biome: water well; material: biofilm material | place: Germany | collected 2015-04-27 | reverse complement strand
GCAGTGGAAGCGCAGCAAGCTGCCGGTGGTCGACCGGCCCGGGCTGCGGCCCTCGCCCGATCGCGTGCGCGAAACCCTCTTCAACTGGCTCGGCGCCGATCTGTCCGGCTGGCGCTGTCTCGACGCCTTCGCGGGCTCCGGTGCGCTCGGCTTCGAGGCCGCCTCGCGCGGCGCTGACGAAGTCGTGCTGCTCGAGCGCGACCGTCACCTCGTGGCGAGCCTGAATCAGTCGCGCGAGCGGCTGAAGGCGCAGGNNGCGCAGCGCTTCGAGCTGGTGTTCATCGATCCGCCCTTCGAGGCCGACCTGTTCGAGAAGGCGCTGGCCGCCGCGGTGCGGCTGGTCGTGCCCGGTGGCTTCGTCTACCTCGAGGCGGATCGCGCGTTCGGCGAGGCGCAACTCGGGCCCCTGGGCCTGCGGCTGCACCGCCATCTGCGCGCCGGCACGGTGCACGCCCATCTGTTACAGGCTGCAAGCGAAGGCTGACGCCCGGCTACACTGCGGCCGCACAGCATTGCGAGGGGAATGCGCCTTGACCTCCGTCACCCGACTCACCGCCGTCTACCCGGGCACCTTCGACCCGATGACGCTCGGCCACGAAGACCTGATGCGCCGCGCGAGCCGCCTGTTCGAGCGGCTCATCCTTGCGGTGGCGGCCGGCCACCACAAGCGCACCATGTTCACCATCGCCGAGCGGCTGGAGATCGCCACCGAACTCGCCGCCAAGTACCCGAACGTGGAGGTGATGGCCTTCCGCGGGCTGTTGCGCGACTTCGTCGTCGGCCACGGCGGCAAGGTGGTGGTGCGCGGCCTGCGCGCGGTCAGCGACTTCGAGTACGAGTTCCAGATGGCCGGCATGAATCGCCAGCTGATGCCCGAGGTCGAGACGCTGTTCCTCACGCCCAGCGACCAGTTCCAGTTCGTCTCCGGCACCTTCGTGCGCGAGATTGCCACCTTGGGCGGTGATGTCTCCAAGTTCGTGTCACCCTCGGTGCTCGATCGGCTGCGCGACCGCGTCAAGTCGAGCGAAAACTGAGCGTCCCCGCACCGTCTGACCATGGCCCTGCTGATCACCGACGAATGCATCAACTGCGATGTCTGCGAGCCGGAGTGCCCGAACCAGGCCATCTCGCTCGGGCCGGAGATCTATCAGATCGACCCGTCGCGTTGCACCGAGTGCGTGGGCCACTTCGACGAGCCGCAGTGCGTGCAGGTCTGCCCGGTGAACTGCATCCCGGTGGACCCGGCGCACGTGGAGACGAAGGAGACGCTGTGGGCGAAGTACCGGCGCCTGCAGCTGGCCGTCGCGTCGGCGCAGAAGTAGCGGCTACTTCGCGGCCGGCGCCGTCTGCTTCGGCGCAGGCGCCAGAGCGGTGAACGGCTTCTCCGGCTTTGCCTTGGCCTTCGAGCGCGTCGGTTTCTCCCCGCGGCCCGCGGACGATGCGGCGGCCACCGGGCCGAGCGTGCCGACGACCGGGCCGTTCTTGGCCTGCGCCTTGCGGTCGCGCTCCATGGCCTGTGCGGCCTTGCGCTCGGCGGCAGCCACACGCCGGGCTTCGGCCCGCTGGGCGGCGCTGCGCGGGTCGGCCGCGTCGACCAGTTGCCCGTCCGTGCAGGGCACTTGCGAATAGGTGCGACCGCCGCAGCGGTAGATCGGGCCGGCGGCCTGGGCCGCGCCGGCGAGCGCGACCATCACCAGGGACAGGGCGAGATGCTTCATGACGAACTCTCCGGAGTCGGCGCCGCGCCGGCGGGTGCCTCGGGGCGCGGTGGTTTGGGACGGGGCGGCTTGGCGTGGATCTTCATCATCGCGCGCTCCATGTCGCCGCCGAGCAGCAGGTCGAGCACGCCGAGGGACTGCTGGATCGACTGTTCGATCGCCTCCCGCTGGTCCGGCGCGGGCTTGCGCAGCACGTAGTTGACCACTTCGGCCTTCACGCCGGGGTGGCCGATGCCCAGCCGCAGCCGCCAGTAGTCGGGGCTGCCGAGCTGCGCATGGATGTCCTTCAGGCCGTTGTGGCCCGCATGGCTGCCGCCGAGCTTGAGCTTGACCTGGCCGGGCATCAGGTCGAGCTCGTCGTGCGCGACGAGGATCTCGTTCGGCGCGATCTTGAAGAAGCGCGACAGCGCCGCGACCGACTTGCCCGACAGGTTCATGAAGGTCATCGGCTCGAGCAGCCACACCGGGCCGTCGGCGGTGTTGGCGCGGGCGGCCAGGCCGAAGTAGCTGCGCTCGGGCACCAGCGAGACCTTGAGCTTGCGCGCCACCTCGTCGATGAACCAGAACCCGGCGTTGTGCCGCGTCGCTTCGTATTCGGCGCCCGGGTTGCCCAGGCCGACCAGCAATCGGATCATGCGGCGGATTATCCGTGGCGTGCAGGCACAAAAAAGCCCCGGCGCGCCGGGGCGGGTGCGGTGACGGGCGGCTGCCTGCAGCCGCCCGTGCAATCCGTCACTTCTTGTTCTGCTTCTCGTTCTTCTTGGGCTTGCCTGCAGCGGCGGGCGCAGCGGCCACCACCGGTGCCGCAGCGACCTCTTCCTCGGCCGTCTGCATCGACACGGACACGATCACCGGGTCCTTCTTGCCATGGGTGACGACCTTGATGCCGTCGGCCAGCTTCAGGTCGCTGACGTGCAGCGACTGGCCCTTGGCCAGGTTGCCCAGGTCGACCGTCAGGAACTCCGGCAGCTGCGAAGCCAGGCACTGGATCTGCACATCGGTGACGACGTGGTTGACCAGGCACTTGTCGGTCTTGACCGCCGGCGAGTTCTCTTCGTTGATGAAGTGCAGCGGCACCTTCTTCGAGACCTTGGTGGTGGCATCGACACGCTGGAAGTCGATGTGCAGCACGATGGGCCGGAAGGCGTGCATCTGGTAGTCGCGCAGGATGACCTGCTCGGACTTGCCGGCCAGTTCCATCTCGAGCACGGTCGAGTGGAAGGCTTCCTTCTTCAGCGCGAAGAACAGCGCGTTGTGATCGAGCTCGATCATGGCGGGCGTGCCTGCACCGTAGACGATGCCGGGCACCTTTTGCGCATTGCGCAGGCGGCGGCTCGCTCCGGTCCCCTGCAGCTTGCGCTCGTAAGCGACGAATTTCATGTTGACTCCAAAAGTTCAGAAGCCCCGCGACCAGGTGCTTCAAAGAATGGGGCCGCGAGGCCCCGCCACCGAAATGGGGTTGCCTTGGGCAACCCCGCTCTCGTATCTGTCAAAAGTTCGAGTTCTGCTCCGCGAACAGCGAGGTGACCGACTCGCCGTCGGAGATACGGCGGATGGTCTCCGCGAACAGGAAGGCCACCGACAACTGGCGCACCTTCGGGCTGTTGCGGCCGGCCTCGTTGAGCGGGATGGTGTTGGTGATCACCACTTCGTCCAGCGCCGAGGCCTTGATGCGCTCGATCGCCGGGCCGGAGAACACCGCGTGGGTGCAGTAGGCGTACACGCTCCTCGCGCCGCGCTCCTTCAGCACCTCGGCCGCCTTCACCAGCGTGCCGGCGGTGTCGATCATGTCGTCCATGATCACGCAGTTGCGGCCCTCGATGTCGCCGATGACGTGCATCACCTCGGAGACGTTGGCCTTCGGGCGGCGCTTGTCGATGATCGCCAGATCGCAGCCGAGCTGCTTGGCCAGCGCACGCGCGCGCACCACGCCGCCGACGTCGGGGGAGACCACCACCAGGTTGTCGTAGCGCTTGGAGTGCAGGTCGGCCAGCAGCACCGGCGAGGCGTAGATGTTGTCGACCGGGATGTTGAAGAAACCCTGGATCTGGTCGGCGTGCAGGTCCATCGTCAACAGGCGCTCGACACCCACGGCCTCGAGCATGTTGGCGCAGACCTTGGCGCTGATCGGCACGCGGGTGGATCGTGGCCGACGGTCCTGCCGGGCGTAGCCGAAGTAGGGGATGACCGCCGTGACACGCCGGGCCGAGGCGCGCTTGAGCGCGTCGACCATGATGCACAGCTCCATCAGGTTCTCGTTGGTCGGCGCGCAGGTGGGCTGCACCACGAAGATGTCGCGGGCACGCACGTTCTGCTCGATCTCGATGTCGACCTCGCCGTCGGAGAAGCGACCGACGCGGGCCTTGCCGAGTTCGATGCCGAGGTGGCCAGCGATTTCCTGGGCCAGCGACGGGTTGGCGTTGCCGGTGAACAGCACGGTGTTGAACAGCACGATGGCTCCGTCAAGTCTTGCCGGGCTCGTTGCGCACCGGGGTTCCGGGTTCTCTCGATCCGTCAGCAGGTTTGGCAGGGGAGGAAGGACTCGAACCCTCGCATGTCGGAATCAAAATCCGATGCCTTAACCAACTTGGCGACTCCCCTACACAGGTCCGACGCTTTCGCGCGAACCGCAACTCGTCTCAGTCCGGGGCCCATCCGACGAGCGGATGCTGCTCCAGGCTGCGGCACATTCGCCCCACCCACCCCGGCGGAAGATCCGCCGGCATCGCCGCCGTGGGTACGGCCCCTGTGCCTGCTCTGGCGAACACTGCGCTGCCCGATCCCGTCATGCGCGCGTTGCCGAAACAACGCTCCATCAGGGCCAGGGCCTGGGTGACGTCCGCACAGTGGGCTTCGGCGGGCGGCTGCAAGTCGTTGCGGCCAGACCCTTCGAGCACACGGCGTACGCTGCCGGCTGTGTCTGCAAGAAAGCCCGCAAGTATAACAGCATCGGTATCTCTCACCAGCAGCGGGCTGGCGAAGATCGCACGCGTCTCGATCGCGGCGGGCGGCTTGAGCACGCCCAGCCAGGTCGGTGGCACGGGCAGCGGCGTGAGCTGCTCGCCGATGCCCCCGACGAAGGCGTTGTGGCCGCCGAGGAAGAAGGGCAGGTCGGCGCCGAGCCTGAGGCCGAGCGCCATCAGGCGCGATCCGGGCCAGTTCAGGCCCCACAGCCGGTTCAGCGCGAGCAGCGTGCTGGCGGCGTCCGAACTGCCGCCGCCCATGCCGGCGCCCCAGGGCAGCTGCTTGTCGATGGAGATGTCGGCGCCCAGCGCCGTGCTGCTCTCGGATTGCAGCAGCCGGGCGGCGCGCAGGCACAGGTCGTCGGCGGGCAGGGCCGGGCCGAGGTCGTGGCGGGCGAGGCGGCCGTCGGCCCGGCTCTCGAAGTGCAGCGTGTCGCTCCAGTCGATCAGCACGAACACCGACTGCAGCAGGTGGTAGCCGTCGCTTCGGCGGCCGATCACATGCAGGAACAGGTTCAGCTTGGCCGGAGCGGCCACGTCGAACAGGCTGCGCAGGGCCATCGGCGTCAGCTCCGGTCGAGCTTGACGCGCACCGTCACGGCGGGCAACTGCTCGCGCACGGCGACGATGGTGTCGTCGGCAAATCGTGCCAGGTCGACCGCCCAGCCGAGCTGGCGAAAGCCCGGCGCCGTGGGCGCATGCACCGCGCCGCGCCAGGGCCGGCCGTGCAGCCAGTCGAACAGCGCGGCCACCGGCAGGCTCTCGCCGAGCACTTCGCGCGTCAGTTCGTCCAGGCTGGCATAGGGCGTCTCGCCTTGCGGCGTGATCAGCACGACGCGGCCGGGCTCCCAGCGTGCCTGCGCCAGCACGGTGCCCAGCGGCGACGTGAGGCTCAGGCGCCCCGCCTCGGGAGCACCCTGCAGTTCGAAGGCGGCCACCACCGAGCGCGGCTCCTCGCCACCGTAGGCATCGACGCGCAAGGCGAGCCGCCCGGCCAGCGTCTCGCCCGGCGCCGGACGCGTTTCGGGGGGCACCGAGGCGCAAGCCGCCAGCAGCGCCGCGAACAACGGCGCCAGCGCGGCCGTTCGACGCCTCACAGGTCCACCCGCAGCCGGGCGAGCGTCTCCCGCAGCACGTCGTTGGCGCTGTCGCGGCTGCGTGCCTCGCGCCACACGCGGCGGGCTTCCTCTTGCAGCCCCGACACCCACAGCACCTCGCCGAGGTGGGCGGCGATCTCGGGATCGGGCCGCGACTGGTAGGCGCCGCGCAGCAGGCGCAGCGCCTCGGTGCGGTTGCCCAGGCGGTACTCGACCCAGCCGAGGCTGTCGGTGATGAAGGGCTCGCCCGGGCTGAGCTCGAGCGCCTTCTGGATCAGCTGCTTGGCTTCGGGCAGGCGCTGGTTGCGCTCGGCCAGCGAGTAGCCCAGCGCGTTGTAGGCGTGGTGGTGGTCGGGCTTGAGTTCGATGACCTTGCGCAGCAGCCGCTCCATCTCGTCCAGACGGTTCAGCTTCTCGGCCATCATCGACTGCTCGTAGAGCAGGTCGATATCGCCCGGGAACTGCTGGTTGGCCTGCGTCAGGACCGCGTTCGCGTCCTTCCAGAGTTTCACGTCGCGCAGCACCTGCGCCTCGGCGAGCAGCTTGGCGCGGGCGTCGGTCTGCGTCTTCTCCGGCGCGAGCCGCACCAGCTCGCGCGCTTCCTTGATCTTGCCCTGTCGTGCCAGCAGCGAGGCGCGGCGGGTCTGCACTTCCAGCGCACGTTGCGGGTTGTCGACCTTGGCCAGCCAGGCTTCGGCGCCCTTGAAGTCGCGCTGCTGCTCGGCCGCCTGCGCCAGCAGCAGCCAGGCTTGCGTGCGGCCCTGTTCGGCGGCCGAGGACGGCGGCGTGGCCTCGTCGTCATCGTCGTCGTCGCCGGCGGTCGCAGCGGCGCCGGGCGATGCCTCCAGCTTCTGCAGGTAGGTCTTGAGCGCGGCCGTCGCTTCGGCCGAATGGCGCAGCTCGACATGCAGCGCGCCGAGTGTCAGCCAGGGCGGCGCCATGTCGGGCGCGATGCGCGTGATGCTTTCCAGCTGCGCGGTGGCGTCGCCGTAGCGCTGCGAGCTGGTCAGCACGCGCACGTAGCTCAGGCGCACCGCATGGCTGTCGGGTCTGGCCTTCAGGTGCACCGTGACGATGGCCTCCGCCTCGGGGGACGTGGGCACCAGACCGACGGCGAGCAGGGCGTTCGACTCGTTCGTCGGGTCGTCGGCGTGGGCACGCTGGAGCAGCGCGAGCGCCTTGGCGCTGTCGGGCACACCCAGCCAGGCGCGGGCCAGGGCCACGCGTGCGGCCGTGCGCGTGGCCGGTGCGTCCAGCCAGCCCTGCAATGCGCGCTCGACGATGTCGGCCGATTGCACCTTGTCGGTGGCGCGGGCGAAGAAGCCGGGCATCGACTGGATCAGCGCGGGCCGGTCGGCGGCGGCCGTGAGCTGGATGAGCGAGCGCAGCGGCTCGACCGACTCGCCGGCGCGGTTCAGCGCCACCAGCAGCTGGATCAGGTAGCGGTGCGCTTCCGCCGACGTGGGGATGGCAGTACGCCAGGCCATCACGGCGGCAAGCGCCTGGTCGCCCGCACGCGCCTGCAGCGCGATGTCGGTGGCACGGCGGAACAACTGTTCGTCGCGCGTGCGACGAGCGGCATCGAGCACCACCTGGTAGGCCGTGCCGGCATCGCCGCCGCGCAGTTCGATCTCGCCGATCAGCAACTGATAGAAAAGTTGGGCGTCGAGCGCGGAGTTGTCGACGGGCGTTTTGGTGGCCGGGGTCTGGGACCGTGCCGTCCCTCCGAGGCACAGCAGCGCGGCCAGCAGGGCGCCGAGCAGCGGACGGCCCGGTCGGAACGAAGGGAAAGACATCGTCGAAAGCTCCTGAAGGCGCAAATTCATTCTAGTGGCGGGCCTAATATCTTGCGATCCGCCTGCGTCGCGATAATTCCGCACATGCCCGAACTTCCGGAGGTCGAGACCACGCGGCGCAGCTTTGCCGAGCGCATCGACGGGGCGACGGTGCGCCAGGTCCGGCTGGGCAAGCCGCTGCGCTGGCCGCTGGGCTGCACGGCCGAATCGCTGGTCGCGCAGACCGTCGGCCCGGCCATCCGGCGCGGCAAGTACCTCTGGCTGCCGCTCGAACGTGGTGGCCTGTTGATGCACCTGGGCATGTCGGGATCGCTCGCGTTCAGCGAGGCGTCGGCCTCGCCCCCCGGCGCGCACGACCACTTCGACCTCGTCACAAGCCGCGGCACGCTGCGACTGACCGACCCGCGGCGCTTCGGCGCGGTCGTGTGGTCCGCGGCGATCGATGCCGATCCTGCGGCGAAGCTGCTCGCCACGCTGGGCCTCGAACCCTTCGATCCCGCCTTCACCGGCGAGACCCTGCACTGCGCGCTGCGCGGTCGGCGCATCGCCATCAAGCAGGCGCTGCTGGCCGGCGACATCGTCGTGGGTGCCGGCAACATCTATGCATGCGAAGCGCTCTTCGAGGCAGGCATCGACCCGCGCATGGCCGCCGGGCGTGTCAGCCGCGTGCGCTGCGAGCGGCTCGCAGCGGCCATCCGCCGCATCCTCGCCCAGGCNNGTGTATGGTCGCGAGGGCCAGGCCTGCCTCGCCTGCGGCAAGCCGGTGCGTCGCATCGTGCAGGCGCAGCGCTCGACCTACTTCTGCCCGCTCTGCCAGAAGCGGTGACGAGCGGAGGCGACAAGTCCGGTGACGAGACGTCACGAGACGTATCCGGGTTTCCCCTGCAAGGCCCGAACTGCCATGCGACAATCCTCCGGCCTTGGACGCCACCCCCGCTCGCACACCGGTGGCCCAGGCCGACAAGAACAGCACCAGCGCAATGCCGAGTGAACCCCAAAGCGCGAGCGCCGACACCCTGATCGAGATCGACCACGTCACGTTCGGGTACGACGCAAGCCGCACCATCCTCAGTGACGTCTCACTGCGCTTCCAGCGCGGCAAGGTCACGTCCATCCTGGGCAGCTCGGGCTGTGGCAAGACGACGCTGCTGCGCCTGATCGGCGGTGTGCATGCCACCAACGCGGGCACGGTGCGCTTCGGCGGCGAAGTCGTCGATGCGCGCGACAAGGATCTGCTCTTCCGCATGCGCCGCCGCATGGGGGTGCTGTTCCAGTTCGGTGCGCTGTTCACCGACCTGACGGTGTTCGACAACGTGGCCTTCCCGCTGCGCGAACAGACCGATCTGAAGGAATCGATGATCCGCGACATCGTGCTGATGAAGCTCAACGCGGTCGGGCTGCGCGGCGCGGCCGGGCTGCGCATTTCCGAGGTGTCCGGCGGCATGGCGCGGCGCATCGCGCTGGCGCGCGCGATCGCGCTCGACCCGGAGCTGATCATGTACGACGAGCCGTTCGCCGGCCTCGACCTGATCTCCATGGGCGTGGCGGCCAACCTGATCCGCACGCTCAATGACGTGACCGGCTCGACCTCGCTGGTGATCTCGCACGACGTGCCGGAGTGCATGGCCATCAGCGACCACGTGGTGCTGCTGGCCAACCAGGGCCGCATCGTCGCGCAGGGCACGCCGGCCGAGCTGATGGACTCCACCGACGCGGAAGTGCGCCAGTTCGTGCGCGGAGAGCCCGACGGCCCGGTCAAGTTCCACTATCCCGCGCCGCCGCTGGCCGAGGACTTCGGCGTCGCCAAGGAGACGACGGCATGAACCTGCTGTCGACGCTCGGCGCACGTTTCCTGAAGGTGCTGACTTCGTTCGGTCACGCGGCGTTCTTCTTCATCGACCTCTTGCGCACCATGCCGGCGTCGATGCGCCGCTTCGGGCTGGTGGTGGTCCAGATCCATGCCATCGGCAACCGCTCGTTGATCATCATCCTGGCCTCGGGCCTGGCCGTGGGTTTCGTGCTGGCGCTGCAGCTGTACAACACGCTGACCACCTTCGGCGCTGCGGAGTCGCTGGGCCTGGTGGTGAACCTCTCGCTCGTCCGCGAGCTGGGACCGGTGGTGACGGCTCTGCTCTTCGCCGGCCGCGCGGGCACCTCGCTGACCGCCGAGATCGGGCTGATGAAGGCCGGCGAGCAACTCGCCGCGATGGAGATGATGGCCATCGACCCGAAGGAGCGCGTGCTCGCGCCGCGCTTCATCGCCGGCATGGTGTCCATGCCGATACTCGCGGTGCTGTTCTCGGCGATCGGCATCCTCGGCGCCTATGTCGTCGCGGTGCTGCTGATCGGGCTGGATGCAGGCAATTTCTGGTCTCTCATGCAGAGCAAGGTCGATGTCTGGCGCGACGTCGGCAACGGTGTCGTCAAGAGCGCAGTATTCGGCGTGATCTGCACCTTCGTCGCGCTCTACCAGGGCCATGAGACCGATGCCACGCCAGAGGGCGTGGCCTATGCCACGACCCGCACCGTCGTGATCTCGTCGCTCGCGGTGCTGGGCATGGACTTCATCCTCACGGCGTTGATGTTCTCCACGCCGTAGATCGCAAAGGAAAACTCGAGATGGGCAAGAGAGGCATCGAAACCCTGGTCGGACTGTTCGTCCTGCTGGGCATGCTGGGCCTGGTGTTCCTGTCCCTGAAGGCGGCCAACCTGGCCAGCTTCGGCGGCGGCGACACCTATTCGCTGACGGCCAGATTCGACAACATCGGCGGCTTGAAGGTGCGCGCGCCGGTGCGCAGCGCCGGCGTCACCGTGGGGCGCATCGCCGAGATCAGGCTGGACGCGAAGACCTACCAGGGCGTCGTTCGTCTGGAGGTCGACCGCGGCGTGCAGTTCCCGAAGGACTCGTCGGCGCGCATCCTCACCGCCGGCCTGCTGGGCGACCAGTACGTGGGCCTGGAGCCCGGTGCCGACGAGAAGAACCTGGTGGCCGGCGACACCATCACGCAGACGCAGTCCGCCGTGGTGCTGGAGAGCCTGATCAGCCAGTTCCTGTTCAACAAGGCGGCCGACGCCGGCACGTCCGCCGCGCCCGCGGGAGCCAAGAAGTGAGATCGCGGCCGGCGCTGCTTGCGCTGGTGAGCGTCGCTGCGTTGCTCGGCGGCTGCGCGACGCTGCGCGAGGCACGCAGCAGCGCGGGGGACAAGCTCGACCCGTGGGAGAACTGGAACCGCAAGGTATTCGCCTTCAACGAGGGCCTGGACGAGCACCTGCTCAAGCCGGTGGCCACCGTCTATTCCAACGTCGTTCCGCAACCGGTGCGACGAGGGGTCGACAACTTCTTCGGCAACGTCGCGGATGCCTGGTCGGCCGTCAACAACTTCCTGCAGGGCAAGGGCGCTGCCGGTTTCCAGGACATCATCCGCTTCGGCACCAACACCGTGTTCGGTCTGCTCGGCGTGCTGGACGTGGCCAGCGAGATGGGCATCGACCATCAGTACGAGGACTTCGGCCAGACGCTGGGCCACTGGGGCTTCGGCACCGGGGCCTACGTGGTGTGGCCGCTGCTCGGTCCGTCGTCGGTTCGCGATTCGTTCGCACTGCCGCTGGACCGTGCTGCGTCGCCGGCGCCGCTGTTCAAGGACGGATCGTCCGTCTACAGCCTCACGGCCTTGCAGATCATCAACACGCGTGCCAACCTGCTGGGCGCCAGCCGCGTGCTCGATGACATCGCGCTGGACAAGTACAGCTTCATCCGCGATGCGTACCTGCAACGCCGGCGCAGCCTGGTGCTGGACGGCAACGAGCCGCCGCCGGACAACCCGCTGGAGCCCGAGACACCGGCGTCGGCGCCCGACGCCAAGTGAACGGCAGACGATGTTTCTGCGTTAACCGATGGTAAGGCGCTGAACCAAGCGGCGCCAACGATCTCTCAGGACGGGGGCCGCCACCGCGGCGCCCGACGAAAGGAAATGACATGCTCTCGAACCGAATCACGTCCTGGATCGCCGCTGCGGCGCTGATGGTCGGTGTCGGCACGGCCCAGGCCGCCGACGCGACCAAGGCCCCCGACCAGTTGATCAAGGAAGTGTCCACCGACGTGCTCGACGCGGTGAAGGCCGACAAGTCGATCCAGGCGGGCGACGTGCAGAAGGTCATTGCGCTGGTGGACGCGAAGGTCATGCCCTACGTGAACTTCCAGCGCATGACGGCCTCGGCCGTCGGCCGCTACTGGCGCCAGGCGACGCCGGAGCAGCAGAAGCGCCTGCAGGAGGAGTTCAAGACCCTGCTGGTGCGCACCTACAGCGGTGCGCTCGCCCAGGTGAAGGACCAGACCGTGCAGCTCAAGCCGATGCGTGCGGGTCCGGACGACAAGGACGTGGTCGTGAAGACCGAGGTGCGCGGCAAGGGCGACCCGATCCAGCTCGACTACCGCCTCGAGAAGCGCGACGACGGCTGGAAGATCTACGACGTCAACGTGCTGGGCGTCTGGCTGGTGCAGAACTACACCAGCAGCTTCGCGCAGGAGATCGGTGCCAACGGCATCGACGGCCTGATCGCCAAGCTGGCCGAGCGCAACAAGGCGGCTGGCTCCAACGGTGGCACCAAGTCCTGAGGCGCCTGGTCATGCTGCTGCTGCCCGCCACCATCACGCTGCGCGAGTCGCGCGACACGCTGCGCCTGCTGTCGCAGGCGCTGCAGGGCGAGCAGCAGGACGGCGAGGTCGTCGTCGACGCCTCGCCGCTGCAGCAGTTCGACACCTCGGCGCTGGCCGTGCTGCTCGAATGCCGGCGCCTGGCCCAGGCCTGGGGGCGGACCTTCAGCGTGCGCAATCCGCCGGATAAGCTCGCGGCGCTGGCCAAGCTCTACGGTGTGGGTGACCTGCTGTTCGCCGTCGCAACGCCCGCCGCAGCCTAAGCCGCGGCGCGCGCGCCAAGCCAGGCGCGCAGGCGCCAGCCGAGCAGCGCCGCGACCACCGCGGCATAGACCGCCACCTCGGCGAAGTTGTTTTTCGCCGCGCGCATCCAGAAGAAGTGCAGCAGCCCGAGCAGCACGATGGCGTAGACGCTCTTGTGCAGCGCCTGCCAGCGAGCCGCGCCGAGCGCCTTGATGGCCCGGTTGAACGAGGTCGCGGCCAGCGGCGCGAGCAGCAGCAGCGCGAGGAATCCGACCAGGGCGAACGGGCGCTTGGGGATGTCGCGGGCGATCGTCGCCGCGTCGAAGCCCATGTCGAGCCAGGCGTAGGCCAGGAAGTGCAGCACCGCGTAGAAGAACACGAACAGCCCGAGCATGCGCCGGAATCGCGCCAGGGCGGGCTGCTTCGTCCACTGCCGCAACGGCGTCACCGCGAGCACGATGCACAGGAATCTCAGCGTCCAGTCGCCGGTGGCGCGGATCAGCGACTCGGCCGGGTTGGCGCCGAGTTGGTTCATCGAGGCGCCGTACAGCAGCCAGGCGAAAGGCAGCAGGCACAGCACGAACAGCAGCGGCTTGGCTGCCGGGTGCAGCAGCTTCGGGCGGCCGACCGCGCGGCGGGCCGCGGCCGGTGGCGTGGAAATCACGGCGGACATGGCCTCAGAAGTGCTTCTTCAGGTCCATGCCGGCATACATCTGTCCGACCTGGGCCTCGTAGCCATTGAACATCAGCGTGGGCCGCTTCTTCTGGAACAGCCCGTCCTCGCCGATGCGGCGCTCGGTGGCCTGGCTCCAGCGCGGGTGGTCCACGGCCGGATTGACGTTGGAGTAGAAGCCGTACTCCTGCGACGCCGCCTTGACCCAGGCCGTGCGCGGCTCCTTCTCGACGAAGCGGATCTTCACGATCGACTTGCCGCTCTTGAAGCCGTACTTCCAGGGCACGACGGTGCGCACCGGCGCGCCGTTCTGGTTCGGCAGCACCTCGCCGTACAGGCCGAAGGTCAGCAGCGTCAGCGGGTGCATCGCCTCGTCCATGCGCAGGCCCTCGACATAGGGCCAGTCGAGCACCGACGAGCGCAGGCCGGGCATCTGCGCCCTGTCGGCCAGCGTCACGAACTCGACGTACTTCGCGTTGCCGGTGGGTTCGACACGCCTGATCAGCTCGGCCAGCGAGTAACCGACCCAGGGGATCACCATCGACCAGCCTTCGACGCAGCGCAGCCGGTAGACGCGCTCTTCCATCGGGGCGAGCTTGAGCAGTTCGTCGAGGTCGTAGACCCTGGGCTTCTTCACCTCGCCCTCGACGGCCACCGTCCACGGTCGTGGTTTGAGCGTGCCGGCCGCGCGTGCCGGGTCGGACTTGTCGGTGCCGAACTCGTAGAAGTTGTTGTAGCTCGTCGCGTCGCCGTAGGGCGTGAGCTTCTCCATCGTCAGCGCACCGGCCACGGCGCTGCGCGCGCCGGGCAGCGGCGCCAGCTTGCCGGGCCGGGCCACCTGCGCCAGCGCGTCGCGGCCGGCCCAGCCCGCCAGCGCCACGCCCGCCGCGCCTGCGGCGAGCTGCAGCAGCAGAGTGCGGCGGCCCTCGTACACCGCTTGCGGCGTGATGTCGCCGGCATGGGGGTGCTCGAAGCCGCGGTCCTTCAGGTAATGCATGATCGGGTCCTGGGGTGATTCGGCGTGACGTGTCACTCGGTCGTCGGCGCGGCATGCGCCTTACACGCCACCGGCGCGAATCAGGTCACGTCGCCGAAATCCGTGGGCTCGAAAAGGCGAAGCGAGCTCTTCGACACCCGTTCGCGGAAGCTCTTGCGCGCGAACAGCTTGGCCTGGGCCTGCTCGGGCAGGTCGGTGATGTTGAGGACGTTCTTGACGATCAGCGTGTCGATGACGTCCTCGATCACGCGCACGAAGTCGGCGTCGAGTCGCGAGAAGTCTTCGCTCGCGCCGGGGGCATTGCCGACGAAGGCCTGCACGTCGGGGTGCTCGTCGGGCAGGAACTCGGTGGCTTCGGTGGCGCTTCGGTGCAGGCTGTCGACCCGACCGTCGGCGTTGCGTCGAACAAAGGGCATGGCGGCATCCCGTCTGGCGTCGAAGCACTATACGACGCAGCGCTCCGATGCAAGGCCCGAAAAGCAGAAGGCCGGCGCGAAGCCGGCCCCCGGTGGCGCTCGGCGCGGGTCAGCGCAGGCCGGCGATGTAGTCGGAAACAGCCTTGATCTCGCCGTCGGTCAGTCCGGCGGCGACGCCGGACATCTGGGCGTTGTTCTTGCGAACCCCGCCACGGAAGGCGATCAGCTGCGCCTCGGTGTAGTCGGCATGCTGACCGGCCAGGCGGGGGTACTGCGACGGGATGCCCGAACCCGCCGGACCGTGGCAGCCGGAGCAGGCCGGAACCTTGCGCTCGGCCACGCCGCCGCGGTAGATCTTCTCGCCCAGGGTGACGGTCGCCTTGTTCTTCGAGAAGCCCGGCTTGGCGCTCTTGCTGGCGTAGAAGGCCGCGACGTTCTTCATGTCCGCTTCGGTGGCCAGCGTGGCCGCCATGCCCTGCATGATCGCGTTGGCGCGCTTGCCGGCCTTGAACTCGGCGAGTTGCTTCACCAGGTATTCCGGGTGCTGCCCCTGCAGGATCGGGTTGGCCGGGCTGCCGCGCGATCCGTCGAAGCTGTGGCAGGCGCCGCACACGGCGCTGGCGGTGGCTTGACCCTTGGCGGGGTCGGCCTTGGCCGGGGCCGCTGCGTCCGCAGCCGCCGCGGGAGCGGCCAGGGTGGCGGCCAGCAAGCCGGACATCAGGCAGGACAACAGGGCAGCGGAAGCGTTCATGGCAAAGGGGTTCTCTCGTGCAAAACCCGAAGATTTTACAATGGCCGATCTGGAAGACTCATGGCCGACCCAAAAACCACCGACACAACGGCCTCCACCGCCGCCGGCGCCCCTGCGTCCGACCACGCCGCCCAGGCGCGACGTGCGATGGCCTGGACCCACACGGCCCGCTTCCTGACCACCGCGAGCCGGCTCGACCAGCTGCCCGCCACCGAGCTGCCGGAGATCGCTTTCGTGGGCCGCTCGAACGCCGGCAAGTCCACCGCGATCAACATGCTGACGCAGCAGAAGCGCCTGGCCTTCGCCTCCAAGACACCCGGCCGCACGCAGCACATTAACCTGTTCGAGCTCGGCCCGCGCGACGCGGCCGATGCGCTGTTCGCCGACCTGCCGGGCTATGGCTACGCGGCCGTCTCGCGCAGCGACAAGCAGCGCTGGCAGAAGGTGATGGCCGACTACCTCGACGTGCGGCGCAGCCTCGCCGGCGTGGTGCTGATGGTCGACCCGCGGCTGGGCTTCACCGATCTTGACCTGCAGCTGCTCGACTTCGTCGGGCCGCGGCTGGCCAACGGATCGGTCAAGCTGCTGGTGCTGCTGACCAAGGCCGACAAGCTGAACCGGCGTGATGCCGACCGTGCCCTGCAGCAGGCGCGCGACACGCTCGCCGGCATCAGCACCGAAGAGTCCGACATCGGCGTGGCGCTGTTCTCCGCGCTGAGCAAGCGCGGCGTAGACGACACGGCTGTGCTGCTGCGCTCGTGGGTCGAGTCGCTGCGCGCCGCCGCGGAGCCGGCGGCATGACGATCGAGACCTTCACCGCAGTGCTGCCCCACGGCATCGAGCTGAGCTGCCGCGCGGCCGGGCCGCAGGGCGCGCCGCTGCTGATGTTCCTGCACGGCTTTCCCGAGGCAGCCTTCGTCTGGGATGAACTGCTCGAGCACTTCGCGCCGCGCTACCGCTGCATCGCGCCGAACCTGCGCGGCTACGAACGTTCGTCGGCCCCTGCGGACGCGCAGTCGTACCGCGCCAAGCACCTGGTCGGCGACATCCGGGCGTTGATCGAACAACAGGGTGGCCGCGTTGCCGCGCTGATCGCGCACGACTGGGGCGGCGCGCTCGCCTGGGGCCTCGCAGCCCAGCATCCGCAGGCGCTCGAGCGGCTGGTGATCGTCAACTCGCCGCACCCAGCCACCTTCCTGCGCGAACTGCGCGACAACGCGCAGCAGCAGGCGTCCAGCGCGTACATGAACTTCCTCTGCCGGCCCGATGCCGAGCAGTTGCTGTCGGACAACGACTTTGCGCGGCTGTGGACCTTCTTCGAGCGCATGGGCGCGACCGATCCCCGGCACCCGGGCGGTGGCTGGCTGACCGAGCCGGTGCGCGAGCGCTACCGCGAGGTGTGGCGCCAGGGGCTCACCGGCGGCTGCAACTACTACCGGGCCTCGCCGCTGCGCCCGCCCCTGTCGGCTGGCGACGCGATCATGAGCCTGCAACTGCCGCCCGAAATGGTGACGGTGCGCGTGCCCACGCTGGTCATCTGGGCGGAGGCCGATACGGCCCTGCCGCCGGCGCTGCTCGACGGACTGGACGCCTACGTGGCGGACATGCGCCTGGTGCGCGTGCCCGGGGCCACGCACTGGATCGTCCACGAGCGGCCGTCGCTGGTGGCGCAGGAGATCGAGCGGGCGCTGGCGACTTGAGCGCGGCTCAGGGCCGGCCCACGAACAGGTACAGGCCGGCGGACCCGCGCGGCGCGTAGGTCAGGCCGAAGTAGAGCGGCCCGAGACCCGTGTCGGCACCGAGGAACAGGCTCATGCCGCTGCGCAAGTCGCTCCAGCGTGCGTCGCTCCAGTGTCGCCAGGCGTTGCCGGCCTCCAGCGTGGCACCGACGAAGAAGCCGCGCGTGAACACCGGCGCCTTCAGCGAGCGCCGGTACCAGGTCAGGCGGGAGAACACCACGCTGTTGCCGTCGAGCTGCTCGCTGCGGTAGCCCGACAGCTGGTGGAAGCCGCCCAGCGTGTAGCGGCCCAGCGTGGCGCTGTCGTCCTGCGCCGTGCGTTGCACGCGCGCGTGGATGTTCAGCGAGTGCTGGCCCCAGCTTCGCACGGCCGTCGCCGAGGCCTCGACGCGCGTGAAGTCGGTACGCAAGCCCGAACCGCTGCGGCTGCGCCGGCCGGCGACGAGCTCCGACTCGAGCCGGTAGCCGCGCGTCGGGAAGTTGGCGAAGTCGAGCTGGTCGATCACGGCGCCGAGGTGCACACCGCGCTCCCGCAGCGTGACGGGGCCGTCGACGCTGCTCAGCGTGCTGGCGTCGACTTCCGGCGTCGTGCGCTCGATCAGGGCGAGCAGGCCGAGCCGCAGTTCACCGAATTCTCCCCAGGGCTGGCCGAGATCGATGCCGACGCGCCCGAGCTTGCGGTTGAGCAGGCTGGTCACGGCGCCGCTGTCGTTGTCGTAGTTCGTGATGTCGCGCCGCTGCGCCTCGGCAAAGCCGGAGACGAACCAGTCGTTGCTGATGCCCAGCGTCCAGTTCAGCGGGTGGTAGAGCTCGGTGTACCAGCGCGGCACCTTGCCGATCTGCACCTGGTTGCGCCACTCGCTGCCATTGGCGTCGAGCCAGTGGCGGTTGTGGCTGATCTTGATGTTGAAGCCGCTGCCGCCGCGGAAGTCGGTCTCCATGTCCAGGCCGATGCGGAAGTAGTGCGGGCCCCAGGGCTTGTCCTCGACATCGAACACCAGGCCGTCGCCGTCTGGCGTGGAGACGAGCAGGTAGTCCGCGCGCGTGTAGTCGCCACTGGCGGCCAGCCGGCGCGCATCGCGCTCGGCCTTCGCGGCATCGAAGGGCTGGCCCGGCCTGGACTCGAGTTGCGACACGAAGCGCTGCGGATTGGTGAGCTCGGTGCCCTCGAAGCGGATGAAGGACACCTGCGCCGTCGTGCCGCCGGGCTGCGGCCGTGACTGCCGCCAGCCCGCGTAGGCCGCCTCGTCGAGTGCCAGGCCGGCGAGCCTGGCGGCGAGCGGCTCGGCGCCGCGCTGGCCGCGGTCGATCAGCTCGCGCGTGCGCTCGAAATCGGACGAGGTGAGGGTGCCCAGGTCCGGTGCGATCAGCACGTCGCGTTCGCCCAGCGTGGCCAGGCTGCGCTGCACGTTCTGCTCGGTGAGGATGTTGATCATCTGGGTGGTCAGCCCGGCCACCGACGAGAGCGTGTCGCGGCCGGCGATCGGCGTGCCGATGTTGACCACGATCAGCACGTCGGCGCCCATCTCGCGCGCCACGCCCACCGGCACGTTGTCGACCAGCCCGCCGTCGCCGAGGATGCGCTGGTTCAGCTCGGTGGGCGCGAACACGCCGGGCACGCTCATGCTCGAGCGCAGGGCCAGCGCCAGATCGCCCTGCGACAGCACGACCGGCTTGCCGGTCTCCATGTCGGTGGCCAGCGCGCGGAACGGGATCGGCAGCACGTCGAAGTTGCGTACGTCCCGCACCGGCAGCGTGTAGCGGCGCAGCAGGGTCTCCAGCCCGCGCCCGGACAGCGCACCCAGCGGTGCCCGCAGCTCGCCGTTGCGCATGCCGATCTCGATGACCGGCGAGATCTCGAAGTCTTCCTCCTTGCGCCGCTGCGAGAGCAGCTGGCGGTCGACGCGGCTCGCGAACACGGCGTTCCAGTCGACCTTCATCAGCTCGGCCTCGAGCTGCGCGGCGCTCATGCCGCTGGCGTACAGGCCGCCGATGATCGCGCCCATCGAGGTGCCGGTGATCACGTCGATCGGCACGCGCTCGCGCTCGAGCACCTTGAGCACGCCCACGTGCGCCAGCCCGCGCGCGCCGCCGCCCGAAAGCACGAGGCCGATGCGTGGCCGGCCGGTGCCCGCGGGCTTCGATGCACCCTGCGGCGCGGCAGCGGCAGCGGCGGCGGTGGGC
>CXWL01017005.1_pt2 | contig 19234 bp, 23 predicted proteins | sample 590931 | NCBI WGS metagenome assembly CXWL01 (sample SAMEA3498368, study PRJEB10139) | groundwater metagenome | biome: water well; material: biofilm material | place: Germany | collected 2015-04-27 | reverse complement strand
CCCCGAATTGTGGAGTCTGTTTAACACGCGTTTGCACAACGGGGAGCACTTTCGCGTCTTCCCGATTTCCAACTGGACGGAACTTGATGTCTGGCAATACATCGAACGCGAACACATTGCGCTGCCGTCGCTCTACTACACGCACAAACGCCAAGTTGTTGAGCGAAAAGGCTTGCTCGTCAGTGTCACGCACCTGACGCCCGCACGCGACGGTGAGACGGTCGAAAGCCGTGATGTGCGCTTTCGAACCGTCGGCGACATCACCTGCACCTGCCCGGTGGAAAGCCTGGCCGCCACGGCCAACGATATCGTCATCGAAACCCTGGGGACTTCCGTCAGCGAACGCGGCGCTACGCGCATGGACGACCAGACTTCTGAGGCCTCCATGGAAAAACGCAAGAAAGAAGGGTACTTTTGATGCCTACCACCATCAACAACACCCAATCAGCGCTGCGTTTCATCACCTGTGGTTCGGTCGATGATGGCAAGAGCACCCTGATTGGTCGCCTGCTGCTCGACAGCCGAGCGGTATTGCAGGATCAACTCGCCAACGTGTCCAAAAGCGGCGAAGTCGACTTGGCACTGTTCACCGACGGTCTCTCGGCCGAACGCGAGCAAGGCATCACGATCGATGTTGCATACCGCTACTTCAATACGGCCCAGAGAAAATTCATCATCGGTGATACGCCCGGCCACGAGCAGTACACACGCAACATGGTGACCGCAGCGTCGAGCGCCGACGCTGCCATTGTGCTGGTCGATGCCACCAAATTGAATTGGCGAAGCAACGCATTGGAATTGTTGCCGCAAACCCGGCGTCACGCCTTGCTCGTCAACCTGCTGCGGGTTCCCTCCATCGTCTTTGCTGTCAATAAACTCGACGCGTTGGAAGACGACGGTCAAGCTCAAACAGGTGACCCGGCAGCTCTGGCGTTCTCCAATATCTGCCGTGCCCTGGACGACTTTGCGCAGGCCGCAGGTATCCGCATCACAGCCAAAGTAGCCATCTCTGCGCTCAGGGGTGACAACGTGGTACAGCCAGCGGCTGGATGGTGTGCTTACCATGGCCCCAGTTTGTTGACGCTGCTGGAGCGTTTGCCGGTCACGTCAAACGAAACCACCCTGCCCTTTGCCTTCCCGGTTCAGTGGGTGGAAAAATTCTCAAACACCCCTGACACCGTGCACGGGCGCCGCATTTTTTGGGGCCGTGTGGCTACCGGCGAGATTGAGCCTGGTCGAACAGTCTCGGTGTTGCCAAGCGGTCAGACCGCCATCGTGGCCCAGGTGCTGCGCCACACCCGTCGGCCGGGTGCGGTTCTGCCCGGTCACAGTGCCGGGCTGATCCTGGACCGTGAAGTGGATGTTTCGCGCGGCGACTGGCTGATGGCTGCCGAGCCTGGCCAGTTTGAATTGGAGCGCAAATTCATCGCCACCGTGGCGTGGATGGACGAAGAACCGCTGGTGCTGGGTCGCGCCTACTGGGCCTTGCACGGACACCGCTGGGTCAAGGCCAAGGTCAGTCGCATTTTTCACAAACTCGACATCCAGACACTGGCTGAGAGTGAAGCTTCGCAACTCGACGCGAATGCGATTGGTCGCATCGAACTGACACTTCAGGAGGTCATTGCCAAACTGCCCTACAGTCGCTCACGCGCGCTCGGTTCGCTGATATTGGTTGACCCCGCGTCGCACAAGACAGCGGGTGCAGTGCTGATCAATTAAAATCTCAGGCTTCGACCATCCGCCGCACCTCTGTTCAAATGACACATATCGTTTCCGAAGCCTGCATCAAATGCAAGTACACCGACTGCGTTGACGTTTGCCCCGTTGATTGCTTTCGCGAAGGCCCCAATTTCTTGACCATTGACCCGGATGAATGCATCGACTGTGCAGTGTGCATCCCGGAGTGCCCGGTGAACGCCATCTACGCCGAAGAAGACGTGCCAGCCGACCAGCAGCACATGATCAAACTCAACGCCGATCTGGCCAAACTGCCGAGTTGGAAAGGCATTTCCAAGCGCAAGGCGCCGATGCCTGACGCTGACGATTGGAAAGACAAGACCGGCAAGCTCCCCATGCTGATCCGCTGAGCACAAAGACCCTTCCCCTACAAGCCAAATCCAACTTTTTGTGCGCAACCATCAAGATCCCATAGAAACCGATGCCGTGATCGTCGGTGCTGGCCCGGTCGGGCTGTTCCAGGTGTTCGAACTCGGTCTGCTTGAAATCAAGGCTCACGTTGTTGACGCCCTGGCCTACCCTGGCGGTCAATGCATCGAGCTATACCCTGACAAACCGATTTACGACATCCCTGCGGTGCCCGTGTGTACCGGTCGCGAGCTGACGGACAACCTGCTTGAGCAGATTAAACCCTTTGGTGCGACCTTCCATTTCGGTCAGGAAATCACCGTCGTTGAGAAGCAAGGCGATGGCCGCTTCTTTGTTGAGACCAGCAAGGGCACGCGTTTTCTGACCAAGACCATCTTCATCGCCGCTGGCGTAGGCGCATTTCAGCCACGCACCCTGAAAGTCGATGGGCTGGAAACGTTTGAAGACTCACAACTCTTCTATCGGGTGCGCAATCCGGCCGATTTTGCTGGCAAGAACATGGTCATTGTGGGCGGCGGCGATTCGGCGCTTGACTGGGCGCTGGAGTTCGTCAAAGACGGCCCCAACAAGGCCGAAAGTGTGATTCTGATTCACCGCCGCGATGGTTTCAAGGCCGCACCCGCCAACGTTGCCAAGATGAGAGAGCTGTGCGAAGGGCTCGAAATGCAATTCATGGTCGGCCAGATCTCTGGTTACGAAGAAAAGGATGGCGTTCTCACCAGCGTCAAGGTCACCGGAGCCGACGGCGTGACCCGTGTGGTGGCGCTGGACCTGTTGCTTGTATTTTTTGGCTTGTCCCCCAAGCTCGGACCGATTGCGGACTGGGGCCTGGACATTGAACGCAAACAGCTCCGTGTCGATACCGAAAGGTTTTCGACCAGCGAACCCGGCATTTTCGCGGTCGGTGACATCAACATCTACCCCGGCAAGAAGAAGCTGATCCTGAGTGGCTTTCATGAGTGCGCACTGGCCGCTTACGGTGCCATGTCGGTCATTTCCCCGGATAAAAGGGTCTTCCTGCAGTACACGACCACGAGCCCCAAACTGCACAAGGTTCTTGGCGTAGAAACTCCCGTATTTGATTGAGCGGCACCCAAAAAATTTCACACGGCAGAGACGAAGCGAAGAAATTTTTGCCGCTATAATTTAAGGCTTGTTCCTCGATAGCTCAGTTGGTAGAGCGCCGGACTGTTAATCCGTAGGTCCCTGGTTCGAGCCCAGGTCGAGGAGCCAAAATTCGAAACCCACCCTCGAAAGATGGTGGGTTTTTTGTTTTCAGAACACTTCCCGGCCTCTCGTCCTTCGCTTGCCCTTAGCGGCCAGCTCACTTCATCCCAAAGGCCCCCCATGATCACCGACTCCGCCACCTTGACTACACCGACGCCGGCTCAACAAGCTGAAGCCGCCCAGTACGCCACCACCATCGAGGCCAAGACCGAGAACACCAAGCAACTTGCCGCGCTGGCCGACGACGCACTGGAAGTCCACATTGCCGAACATGTCCGGGGCATGGTCGCCGCGACCGCAGCCTACGTATCGCTCAGCGATTCGGCCACCACCCAAGCTGATGCACAACTGTGGCAGCAGTGGGCACTGGGCGTGGCGGATGCGGTCGAACGTGGCGTGCCTGCGGTGGTTTGAGGGGGGTCGCATCAGACTTTCTGATCTACCTGCTGATTGCATACGGCATCCCTATGCTGCAGGGCCTATGCAGTGTGCGCTCCAAACCGGTTAGCTCTTCTTACATTGAATATGGCTTTAAGTGCATAATTCGGCATGAGTTGGGACATCCTATTTCACGACGACTTTGCCACCGAGTTCGAGGCGTTCGCCGAGCCTTTGCAGGATGAGTTGCTGGCACATGCCTTGTTGCTGCGTGACTTTGGGCCCGGGTTGGGTCGGCCGACGGTGGACACGCTGAAGGGATCGAAGTACACCAACATGAAGGAAATGCGGTTTGCATGGGCTGGCGAGGTTTGGCGTGTGGCCTTTGCGTTTGACCCAAAGCGCCAGGCTGTTTTGCTGGTTGGTGGCGACAAAGGGGGTGCGGACCAACGGCGGTTTTACAAGCGTCTGATCAATGTCGCCGACGAGCGTTTGGACAGGCACCTCGCATCGCTGAAGGCATCATCCAAGGAGCAAAAACATGGCAAGAAAACTTGAACAGATAATGGCTGATCTGCCCGCAAAACGCCGGGCAGCAGTTGAAGCACGGGCTGGCAACCTGGCTACCTTGAAGGATTTGCGACAAGCCGTAGAGCAAACCCAGCAGGACCTGGCCGCCACGTTGGGTGTTGGGCAGGACAGCATTTCACGCTTGGAGAAGCGCAGCGACATGCTGCTTTCCACGCTGCGCCGTTACGTTGAGGCGATGGGCGGCAAGTTGGAACTGGTGGCGCAGTTCCCCGACAGGCCACCGATGGTGATTGACCATCTGACGCCGACAAAGAGTCAGTCCAATGGGGCACTGGCGGGACAGTTGGGGGCAAATAACCACCACTCTTGACCACGCGACACAACAGGTACAGCAAGGGCAGGTGTTCCCCGGTGTTCGGCATCAAGCACCCAACTTCCGCCGCTCTCCCCGCTACACTGAAGCCCACGCACTTACCGAAAGAGAAGCATGTTTGACCAAAGCGGCCAATGGATACGGCTTGAGACCTTCGACGATTTTGACAACGGCTTGTCAGATTTGATCGACCTCTGGTCCAGTACTTCAAAGACTGCGACAAGCACCGTCAAGGAATCGGCGCTCGCTCATTTCAAAGAAGACCTGGAAGCCGCCACGCTCAAATGGATCGACAACCGTGCCAAGTCCAAAAAGCACGCAGCTATTGGTGAAGAACTGGCCGAGTTCGAAGCAGTACTGAGGGGCGACTCAAACGTTGCGCCGCATGCCGACCGCAACACCCCTGAGGTGCCGGCCGAGGCCAAGAAGAAAGCCTAAGCGCGCGTGGGTCGGACCCGCCATCGCGCAGATCCTGCGGTCAATCCATGGCCAGATGCGCACCGATAATTCACTCCATGAGAATCAACCTGGTAACACCCTTCGCCGAGAAGGATGCCGTCAAGGCATTGGGAGCCCGCTGGGACGCCGCCAAGAAGACTTGGTACATCACCGACGTCACCGACCTGGCGCCGTTTGCACGCTGGATTCCCGATCTGGCGGCCGCCACCGAGAACGCGGTGGCAGGGGCGACGCGGCCAGCGGCCCTCGCACAGAAGGCTTCAACCCAACCGTCCAAGAAGCCAATCACCACCCAGCCCACCGTTGAGGTGCCGCACTGCGGCTGCGATGTTTTGCCGTGGGAAGATTGCCAGCACACGGCTGGGCGGGGACTTGAACGCGCATAGCGTGGACCGCACCGTTGGCGCGCAGGCGGGTGCCTCAGGCCGCCAGTCTGTGCTCATAGTAGGGCCGCTCTCGGTCATCCAGGATCGCATAGAGTTCAGCCAACCGATCAGGTTCGGGATTCAGCCACGCGTCGATGTGTTCTGGCTTGATCGGTATGACGAAGCGATCCAGCCCGGCCGCCGCGACCTCGGCAGGTGGCTCGTCCGTGATGGCGGCAAACGAATACAGCTCAGGCTCGCCCCGGCCGGTCCAGCGCGACCACAGGCACGCCACCAACATGTCTTGCACGGGGCGCGGTTTGAATTCAAGAATCACCGTTTCCATTTCGTCGGCGGCGCCGGGCATCTGTGCGGTTTGACCCGGCCGCGACACATGTTCGTATAAGGCATTGACGACCATGATGGCGTGGGTGCGGCCAAACTGATTCCGCCAAAACCCCTCCAGGTTGTCACACCGCGCGTTGTACGTTCCGGGGTACTTGTTGTCGTAGTTCGCGGGCTTTCCCGCGGGCCGGCATTGGTAGCGCATCGGCTTGACGATGCGTTGACCGTTTTCAACCATCATGACCGGCGCGTAGGAGCCGGGGTAGATTCTCGAATCTTCATCCCTTAGCTCGGAGCGCCGCAGGTCAGCCAACTTGCCCAGTAGCCATTGAACCTTGTTGGTGGCGATGCGCTGGGCTTCGCTGGCCGCCTTGGTGGTTTTTGTCAGCAGGCTGCGCTGCGCATCGGCCAGGCGCTTGCGCTGTTGAAACAAGGCTTGCTCCAGCCTGGTGGTCTGCTGCAATATGTGGTCCTCAATCAGGCACTTGATGCGCTGTTCTGCCGCGTTTTCGGGGGTGCTGAAAGCCTGCTCGAGCGCCTTCGGAATCCTGATCCGGTCGTCTTGCAGTCGACTCCAAAAAAGCTCGACAAAAGTCTCAATATCGACTTTGGAACCGTAAGCCCGGACGTAGTGCCGGTATTGCTGCCAGATTTGAGCGGAGTAACACATGGAGGGTGAAGCCTACTCGGCCGCGCCAATTGCCGCAACCGAAAATTGATCTCGAAAACCCGTGAATTTTGCCGCGCAATACGCCGAAAGTAGCAAGCGCAATTCGCTGCCTTGGTGCAAACTTGCATTGCCACTTTCAAGTGGCGTGAAGCCCGGTCAAGCAAAGAAAGCGGGGACAAGATGAGTGCATACACGGTACCCGACGCGTTGGAAGCGCGTTACAAGGGCGACGGCATGGCGCTGGCCGCCACGCATGATGGGCAGTTGTTGGCCCTGACGTACTTGAGCGATCTGTTGCCAGGCGTTGAACTGCTGGAGTGCGACGCCACAGGCCACGTTGGCGCGGGCATTTTGGACAACCCGCGCATCGCGCCGACCGTGCGGGAGTTGAGCGCCTTGGGCAGCGTCCACCTGGGCGTGTGCTCCCGCTGGGAGTTTGTGGAACTGTAGACTTGAGCGCGGGCAGTTGACCGCCTCGCGGCGGGCCAACGGCGAATGGCTAGTGGCTAATGGCTGCGCTTGCTTGCGAATGCTGCTCTTGTCGGCATTCCCGTTTGCGGCATGATCGCGTCTAATTGACTACCCACAAACCAAAAGGAGAAATCGATGACAGTTCTTGTCGCCTATGTGCCGCGTCCCGAGGGTCAAGCCGCCCTGGACAAAGGAATCGAAATCGCAAAACGTCGCAATGAACATCTGTTGGTGGTCAACGCCAGCCCAGGCGGCAAAAAAGAAGACCCCGCGTTTGCCGATGTGCAGGACTTCGAGCGCGTCGAGCAGTTGCTGCGGGATTCGGGCCTCAACGCGGAATTGAAGCAGTATGTGCGGGGCAAAACGGCCGTCGAGGAAATTGAAGCCTTGGTGGAGACCCTGCCTGTGTCGGTACTCATCATTGGCCTGAGAAAACGCTCCCCGGTGGGCAAATTGATCATGGGCAGCGTCGCGCAGGAGTTGCTGCTGTCGGTGCCTTGCCCGGTGTTGGCGGTCAAGTCCGCGATCTGACGCGCTTGATGTGAAAAGCTGAACGCGCCAACCAAAAAGCCCACCCGCTTGACGCCGGTGGGCTTTTGATTTGGTGGGCGGTGGAGGCTTCGAACCTCCGACCCCAGCAGTGTGAATGCTGTGCTCTACCCCTGAGCTAACCGCCCTGAATTGGTATCAGGTAAGCCTTGGATTATGCCATATTTTGTGGCCCGTTTTGCCCACCCGAGCTCAGGCGGCGACACGCCACACCGTCTTGCCGCCGCTGGCCTTGTCGATTTGCGCGAGCACGCCCTCGTGTGCTGACAATTCCTGCTCGTTGGCCGGCAGCACGGGCAAGTCGAAGCTCGACAAGTCGATTTGCGGCACCGCCGGGTCGCCGCGTTGCGGGCCGTGGGCGTCGATCAGCAGCGCCTCCTGACCACGCGTGAGGTTGATGTAGACATCGGCCAGCAGTTCGGCGTCCAGCAAGGCGCCGTGCAGGGTGCGACCAGAGTTGTCGACACCAAGGCGATCACACAGCGCGTCAAGCGAGTTACGCTTGCCGGGGTACATCTCCTTGGCCATCACCAGCGTGTCAACCACCTTGCTGACGTGGTCCTTGAACGGCGGCAGGGTCACCAGTGCGAGTTCCTTGTCCAGAAAACCCACGTCAAACGCGGCGTTGTGGATGATCACCTCGGCGTCCTGCACATAACGCAGCAGGTCTGCCACCACCGCAGCGAATTTGGGCTTGTCCTTAAGGAATTCGGTCGTGATGCCGTGCACCTTGAGCGCTTCTTCGTGGCTGTCGCGCCCGGGGTTCAGGTAGAAATGCAGGTTGTTGCCGGTCAGGCGTCGGTTGACCAGTTCGACGCAACCGATCTCGATGATGCGATCGCCGTTGTCGGCGGACAAGCCGGTAGTTTCAGTGTCTAGAAATATCTGGCGCATTGCTCGGTCTATTCAGTGATTCTCTTTGGCATGGTTGATCGAGTACCGCGGTATTTCCACCGTCACGTCTCTTTGCGCGAGAAACGCTTGGCAACTCAACCGCGAGTTGGGCTCCAGGCCCCAGGCGCGGTCGAGCAGGTCTTCTTCGTTTTCATCGATTTCATTGAGCGAGGCAAAACCTTCGCGCACGATCACGTGGCAGGTGGTGCAGGCGCAACTCATGTCGCAGGCGTGCTCGATGTTGATCTTGTGGTCCAGCAGAGCCTCGCAAATCGATGTGCCGGCCGGCGCGGATAGCTCTGCGCCGTTCGGACAGTATTCCGGATGGGGAAGAATCTTGATGATGGGCATGCGAGGCTTTCCCGGTGGGGTCTGGCTCAGACCGTTTCGATGTTTTTGCCGGCCAACGCATGCTGGATGCCCCGGTTCATGCGCGATGCGGCAAAGGCCTCGGTACCCTGCGCCAGCAGCTTGGTGGTGGCCTCGATCAGAGACGCATCGTCGCTGCCGATCACCTGTAGCACGGCCACCATGCGGGCGTCGATGGCGGCACGTTCGTAGTCATCAAGCAAGTCGCCATCCGCGTCGAGCGCACCCTGGATGGCCAGCAGCATGCGCTGCGCATCGACCCTTGCTTCGACCACCGCGCGGGCCTGCATGTCGGCCTCGGCGGTGGCAAAACTGTCTTTGAGCATCTGGGCAATTTGATCGTCGGCCAGGCCATACGAGGGTTTGACATCGATCTGCGCCTGAACGCCGCTGATTTGCTCGAGTGCCGANNGGGATGCCACGCAGCTCAAAGCGCGCCAGGCTGCGGCAGTCCGCCACCAGATCACGCTCCCCCTGCACCACATGGATGGCCAGGGCGGTTTGCCCGTCCTTGTAGGTCGTGAAGTCCTGCGCCATCGCGGTCGGGATGGTCTGGTTGCGCGGCACGATGCGCTCCACCAGCCCGCCCATGGTCTCTAGGCCCAGGGACAAGGGAATCACGTCAAGCAGCAACAACTCGCCGTTGGTGCTGTTGCCGGCCAGTTGGTTGGCCGAGATGGCGGCGCCCAGGGCCACCACTTCATCGGGATTGAGGTTGTTGAGCGGCGCCGTGTTGAACAGCCTGGCCACCGCGTTCTGCACTTGCGGCATGCGGGTTGAGCCACCGACCATCACCACGCCCTTGACATCGGCCACATCCAACCGTGCATCGCGCAACGCGCGGCGCACGGCGGACAGGGTGCGGGCGGTCAAGCCGGCGGTGAGCGCCTCGAACTGCGCGACGCTGACCTCCAAGCTCAACGGTTGTTGCCCCAATGCCGCCTGAAACGACGCCGCCGGCGCCGTGGACAGCGACTCCTTGCAACGGCGAGCGGCCACTTTGAAGGTGGCCTTGTCGCTGGCGCTTTGCGCCGCCCTGCCGGTTTCGGCCAGCACCCAGTCAACCAGGGCATGGTCGTAATCGTCACCGCCCAGAGCCGAGTCCCCGCCGGTGGCGATGACTTCGAACACACCCCGCGTCAGCCGCAGGATCGAGATGTCAAAGGTGCCACCACCCAGGTCGTACACCGCATAGACGCCTTCGCTGGCATTGTCCAGTCCGTAGGCGATGGCCGCCGCGGTGGGCTCGTTGATCAGGCGCAGCACGTTGAGGCCGGCCAGCTTGGCTGCGTCCTTGGTGGCCTGGCGCTGCGCGTCGTCAAAGTAGGCCGGCACGGTGATAACGGCTCCGAACAGGTCGTCGCTGAAGGTGTCCTCGGCGCGGTAGCGCAAGGTAGCCAGTATCTCGGCGCTGACCTCGACCGGTGACTTCTCGCCGACCACGGTCTGAATGCCCAGCATGCCCGGGTGGTCGACAAGTTGATAGGGTAGTTTGACGGCACCCACGACATCGCTCAAGCTGCGGCCCATGAAGCGTTTCACCGAGGCAATCGTGTTTTCAGGATCGCTCGCTTGCGCGGCCAGCGCGTCGTAACCAATCTGGCGCCCGCCACCCTCCAGGTAACGCACCACCGAGGGCAGGATGACGCGCCCCTGGTCATCTGGCAGGCACTCCGTTACGCCGTGACGCACCGAGGCGACCAGAGAATGGGTGGTGCCCAAATCGATGCCAACCGCAACGCGCCGCTGGTGCGGGTTGGGGGCCTGGCCGGGTTCGGAAATTTGTAACAATGCCATATTAGTATTCTAGTACCGCAATTCCACTAATCACCGTCTGCGATGCGATCCAAACGCGCTTGCACGTCACGAGAGAAGCGGTCGATGAACATCAGCGCGCGCACTTGCTGCGCGGCAGCCGGATAGTTGTGCGCCTGATCCAGTAGCTCTTGACATTGGCCCAGGGCCACGCGGCGGGCCTGGATCACGTCATCTTCGAGCGCTGCCAACTGGGGGCCATCGGCGGCTTCCTCCAGCGCCTCGCGCCACTGCATTTGCTGCATCAGAAAAGCGCCGGGCATGGCGGTGTTGTTCTCGGCCTGAATCGGCGCGCCACGCAACTCGCACAGGTAGGCGGCTCGTTTCTGCGGATCCTTCAGGCGCGCATAGGCCTCGTTGATGCGCACCGACCACTGCATCGCCAGTCGCTGCGCGGCGCCGCCCTGCGCCACGAACTTGTCGGGATGGGCCTGGCGCTGCAGGTCCTTCCAGCGGCTGTCGATGGTGGCGCGGTCCTGCGCAAACTGCTCGGGCAACTCGAACAGTTCGAAATCGGAGCTTTGCAGGTTCACACGCGGAACGACTCGCCGCAGCCGCAGCGGTCGCGTTCTTTCGGGTTGTTGAACTTGAAGCCCTCATTGAGGCCTTCACGCACAAAGTCCAGTTCGGTGCCATCCAAGTAAGACAGGCTCTTGGGGTCGATCAACACCTTGACGCCATGGTCCTCGAAGATCAGGTCCTCGGGCGCGAACTCGTCGACATACTCGAGCTTGTAGGCCAAGCCCGAGCAACCCGTGGTTTTGACACCCAGACGCACCCCCACCCCCTTGCCGCGTTTGGCAAGGTAGCGGGTGACGTGCCGGGCAGCGGCTTCAGTGAGAGTGACGGACATACTTTTGATCAGTTGAGGACAGAGCTAAAGATCTGTCCCGCAAGTTGTCAGACATGTTTTTGCTTGTAGTCGTCCACGGCGGCCTTGATCGCGTCTTCGGCCAGAATGGAGCAGTGAATCTTCACGGGCGGCAGGGCCAGTTCTTCGGCAATCTCGCTGTTCTTGAGCGCGGCAGCCTGATCCAGCGTCTTGCCCTTGACCCACTCAGTCACCAGCGACGACGAGGCAATCGCCGAGCCGCAGCCGTAGGTCTTGAAGCGCGCGTCCTCGATCACCCCGGTCAAGGGATTGACCTTGATTTGCAGCTTCATCACGTCACCGCAGGCGGGCGCCCCCACCATGCCGGTGCCCACCGAGTCGTCGCCCTTGTCGAAGGAGCCAACGTTGCGCGGATTCTCGTAGTGATCAACGACTTTTTCAGAATATGCCATTTTGCTTACCTCTCGATCTAAGAACCAAAATCCGCCTTGTCGCGTGCCTTTACCAGGAATGCCGCAGAACCGGCTTCGCCGGGCTGCTGGCGTTGCCCCCTTGAGGGGGGAGTGGCGCCAGCCGCACGGGGATGTTCAATGAGCACTCCATTGGATGGTGCTGATGTCAATGCCGTCCTTGTACATTTCCCACAAGGGGCTCAGGTCGCGCAGCTTGGCCACGTTGAGCTTGATGGTCTCGACAGCGTAATCAATCTCGGCTTCGGTGGTCCAGCGGCCGATCGTCATGCGCAGGCTGCTGTGGGCCAGTTCGTCGCTGCGCCCCAGCGCGCGCAGCACATAGCTGGGCTCAAGGCTGGCCGAGGTGCAAGCCGAGCCACTGGACACGGCCAGTCCCTTGATGCCCATGATGAGGGACTCGCCCTCGACGTAGTTGAAGCTCATGTTCAGGTTGTGTGGCACCCGCTTGTCGACGTGGCCATTGATGAACACCTGCTCCACATCGGCCAGGCCAGCCAGCATGCGGTCGTGCAGCGCCTTGATGCGCACGTTCTCGGCAGCCATCTCTTCTTTGGCGATGCGGTAGGCCTCGCCCATGCCCACGATCTGGTGCGTCGGCAGCGTGCCCGAGCGCATGCCACGCTCGTGGCCGCCACCATGCATTTGCGCCTCGATGCGCACGCGCGGCTTGCGCCGCACGAACAACGCCCCAATGCCCTTGGGGCCGTAGGTCTTGTGCGAGGTCAGACTCATCAAGTCGACCGGCAGCGTGCGCAGATCAAACTCGACACGCCCGGTGGCCTGGGCCGCGTCGACGTGAAACACGATGCCTTTTTCGCGGCAGACCGCGCCGATGGCGGCGATGTCCTGAATCACGCCGATCTCGTTGTTGACGAACATCACGCTGGCCAAGATCGTGTCGGGCCGAATTGCGGCCTTGAACACCTCCAGATCCAGCAAACCGTCGGTCTGCACATCGAGGTAACTCACCTCAAAACCCTGGCGCTCCAACTCGCGGCAGGTATCGAGTACCGCCTTGTGTTCGGTCTTGACGGTGATGATGTGTTTGCCCTTGGTCTTGTAGAAACCGGCGGCACCCTTCAAGGCCAGGTTATTGGATTCGGTGGCGCCGGAGGTCCAGACGATTTCGCGCGTGTCGGCGCCAATCAGATCGGCCACCTGTTCGCGTGCTTTTTCGACCGCGGCCTCGGCCTCCCAGCCCCAAGCGTGGCTGCGCGATGCGGGGTTGCCGAAGTGCTGACGCAACCAGGGCACCATCGCGTCCACCACCCGCTCGTCGCAGGGATTGGTGGCGCTGTAGTCCATGTAGATCGGGAAATGTGGTGTTGAATCCATTGCACGCTCGCAGAGTCAGGCTGTCACTTGAACGATTGGCTGGAGGCCACGGACGGGCCGGAACCCATCTCGGCCATCATCACGACTTGGAAAAGGCGTTGCCCAAGGCAAACACCGAGTTCGGTGCATTGATGCGAATCGGTTTGCTGATCGGCATGGCCGATATGGCGCGCTTGATGGTGGGGCGGTCCTCCACCTGCAGGCCCTTGGCCAACTGGTCATCCACCAGCTTCTGCAGTGACACGGAATCAAGAAACTCGACCATGCGCACATTGAGCGCCGACCACAGGTCGTGCGTCATGCAACGCTCGCTCTCGCCGTGGCAATTCTCCTTGCCACCGCACTGGGTGGCGTCGATGGGTTCATCCACCGAGACGATGATGTCGGCCACCGTGATGTCGCAAGCCTTGCGTGCCAGGGTGTAGCCGCCGCCAGGGCCCCGGGTGGACTCCACCAGCTCATGGCGGCGCAGCTTGCCGAACAACTGCTCCAAGTAGGACAAGGAAATTTGTTGGCGCTGGCTGATGGCAGCCAACGTGACCGGGCCGCTGTTCTGGCGCAGGCCCAAATCAATCATGGCCGTGACGGCAAATCGACCCTTGGTAGTAAGACGCATTGCAAGCTCCTTCTGTATCAGGCTTGAAACTCCCACAATCCACTCTGAAAGCGGTTCGCGCTCCAGAGGCTTTCTATCTCCTCGTGCGTCAACCAGTACAATTGCTACCAGTTGCTTCGCCCGGTTGTTTTCTTTAGTTGACTAATTGAGTCAAGTATAACAAGAAACCAACCAAATCTGTCAAGTATTTTTTCCAAGCCCCCGTTCTCCTGGTATTTTGCGGGTCAGACCACTCGCCCGGCGACGTGCGCTGACCCCAACTGACTAGACCCGCGGCCTGGCCACCACCGAAGCGATCGCCACCACATTGTCGGTACCCGGCGCGCCAAAGGCCTGCTCTTTCAGGATATGCAATTGGTCGCGCACTTGCGCTGCCTTTTCGAACTCCAGGTTGCGCGCATGTTCGAGCATGAGTTTTTCCAGGCGCTTGATTTCGCGTGAGATGTCTTTCTCGCTCATCTCCTCGACCTTGGCTCGGGCGATGGCGTCGCGTTCCAAGCGGTCAGCCTCCTTGCCCGCCTTCTCGCTGTAGACACCGTCAATCAGATCACGCACCTGTTTAACGATGGAGCGCGGCGTGATGCCGTTGGCCAAATTAAACGCCACCTGCTTGGTGCGCCGCCGTTCGGTCTCGCCCATGGCGCGGGCCATCGAATCTGTCACCCGGTCGGCATAGAGAATGGCGCGACCGTTGAGGTTGCGCGCGGCGCGGCCAATGGTCTGAATCAGCGAACGCTCAGAGCGCAGAAAGCCCTCCTTGTCAGCGTCCAGAATCGCCACCAGCGACACCTCGGGAATGTCCAGCCCCTCGCGCAGCAGATTGATACCCACCAGCACGTCGAAAACACCCAGGCGCAGGTCACGCAGAATTTCCACCCGCTCCACGGTGTCCACATCGCTGTGCAGGTAACGCACCTTGACGCCGTTGTCCGACAGGTAATCGGTCAATTGTTCGGCCATGCGCTTGGTCAGCGTGGTGATCAGCACGCGCTCGTGTTTCTCGACCCGGATGCGAATCTCCTGCAACACATCGTCCACCTGGTGCGTGGCCGGGCGCACCTCCACCTCGGGGTCGACCAGGCCGGTGGGGCGCACCAGTTGCTCCACTACCTGGCCGGCATGGTCCTTCTCCCACTGAGCGGGCGTGGCCGAAACAAATACCGCCTGGCGCATGCGCTGCTCAAACTCCTCGAACTTGAGCGGCCGATTGTCCAGCGCGCTGGGCAGGCGAAAACCGTACTCGACCAAGGTGGTTTTGCGTGAGCGGTCGCCGTTGTACATGCCGCCAAACTGGCCGATCAACACATGGCTCTCGTCCAGAAACATCAGCGCGTCCTTGGGCAGGTAGTCGGTCAGCGTGGCCGGCGGTTCACCCGGCGCGGCACCGGAGAGGTGGCGCGAGTAATTCTCGATGCCCTTGCAGTGCCCCACTTCACTCAGCATTTCCAGATCGAAACGGGTGCGTTGCTCCAGGCGCTGCGCCTCCACCAGCTTGCCCGCGCCCAGCAGTTCTTTCACACGATCCGATAGCTCGGTCTTGATGGTTTCCACCGCCGCCAGCACCTGGTCGCGCGGCGTCACGTAGTGGCTGCTGGGGTAGACCGTGAAGCGTGGAATCTTCTGGCGGATGCGACCGGTCAGCGGATCAAACAATTGCAGCGATTCAATCTCGTCGTCAAACAACTCGATGCGAATCGCCATCTCGCTGTGCTCGGCCGGAAACACATCGATGGTGTCGCCGCGCACACGAAACTTGCCGCGTGAAAAGTCGGCGTCGTTGCGCTGGTACTGCATGCGCACCAGTTGCGCGATCATGTCGCGCTGGCCCATCTTGTCGCCGGCGCGCAGCGTCATCACCATGCGGTGGTAGGCCTCGGGTTGGCCAATGCCATAGATGGCCGACACCGTGGCGACGATGATCACGTCGCGTCGCTCCAGCACGCTCTTGGTGCAGCTCAACCGCATCTGCTCGATGTGCTCGTTGATGGCCGAGTCTTTCTCGATGAACAAATCGCGCTGCGGCACATAGGCCTCAGGCTGGTAGTAGTCGTAGTAGCTGACGAAATACTCCACCGCGTTCTTGGGGAAGAACTCGCGAAACTCGCTGTACAACTGCGCCGCCAAGGTCTTGTTCGGCGCGAACACAATCGCCGGGCGGCCCAGCCGGGCGATCACGTTGGCCATGGTGAAGGTTTTGCCCGAACCGGTGACGCCCAGCAAGGTTTGAAACACCTCGCCGTCCCGGATACCCTCCACCAACTTGTCAATCGCCTCGGGCTGGTCACCGGCGGGCGGATAGGGTTGGTACAACTCGAAGGGCGAATCGGGACAGCGCACAAACGTGCCTTCCAGCGGCGGCGCCTCGGCATCAGGCGCCAATTGAACAACAGGTGTGGGGGCTGACATGGCGAGGTGACTCAGGGTGTTGGCGCATTGGCCAGGCGGGGCATGCCACGCGCGGATTCGGGCGTGCACACCGCGCCCACTGTTTGACGGGACACACGGTTTTGGAGGCTGGGCTGCTCGGATCGGTGACGACTGTTCATTCATCCAGTATAACGGTGGCCAACGCAAGGTGCTGCACACGCGCAGGGCTTCGGACTATAGTCGCGCCAGAGGATATCTCACACGCCGGCACAGTCCCTCAACCCCAACTGCCATGGACCGCATCACTCTCGCCTTCTGGTCTCTTGTGCTTGGCCTTTGCTGCGCCACGACGTTCTTCGTGACCGGCATCTATGCGCAACAAGCCACCCCGCAGCAGCGCGAAGCCAAGCTGGAGAGCGGCGACCTGGTGCAACTGGTGAACGTCATCGATGGCGACACCGTGGTCGTCAGCAAGGAAGGCCAGGCCAACGCCACGGTGCGCCTACTGGGCATCAAGACACTTGAATCCAAACACGGCAAGGATGAAGTGGCGGTCTACGGCCGCGCCGCCGAAGAAGCCCTGAAACGCCTGGTGGGTGACAAGCCCCTGCGGGTGCTGCTCAACACGCCACCGCGCGACCGCCACGGCCGCACCATCGCCACGCTGTATGCGGGTGATCAGGACATCGGCATCGGCTTGATCAGCCTAGGGCACGCCTTGGTGTATTCGGTCTACCCGTTTGCCTCAATGCCGGTCTACCTGCAGGCGCAAGCCGCCGCGCGAGCAAAAAGCCTCGGACTCTGGGGTGACCCGGAAGTCGCCGCCAAGGCCGAAGCCATGATCACCCAGTGGGCGCGGCAAGGATCATGATCCAGGTGCTGCTGCGCATGTTCCAGCGCAACCTGGTGGTCAATCCGCCCATGCAGTTGCGCGCGGTGGTGTTGCTGGCGGCCATCCTGGCCTACGGCACCAGCGGTTTCCTGTACTTTGAGTTGCCAGCCAACCCGGATTTGGTGTGGACCGATGCCTTGTGGTACTCGATGGTGACCCTCACCACGGTGGGTTATGGCGACTTTTTCCCGAAGACCGCAGGCGGTCGTTTCCTGGTGGGCGTGCCCTTGATGGTGATCGGCATCGGCCTGTTGGGTTTCATCCTGTCGGTGGTGGCCACCGCGTTGATCACGTCCAAGACCAAGGAGCTAAAAGGTATGAGCAGCGTCAAATTCTCCGGGCACCTGGTGCTGATCAACTTCCCTGGCTTGCCCAAGCTGCTGCGGCTGCTGGATGAACTCGCCAACGACCCGCGCATTGGCCAAGCCGCCCACGTCGTCTTAATCGACAAGGACCTGGACGAACTGCCCAGCGCCCTGGGTGCGCGCCAGGTGCGCTTCGTGCGCGGCGACCCGACCCGAGACGAAACCCTGCAACGCGCCGGCATCAACGAGGCCCACCACGCCATTGTGCTGACTCGCGACGCGGGCGACCCGGCGTCGGACAACCTCAACGTCAGCATCGCGTTGGCGATTGAATCGCGTGCCCACCAGGTCAACACCGTGGTGGAATGCCTCGACCCCGGCACCAAGGAACTGCTGGCCAAGGCCGGCTGCGACCGCGTTGTGTGCAGTGCGCACTTTGACGCCTTGTACGTCAGCCAGGAGTTGCTCAACCCCGGCACCCAAGAGATAGTGGCCGATTTGTTGAGCAACGGCCAGGGCCAGCAGTTGTACCTGACGCCGATTCAAGCGGTGGCGGGCGCGCGTTTCAAGGATGTGGCCCACCACGCGGCTGCGGCGGGTCACGTCGCCATCGGCCTGCGCCGAAACAATGCCAACCAGCTCAACGTCGGGCCCGACTTTCTGGTGCAAGCCAACGATCAAGCGGTGACCATCGGCGAGCACCGATTGCCCCAACTTAACTTGAGCGCCTGATCCGGTCGAAGCACCGCGCCCCATGCGGACGAGCCGGTGGCCCGCGGGATTGCCTAAAATCGGGGCTGTCGCTGAATGATCGCCATCCAAGCGCAATCATTCAGCCGGTGCCCCTTATCCAACTCTCTAGGAAGCTGCTTCATGTCCATGTTCTCCGCCGTCGAAATGGCGCCCCGCGATCCGATTTTGGGTCTCAACGAGCAATTCAATGCCGACACCAACCCCGCTAAAGTCAACCTGGGTGTGGGCGTGTATTACGACGACAACGGCAAGCTGCCCCTGCTAGCCTGCGTGCAGGCCGCCGAAAAGGCCATGATGGACAAACCCACCCCACGGGGTTACCTGCCTATCGATGGCATTGCGGCCTACGACGCGGGCGTCAAGGCGCTGGTGTTCGGGGCCGACAGCGAGCCGGTCAAGTCGGGCCGCGTGGCCACGGTGCAAGCCATTGGAGGCACCGGCGGGCTCAAGCTGGGCGCGGATTTTCTGAAACGCCTCAACCCCAATGCCAAGGTCTTGATCAGCGACCCAAGCTGGGAGAACCACCGCGCCTTGTTCACCAACGCCGGTTTTGTGGTCGAAAACTACCGCTATTACGACCCAGCCCTGGGCGGCGTCAACTTCGACGGCATGTTGGCTGACCTGAACACGGCGCCGGCCGGCACCATCGCCGTGCTGCACGCCTGCTGCCACAACCCGACCGGCTACGACATCACAGCCGCCCAATGGGACCAGGTGGTCGCGACCGTCAAGGCGCGTGGCCTGGTGCCTTTCCTCGACATGGCTTACCAGGGCTTTGGTTACGGCCTGCAGGAAGACGGTGCAGCGGTGGCCAAGTTCACCGCAGCGGGCTTGACCTTCTTCGTCTCGACCAGCTTCAGCAAGAGCTTCAGCCTGTACGGTGAACGCGTCGGTGCTCTCTCCGTCCTGTGCGAGAGCAAGGAAGAAGCCGACCGCGTGCTGAGCCAGCTCAAGATCGTGATCCGCACCAACTACAGCAACCCACCGACCCACGGCGGTGCGGTAGTGGCAGCGGTACTGAACAACCCCGAACTGCGCGCACTGTGGGAGAAGGAACTGGGTGAGATGCGGGTGCGTATCAAAGCCATGCGCCAGAAGCTGGTGGA
>CXWL01012462.1_pt1 | contig 19242 bp, 16 predicted proteins | sample 590931 | NCBI WGS metagenome assembly CXWL01 (sample SAMEA3498368, study PRJEB10139) | groundwater metagenome | biome: water well; material: biofilm material | place: Germany | collected 2015-04-27 | reverse complement strand
GAACCCCCGTAAGGATCCCCGTCCATAACCCGACAAACACGATGTGAATCTAGAAGATGATCAGCGAGGTGGCGCGCGAGAATGAGAAACCGTGGTAACGAGACGGGCTTGAGGGGGTGCGCTCACCAGCCGCTGCATCGTCACGAAGATAATGCTGACGAGGGCTGGTGCGGTGGCATGAATGCCGACCGTTGGATTTACCTGACAGGCCCAGGCACAAAACATGGAGTGGCCGGCATGAGAAGAACCGTGGTGAGCATGATCCGCCTTGTCTCTCGGCATGAAGAGACAGCCTGCCGCCCCTACTGCAAGCACGCTGTAGAGCAGGACCATCCCGACAACCAGTGGTGCGAACCAACGCTTCATGGCATGCCTTCAAGGACATGCCGCACCAGCGCGGCTGACTCTTCACTATCCCAGGCCCGAGGTCCGACGGCACGACCAATAGCTCGACCGTCTTGTGTAATGAGGACGGTCGTCGGCAAACCCCGCACCATGAACGACCTCGAAACGTCTTCATGCTGATCGAACAGCACGGGCAGCCGGATGCCCAGATGATCGAGAAACTGCTTGATCCCTAGTGGATGCATGTCCGTGGTAATCGTCACGACCTGAAACTGCGTGGGATCGAACTGTGACTGGAGTTTGGCAAGCGAGGGCATTTCCTCTTTACAAGGCCCGCACCACGTTGCCCAGAAGTTCAGGAGTACGACCTTCCCTGCCAGTTCTTTGGAGCGGACCGTTCCGCCATCGAGCCCCTGGAGGTCGAACGCTGCGATCGGTGCACCAGCCGTGATTCGTGTGACACGCAGCGCGGCAAAGGGATCGTTCGCTGCGGTGGCAGCATGTAGTGGAGCGCCGGTGTCAAGAATCAGCAGACACCCGGAAAGAAATAGACCACTCAGCAAATCGCGTGTTTTACGGTCCATGATCTCCGGTCTTTTCCGCCGTCACGTTGGCCACGGGAAACTGCATGGTTTGGAGAACCAGTCGGTGTGCCGGCATGGCATGTTCCTTCCAACCCATCACCACCGTTCCAGACTGATTGACTGCCACCGTCGGCGTCTGTCCATTTTTCTCGTTCAGCTTGATCGGCGCGTTGAACGACTGACCACGATCGAGAGAAAAACTGGCCACGACCTCTCGGCGAACAGGTGACTGTTCTTCCCAAACCACGGCAATTCGTCCTGCCGGATCGACCGCCATCTGCGGATGGTCGGGGAAGGTCCCTTTGGAACGATTGAGCTGTCTCTTCGTCGAAAACGTCTCGCCCTGATCGTCGGAATAGGCCAGGTAGATCGCAGGCATCTCATCGGCGCCCTCGGTGTACCACACCACATACAGACGACCTTGCCGATCAACCGCGAGTGACGCTGGACGATGGGGGCAGGCCGGATAGACCCACCGATCGTTTCCAACCACAACCGACGAAGAAAATGTTTCACCGCCGTCAGTCGATCGCGAGACGACAGTCTCACGAATATTGCCCTCGAAAATCTTTCGCCACGCGACGTATGCCACTCCATCGGTAGATGTCGTAACTGCCGTCCTGCAGCAGACGCAGGTCTCGTCGTCGATCTTGAAGTTCTTCGCGATCGTGCGACCCTGATCCGTCGATCTCGCCACGAATGTTCCTGGTTCCTTTTTCCCTTCGCGGCCGTCGATCCAAGCCATGTGCACAACCCCATCCGGAGCGACCTGGATCGAATCGAACGTGTGCTGAATGACTTGACCGTCGTCGTTCACGAGCACTGACGGGACGAACGTTCGTCCTCCGTCTGTCGATCTGCTGAGTCGCAGTTCACCAGCGAACGGCTTATCCGGCGTGATCTTTGGATGGGTCTGCGACCAAGTCACAAACACGTCATTCCCGCGAATAGCTACGGCCGGAGATTCTTGCCGATAATAGATATGCTCGGTTGGCTGGTTGACAGGGACGGGAGCTCCAAGAGGACCACCGGGCTTGTCCGATCTCGCAAACAAGATCGTGCGGGTTTCCTTGTCTTCCTCCACCCAGGCAGCTGAGATAAATCCTTGGTTATCGATCTGAACTGACGGGCCAACCACGCTCTTCACTTGGTGCACCGTCATGCTCTTGGGTCCTAGCCGGATGCCTGGCTCGGCCGTCTCGGCCCACACCGGTATCGCGACAAGCGATGGCAGCATCACAAGGAGTGCCGCAGCGAATCTCTTCATCAATCCCCCTTCATGATCGTGAATCTGTTCGAGTCCTTGATGACCGTCAAATTCACCCACGCTCAGTTGGCTAAACTATAGACAATCGGAAGGCTCACGACGATTTGCGGCTTGCCGATGGCATGCTTCATATGGAGCGGACAGGCGAGTTTCACCGCTTCCATCGCCGCCATATCGAGCGCCGCGTACCCCGAGCTCTTCAGGACGAACACATCGGCCAACTGTCCATCTGATCGGATAACGGCTTTCAGGATCACTTTCCCTTCCTGGCCGTTCATGCGAGCTGAGTTAGGATAGCGTTTCAGTTCCGCCACTCGCCGCCAGAGCGACTCGGCAAGCCACTGATGATCCAGTTTCGCTTCAGCAGTCGGTCCAACAGCCCTGGCCATTTGCACCGGAGCGGCATCCACAAGAGTATTCTGCGACGAAACTAGTGCGGGAGCCTCTTGTGGAACAGGAGTTTCGGAGGGCGATGGAGGAGCTGCTGCAACCGGCTCCTGCTGAACAGGTTGCGACTCGATCGGTTCGGGTAAAGCAGCCACGGCAACCGGTCCAGACATCGGCTGCACGATTTCGGCGATCGACTGCTCAACCTGCTCTTCACGTACCTGAGGACGCTCCACCTTTTGTTCAATTGGTCGGACTGCTTCAATCGTCGGTCGCGGTGGCTCCGCAGCTTGTACCGTCGCTCGTACCGGTTGAAATATCTTCGGTGCCGGAGGTGTCGCCTTTGCTGTCGGTTGGGAGGGAGGCACGACTGATTCAACGTGTTCTGTCGTGGGATTAGGCTTCGTCGCCTCTACCAAGGCCACGTCCCACTGGAAGATCTCCTCAGGCAAGAGGGGTTTGACCTGCGTTACAAACATCACCGCCAACCCAATCGCGAAGCCGTGCAAGGTCAGCGAGATGCCCCAGGAAGGAAGAAAGAATCGATTTTCATCTGTTGATGTCATGTTTCCTTATGACCGCTTAGCCAGCCCACATAATGGCTGCATCAGACAATGGCAGGACGTGCAGACAAGGCCCCTTCTTACAGTCCTTTACTTGAACGCCGAAAAACTATCTACCTATGCCTGCCTACCGATGCAACAACTAGTTCCATCCACGCCGGTGATCTGTTCCGCTTGCAGCGTTGCCAGACCTGGAGCAACCACCGGCGGGAGAAAACGTGCGGGGCGGAGGCCACGGGAGGTGCGCCTCCGTCCCACCTGGTCCGAGCCGGAGGGCAGCCTGCTCGGACAAGACATTCTTCTCACCATCAATCATCTACCCATCAATGGGCAGCCCATCGAACATCGAAAGCTCCGACGGACTGCCCTATCCGCGCCTAACTTAATTACTCGCCTGGTTGCCAGCCGCTGCTGCACCAGATTCGAACACCAGCACACCTCCAGGATTTGGCCCGACAGGAACCGTTTGTTTGATCTGGTTATCCGTAGTATTGATGATCGACACGGAATTGTCAGCTCTGTTTGTCACAACGATGAACTTGGCTTCCCCAGCTCCTTGCACCAAGACATCCATGATATGCGCCAGGTTAAATCCCGCTGTATCTCCACCTGCAACTAACCCGATCTCCCTGATGAGCGTGAGGGCAGGAGGTGTCGCCGTGAGCGTCGATGCGTCGAATGCGAACAGGCGATCTTTCTTCGTTGAGGTGGGGGCATTCCCATCCAAGATATAGAGCCGTGTGCCATTCGGAGAGAACTTGTATGAAAAGCTCGGCGAGGCGCCGTCAAGCGCAGGAATGGTGAAATCCGTCCTGGGAGTCCCGGCGGTACCAAGATCGATCACTCCCAGCTTCACCGCCTGTGGGGTCGTCGTCTCTCCGCGCAGCAGCAGAAAGCGACCATCAGGACTCATTCCGTAGCCCGAATACGGTGTGCCAGCCAGATCGAACGTGTTTGTCGTCGCATAGGTAGTCGGGTCGATTTCGACGATCTGCTCGTATCCCTCCAGGATGCTGTAGACCTTCTTCGTCAGGTTCGACCAGCGAATCCCGTGGGGAGCAGACGCATTTGGGGTGAACGCCGTGGTGGACGGCGTATTCACCTCACTGTTGCATGGCGTTGTTTGCTTCGTTGAATTGCACAGATCGATCCGCTTGATCATTTTGCGATAATCTGGGGAGGCTTCGTCAGCATCGATCACGGCCATTTCACCGGCGTCTTCACTTGTGATGAACGCACGCTTGGGGATCCCCGCTCCTGATGAAAAGGTGGCAACCTTGTGGCCATCCGCTAAGAGACAGGTTGTTCCCAGTACGACCGGCGGCGTTCCGCTGGCGCCAAGATGGGAATTGTGCATCACCGTCACTGACCCTCCTACAAGCGGGCCACCGACCCGATTAGGGTTATTGCAGTTGATGAGATCATCCCCTGGCGTGAGGGTTCCACCCGCGCTATCGCCATCGTTCATGATCCAGATGACTTCGCCGTCATTTCGATCACGATAAAGATGGACAGGGTTGGTGCCTGCTTCCAGATTCTCTTCATGGACCGGAGTGGCCGCAGTCAACGGGTCAATCGTTGCAACTTTATTGGCCGCCTCAAGATTCATGAAAAGCCAGTTTCCACTCGAAACCTGCATATCACCCAACGCGACATTTCCGAATTCCGCCGCGTCGATCGTGTTGACCACCGCATTGCCTGAGTCGCCCTTCAACGCGACGCTGGTCAGCGTCTTGTCACCGGTATTAGTGACAAACACCAACGCGCTGGTGTTCCCGGCGCTACCACTCGAAGCTGGTGTTGTTGAAGTGGTTTCTCCTGAATTGCATGCCGCAAGACTGATCAGCGCAAGTCCTAACGCACCCGTTGTGACACAAGATGCATACCTTCGTCTCTTTAGAGCTTCCATGAATCAATTCCTTCCTCGTGAGTTGTCGTCTTCTTAATATTGAAGGGAGCGCAGCCGGCTCCATGAATGCATCTGTTCTATGCGAGCTGAAGCCCACCTTGTGGCGGGCCACGAGGCGGGAATTCACCATCAAGAGCAGCATCTTGTCGGGGAATATCACCGAGGCTCCACACGCGGCTCACGTGCGTATCGGCGGAAATTGTCCCCTGTCCACCACCGCTTTGAATATCGAAGCCGCCACAGTGCCACGCACAATGATTGTGACTCGGCTGACTGTTCTGCGTCTGCCCGCTCGGACAGTGGGGCGCGGTCCATTGGGACGTCAGATTCCCCTGTGCGACAGACAGGGATCCGGCCAACCACAGCACAGCCCAACAGCCGCTCAGTATCCGAGAAACTGGTTGTCGCGTCTTCGTCAACATGGCCGATTCAATCCCACCGTTCCCACCAGCGCTCTATGACGATCCACCGAACAGTTGGAACGACTTGGTCACCCCGAAGATGTAGCTGATCTGCTGTTCCAGATTGCCGTTGAAGTCTCGATGAATGGGAATTTGCGCGATGAAATAGGCCGACGCGAAGTTGAACACATTCACCATGATACCCGGCGAATAGGCGACATAGGTCGAGCCGGTCGTGGGCACCGCCCGAAATTTGATCGCTGGGTCGAGAAGGATTGGCGCGCCTCCTGGGTTGAACTGAAACAGTGATGCATCCATGGCGTCATTCTGCATCCATCGGAAATTGAACTGCTGTGTCAGCACCAACCAAGGCGTCTGTTCGAGCGGGATCACATTGAGGCCCAACGCCCCGCTCACTTCATCGCCGAACTTGTATCCATCGCTGTTCTTAAACGTGTGTCGATAACTGACCGAGGCGAACTGATTGACCCGATGGGGAATCAACTCATAGGTCTGATAGATCATGGGGACGACCCCGAAGTTGCCCCGACCGATTTGCAGAGTCGATTCCGCCAAGGTGGTTCCCTGCGCAAACCTGCCGTAACTACCCGTCGGAAAATCAACCCCGACGCCGAGGACCACCATGCTACGCAGTGTGGGCAACAGGTTGTATTTGAGCGTGGCGCGAATATCGCCGAGTCCTCGCTCGCTGTAGGGCACCGGTGTGAGCCCCCCGATCTGCGCATCCGATTCCACATGCTTGTACGGAATCGCCACTTGGATGCCCAGACGGTCGGTCAGGCCGTAGTTCATATCCAGAGTCGCGGTACGCGTCGTCGTCTCGATGCGGTTCACATCCAAGTTGGCCAGCGTGAGGGTTCTCCCGCCCTGATCGGCGAAGGGGATGCGTCCACCTTCACCTGGAGGCGCTTCCATCGGGGTGACGTTGTAGATGGCGTTGATGGTCAACAGACCTTTCATCGGCACTTGCTGTTGAGACCCGATCACGACAAAGCAACTGACCGAGCCACACGACGCCTCAACCTGGGATGGGCTGAGCAGCGAGGCCACCATTCCGATTCCACTACTGACAGCAAGGACCCAGGACCAAATCGTACGCACCATCATTGGAAAATCTTTCTGTTAGCCCACAGCAGATCCGTATTCCAGATCCGACCGCGAGACACGATTGATAAGAAAGCGCTACAGACTGTCAGCGCTATGAAAGAAGACTAGGAGGCCCGCGGAAGAAGTACGGGAGTGAAACCACGCTGAAGGCTACGTCATAGGAAGGAATGGCGATCCATCCAAGAAGCTGAAGACCCGACACCAAATGAACGACCGAGGACTCGACCCCTACGCCGCCGGCGCATAACCATGCACAGATGCCGGTCGAATGAGTGCCGGTCGCATGATCCGCATGGTGCTGCGCATGACCGACAGTGGGGGCAGCCGTGAACCCGCTCATCATCACAATGATAAGTAACAGTCCCCAAACTATGGCGGGTTGCCTTGCGTTCATCGTCATGCCGTCTGGTTAGTGCAGAGAGGCCGCCTTCATCGGTTCCGGTTTCTGAATCCGTGCCACCGCATCGAGAATGAGCTGCTCCGTCAGAAGGCCACCCTTGATGTATTCCTGGACGACGCCCTTCTCATCGATGAACACGCTGACCGGCAAACCAAAAACTCCGAACTGGTTCGCCACTTTGTTGTCACGGTCCAGCAGCACCGGAAATGTATGGCCATATTGCTTGATATGGTCGCGCACCTTGGCCTCATCTTCCAACTCATTGATCGCCAGCACCACGAAGCCCTTCTCACGAAGTTTGTCATACGTGGCCTGCATCGCGGGCATTTCCGTCGTGCAGGGCTTGCACCAGGTCGCCCAGAAATTCACGAGCACGACTTTGCCGCGATACTGACTGAGACTCTGCTGCTTACCTTCCAAATCAACCAAACGAAAATCTTCGGCAGCCGTCCCAACCGCAGGGACCCGAGACCCCATCGCCCAGACCAGACCACTGCTGAGCACGAGCATGAAGCTGAGGGCAAGCAGCCCAATTTTTGATGGATGGTGCTTTCTCATCATTGACATCTCCTTAGCCACCGTCATGGAGTTTGTTATGAACTACTTCTCGACAATGGAACGCGTGACCGCCATGAGGCCCAGAACTCCCTCTTCTAGGAACAACCTTGGATCGCCTACGGGGTTAGGAACCGTCGCGTGGTCACGTACGACCAAACAGTCCTAACGAACGCGACGAAGGCTTATTTATAAGGAGATAGACGGAGGAGCACGACTGGAACAGATACGCAGGGGTTCTGAAAAAGCGTCACTGGAATGAACGATCGAAAGAAGCGCGATGGGGTTACGCTCGGCATGAATCAAGACAACTTCAGTGTCGAGGACCGTACCGGCGGCACAGATCCAGGAACAGAGCAACGTTCCATGTGTCGCCGCTTGATGCTGCGCATGGTGCCCGGCATGTTCCGCAGATTGTGCTTGCGCCAACCCGCCAATAGCGAGGACACATAACACAAGCGATACCGAAAGCAATTTGCGGAATGTGCGACCCATGCTTAAGACACTTCCCGATAGGGCTGTATTAACCTATGCCATACCTACCGATGCTACAGATGCAACAATGGTCGCATAGTAGGCGCCGACAATCATGCCTGTCAAGCCACCATCCGGCCCTCAAGAGGATCGAGTAGGATTCATTAAACGGATACTGTATACTGCGCGATCTATTTGGGCACCATCGCCCTCTTTAACCTCAACACGATAGTGATCACTTTATTATGGTTACGCAAGTACTCAATCTGATTTTCGGCAGTAAAAACGATCGTGAAATCAAAGCTCTACGACCGATTGTGGAACAGATCAACGGCCTAGAGGCCAGTCTCACTCCCCTCTCTGACGAGGCGTTGGCTGACAAGACGCAGGAGTTCAAGAAGCGGCTCGAAGCCGGTCAAACGCTCGACGACATCTTGCCCGAAGCCTTTGCCGTCTGTCGGGAAATGTCCCGCCGCAAGCTCAACATGCGGCATTTCGACGTGCAGCTGATCGGCGGCATGATTCTCAACCGCGGCCGGATCGCCGAAATGAAGACAGGCGAAGGGAAAACGCTCGTTGCAACATTACCGGTCTATCTGAATGCCCTAGAGGGTAAAGGCGCCCATCTGGTCACCGTGAACGATTATCTCGCCAAACGTGACGCACAATGGATGGCCCAGCTCTATCATGCACTGGGGCTGTCCACCGGGATCATTCAACACGACGCATCGTTCATCTATGACCCAACCTTCGATGCGTCCGATAAACGCCTGCAACATCTTCGACCCTGCACCAGGCCCGAGGCCTATCGCGCCGACATCACGTATGGCACGAATAACGAATACGGGTTCGATTATCTGCGCGATAACCTGGTGGTCAACGATTTGCGTCAATGTGTCCAGCGCGAGCTAAACTTCGCCATCGTCGACGAAGTGGACAGCATTTTGATCGACGAAGCGCGGACGCCGTTGATCATCTCGGGCCCGACCGACCAGACCACCGACCTCTATTACCGAATCAACGCGATCATTCCACAACTCAAAGCCGAAACAGACTACACCATCGAAGAAAAGACCAAAACCGCTTCACTGACGGAAGACGGCAATGTGCGCGTCGAAAAACTACTCGGGGTGGACAACTTGTACGACCCGGCCCACATGGACATGGTTCACCATGTGGTGAAAGCTTTGCAAGCGTACACGCTCTACAGGCGAGACGTGGACTACGTCGTAAAGGACGGCGAAGTCATTATCGTGGATGAGTTTACCGGGCGCTTGATGCCAGGTCGCCGGTGGAGCGATGGTCTGCATCAGGCCGTCGAAGCCAAAGAGGGCGTGAAGATCGCCAATGAAAATCAGACGCTCGCGTCCGTCACCTTCCAGAATTACTTCCGCATGTACAAGAAGCTCAGCGGCATGACCGGCACTGCAGATACGGAAGCGGCCGAGTTCGCCAAGATCTACAACCTCGACGTCAACGTCGTCCCCACCAACCGGCAAATGATTCGGCAAGATTATGCGGATGTGGTGTATCGGACGGAGAAAGAAAAATTCGCCGCGATTGTCGAAGAGATCAAGGACTGTCACGAGCGTGGCCAGCCGGTGCTCGTTGGGACCATTTCTATTGAGAAATCTGAAAAAATTGCTGGCCTGCTGAGCCACAATGGCGTGAAACATAACGTTCTTAATGCCAAACAGCATGAACGGGAAGCCGAGATCGTCGCGCAAGCCGGGCGCAAAGGCGCGGTGACGATCGCCACGAACATGGCCGGACGCGGGACCGATATTCTGCTGGGCGGCAATCCTGATTTCATGTACAAGCAAGTACTCTATCGGGAAGAAAATATCGCCGAGAGCCGCAAGCTCGAAATCTATGAAGGCATCCGGTCCGACTGTGAGAAGGATAAGCAGGATGTCATCGCGGCAGGAGGGCTTCACATCCTCGGCACCGAACGGCACGAGAGCCGCCGGATCGACAATCAGCTTCGTGGACGAGCCGGTCGTCAGGGTGATCCAGGCACCTCTCGGTTTTACCTGTCGTTGCAAGACGATCTGATGCGCATTTTTGCCTCCGAACGAGTGTCTCAGTTGATGCTCAAACTCGGGATGGAAGAAGGAGTGCCCATCGAACACGGTATGGTGACTCGCGCCATTGCGAACGCGCAGAAGAAGGTCGAAGCCCATAACTTTGAAATCCGCAAGCAGCTCCTCGAATACGACGATGTCATGAATAAGCAACGGGAAGTGATCTATCGCCACCGCCGCGCCGTGCTGAGCGGAGAGAACTTGACCACCGACCTTCATGACATGATGACCGGCTCAGTCGAATCGGCGCTGAATGTGTACTGCCCCCCTGACCAATATCCGGAAGAGTGGGACGTCAAAGGTTTGACCGAGGTCATGCAAAGTCAGTTCGGCCTGGATATCACACAGGGCAAGCATGACGGTGGAGACTCCCTCCGGGATGTCGGGCGTGAGGCCTTACTGGAGGACCTTCGCACCCAGGTTCGGGACGCCTATACCAAGAAGGAACAAGAGCTGGGAGCGGACTTGATGCGTTTTCTCGAAAAAACGTTCATGCTCCAGGTCATCGATCATCATTGGAAGGATCATCTGCTGGGGATGGACCACCTGCGCGACGGCATCGGCCTTCGTGGCTACGGACAAAAAGATCCATTGATTGAGTACAAGCGTGAGGGGTTCGATCTCTTCGCCGGCATGATGGACCGGGTCAAATCCGACACGCTTGATCGGCTCTTCCATGTGCAGGCCGTCCGCCATGAAGGCGAACAGCCGGCCCCTCCGCCGCAACCGATTATTTCGCATCCACAACCCAAACTCATCTTGAACCGCGGCGACGAACCGATCGCGGCACAGACCCCCGCCCAGCGGACAGAAAACAAGGTTGGCCGCAATGATCCCTGCCCCTGCGGCAGCGGCAAGAAATATAAGAAGTGCCACGGGACATGAAGAAGGGATCGGCTGCGGAAACCTACCCCTTCCGCACTCGCCATGATGCGAGTTTTCGCTTGCCGCTACTGCGCACATCTACCTTTTCCCATGCACGCCTTTGAGACTGCGCTAAAGCATCGCCATGACGGCGTGCATGGACGTTAACGACATGTGGCACTCGGCCAAACGCCATGTCGAGCTCGCAAAGGGCCAGGCTCCCGCAGCCGAACAGAAAAAGGGAGGCGCAGAAGTCCTGTTGTGACGCCACCCCTGGTCCTCGTCTAGCCGTAAAGCGTCAACAAGAACGATTGCCGTCCCCTTTGGTGTGAAAAGCAGAGATCTGAAACTCCTACCTACATCCAGATGAACAGTGCCACCCCATTCTCCCTGACTCTGCCTTGACTTAACGCACTTCAGAAGGCTACTCTACGGCCCCTTTGACACCAAACGATGGGCTGACGTTGCCCATAGGCTAGGGGTGTCGATTTTTTCACCTTGGATGGTGAATTTGGAGCTTTCCGTGAGCACAGGGCACCCGGAACTTGTTGCTACTATTGCCTCTGAGATCGCTGCGTCAGGCCCGATTCCGTTCGCCCGCTTCATGGAGTTGGCGCTGTATCACCCACAATTCGGCTATTACATGCGGAGTACTCCACCAGCCCGAGAACGGATCGGCTGGCGAGGTGACTTTTACACGAGCTCGGATGTCCATCCCATCCTTGGGCACGCTCTGGCCGCACAAGCCGAACAAATGCACCGATTACTCGGCCAACCCCATCCCTTTACCATCGTTGAAATGGGGCCTGGCAAAGGCCTACTGGCGAAGCATATTCTGGAAACGTGCGCGCATCGCTACCCTTTGTTTTTCCAGCATCTTCGGTATGTCCTGATGGACCGAAGCCCGGCCATGCGCGAGATGCAGCACAGAAACCTGGCTCCTTGGCTGAGTCGACCAGATCTACTCGCATGGGCGGATGATCTCTCGACGGTGGCCCCTCATGGTCTGACTGGTTTGCTCTTCAGCAATGAACTCGTCGATTCGTTTCCCGTCCACCGCGTTCAGGTTACAGCAGAGGGAACCGAGGAACTCTGGGTGGACCATCGGGACGGGCAGTTCATTGAGTGTCTCAAGCCGCTGTCCTCCGATGCCCTCGCCGAGCACCTAGACCGGTTGAATCCTGAGTGGCCTGAAGGCTATCGAACCGAGATCAATCTCCGAGCCCTGAATTGGATGAAGCAAGTCGCTCAGCATCTGGATCGTGGCTTTGTGCTCACTATCGATTACGGCCACACCACACAAGACCTGTACTGTGCCGACCGAAAACGAGGAACATTCCTCTGCTACCGGCAGCACAAGGTTGATGAGGATCCGTTCCTGCACGTGGGAGAACAGGACATGACCGCCCATGTGGATTTTTCGAGTTTGGCGGCTGCCGGGGAAGAACAGGGTCTCCAGACGACCGGCTTCACGAACCAGATGAGTTTTCTCATGGGACTCGGTGTCGAACAGATGATCGCGGAGTTGGAACAGGACAGCCCGGAGTTCAACGCGGCGATTCATCTGCTGAGGCCAAACGGGATGGGCACCACGTTCAAGGCGCTTATCCAACACAAGGGCATCGCGCGCCCTGAACTCGACGGCTTGCAGTACAAACCGTTCTTCGGTTCAGCGCTGACGACGCAATCCGCCGCCTGAGGAACTACGCATGACGGCATCACCAACCTTCCGCAACGTATTCTGAGGTCTGGATGGGCGACACAGCCGTTCCGGATAACTATGTCCCGATCCTCATGTTCATCGGCGTGGGCATCGCCCTGGGAACGCTGACGCTTTTGCTCGGCTGGTTCGTCCGTCCGAATCAGCCCTATCGGGCCAAGTTAGCCCCCTACGAGAGCGGGAGCCCGCTGTTTCAGGACGCCCGCGTCCAGTTTCCGATGCGGTATTACATCATCGCGATGCTGTTCGTGATCTTCGATATTGAGATTGTCTTTATGTTTCCCTGGGCCATTGCCTTCACCAGTCTCGGACTGGTCGGATTAGTGGAGATGATCCTGTTCATTGCCATTCTGGTGGTGGGGTTCTGGTATGCATGGAAAAAAGGGGCGTTGGAGTGGGACTGAAACCGAACCGTTGTTCGTATCTCGTGAAGCGTGAAGCGCAAGCATTGCGCACTCTGCTTTCGACGAACGACGCTTCACGAACGACGAGATACGTATCATGAGTTTGTTGGAGCGCCAGTTTGACGCGAACATCATAACGACGAATCTGGACGCGGTCGTCAACTGGGCCCGGAAGTCAGCGCTGTGGCCCATGACGTTCGGACTGGCTTGCTGCGCGATCGAGATGATCGCGAGCGTCTCTTCCCGATATGACCTGGACCGCTTCGGCGCCGGGGTCTTTCGCGCCTCGCCCAGGCAATCGGATCTCATGATCGTCGCGGGAACGGTCTCGCGCAAGATGGCCCCGGTCATTCGACGGATTTACGACCAGATGCCCGAACCTCGATACGTGATCTGCATGGGCTCGTGCGCGACCTCTGGCAATCACTACAACAGCTACGCGGTCGTTCAGGGTGTGGATCAAATCATACCGGTCGATGTCTATGTACCCGGGTGCCCACCGAGACCGGAGGCGTTGCTGGACGGACTATTAAAGTTACAGGAGAAGATTCAGCGCGAGAAGGTGTTCGTGAAATGAGTACGTAAAGGATGCGCGGTGTAAACGTAGAAACGTTCTAAAGTTTGAAAGACCACTCAAGGTGCAGACTTTCTAACGTGCAGACTATTCAACTGAAAAGACCATGCAATCCCTCACTGAAACCTTACTCAAGAAGTTCCCGGAGGCGGTACTCTCCGTCGATATCGACACAGCCCGCTCGGAAGTAACCGTGCATGTCGCTGCACCAAGAATCTTGGAGATCGCCCGGTTTTTGCACGACGATCCCGAGGCGTGCTTTGACCACATCACCGATATCTGCTCCGCTGACTATCCATCCGATCAGCAGCGGTTTGAAGTCATCTACCTCTTATTATCGCTCCCACACGGCAAGAGAATCCGCCTGAAAACACGGGTCACCGAAGACAACCCATCACTGGATTCCGTGACAAGCGTCTGGCGCGGCGCGACATTCTTGGAACGGGAAGTGTACGACATGATGGGAATCCGGTTTGCGGGCCACCCGGACCTGCGCCGCATCCTCCTGCCGGAAGACTATACGGAAGGCTATCCGTTACGGAAGGATTTTCCCACGGAGGGCCGCGGCTGGCGCAGTCAGTTTGACTTTATCCCTCGCCTGGATGAACCGCCGGTCGCGCAGATCGAAAGCGAAGTCTCCGAAGCTGAACGGAAGCTGTTCCTGTTGGAGCCGAACGGCTCTTCGTCCAACCGGCGGGAAGAGCTGTTGTTGAATATGGGCCCGCAACATCCAAGCACGCATGGGGTTGTGCGGGTCGTCCTGGAGCTGGATGGAGAACGGATCGTCAAGGCCACGCCGGATCTCGGCTATCTCCATCGGGGAGTGGAGAAATTAGCCGAGGGTCTGGCCTACATGCAGATCATCCCCCATACCGACCGCCTCGACTATGTCTGCGCGATGGCGAATAACTACGCCTATGTCCGGGCCGTCGAGAAACTCCTCGATATCACCGTGCCTGAACGAGCGGAGTATATCCGCACCCTTGTCGCGGAGATGCAGCGCATTCTGGGACATCTGTTCTGGTTGGGCGCTCAGGCCCTGGATATCGGAGCCATGACGGTCTTCTTCTGGACCTTTCGCGAGCGGGAAACCTTGCTCGACATGTTCGAACGGCTGTGCGGGGCCAGGCTGACTTTGAATTATTATCGGATCGGCGGCGTGGATAGCGACTTCACTCCGGAATTAGTGACCCGCCTGAAGGAGTTCTTGGAGACCTTCCCGCAAAAGGTAAATGAGTACGATTCGCTGCTCGCGAGCAATCGGATTTGGCTGGGACGAACGAAACATGTCGCGGTGATCTCAGGAGAGGATGCCATCAATTTCGGCATGACCGGTCCTACCTTGCGGGGATCCGGCGTGTCCTACGATGTGCGTAAACTCGAGCCCTACGGGGTCTACCATAAAGTGGACTGGGACGTGCCGGTCGGGAAAAACGGCGACACCTACGATCGCTATTGGATTCGTGTCGAAGAGATGCGTCAGAGCGCGCGGATCATCTCACAATGTCTCGACCAGATGCCGCCCGGGCCGATCATCGCCGATATACCGCAATACATTCCTCCGCCCAAACTGCAAGTGATGCGCGACATGGAAAGCTTGATTCACCATTTCATCATCTTCACTCAAGGGTTCAAGCCGCCGAAGGGGGAAACGTATTGCGCGACCGAAGCGCCCAAGGGGGAATTGGGATTTTTCATCATCAGCGACGGGAGCCCCCGTCCCTACCGACTGAAGATACGGTCTCCTTCTTTCATTCACATGGGTGCATTCGACCATATGGCGCGCGGCTATTTAATTTCCGACATCATCACGATTTTCGGGACCTATGATGTGGTGATGGGGGAGTGCGATCGGTAATCCATGAACGGCTGACAGGCTGATATCTTGAACTGGTCAGCGCCAGGGCTGAGGACGCATGACGTTTTTGGAAAAATATAAAGACGAAATCGCTGACATCCTGTCACGCTACCCGGTTCAGCGCTCCGCGTTGATCCCGCTCCTCTACGTCGCGCAGCGTGACGAGGGCTATGTGACCGAATCGGCCATGCAAGAGATCGCGCATCTGCTCAGGCTGACGCCTCCGCAGGTCTATGAAACGATCACCTTTTACACGATGTTTAACCTGAAGCCCGTGGGCAAATTCCACATTCAGGTGTGCAAATCCCTCATGTGCGCCCTGGTCGGTTCAGACACCGTGATCGAATGGATCAAGGTGAAGCTGGGGATCGCCCCGGGTGAGTCGACGGCGGACGGACTGTTCAGCCTCACCGCAGTGGAATGTTTGGCCGCCTGCGGAACCGGGCCCATGATGCAGATCAACGAGGACTACTATGAGCAGCTGACCGAGGATAAACTGGACCGCATTTTGGCTGAACTGCGATCAACCGGAACCAGCCGGCTGAAGAGCGGGCCGTTTATGTGGCCGGAACCGGTGAAGATGTGAGCAGTGAGACGTTGGGGGGGAACCTGGCACGCCCCTGTTTATTGTACGTTTAACGTTTAACGATCCTATGCCGAAACACGAACTCATTCTTCTGAAAAATATGATGCAACCCGGCTATACCGGGTCTCTGGCGGACTATGAGAAGACCGGAGGCTACCAAGCCTTGCGCAACACGCTCGGGAAGATCGCCCCGGCGGACGTCACGGCCATCGTCCGAAAATCAGGCCTGCGCGGTCGAGGCGGCGCGGGATTCCCGACCGGTGTGAAATGGGGATTTCTCCCGAAAGACTATCACGGTCCTCGGTACCTGTGCTGCAACGCCGACGAGAGCGAGCCGGGCACATTTAAGGACCGGCAGCTCATGGAGCGGGACCCCCATCAAGTCTTAGAAGGCATCGTGTTGGCCTGCTACGCTATCGGTTCAGAAACCGCCTATATCTACATTCGTGGCGAAATGGTTCTAGGCTCAAAGATTTTGGAGCATGCCATCGGCGAAGCGAGAGCCGCCGGATATATCGGAAAGAATATCCTCGGCACAGGCGTCAACGCGGACGTGTGGGTGCATCGGGGAGCGGGCGCCTATATCTGCGGCGAGGAAACGGCCCTCCTGGAATCACTCGAGGGCAAACGTGGACTCCCTCGCATCAAGCCGCCGTTTCCCGCCACGCATGGGCTCTACAACAAGCCGACCGTGGTCAACAACGTCGAGACGCTGGCGAACCTCCCCCACATCATCACCCGAGGCCCCGAATGGTTTGCGGCGATCGGGTCGCCGCCGAAGAGCACCGGCACTCGGGTCTTCTGTGTGAGCGGACATGTGAAACGACCGGGCAACTATGAAGTTCCGATGGGCATGACGGTCCGCGAATTGGTGTACGAGTATGCCGGCGGCATGCGATCCGACAAGCCGATGAAAGCCTTTATTCCCGGTGGAGCGTCGGCGCCTTTTCTGACGCCGGCCCATCTCGACGTAAAACTGGATTTCGAGCACGTTGCGGCGGCGGGATCGATGTTGGGATCAGGGGGCGTGACGGTCATGGAAGAAGGCACCAGCATGGTCTGGGCCGCGCTTCGGCTCATGGAATTTTTCTACCATGAGTCCTGCGGGAAATGCAGCCCTTGCCGAGAAGGGAGTTCCTGGCTCGTCCAGACCATGCGCCGAATTTTTGCCAAACGGGGCCGGATGGAGGATCTTGAAACCTTGTTGGATCTATGCAAAAACATCGCAGGTCGCACAGTCTGTGCCTTCGGCGACGCGGAAGTCGCTCCAATCCAGAGCACGCTGAAGCATTGGCGGCAAGAATACGTCGACCTCATCCATGAAGCAGAGGCCGCCAATCTAATCAAACTGGAACCGGTGGGAAGGCATTAATGGGAATCTGTCAATCTGAGGATCTGTTGAGTGGAAGACATCCCTCAAATCTTCAGATCAACAGATCGACAGATCGACAGATCATCAGATAACAAAGTTCGACTATGCCAGAGACCACAGCACAGATGGTTCGTATCACGATCGACGGGATGACGGTCCATGTCCCCAAAGGGACATTGGTGATCGAAGCGGCGCGTCGCGTCGGCGTCATGATTCCGCATTTTTGCTATCACCCGAAACTCAAACCAGACGCCAACTGTCGTATGTGCCTGGTTGAAATCGAAAAGATGCCCAAGCTTCAAACGGCTTGCAGCACACCGGCGGACGAAGGGATGAACATACGCACCGCTACCACGGTGGTCGACGACGCCCATAAATCGGTGCTCGAGTTCATTCTTGCCAATCATCCGCTGGACTGTCCGGTCTGCGATCAAGGGGGAAAGTGCGATCTTCAAGACTTTTCGCACCAGTACACCGCCACCAGCCGGTTCGTTGAAACCAAACGCATCTTCCAGAAGGAGTATTTCAGTCCGCTCATCGAAACACAGATGAACCGCTGCGTCCAATGCCTCCGTTGTGTCCGGTACTGCGATGAGGTCATGGACGTCAAGGCGCTGGCGCCGGTCGGTCGCGGCACCATGACGGAAATCAAGTCCTTCGGCTCTCACCCGCTCGATTGCGAGTTCTGCGGGGGCTGTGTTCAGATCTGTCCGGTCGGCGCGATTACCAGCCGACTGTCCATGTACGAGTACCGTCCGTGGATGCTGAAACGAGCCGAAACCATTTGCGGCTACTGCGGAGATGGGTGTCAGATCACCGTCCAGACCAAGGGGCAGGAACTTATTGAAGTGAACTCGGCGCATGGAGCGGGACGCAACAACGGCGACCTGTGCGCTCGTGGGTTTTTTGGACTCCATGCGGCCAGCGATTCGCATCGCCTGACGCACCCACTCATTCGGCGCAATGGCATGCTCGTGCAAACGACCTGGGAAGAAGCCTTGGAATACGTCGCCGGCCGGGTCGCCGAGATTAAAGCCGCCCATGGGGGACAGAGTGTCGGCGGTTTGATCTCGGGCCGTTGCACCAATGAAGAATTGTACCTGTTTCAGAAATTTCTTCGCGTGGCCGTCGGCACCAACCATATCGACAGCAGCGCCCGCTATGGCCATGTCAATGGCCTGCAGGCCATGCAACTCGTGCAGGGAACGCATCGGTGGACCGTCACGTTCGACGACATCCTGGACGCGGATGTGCTGATCCTCGTCGGCACGAACATTACCGAGACCAATCCCATCACCGGCCTCAAAGTGAAAGAGGCGGTAAAGAAACGCCGGGCGACGCTGATCACGATCGAGTCATTGGAGCCCGTGATCGACACGATGAGCAACATCGCCAATCTTTCACACCATCATTTCCGTATTCCGACCGGCGACACACACCATGCGATCGTCGGTCTGGTGAAGGCCGTCCTCGAACAGAATTTGACGCAACCAGACCTCGCGCAACGACATCCGGCGTATGTCCAGGCCATGACGAGCGCGCTGCAACAGATCTCGTGGCAGGAGCTCCAGGCAGCGACTGGGATCGAGCCGGAGGCGTATGTGAGGGCAGCCCAAGCGGCGGCAGGAGCGCGCCGGGTCGTGATCGTGGCCGGGCAGCTCTTGTTGCGAAGCGAACAGGGCTACAGTGGATGTTTGACCCTCTTCGATCTCCTTCTTCTGACAGGGAAGTTGGATGAGCCTGGCTGTGGCTTTGCCCCGCTCGCCG
>CXWL01003392.1_pt1 | contig 19242 bp, 13 predicted proteins | sample 590931 | NCBI WGS metagenome assembly CXWL01 (sample SAMEA3498368, study PRJEB10139) | groundwater metagenome | biome: water well; material: biofilm material | place: Germany | collected 2015-04-27 | reverse complement strand
CGTTCGACACGGCGAGCCGGGGGCACCTCCGTCCCAACGGATCAGTACCTGTGACATTTGATGCGACACCATTCACCGATGTCTCCATTATTATCTGGACGACGACCCCCTGGACCCTGCCGGCGAATCAGGCCCTCTGCCTCAATCCCGAATTTGACTATGCCTTCGTCAAGGTGGGAAACGAGGTCTATGTGCTGGCAAAGGACCTCGTCGCCCCCTTCGCCAAGGCGTGCGGCATTGCGTCCTATGAGATGCTCGACACCGTCAAAGGGGCGGCGTTCAACGGAATTGTCTCCTGCCGACGCCCGCTCAGCGAGGGGCACTCTCCGGTCCTCAATGGGGACTTCGTCACGCTGGAGCAGGGCACTGGCTGTGTGCATATTGCACCGGGCCATGGGCACGAAGACTACATCCTCGTCAAAAAGCGAAATGCCTCCGCCTTGCCCAACGATCGCCTCCCCATCTACGCACCAGTCGACAATGCCGGGTGTTTTACACAGGAAGTGCCTGAATTCGCTGGACAGCATGTCTTTAAGGCCAATCCGCTCATCGTCGAACGACTCAAAGAAAAAGGTGTCCTGCTCGGCTCAGACAGTCTCAGTCACTCCTATCCCCACTGCTGGAGATGCAAAAAGCCGGTCATCTTCCGGGCTACCGAACAGTGGTTCGTGTCCATGGACAAAAAGACGCCCACAGAAAGCCTGAGAACGGCCGCGCTGACCGCCATCGATGAGCAGGTACGATGGATCCCCGCCTGGGGACGCGATCGCATTAATGGCATGATCTCCTACCGTCCCGACTGGTGTTTATCTCGGCAACGCGTGTGGGGCACACCGATTCCCGGCTTTACCTGCAAGGGCTGCGGGGGTGTTCTGGCCGATCCACAGGTAATTAACCATGTTGCCGACATAGTCGCCAAAGAGGGTGCGGACGCCTGGTACGCGCGGCCGGCCGACGAGCTGCTCCCCCAAGGGACGACCTGTCGTCAATGCAGCGGAAAGGTCTTTGAGAAAGAAAAAGACATCGTCGACGTGTGGTTCGAGTCCGGTGTGAGTCATGCCGCCGTTCTGAAGCCACGCGGATGGTGGCCGGCGGCGCTCTATCTGGAAGGGTCAGACCAGCACCGAGGCTGGTTCCACAGCGCACTGCTCGCCTCACTGACGACCGACGGCCAACCGCCCTACAAAGCCGTGCTCACCCATGGGTTCGTGGTGGATGGTGCCGGGAAGAAGATGTCCAAGTCGGCGGGCAACGTCGTGGCCCCACAAGATATCATCAAACAATCAGGCGCAGAAATTATTCGCCTCTGGGTAGCCGCGCAGGACTACCGAGAAGATCTGCGCATCTCGAAGGAAATTCTCGACCATCTTATTGAAGCCTACCGGAAGATTCGAAACACCTGCCGTTTCTTCTTGAGCAACCTCTACGATTTCGACCCGGTGTCCGACCGGATCCCCTATGAGCAATTGCCCGAACTTGACCGTTGGGCGTTGATGCGACTGGGTACATTGATCCCTCAGGTGCGCAAGGCCTATGACGATTTTGAGTTTCACACCATCTTCCATGCGCTCAACAATTTCTGCGCTGTGGACATGAGTGCGGTGTATCTCGACATTCTCAAGGATCGCCTCTACACCTCACGGAAAGACTCTCCGCTTCGGCGCGGCTCACAGACGGTGCTCTACGACATCGTCGTGGCGCTGACCAAGCTGATGGCCCCGGTGCTGAGCTTCACCGCCGAGGAAATTTGGCGGATTTTACCGGAAACCGCACGAATGAATCCCGAGACCATGAGTGTCCATCTGGCTTCATTTCCTGAAGGAGACCCACGGTGGACAGATGATAAGGCATTGAGAATGGGAAAGAGATGGGAAGGGTTGCTAGAAGTCAGAGTGGCGGCTCAAGCCGCGTTGGAGATTCAACGGCGAGATAAAGTCATCGGCTCCTCGCTGGAGGCCAGTGTGGTGCTGGAAGCCAACCCTGAGCGATACCGGCTTCTCGCGCCATATGAGTCGGACTTGGCGAGTATTTTTATTGTGTCACAGGTTCAGCTTCAAGAAGTCCATCACCTTCCCCACAAACCAGACTTTCTGGTGACGGTCTCCAAGGCACAAAGCCTGAAATGCGAGCGCTGCTGGAACTATCGGCCGGCGGTCGGCACAGATCCGACGCATCCCGGCCTGTGCGATCGATGCTGTGAGGCCATTCGGTGACCAGTCAGTCGCTGCGATGGCTTCTCCTCCTTTTTCTCAGCGGCGGGATCATTGCGCTCGACCAAGCGACTAAAATTCACGTGATGCAAACCATGCAACTGCATGAATCCATTATCGTGATTCCCGACTTCCTCAGCCTAACGTACATCCGAAACCCCGGTGCCGCATTCGGCATCCTGGCCTCAAGCAGCAGTGGATTCCGACTGTTGTTCTTTGGACTGACCTCGGTCTTTGCGCTCGGCTTGCTGGGGACGATTCTGTATCGACTCCCTGAGCAAGACTGGGCCGGTCGTTTGAGTGTCGCAGCGATTTTCGGCGGCGCGGTGGGCAACTTGATCGATCGGATGTCGATGGGAGAGGTCGTCGATTTTCTGGACGTCTATGTGGGCCGATACCATTGGCCAGCCTTCAATGTTGCCGACTCGGCCATCAGCGTGGGCGTCGTGGTGCTCATGCTACACTTCGCCTTTGAAAAGAACCCCCCTGAACCGGCTGTCCCGCACCCAGGCACATCCTCCTAGCAGGATGCTGAAAATGGCCACCAGCTGCGCGCTCGACACCCGTGAAGCGTCGTTCGTGAAGCGTCAGAATCCGGAACGAGATACGTTTCACGCTCGACGCTTCACGAACGACGGCGACGGCTGGTCGAGCAAGAATCGAGTTATCCCGCAGCCTCCTAGCCCACACAACTCTGCACAGACTAACACTCCCGCCTGCCGTCTAGCCTGAGCCCCACATCAGGCCGGCATGGGGACGATAAATCCGCCGTTGTCTTTCAGCTGTTGTTGTTGCTCCGCCGAAAACATCACCGACGGCTCACTGTGACAATATTGACACTCCTTCGTCGTCAGCGTGGCCGCCGATTCTCCGATCTGTGCCAGATAGACTTGGCCTAACCGTAGCGCGGTCGCTTCATCCGTCGTCATAACATCGAAATGCACGGTCCCCTTCGTCCCCTTCACCCACGTATCGAATACCCGAACGGTATCCGGCATCGTCTCGCTCATCGTCTCCTCCGTGTTTTGTTTCCCACCCTAGCAGGCTGCGGAAAAACTCAAATCTTGCTCAATAATCCGTCGTCACGTCAGGAGTCTCGCAGGGATGCTCAAAATGGCCGTCCAGCGCGGCCGCAGCAAGCTTGGAGACTCCGCGTACCCTGGCGGTACGTTGGAGTCTCCAAGCGCCGCGAGAACAAAGCTGGCGGCCTTTTTCAGCATCCTGCTAGGCCACAAAGGCCAGCACCACAATTCCCAGCACAATCCGATAATAGGCGAAGGGCCGCAGGCTATGCTTCTTCACATACGCCAGAAACGCCGCAATCACCACCCAGGCCACCAAAAAGGACACGACGAGCCCAAGCCCCAGCGCCAGGGCATCGGACTCGCTCAGCAACGCTCGCGACTTGATCAACTTATACCCGGTCGCCGCCAGCATGGTGGGCAAGGCGAGAAAAAACGAATACTCCGTCGCCGTCTTCCGATCCAAGCCCGCCAACAGACCGCCAACGATCGTCGAGCCCGAACGCGAGGTGCCTGGAATCAGGGACAGGCATTGCGCCAGCCCAACGGCCAAGGCTGAGCGAATGCCCACCTGTTCCAACGCCACTACCCGTGGAGCCCGCTGCCTGGCCTCCACCAGCAGCAACACGACACCGCCGACGATCAACGACACCGCCACAGTGGTCGGATTAAATAAATGCGTTTCGATCCAGTGGTGCGCCATCAACCCTACGGCGGCTGCGGGAACAAACGCCGCGCCCAACCCAAGGATGAACCAGAGGTGCGCATGCAGGACAGCCGATTCGCGCAGGATCTGCGACATCGCAGCCCCCTTCGCCTTTCCCGCCCCGAGCAACGCACGGAACGCCGACCACTCCCCCCATGCCCTGCTTAAAAACATCGCGATCTTCGAGCGCTCGTAGACCATAATCGCCAGCACAGACCCCAGTTGAATCGAGATTTCCACGCTTGCCGCGATGTCGCCGTCAAATCCCAGCCAATGTCCGACGAGAATCATATGCCCTGTCGAGGAAACCGGCAGAAACTCGGTCAGCCCTTCGACCACGCCAAAAATAACCGCTAACTCCGGCCCCCATCCCTCCACGCCTCACCTCTTTCCTCAATAACCACTGCATGAAAATTCTCACGTCCGCCCTTGGGCATCTTCACAGAAACCAGAATCGTCGTCAACGACACAGGACGATTCAATTCACGCTTGAGCCCGAGGGAAGAACGTCGCGAAGAGTTGACAAAACAACGGTTCTCGCATACAGAATTAACCAGCAGGCTCCGTATCAAGGATGAATCACCGGCTCCGAACTGACCGCTCGCGCAGGGGGGCGACCTCGGCGAGGCAGTCTGGAGTCCCGCTCACCGAATGGATGGAGGGTGTTCGTTATGAAGCAGTATCTCGCGATAGGATTGGCAACAGTATTGGCCATGGGAACAACCGGGTGCATGGTCAAAAAGAGTGAATACCTGGCAGCGGTGAGCGAAGCCGAGACGGCCAAAACAGAATTGGAGAAGACTCGCTCACACAAATCTGCCCTTGAGCACCAGGTCAAGAGCCTAAAAGACCTTAACGGCAAACTGGCCAATGAAGCCGAGCTTGCGGGAGCGGAGCTTCAGCGTATTAAAGACAGTCGAGATAAAGAGCGTGGCAACGTCGAAGGGCGGGTCAAAGAGCTTGAAGTTCGCCTCAAAGAAACGACCTCGCAACAGCGTAACCTACGGCAGGAATATGAAGAGCTCAAGCAGCGCAATGAATCCCTGAAAACCACGGTGACTCGGTACCAAAAGGAACTGAAAGAACGGCAACGCAGCATCAGCGTACCCAGTCTCCCAACGTTACCTCGCGCATCGGCCACGCCCCCATCGATGCCGACGCCCCCAAGCTTTCCGTCCGCTGTAGGCAATGCCCCCAGTACAGAAAAGTCTTCGCCTGACAAAGCTGACACAGGCATGGCCAAGACGGCGAAGGCTCCAGCAGGGCTTTCTCCCATTAACATCAATACGGCCTCTGCCAGCGACATGGTCTTGTTTCTTGGGTTAACGAAAGATACAGCCGAACAGGTCATCACCAACCGGCCGTACCGAGTCAAAGGCGAGCTCGTCGCCAAGAGTGTCGTCCCAAAGAATACTTTCGACCTGATCAAGGACCGCATCACGGTCGCAGCGCAATAACGTAAGCGTGTGATATGACCGAGGCCCGCTCCCTTCTGGGAGGAGGCCTCGGTCTTCATCTTCACCCCCTCGTTTCTGTTGCACCCCTTCTTGAACACTGTTCCTAAACCACTTAGAATGTCCTCACCGTGCGCGACTGTTACCCTCAATGCTAAAGAAAACCGCCTGGATGATTGGCATCGCCACTGTCGCGCTTGCGATCGGTGGATATGTGTATTGGGGAGGAGAGCGGAAACCTCCAATCCGGTATAAGACTGCCCCGGTCGAGCGGGGAGCCATCGTGTCATCGGTGACCGCCACGGGAACGATCAATCCTGTGGTGTCGGTGCAGGTCGGGGCCCAAGTGACGGGAAAAATCGAAAGCCTCCATGCGGATTTCAACTCCGTGGTCAAGGCCGGAGACCTCGTCGCTCGCATCGACCCCTCCCTCTATCAAGCGCGTCGAGATCAGGCCTCCGCGAGTCTGGCCAACGCCAAAGCGGCAGTTTCTAAAACTGCGGTTGATCTAGCCCAGCGCAAACGCGAGCTCGAACGCATCAAATCGTTACTGGCCCAACAATACGTATCCCAAAACGACGTCGATGTGGCCCTCACGGCCTACGAAGGCGCCGTGGCACAACGGGACGTGGCCGCCGCATTGGTGAAACAGGCCGAGGCGACATTGTCCGCAGCCGACTTGGACCTGAAATACACCGTTATTCGGTCCCCGGTGGACGGCATCGTCATCGCCAGAAACGTCGAGGTCGGGCAGACCGTCACGTCAGGATTCCAAACGCCGACCCTGTTCCTCATTGCCTTGGATCTGATGCATATGCAGGTCGATACCAACGTGAGTGAAGCCGATATCGGCGGGATTACCGAAGGCAAAGAGGCCACCTTCAGCGTAGACGCCTATCCCGGAGAACGGTTTCGGGGAGGGGTCAAACAAGTGCGCAATGCGCCGATCAATGTGCAGAACGTAGTGACCTACAATGTGGTGATCGGAGCGGAGAATGCCGACTTGCGCTTGAAACCCGGGATGACCGCAAATGTCTCCATTGTCGTTGCCCGCAAGGACGATGCCGTCAAAGTCCCTAACGCAGCGCTTCGTTTCACGCCTCCCAAGGCCGAGCGCGGTTCCGATGAACCACAACCGGCTGCGGGGAAAGACAAGCCTGCAGGGCCGAAGACCGACCCATCTACGAACTCGGGACGTCCGCCTCGAAGCCGTGCCGGAAAAACCGTGTGGAAACTTGGCGCGTCGGGCCAACCTGAAACCGTGTCCATTCAAGCCGGCATTTCCGACGGCACCTTTACCGAAATCCTCGAAGGCCTTGCCGAGGGCGATGCCGTGATCGTCGGACTGGACATGCCGCGAGGGCAGAAGAAATCAGACAGTCTTCCCCCGGGATTCGGCTCCGGGCAGCGCCGGCCAAACCCGCGCGAGCGTGGGCTCTAGTCGGATGCTCAAAAAGTCCGCCAGCGGCGTTCTCGCGGCGCGCAGAAGCTCCACGTACCGCAAGGGTACGCGTCGCTTCTGCGCTTGCTGCGGCCTTGCTGGACGGACTTTTTGAGCATCCTGCATATGGTTTCCCATTCGTCCCCATATGGGAACGAATGGTTTTGACGCGGAACATCATTGTGGTTCCGCAGCCTGCTAGGAGCCGCCGATTGACTATATGAACACCCTGATCACCTGCCGGGACCTCTGGAAAATCTACCGATTGGGAGATGTGGAGGTGCATGCGCTCCGAGGCCTCAACTTGACCATCGCCCACGGCGAGTTTGTCGCCATCATGGGCGCTTCGGGATCGGGGAAGTCGACCCTCATGAATATTCTCGGATGCCTCGATCAACCAACCCGCGGCTCCTACACCCTGAACGGACGAGACGTCAGCGGACTGAGTTCCGATGCACTGGCGGAGCTCCGGAACAAGGAAATCGGGTTTGTCTTCCAGAATTTCAATCTGATCCCACGCACCAGCGCGCTGGAAAACGTTCAACTGCCGTTATTCTATCGAGGCATGCCCATCCGCGAGCAACGCGCACGCGCCAGTGAGGCCTTAGCCCGCGTAGGGCTGGCAGGTCGCGAGCACCACTATCCTGCGCAACTATCCGGCGGGCAGCAACAGCGGGTGGCCATTGCCAGAGGATTAGTCACGAACCCCTCGCTCCTCTTGGCCGATGAACCGACCGGGAACCTGGACAGCGAGTCGAGTCACGACATTATGGGCATGTTGGACTCGCTCAACCGGCAAGACAGGATCACCGTGATCGTCGTGACCCACGAAGTCGACATCGCCGCCTTTACGCGCCGCACCATCGTCGTCAAGGATGGCAACATCGTGCGCGACGCGATAACAGACTCCAAGATCAATCAACAACGCTCGACCCTTTCTCAGGCCGCCGAGTAACATGCCATGGGCGCTTTTCTCCTGCTCACCATCACCACCGCCTTACGAGTCCTGAGCCGAAACCGCTTACGCGCGGGCCTTACCATGCTGGGCATCATCATCGGCGTCGGCGCCGTCATTGCCATGGTCAGTATCGGGGAAGGGGCCAAAGCAACCGTCCAGGCCCAAGTGGCCAGCATGGGCACCAACGTCATCATTGTGCTGCCCGGCGCGACGACAGTGGGAGGCGTCAGAGGCGGACAGGGCGGCGCTGTCACCTTGACCATGGCCGACGCGCTCGACCTGAAGAAGAAAATCCCCCTCATCGCCGACGTGGCCTGGTCAAAGCGCGATGTCATGCAGATCGTCAATGGGAGCCGAAATTGGAATGCCCCCGTCAACGGCATCTCACCGAGTTACCTCACCATACGCGACTGGACGTATGTCAGCGGCGGACCCTTCACGCAAGCCGACCTGGACACCGGCGCGCGAGTGGCGCTGCTCGGACAAACCGTCATTGAAAACCTCTTCGACCCTGGAGAAGAACCGGTCGGCGCCACCATTCGCATTAAGCACGTGCCGTTCCAGATAATCGGGGTCCTGGCCCCCAAAGGCCAATCAGCCCAAGGATCAGACCAGGATGACGTGATTTTCATCCCCTTCACCACGGCCGAACGCAAAGTCCTGGGCACACAATTTCTCGGCTCGGTCGGCGCGCTCTTTGCCTCAACCGAACGCGGGGAGGACCTGCTGCCGGCCGTCGAAAGCCATCCGGGACGTACTGAGAATCCGCCATCGCCTCCAGCCAGAGCAAGGCGACGACTTCACCATTCGGACACAAGTGGACATTGGAAAAATTCAGGAGGGCACGAGCGAAACCCTGACCATCATGATGTTTTCGGTCGCCTCGATCTCCCTGCTGGTCGGCGGCATCGGCATCATGAACATTTTGCTGGTCTCGGTGACGGAACGCACGCGCGAGATCGGGGTGCGGATGGCCGTCGGCGCCAAACGTCGGCACATTCTCATTCAGTTTTTGATCGAAGCCATGACGATGAGCATGGTCGGGGGACTACTTGGGATTGTGTTCGGCATCCTGGGTGCCAGAGCCACCACTATGCTTGCCGGATGGCCGACCATCATTTCTGTGGACTCCATCATCCTCGCGTTCGCCTTTTCCGTCGGCGTGGGCCTCTTCTTTGGTCTCTACCCCGCCAACAAGGCCTCCCGGCTCAACCCCATCGATGCGCTGCGCTACGAATAGCCCTCAAGTCCTGCCTCCTGTCGCCGACAAAGAAAGGAGATGACACAGTACGCCTCACTCAAAGTGCTTGTGGTCGATGACTCGCCCACCATGCTCATGATCACCCAGCGCGTCCTCCGCCAGCTCGGCTTCCAAATCATTGGAGAATGTAAAGACGGCGCCACCGCCCTCTCGCGAATCGCTCAGGAACCCTATGACCTGATTCTCCTCGATTGGGGGTTACCCGACATGACCGGAACCGACGTGCTGGCAGCCATCCGAGCCGACCGCCGGTGCGACACCACCAAAGTCCTTATGATCACGGCGGAATCCCGCCAACAGATTGTGGAAGCCATTCTCGCGATGGGAGGCAACGGCTACGTCGTCAAGCCCTACACCGCCGAAACGCTCACCAACCACATCAATCGGCTCTTTCCCTTGAATGCTCACGATACGGCAACCCCCGCACCCGCCGCATCAGGATGCTGAAACAGGCCGGCGGCGGTGTGCTCGACACACGTGAAGCGTATCTCGTGAAGCGAGTTCAGGTTTAAAGTTTCATGTTTCAAGTTTGGATCCTCAACCTGAAACGTGGAACTCGAATCCACGAACGACGAGGACGGCCTGTTTGAGCACCCTGTGAAGCACGTTTCAGGTTCCAGGTTTCATATTTCAAGTTGTCGGAACCTGAAACCTGAAACGTGAAACTCGAAGCAGTGACGACAGATCGTTGAACACGAATCGAGTGTTTCCGCAGCCTGCTAGATCCTCAACCTGAAACCTGAAACTCGACATCACGACGAGACCGCGGCCATTCGACTTTTGAGCAGCCCGCACAGCGACTCAAATTCGGATTCGAGGTCTGGCAACAGCGCGTGCGCCTGAGGAAGATCGCCGCGCTCTCCGGCCTCCTGTAGACAGGCGCAGAGCGCAGCTAACCGTTTGCCGCCGACATTGGCGCTGGCCCCTTTCAAGCCGTGCGCGGTGCGTTTCAATCCCTCGGCGTTGTCCGACAGAATCGCGGTACGGATTCCGGCTAGACGCGGAGACGCATCGGCCAAAAACACCTCAATGATGGCATTCAGAAAATTCGGCTCGTCCGTGCCGCCAAGTTGAATCAGGACGCCCAAGGCCTGTTCATCCAACCTGGGCAATTCAAGAATGGAGGCATCGGGCCGGCTGAGGAGCGGCGGGACGGTGTCCGATTCCTGGCTGACATCCTTCCCCCCTGTCCAGCGAGACAACACTCGATCCAGCTGCTCTAATGTGACCGGCTTGGAGAGATAATCGTCCATGCCGACATCCAGGCAGCGATCACGATCTTGCTTCTGCGCGTTGGCCGTCATGGCGATGATGGGAATCCGCGGGCGACCGTGGCCGGCTTTCGCAAATCGACCCAGTGCCTCCTCCCGTCGAATGTCCTGCGTCGCCTCGAACCCGTCCATCTCGGGCATCTGGCAATCCATCAAAATCGCGGCATACGGGATACGAGACACCGCGTCCACAGCTTCCAACCCGTTGCCGACCACATCGGCTCGGTAACCCAAATTTTCCAACATCCGCACCGCAACCTTCTGATTCACGGAGTTGTCCTCCGCCACCAAAATGGTCAAAGACGCGCGTCGGCGGGATTCGTCGGCGCTACGGACATCCGGCAGAGAGGCGGTCTTGGAGAGCCCACACTCGAACCCAGCCAGCGCGTGGGTGTGTTGCCCACGGAGCGCCAGCACGCGAACCAGGCAGGCTGCCAACAACGAGGACCGAATCGGTTTGGACAGATAGGCCGCGAACCCGGCATCAAAAAGAGCCTTGCCATCCCCTCGGAATCCAAACGGGGTCACCAGCACGACCGGAACCCCAGACGTCAACGGATGGTCTTTGATCTTCCCGGCAAAGTCTTCTGCGCTGATCCCTGGCGCGCGCTGATCGACAATCACCACATCGTAGGGTCTAGCCGCGCCGACCTGGGCAGCCATCAACAGCGGCAGCGCACTATCCCCCTCGGTGGTCGCGGTGACCTCCATCCCCCAATGCCCCAGACACTTCCTGAGCATCGTTCGAGTGGCAGCATGATGTTCAATCAGGAGCGTCTTACATCCTTTCAACGACTCCAGCTCAACGGCCTCCCGTTCGTTGGAGCCACACGAGGAATTCAGAAACCGCGCGGTAAACCAGAAGGTACTTCCACGATCCACCTCGCTGTCAACACCGATCTCCCCCCCCATCATCACCACGAGTTTCTGGGAAATGACCAGGCCCAACCCGGTCCCACCGAATTTCCTGGTCGTCGATGCATCGGCTTGCGAGAAGGCCTGAAACAGCTTGCCCTTCGCTGAATCTGGGATGCCAAACCCCGTATCGGCAATCTCGAATCGCAGGACCACGGACTCCGCATCGTACCCGCAGAGCCCTACCTGGACCACCACTTCTCCTTGAGGGGTAAACTTGATGGCATTTCCGATGAGATTGAGCAAAATCTGCCGGACTCGGCCAGAATCGCCCCGCAGGCATGCAGGGACGGCAGACGACACCACCGTCACCAGCTCCAGCTGTTTACACGTAGCCTGCGCCGCCAGCAATTCGGCGACTTCGTCGACGGTCGCCCGGAGATCGAAATCCGTGACCTCCAGTTCCAATTTCCCCCCTTCGATCTTGGAGAAATCCAAAATGTCGTTGATGATGGTCAGCAGCGCCTCCCCAGAATGCCGCACGGTTTCAGCATAGTCCTGTTGCTGTGCGTCCAGCGGAGTCTGCAACAGAAGTCCCGCCATCCCGATGATCCCGTTCATGGGAGTTCGGATCTCATGGCTCATAGTGGCGAGAAACTCGGATTTGGCCCGAACGGCTTCCACCGCGCAATCGCGTGCGTGAACTAATTCTTTGTTCTTGTGTTCCACATCCAGGGCCGATTGCATCACCTGGTCCACGGCCTTTATCCGTTCGCTGAGCAAACCGATCTGAATGCCGACGGTCATGAGCATCTTAAGGAGATCTTCATCGGGCGGCTTGATCGTGCGACTAAAAAACTCCATCACCCCGATGACATGCACTCCGCTCAGGATCGGGAGACCAAAACCCGCGTGCAGACTCGCTTCGGACGCCGCAGCCAATCGCGGGAAGTTTCCATCTTGGAGAATATCATCGACCCACGCCGGCTCCCCTAAAGACCAAATCCGTCCTGGCAATCCAATACCCAGTGGAAACACAGTGGCTCGAGTCTGTGCCTCGAATTCTGACAGGCCACCAGTGGCGCAACCCCAGACGTCAAGACAACGCAAGACCGCCGCCTGCTCATCGACCACCCAGAGCACCCCCATATCCCATTCCAAACCCTCACAGATTGCCTGCAACACACCGGGTCCCGCGGCAGCCAACGTGGGAGATCCGGCTAAGAGTCGTGTCACCGCATACTGCGCAGCGCGTCGTCGTTCGACAACTTTCTGTTCGGTGATATCCTTGACAATGGCCGTGTAGAGGGTCGTATCGCCAAGATTCGCTTTGCCGATGGAGAATGCCAGCGGTACGGATGAGCCATCTTTTCGACGACCAACGACTTCGCGCTCGGCCTCCTCCTTCTGGGCGAGCTCCCGTTGAATGCCTTGGAGGGAGTCATCGTACTGGACGAAATTGAGACCTGGCAGCAATCGTGTCACGTGTTGGCCGATCACTTCAGCACTCTGGTAACCGAACATCCATAAGGCGGCTTCATTGACCGTGTCGATGAGGCCCTGACTGTCGATCGTCACGATGCCATCCGCCGCCGTATCCAGGATCGTCCGCATCCGAGCTTCTCCGTTACGGGCCTTCGCCTCCGCACTAAGGGCTCGCTCACGTTCCGCGACCGCGAAGGCTTGTTCGTGCTGTATCCGCTTGGCCGTCCAGAACAGAAACCCCGCCAAGGGGACCAACACCATCGCCATGGCCATGCCCAGGCTTTTCACGATGCTGTCGATGGGCTGGAGAATGTCGTTCCGCGACATGCGCACAAGCACCCCCCATTGTAGATCCGTCAGGGCAGCCCCCCCCTTCGTCTGGGCATACCCTGTCACCACCTGCATGTGCCAACGGGGATGTACTTCCTCGACCCATCCCACCGGAGCGGTCCCCGCAAGTGTAGCCGACGGCACCCCTAACGCTTTGAGGTTGGTTTTCCCCTCCTCGTGGAAGATGGAATCGGCGATGAGGTCCCCGTGCCGATTGAGAAACTGATATTCGATCCGGCTGGCGGTCCCAAATTGCGATTGCAGCGTCATGACAGTACGCGCGAACACATCCTCAATTCTGGGCATACCGATCCGCGACGTCACCACCCCACGGAACCGTCCCCCCTTGTCCACAATCGGAGCAGAAATACTCAGCGCGAGCACGCCATCGGAGTCTTCCGACACCTCAACATCGCCTACCTCCACCGCTCGCGTGTCCTTGACCCGTTGAAACCACGGACTGCTGCTGCGATTCAGCCCGACACTGGCTGGATTCACCGAGGCGATAATGACCCCCTCCCGATCCGTCACGGCAAGCCACTGGTAGGACGAGTAGGCGGCTTCCACTCCCTTTAGCCGGTCGGTCACAGCTTGGCGGTTATCGCCCAGCGCACTGAGCGTCTCCGCAAGCACTTCCATGTCACCACGGCGCTCGTACACCAACTGATCTAACTCTTCCACCACCCCTGCCGCAGCGAAGGCCAACGCATTTCCGGTATTGTTCAAGAGCTGAGTTCTGATCGACATCAGGGTGGCGGCGCCAATCAGAAACGCCCCCACCACCATGCAGACCAGCAGGAGCCTCAGACGTGTCATCTGTTTCCAAGCACTCGCATTAATCATGCCGTCTCTCTCCTTCCTCTCGTGACAGACTCGTCGTATGCGCCGCGCCCCTCACTGCTGCACCATGGGACCCGTGAGCCTACTTCCTTGGCTGGAACACAATCTGGCCCCGCGCCAGACGCAGGCTCGGGAGGGGTCTGTGCAAGCGCGCTCGCTTCGGATCCTTCCTGAGCCTGCTCCTGGGAGCGCCCACTGGTGTCACCTACCCCCCGCCTAATCGCCTGCGCCACGGCGGCATACAGATCGGCCTTTTGAACTGGCTTGGAGACTCGTGACGCAGCGACTGCATCCAGCACTGGAGCAAGATCTCGACCTGGCCCCATCGACGCTAACAGCACGATACCGGCGCCCTTTGCTCGCTCATCCTGCAACACGGTGGCGGCCCACTCCTCGCCCTGGCCATCGGACAGCCGATCATCCACCACCAGCACATGAAACGCCTCACCGAGACGCGCCCGGGCCTCCAAGGCGCCATACCCGAGGGCACCCGATCCGACACTCGTCACCTCCGCTCCACTCTGACTCAGGTATTCCTTCAGCACCTCCCGCGTCCCAGCCTGACTCGCCACAATCAAGGCACACACCCCTTCAAACTCCCGCTCTGGCCGTAGCGCACCTATGACCATCGATGTGCCCTTNNGTTCCGCCCATCAACTGAACCAACTTTTTGGAAATGGCTAACCCCAATCCCGTCCCCCCGTAGGTTCTGGTCGTCGACGCATCGGCTTGGGTGAAGGCTTCGAACAGGCGCGCCTGCACGCCCGCCGGAATCCCAATGCCAGAATCGGACACGGCACACCGCAGGGTGACGGTGTCGCCATGATCGTGCAGCACACGAACAGTGAGCATGACTTCTCCAACGCGGGTAAACTTGATGGCATTGCCCACGAGGTTGACCAGCACCTGTCGAAGCCGTCCAGGATCGCCCTCAAGGACGACCGGCACCTCGGCAGAGACCAACGCCGTCAGTTCAAGGGACTTGCTGGATGCCGGTTCAGCCAGCATGGCCGAGACCTCTTCGACCACGGTCCGAGGGTCGAAGGCCACCCGCTCAAGCTCCACCCGACCGGATTCGATTTTCGAAAAATCCAGAATGTTGTTGATCAGACTGAGCAACACCTCCCCAGATCGTCGAACCGTATCGGCCAGCTCACGCTGCTCAGGGGTCATCTCCGTCTTGAGCAGCACGCTCGTGAGTCCGAGCACCCCGTTCATGGGCGTACGAATCTCGTGGCTCATCGTCGCCAAGAACTCGGCCTTGGCTTTGGCCGCCTCCAACGCCCGGTCACGGGCCTCCAAGAGCTCACGGTTGGTGTCTTGCAGTACCACGGTGGATTGGCCTAATCGCCAGGCCGTCCAGAGGAGGGCGCCGAGCAGAGGGACCAACACGAGCGCGCCGGCCATCCCCAACCTCCAGGTAACCGCGTCGATGGGGGCAAGGATGTCGTGCTTGGGCATTCTGACCAGCACGCCCCACTGCAGTTCGGGATATTCGCCCAATCCTTTGGTTTGGGCATACCCCGACACCATGGGACGGTGCCACCGCGGATCGTGTTCCTCCACCCAGCCAGCCGGAGCCGATCCCACAAGCAGCGAGGACGGCACGGCCAACGTGTTCAGATTGACCTTGCCCTCTTCTCGCAGAATCGAGTCTGCGATGAGGGTTCCGTCGCGTGTCAGAAACTGATATTCGACTTGCCCCTCCGTTGCATGCAGGCCCTGCAACGCCACCACCGTCCTCGCAAACGCATCCTCCATGCTGGGCAATCCCACGCGACTTGTGACCGCACCGAGGAACTGTCCTCGTGCGTCGAGAACAGGCGCGGTGAAACTCACCGCGAGGACGCCGTCGGTCTCCTCCGATACTTCAGGTGCACGTACATCCATGCGGTGCGTGCGCTTGACCGTGAGAAACCATGACGCCTGGCTGCGGTCTTTCCCTCTACTGGTTCGCTCTGTGGAGGCCACAATCCGTCCCCTGGCATCCGTGACCCCGATCCAGACGTAGTAGGGGGAGGCAGCTTGTGTATCAAGAAGACGTTGGGTGACAGCGTCGTAGTTCTTTGCGCGGAGGAGGTCAGACGTTGCCAAGACCAGCATGTCGCCGTGCCGTTCCAGCGACAGCAAGTCAAGCTTCTCCGCAATATCAGCTGCCGCCAAAGCCAACTCTTCCCCGGTCATACTCAGGAGCCGATCCCGAACGTACAGGAGTGCAAGACTCCCAATCACCGACGCCCCGATGGCCATGACGCAGACCAGGGTCATCAGCTTGGTAGTCTGTGTATGTGCAAGTCTGGGTGGCATGAACTCGCTCCCCGATTAGTCGGACGTCTTGGGGGTCGAAGCGGTTCGCGCAGAAGACACGGTGGCATCGGCTGATGGGAGAGACAGCCATTGCTGAAGTGCGCGCTTGAGAGTCTCGCTCTTCACCGGTTTGGTCAGGTAGTCATCCATACCAGCGGCGAGACAGTGCCGACGATCTGCTTCGAGTGTGCTGGCGGTCAACGCGATAATTGGCACACGGACCCCTCTCGTCGATTCAGCCTGATCCGTGGCGGACCCCGTGGGCAGTCCGGTCGGTTGCCTCAGGGCCTCCTGCTCGCGTATCCGACGGGCGGTTTCCACACCGTTCATGCCCGCCATGTGGCAATCGAGGAGGATCGCACCGTAGGCGACCTGGCGCACCGCGCTAAGCGCCTCCTCTCCGCTGGTCACGATATCCGCCCGATACCCCAATTTTTCGAGCAATCGGCTCGCGAGCCGTTGTCCGATAGCATTGTCATCCACCACCAGCACCCGTGGCTGCGCGCGACTCTCGTGTTCCTCCAGGCTATGCCGCGTGACAAGCGGGGCCAGAGCCAGGAGCTGTTGACCAGCCTCGGGAGGGGCGTCTCCCGCGCCGCGCGTGTCGTCATGCATGACACGGGCACGCGCTAAGACGGTCGTCAGACACTGGAAGAGCTGCGTGGGTCGAATTGGTTTGGTCAAATAGGCGGCCAAACCAGCCTGGCGAGCGGCCACCGCATCCCCTCGCATCCCCATGGACGTCAGCAACACCAGCGGAAGGCCGGCGAGCACTGGATCTACGGCGACCCGACGCGCGAGTTCAAGCCCATCGAGCCCCGGCATATGCATATCCACGATGGCTAGATCGCAGGGTTCCCCATACGACGCCGCTGCGCGCAGTAAGGTCAGCCCCTGAGTCCCATCCTCCGCACTGATCGTGAGCATCCCCCACTGGGCCGCATACTGTTCGAGGATCGTCCGATTGGTCGCGCTGTCATCGACGAGACACAGCCGCGTGCCCTCTAGGCCCTGCCGAGAATGGGCCTGTATGGCGGGAGGCGCCGTTCCTAGGGGAAACGGCGCTTCAAACCAGAAACAACTCCCGGTCCCGACCTGGCTCGACAATCCAATCGTTCCCCCCATCAGTTCCACCAATTGCTTGCAGATCGCGAGCCCCAACCCGGTGCCGCCATAGGTCCGAGTCGTCGAACTGTCGACTTGCGTGAAGGACTCGAAGAGTTTGGCCTGATCCGCTTCGGCGATCCCAATCCCGGTATCGCGCACCTCGACACGAATACAGGGGGACGATTCCCGTTCCCCTGTGCATGTGACCGTGACCACCACTTCACCCTGGAGCGTAAACTTAATCGCATTGCCCACCAGATTGGTCAGGACTTGGCGCACACGCCCTGGATCACCGCGCACGACCTCCGGCACCCCGGCATGAACCAGGTAGGCTAGTTCCAATCCTTTTTTCTGGGCTTGGTCCGCCAGTAATTCTCCCACCTCTTCGACGATCCGTCGAAGATCAAAGTCCACAGTCTCCAGCTCCAGCTTGCCCGCTTCGATTTTTGAGAAATCGAGAATGTCGTTAATGATGGTGAGCAGCGACTCCCCGGAATGCTGAATCGTCTCCGAGTACTCCCGTTGCTCATCCGTCAGGTCGGTATCCAGGAGAATTCCGGTCATGCCAATGATCCCGTTCATGGGGGTCCGAATCTCATGGCTCATATTGGCCAAAAATTCAGCTTTCAGCCGGGCAGCCTGAATGGCCTCATCGTGCGCGGTGGCCATGGCTTCCTCCGCCTGTTTGCGGATCGTAATGTCCTCGCCCATCAAGACGACGATCATCGACCGATCGCCCAGGACAGGGCTGACAGATACGCGCAGGAGCGTCTGGGCTCCTCCTGCCCTTATCAATGGCAACGGGTCCAAGACCACGCCCTCCAGCGACCGACGACAGCGATCGATGGCCTCGTGGATGGAGCTCCATTCCCACTCGATGGGAAGCTGATCGAGGGAATGCCCGAGTGCGAGTCCCAGGTGAATGCCGAACATGCGTTCGGCAGCCGGCGTCCACTCAATCACCTCATTGCGCTCGTTGATCCCGACAAAGAAGACATTGACCGACGCCATAATCCTGGCACGATTTCTCGCGGCTTGCTCCGCGGCATCCTTCGCACGCTGCAAGGCCTGCTCCGCGCGCTTGCGAGTGAGGAACTGTCCAATTTGCCCACCCAGGCTCTGCATGAGGGCGAGTACCTCTGTGTCCGGGGGCTTAATGGAGCGGCTGAAAAACTCCAGGACTCCTTCCACCGACGACTCCACCAGGATCGGAAACGCACAGGCCCCATGCAGCCCTTCTTGATTGGCGAGCGCCAATCGAGGAAAGTTTGTGTCCGGGACGACATCCGCCAACCAGGCCGAGTCGGCGGTTTGCCAGACCCGTCCTGGCAAGCCGATACCGGACGTCAACGTCATCACCCGGCTGATCTGGACAAAGGCGTCGCCCCGCCCTGAAGGATCATGCCAATCCCCGGCGCATCGCAGCACCTGTTGATTCACCTCCACTAACCAGACAAGGCCGACGTCCCAGGCCAGCGTCTCGCACACGGCCCTCAAAAGATCGGGGGCAGCCTCCTCAAGGCTTTGGGCCTGGGCTAGGATCCGCGTGGTGGCATGTTGCACCGCGAGCAGTTGGGTCTCGCGCTTTCGTTCCGTGATATCGGCAATAAAGGCATTGAATCGATAGGTTCCCTCTATGAGGAGGGGGGCCACCGCCCACTCGATGGGGAACTCAGTGCCATCTCGTCGACAGGCAATCAGTTCGACTCGACGAGGGGAGAACGTTCCGTCCTCTCGCGTAGGCACTTCGGCCCAACGTTGTACCTGGAAGGGTCTGAACCGAACCGGAATGATTAATTCAGCCAACGACCGGCCCAGCGCTTCATCGCGCGACCATCCAAAAATCTCTTCCGCGCGCACATTCCAGGCGGTGATGACCCCCTGGTCATCAAAAGCGACAAATGCGTCATAGGCCGTATCGACCAGATGGCGGGTATGCGCTTCTTTCGTTCGGATCGTCGCCTCTGCCACTTTGGCTCGCTCCAGATCCGTTTC
>CXWL01003785.1_pt1 | contig 19248 bp, 21 predicted proteins | sample 590931 | NCBI WGS metagenome assembly CXWL01 (sample SAMEA3498368, study PRJEB10139) | groundwater metagenome | biome: water well; material: biofilm material | place: Germany | collected 2015-04-27 | reverse complement strand
TTTATCCATATCAATCACTTCGGTTGCATCCCATAAGTTTTTCAGCTCAGCATCAGCCAAATCCTTTTCACGATCCGCTTCTGTTTCTTCTCCGAAGCTTTTTCGTGGGGGTGTCGCTGTGGCGCCCGTGAGCCTGTCCTCAGCCACCGAGGTGGTGGTTGTCTGGGGGCGCCGCCGTTTTTTCGACGGATCCATATTCACCGGCATGAGATTCCTCCGAATAGCTCCAGTAGTCTTCTCTAATTGCGACCGTCTTGTCAATCAGGGGTAGAGACTCAAGAGCTGGAAAGAGGGTGAGTATCACGGCCGTGCAGTATGTTCGATGTACCTATTTCCATGGCCCACTTAGAACAGTTGCTCCGCTACCGTATCAGCGTAGCGCCGTCCTAAGGAAGTCAGTCGTACTCGATCGCGATCGGCATCGAGCAGGCCTTTCGCGACAAGTTCGTCGATCTGATGATCTCGTTCCGCAGCCTTGATGGTCTTTCGAGGGACTCCACGAAGAAGGCGCAGGCCAAATACGAGGGCATCTCGCTGGCGCTCGGATGCTGAGAGGATTGTCCGGTCGGTCATCGGCAGATGATTGTCGTTCAAGCATGCCGTATAGGCCTCGAGATCTGCAATATTTCCAAACCGGATTCCATGGAGATAGGACTGTGCGCTTGGGCCGAGTCCAAGATACTCGCCACCGGTCCAGTAGAGAAGGTTATGGCGACAAGCATAGTCGGGTTTGGCATAGTTGGAAATTTCGTAGCGGGAAAATCCTGCGTTGGCAAGAAAATGCTCTGCTGCGGATTCCATGTCGAGCTGAAGCATGTCGTCAGGTGGCAGGACAAGATTCCGAGCGATGTCCTGGGCAAGCCTGGTTCCCTCCTCAATGGTGAGGGCATAACAGGAAATATGTGATGGAGTCAGCGTCATGAGCGATTCCAAGGTGTGTATCCACCCCTGCAATGATTGGCCTGGGAGCCCATACATCAGATCGAGGTTGATATTTTTGAATCCAGCGCGGTCCGCAGCCTGAACCGCGGCCGCCGTATCCTGCACTTGTCCAAAACGACCAATGGAGGCGAAATCCTTGTCCGTCATGGATTCCGCTCCAAAGCTGATCCGATTGAAGCCGGCATCAGCCAAGACAGTGAGATCTCTTTCCGTGACGGAAGTGGGGTGTGCTTCCACCGTGATCTCTGTCGTGGGGCTGGTCGGCCAGGTCGCTTGAATCAGCGTCAGAAGCGCGGCCAGCTGATCGGCTGGGAGGGACGTCGGTGTTCCGCCACCGAAGTAGATGCTTTGCAGGGCGCGGCCATTCAGGGAGTCTTGCCGGCGGTGGAGTGCAATTTCTTGGATGAGGGCGGAGTGAAACCGTGCCATAGGATCTGGTCGAGCAATTTCGAGGTAGAAGGCGCAAAAGTGGCAACGGCGGTGGCAAAAGGGGATATGAACATACAGACCGAGGTTGTTGTCCGAAGGACTCATCGTTTCAGCGAGATGGGAAGAGGTCGTGAGAAATCCTTGGCCAATACGATTTCGATTTCATCCGCTGGTGATACGCCTCGGTTGCGGATGTGTGATGTCCAACCGTCGTGCTTGCGGAGCGACTCAAAGACGGATTTAAGTAGTTGCGGTTTGATCCGGGCTTCCCATTCCTGTAGCCAATTGCGTTCATCTTCGTCTCCGGTATAGTCCTCCGGAAACGAGGCTTCCAGGGTGAAGCGAAGAGTAAACGTTTTGTCTTCCTGGTACATATGTTCCCTGTCGTTGCGATTCAGTCTCGGGTGATTTTATAATGGTCTCAGTAAACGAAGGAGTCCTCAACTATGCCTATCTTCGAATATGTGTGCGGTGAATGCAATCACCGTTTTGAGCTGCTGATCCAGGGATCAGCAGAGGCTGCTTGTCCCCAATGCAAGACGAGCAAGGTTGATAAACAGTTTTCCGCCTTTGGAGTCGGGGGCACGACCAGCTGGCCGTCCTCAGTCAGCCCCGGCGAGTGCGGCAGCTGCGGCGATCCCCGCGGGCCTGGCGCCTGTTCGATGAATTGAAGAGCCGATGGCCACGCCAGATGAACAGGCGATGCAACACGCGATCTCGAGCATCGCTCAATCCGATCCGCTGATCAAGCTGCTGCAGCAAGTGCGATTAGGCCGCATGAAGCCAACGGATGCGGGCTTGCGCGCCGTGACGGAATCTTGGCTCGGTACCTATGAAAAGGCTTTGGCCACGGATGGTCTGACTCATTCCGATCTGCGCCGGCTCAACCCAACTCCCCGGATGGCGGTCCTGATCGATGCTGGAGTACTCACCGACGATCATCAGGGCGTGATCTCTTTGAAGGACTCGTTTAATCGACTGCTGAGTCATGCTGGTAGTGAGTAGATCTTTCACAGGTCTGCTGTCTTTTCTCCTCCTCTCAGGTCTGCTTCTTGTACCGTCTCCAATCCGATCGGAAGATGCAACCGGACTTCGCCAGCTGAGAACCATTCCACTGACCAAACTTGATTCTCTTCTTCCCCCTGGGACACATGTTCTGATTGAGCGGAGCACCATCGAAGCGTTTCTTATGGCGCTGGAGGGGGTGCCTCCCAATTGGGCCACAGTCTATGGCCAGGGTCACCATGATCCGGGACATGATGAGCGGCTCTTTAACCTGAATCGCGAGCGGGATGTCGCACGCGAGGGGAATCCTGCTCTGAATTGGCATATGGCATTCATCTGGCCTGGAGAATTGTCGCAATTCGATCCCGACACCAAGAGCTATACGGTGGCGGTCGGGCCAGCGTTCAATGTAACAGGTTGGGGTATGGTCCGATTCAAGCCTGAGGAGTTCCCAAGTAATCTGCGCGTGAGGCCGAACAAGAAACTTGCCGCTCTGATCAGTCGAAGTCTCGCCAAACGTGAAAAAGCGGAAGTAGTCGTTGTGATGGCTGGTGGGCTGATTCCCACCGAGTCGATCATCTATGATTTCTCGCACGAGGAGGAAGGGGTTGGCCTCATCATGCCTGTGGTGAGGGTTGAACAGGTAGAGGTTGTCTTGAAGCCGCACGCACGCTGATTTTACTGACCCGCGAGTCTGAAGTACGGAGGTGTGAGAGGTATGAATTGACGGATGAAAGAGGGGATCGTCTGTCAATACGCGTCTTTTGCGCAACGAAAGCCCGTGCCGCTGGGACGGCTGTCCATCGTACCCCAATCGCGATCGCTGGTGCGGAGGCTGGTAGCCGGTTTGAGCCATGATCCACCACGCATGGCTTTGATCGCACCTCGAACCGGACCAGTGGGGTCCGTGAGCGGGGCGTTTTGATAGTAATTTGGGTCGTACCAGTCCTGCACCCATTCCGAGACATTACCGGCCATGCTGAACAGGCCATACGGGCTTACTGCCTGAGGAAAACTGTCGACTGGCATGGTCAGGACTTCTCCCTGTATTCCTTTTCCCTTGGCCAGACGAGCTCCCTCGCCGCTGCCCCAGAAGGCATCCCAATCCGCTCCGCTTTGGAACGCGATCGTCCGTTGCGCCCAGTAGCTGGCACTGTTGGCTCTGGAAAAGTCCCAGTCGTTTCCCCAGGGGTAGCGTCGATTGTCGGTCCCTCGTGCAGCCTTTTCCCATTCCGCTTCGGTGGGAAGGCGTTTCCCGGCCCAGCGGCAGTAGGCGTCGGCATCCTCCCAGCTCACATTGACGATGGGATGGTGTTCGATGCCCGGGATGGGACGATTGTTTGTCCAGAGGGTTGCGGCCTGGTTTGCATTCGCCGGAGAGCGATGACCTGTCGCTTGCACGAAGGCGGCGTAAGCTTGGTTGGTTACCTCAAAACGGTCAAGGAAGTATCCACTGAGGAAGACCCGTCGTTCCGGACGTTCATCAGGAAAGCCATCGCTTCCCTCGGGGCTCCCCATCGTAAACTCTCCTGAGGGAATCAGTGCCATGTCTGTGAGAATTTCAGCGCCTGTAACCGATGGGTGATGGCTGATGGCAAGGAAGAATACACACCAGGAGAGGAAAGCTCGGGTCATGAAAGTTGCTTGATGCCACAGGCCCGAGCGACCGCATCACGATAGTTCAGCCATAGAGACAAGCTCTTTTTGACGCATGTCAGCACTGATTGCCGAAGCGCGGGTGGTGTGTGATTGAGGACCATATCGTAGGCATCGTGCCGATGGCCTGCTTCAACCATCTGGTGGGCTCGGATCAGGTCCATTCGGCTTGGCGAAACTCCATGATACCGGACCAAGGGATGAAGGCTGATGATGGATTCGATATCTTCCGGATGTTTGCTCTCAGGTGGCGCAAGAATCTCCTTGCGATCCTTCACGCTGCCTTCAACGAAGATGGTCAAGACCGCAGCGGCAATCACCCACTGGCGATGGCTCGACATGTGCTCCAGCCAGGTGCGATAGGTTCGGGCTGCGGGCAGCAGGCGGGCGCGTTCAAAATCCCGTCGGCGGAAGCCCAGTCCTTCCATCATCGTCAGGAAAAGCTCAGGATGAGATTGCCCCAGTGAGAGCCCTCCGGTTTCTTCCTCATAGATGTTCTCTGCCAACATATGGCGGACTGAAAGCGGGGGATTTGTTCCAAGGATTCGTGATAAGAAGACGGGAAAGTCTCGAACATAGACGGCGTACTCATGCTGAAAGTGAGTTTTGAGCTGGGTTTTACTGAGTCGGCCGGAAGAAAAATGCTCCCAGGCCCAGTGATGCTTGTCGTCCATGACCCGGAGGAGCGATTCGAGAAACGCAGATTTCTTCATGTGAATGGGCACGATGCCTTGCCTTCTTCGGTGGAGCGTCGTTACAATTCGGATTACAGAGTAACAGCTGATGAACCCAATAACGATTCAGGATCCTGAAGAAATTCTCACGGTGTTGGCCGACGTGACCCTTCGTGGGACGGGCTTTACGACCGAATCGCTACTCGACTACGTGTTAGAAGAGGGATTTACCGAACCAATCTTCCTCAATGCCAGTGGCGTGGATCCTACCGCGTTCTTCAAGGGCCAACCGAATGCCTGGGCCATTTACCAGATCCGTGAGTGGAAGCGCGTGCTGACAGTCTCGGGTGGTCCGGGGCAGGAACGGCGCGCGCGAATTACAGAAACTCCGTAACTCGTGTTCGAGTGTAAAGCGAGAGACGGCAAAGTGCAACCAATGGGCATGTTTCACGCATGAACGACCGATCGGCGGGCGGCTCATGCGGATGATTCATCTTACCAATGCGCAAGACGTCGGCGAGCTCGCGATGATCAAGAGCTTGTTCGACGGCAACGGCATCGCCTACGTCGTCCACGGGGAACATGTCAGTAGCCTCTATCCGGGTGTGCCTTTCTTTGTCAGCCGGGTCATGGTCGATGCCTCTGATCAGGCGCGTGCCGAAGTCCTTCTGAGCCGGCTTCGACTGTCTATCCGGGAGACGTCAGCCTAACTGCAGCTGAATCACGCACAGTCGTCGTTCGCAAAGCCCGCTTCGCCCACGCCCAGCAAGGCCCTCGGTTTCGTCGCGAGGCGAGCGAGCGTAAGCACAACTGCGGCAGATGGGTTCATGACGGCCAGAGAGGAACGCTGACACACGAGGTAGACTGCCTGTTGGAGGGCTACGGCTGAATTTTTGGGTGCGGTTTTTCTGCGGGGAAATCGCGGGAGCGGCGTTCGCGCGAACCTTCGTACCATCCTCCCATCAGGGTCCCTTCCTCGAAGTAGAGGTAGCGGTGACGGACAATTGCCGAGCTTTCCCAATCTTCAAAAATCCATTCTTCTTGTCGTATTCCATCCTTGGTGAACGTCGTATTGATGGTCTGTGGTCCGCCCCAGGATTTCAGTACCTGTTCTTTGGTCATGCCAACCAGGACGCGGTGTTGTTCGATGTGCTTCTGGAAGTCCGGATCACTAAGTTGAACGACCAGTGGCCAGACCACGACCATGAGGACAAATAGCACAAGCCCAACATAGATGATGATTCGGACCGGGCGGCGGCGAATGAACGACGGTTCCTCAGTATTGGGATCAAGGGCAAGGGGTTGAGATTCAGTAGTCATGGGGAGAAAAAAATCGAATGCTAACAGCGTGGTTCCTCACGAGTCAAGGAACGGCCAGTAATCTTCAATGAAATCATCGTGGTAGGGGATGCGCTATACTTACCAAGAGGTTTCTGAGCGCTCCTGCAATATTTATGGTTACACGCAACAGCCAGATGGTCACAAAGCTTCAAAATCTGATCCTAATGATGTGTCTGTGCATCATGCTCGGACAGGGAGTCTGCGCTGAGGCGTGGGCTACGACTATCTATTCTTATATTGATGATCGCGGGAATCTTGTCTACACCGATTCCTCGGAAACAATTCCTGAAAAGTACCGCGCGAAAGTGAAGACGCATGAGCAGTCTGATTCTGTTTCAAAGGCTCCTTCCATGATGCAGTCGATGCAACAGAAGGTCAGAGAGCAAGTCAAGAATTATGGGTGGAGCATGCCGTCGTTTCACTTCGCGATGGAAGGTCTGACCCCGGCTCAATCCAAGATTGTGACCTATGCCGCCGCCGCTGCGGTGGTCTTGTTGCTGATGATGTATCTCAGCAAGAGCCAGTTCATTCGGATGTTAGGATTGTGTCTCCTCATGGTGATTGGAATTGGAGCCCCGGTGTTGATCTATGTGAGTGATAGTGGTCCTATGGATGTCATGAAAAAGAAAGCCGTGTCGTCTGGACAAGTGCAGCAAGATCGACTTCAACAAGTCTCGCGGTAAGCCCCTCTCTTCCGGTATCTCTTTCAAATACTACTCCGCATACTTAGGAACTGGGATTGATGTGGCTGATGGCTTGAGGGGAGGAACTTGCTTGTCGAATTGGTGGGAGTATGGATTCGGAATCCGTTCATGGGTGTGCCGCTGTTGGAGGGTCACCAACTGCAGACTCTGAGTGCTGATCTCCACACGGTCTATCAACGCCTCGGTTGGTAAGCGATCAGGAAGCCCTCGCATCGAGAATAGTTGATAGCAGAGCGTCCAATCGAGCTGCTCCTTCCCTGGCTCCCTCACGATGAAACGGGCATCAGACGAAGGGGGGCCTTTGAATAACAGCACCCAAATGTTGGATCGAAAAGCAGGATTGGTCGGATCGGTCGAAGGATGAAACTCCGGAATCAAACCTGGGAGTCGACTGATCAGCACGGCCGGGGAAAATTCGATGTCTACTAGCCGTACGGTCAGTAGTCGGTTCTCACTGTGATCGTTCGGGTCAACCGCATAGCTGAAGGAATAGCGGATATCGATACCCTCACGCGAGAAGGTGTACACATCTTCACCGTTTTCAGGCGACACGAGTTTGCTGAAGTACGTTGACCAGTCGGTAATCGGATAATATGTAAAAACGCGCAGGGCAGATTTTCGGTCCCGCACGGCCTGCGGTATGCCAAGTTTCTCGTGCAGTTCTTTCTGAGAAAGCCCCAAGAAACCATCTTCGAAATAGGACGCTCCATGAGAATGGCTGGGAAGGGTAACAGGGATTCCAAGAATAGACAGTGCCAACAAAATTCTTGAGACAAGATGCGGAATCAACATGGCTGTCCATGGTATGTGGATCGGCTGAAGACTGTCAATTTGTAGTCTGGCCTGGCAGAGATCAACTGCCTGTGGGGGCGCAACCCAGCCGAGGAGCCTTGGCCATGATGATTTCCAGCTCTGATGAGCCCGATCGAACACATTGACGAGTGCTTCCGTCCTGACCGATGTATGGCTTATGGCCAGGACAGTTCCCTTCGCGTAGTTCTTCAGTTGCCAGATGATGCTCGTGACTTCATCCTTCCTCTACCGTCCTGTGATTAACTCTGGGGACAGCGCTACCTTGGTAGGGAGTGACCGCTTTGAGCTCCGGACCCTTCCTTTCAGAGGTCAGAACCGAAAGCCGACTCCGACTGCCACGCAATGGGATTGAAATTGAAGGGTATGGAGCGGAGGCGTCGTACAGTTTGCTCGTCTTCGGCAACTGTACTTGGTACAGATAGTACACCTGTCACCTTCCTTTCCAGTAAACAGCATAGGTTTATATTCCACGAACCCGAAGAGATGGTTTGTGACAAGCAGCCGTACTCCAATGATGCCTTGCAGAGCAAACCCCGCAAATCCGTCGGGTTCGAGAATGCCGTCGGAGCTTTGTGTGTAGCCGTCCAGTCCCAGAATAGAGAATCCTAGTCCGACACCTGCGTATGGCTGAATGATGTCGCCGGGGTATCGAGCGAGGGCATTGACCATGAAGTTGAACTGAGTTGTATCCAATTGAGTGGAGTGTACGGTGTTGCCTACTACCGTTTGAGGTGCCGTGATTGATCCCCCATGACCAGATAGCTCAACCTCTGCACCAAACACAGACTTGTATGAGGGGAAGACACCTATCTTGAGACCTCCCCCCGTTGCGCTATTAAAGCTGGTGTCCGGAATCTTGTCGCCATCGACTTTGAGTGAGCCGCCAATCGGGTAACTACGCAAAAGAAATCCGCTTACATACCATTCCTTCCGCAGAGGCTCAGCGGCTTCTTCAGCCTCGGCCTCGTCGAGTTCGGCGATGGGACACATAATCAGTATTGGTAGGTTGAAAAGGATGAACCACCAACGCGAGTCGGAGCTGCTGAGAAACACGGCAATAATTTTCAGCGTGGATTTGCCTGATCTGGACTGCCGGGCACGTTGAGAGGCCATAGTCACCTCCAAGGTACGTACACTCAATACAAGAGTCACATGATGACGTCATCGTACTAAGTGAAAAGCCAGTTCGCCAGGGGAGGAGCCAGAAATAATTGTAAAATGAGATATGAGCAACACTCGCGCCAGGATGCCGTCTGAACGCTCTTGCGGGAACAGGCGTGCTCCAGTTAGGATCGAAGGCGATATCCTATTGCTGAAGAAAGGATTGTTGTTGATGACGGTTGCCCACACGAATAGCAGTATTGAGCAGCTTCTTCATGAGCGGATTCTAATCCTCGATGGAGCGATGGGGACCATGATCCAGCAACGTAAGCTGGACGAGGCCGCCTTTCGTGGCGAGCGCTTCAAGGATTGGAAGAAGGATCTGAAGGGACACAACGATCTGTTGAACCTTACGCAGCCCACCATCATCGAAGAGATTCATCGACAGTACTTAGAAGCTGGTGCGGATATTGTTGAAACCAATACATTTAATTCCCAGACGATCTCCTTGGCGGATTATGGGATGGACACCCTTGGCTATGAAATGTCCAAAGCTGGCGCAGAGTGTGCCAAGCGGGCCGTCGAGGCGGTGCAGCGAGCGCAACCTGGACGGCGGTGTTTCGTCGCTGGAGCCATCGGACCGACGACCAAGACCTCCTCGATTTCCACCGATGTCAACAATCCGGCAGCTCGAGGGGCCATCTATGAAGAGTTGGTGAGTGCCTATGGCCAACAAGTTAGGGGCTTGCTCGACGGCGGTGCGGATCTTCTGCTCGTGGAGACGATCTTCGACACGTTGAATGCGAAGGCCGCATTTTTTGCGATCCAACAGGCGTTTGCATCCGGCGCGCGCCGGGTTCCAATTATGGCATCGGTGACGTTCATCCAGGCCGGCAGCAATCGTGGGGTGACCGGGCAGACCGTCGAAGCCTTCTGGAATTCGATCTCCCATGTGCCATTGTTGAGTGTCGGGATGAATTGTGCACTCGGCCCGAAAGAGATGCGTCCGTTGATCGAAGAATTATCACAGATCGCGCCGATCTATATCAGCGCCCATCCCAACGCCGGTCTGCCGAATCCGTTGTTGCCTACAGGGTTTCCCGAAACACCGGAAACCTTGGCACCGCAACTACGTGAATGGGCTGAAAACGGGTGGCTGAATATCGTTGGCGGCTGTTGCGGCACCACGCCGTCTCATATCAAGCGCATTGCCGAAGCCGTGCGCGGGGTGAAGCCGCATGCGCTCTCAACGGTCGAGCCCTATACCCGATTGAGCGGCCTTGAAGCCGTCACGATCAGGCCCGATTCGAACTTCGTGAATATCGGTGAACGAACGAATGTGACCGGTTCGCCGGCCTTTGCGAAGCTGATTCTGGCCGGTGATTATGAGGCAGCGCTGTCAGTGGCGCGTCAGCAAGTGGATGGTGGAGCCCAGATTGTTGACATCAATATGGACGAAGGCATGCTCGATTCCAAGGCTGCCATGGAAAAGTTTCTTCGTCTGGTCGCGTCGGAGCCGGACATCTGCAAAGTGCCGATTATGGTCGACAGCTCCAAGTGGGAGGTGTTGGAGACCGGCCTGAAAAATATTCAAGGCAAAGCGGTTGTGAACAGTGTCAGTTTGAAAGAAGGTGAACAGAAATTCATCGACCAGGCGACCCTCATCCATCGCTATGGTGCGGCCGTTGTCGTCATGGCGTTCGATGAAAAGGGCCAGGCCGATACGTTGGAGCGGAAGCAGGAGATCTGCGCGCGCTCGTACAAGATCCTCACGGAGCAAGTCGGCTTTCCTCCGCAAGACATTATCTTCGATCCGAACATCTTGACTGTCGCAACGGGGATTGACGAGCACAACAACTACGCGATCAATTTCATCGAGGCCACGCGCTGGATCAAGCAGCATCTACCGGGTGCGAAGGTCAGCGGGGGGATCAGCAACATCTCCTTTTCCTTCCGTGGCAACAATGTGGTGCGTGAAGCGATGCATGCAGCCTTCCTATACCACGCCATCAAGGCTGGGTTGGATATGGGCATCGTGAATGCTGGCCAGCTAGCGGTGTATGAGGAGATTCCGAAAGACTTGCTCGAACTTGTCGAGGACGTGTTGTTGAATCGACGACCCGATGCGACCGAACGACTAGTGAATTTTGCCGAGACGGTGAAGGCGAAGGGGAAAGCGGCTGTCAAGGACGATGAGTGGCGCCAGGGGACGGTTGAGGAGCGGCTCTCCCATGCGCTGGTCAAGGGCATCACCGACTACATCGATCAGGATACGGAAGAGGCGCGTCAGAAATATCCAAAGCCTCTGGAGGTGATCGAAGGCCCGCTGATGGCCGGGATGAATATCGTCGGCGACCTATTCGGATCAGGCAAGATGTTCTTGCCGCAGGTCGTCAAGAGCGCGCGGGTCATGAAGAAGGCCGTGGCCTATCTCATGCCGTACATGGAAGAAGAGAAGAAGCGGTCCGGCAATTTTCGGGCGCAGGGGAAAGTCTTGCTTGCGACCGTGAAGGGAGACGTGCACGACATTGGAAAAAATATTGTCGGCGTCGTCCTTGGCTGTAACAACTATGAGGTTATCGATCTTGGTGTGATGGTGTCCTGCGAGAAAATTCTTGCTGCAGCTCGTGAGAACAAAGCCGACATCATCGGCCTGAGCGGGCTCATCACACCGTCGCTCGACGAGATGGTCCATGTGGCGAAGGAAATGACGCGCGAGGGGTTCGATGTGCCTCTCTTAATCGGCGGCGCCACGACTAGCAAGGCCCACACGGCAGTCAAGATTGCTCCGTCCTATGCGCCGGGCGTGGTCCATGTGCTGGATGCCTCTCGTGCAGTGGGTGTCGTGGGGAGTTTGGTGAGCCAAACCAAGAAGGAAGGTTTCGTTCGGCAAGTACAGGACGACTATGCGCGGATGAGACAAGCGCATCAGGATCGAGGAGCCAAGCCGCTTCTTTCAATCGCCCAGGCGCGCGCCAATCGGTTCATGTCCGACTGGGCGAACGTCGATATTCCCATGCCGACGGCGTTAGGCGTCCGGACGATTGCCGATCAACCGTTGGTCGAACTGATTCCCTACATCGATTGGTCGCCCTTCTTCCATACCTGGGAACTCAGAGGTCGGTATCCGACGATCTTTGACGAACCAACTGTCGGCCCTAGGGCGAAGGAATTGTATGAGGATGCGAGACGCCTCCTGGATGAGATTATTCATAAGAAACAACTCAAAGCCAGAGGGGTCTATGGGTTCTTCCCCGCATCGAGTGTTGGGGATGATATTGAGCTCTATCAGGATACGTCTCGGAAGACGGTGCTTACTACGATCCATCATCTGCGACAGCAATCGGAGAAGCCTGCCGGCCAGCCCAATCTCGCACTGGCTGATTATGTTGCACCGAAGGAATGCAGTCGGCAGGATTACATCGGAGCGTTTGCCGTAACGACCGGTATCGAACTGGATGAACTCTGTCGGAGGTTTGATAACGACCATGATGATTACAATTCGATCATGGTCAAGGCTCTTGCGGATCGACTGGCCGAAGCCTTTGCGGAATGTCTCCACAAGCGAGTTAGAGAAGAGTGGGGATACGGGAAGCATGAACAGCTGACGAGTGACGATCTGATCCGTGAGAAATACCGCGGCATCCGGCCAGCACCTGGATATCCGGCTTGTCCGGACCATACGGAAAAGGGGTTGCTGTTTGACCTCTTATCGGTAGAACAGAACAGCGGCATCACTCTGACCGAAAGCTATGCCATGTTGCCAACCGCGTCAGTGAGCGGGTTCTATTTCGCCCATCCGGAGGCGAAATATTTCGCAGTGGGGAAGATCGGGAAAGATCAGGTCGAAGACTATGCCCGTCGTAAGGAAATGGATCTTCCGACTGTTGAACGCTGGCTCTCGCCGAATCTGAATTACGAGCCTGAATGAAGAGTGGGAAGTTCTGGATCTACGTAGATTGTTCAGTCGGACAGATACCAGACGTAACTCGTAGGATGACTCTTCGTTAGAGTTTCACCGTCAACTATCCCATCACACGTGTGCCGAGCAAATCCCCGAGCGGGTGTTCGCGGTGGGTATCATTTGAATGGATGCCATGTCGTACTGAGACTGGCATTGATCTTATGGTACGGGAAACCTCGACGACTGAATCCAGTGAAAAATTGACCAACTTCCTGATACGCATAATTGGCAAATCCAGGAAACTAGGGGGTTATGAAGACTTCTACACCCGCTTCTCCTCTAAATACATCTGCCACACGGCCATTGATTGGGCGTACAGGATTCAACGGTGGAGAGGGCTACATCAACACCTCACTCGCACAACAACTGTATCGCCTACATGGCCGATTTCAGCAAATCGTCCTCGAATTCTGTCATCTTGCTGCCCAGCGCATGCACAAGCTGCAGGTACCGCTCTTCGGCCCAGGCATTGAAAGACTCGGCGTTCGGGAACACGAGGTCCCAGGCCTTGGCCGCTTCCAGCATCAAGAGCTGCTGCGGTTTGGTGGATCCCGGGAACAAGACGATGAGTACGGCGGAGTTTCCGGTGAGGCTGATGTCGGTGAAGACGTGCAACCGGGAGGCTGCGGAGAGCATGATTTCCCGAGAGGCGGCTTCAACAAGCGGTTGATAGAGGCGATGCAGTAATTGCGCAGTGACTTCGTGCGGGTTGGCAGGGGTCAAGAGGCGAGGGTTGGGCTTTTCTCCGAATAAGTTCTCGGTCAGATAGGTGGCTGCTTCCCAGGTCGGCATGGTGCCTGAAGCCACAAGGGATTCACAGAGGTAGGCGATCCAGTTTCGGTTCCGGGGACGTTTGCGAATGGCCGTCAACTTTTTCGCCATACTCGGCAATCCCTTCTGTCTCTGGTCCCGCTGGTTGGGAGCACATTAGGTTATTCGGTAGGTTTAATTAGGTTTAAAAAGTATAACGGTGGCGCCACAGTCGGTCAACGAATTGCCCACAATCGAGCAATGTGTCGGGTCAGCTGAGGAGAGGCTTATGGTTGGCGGAACGTATTGGAGTGCACTCGGTCTGCGTATTGATCGTGGATGCGCACCAGTTCCTCGGTAGATGCAATAAAGACGTCGAGCAGCTCTGGGTCAAAATGTTCGCTCCGGTGCTTGAGCATGAGCTCAATCGCATGACTGACTTCAAAGGCCGGCTTGTAGACCCGTTGCGTGGTCAGGGCATCAAACGCGTCGGCAATCGCGGCAATGCGGCCTTCGATGGGAATGGCCTCGCCTTGTAACTTGCGAGGATATCCTGTGCCGTCGAAGCGCTCATGGTGGGTGTAGGCGATGACGGCTGCGACTTTCAACAGCTCTGCCTCCGACCCGCTGAGGATTTTATACCCGATCTCGGCGTGTTGTGCGATCACCCCGAATTCCTCCGGTGTGAACTTCCCGGGTTTCAGCAACACATGATCCGGAGTGCCGATTTTACCGATGTCGTGCATGGGGCTGGCTGTCCGAATTAAGTCGCATCGTTCAGGCGACAGGCCAGCTTTGCGCGCGAGCATCTCACAGTAGTGGCTCATGCGTTGAATATGTTGAGCGGTGGCGCTATCGCGGAACTCCGCGGCAATGGCGAGCCGTTGAATGGTTTCCTCACGAGACAGTCGGAGCTCTTTTTCGGTACGTTCGAGCCAGTCCAACGCCTGCTGTAGCGCGAGTGTTCTTGTTCGGACGACATCCTCAAGATTCTCACGATGGAGGCGGTTTTCCATCTCAAGCCGGCGGCGACGGAGGGCATTGGCGACGTCGATGAGCACTTCATTGGATTCGAACGGCTTGACGATATATCCGAACGCGCCGCCGTCGAGTGCTGCGTTGGCCAGGACGGAGCTGTCGAGACCTGTGACCATGATTGCCGCTGTATGGTTCTGGTCTGAGAGAAGGCTGCGCACCAGGTCCATGCCCGATTCTCCCGGCATATTGACATCGCACAGCATCAAGGCAAAAGGCTGGTCGCTCAGCTTTTGCCGAGCCTCTCGGGCATCAGCGGCGCAGTCAACCGTATACCCATGGGATTGGAGCAAATAGGCGAGGAGGCGCCTAATCGACTCTTCATCGTCAACCACCAGAATGTTACGATTATCGAGCAGGGCTTGATGAGTGGTCTGGTCTAGGAGGGTTGCCATGAGTCGGGTATTCTTCGGGTCGTCTGAGTCGAAGACTGTGTTGTTTCTTCTTTATCGGCTCATTGGAGTATAACCTGAGTGATGCAGGAATCTCACGGAGTTCTGCACTTTGTGTGCCATCGCATTCCCCCCCGTGTCTTGGACTGTCAGCTAGTCTTCATATCGTGGTTTCGCGGGAGCGAAAGTTGGAATCCTCTTACTTGGAGCGGTCTTCAGAGTTAGCTACTGCAATCAGGGTCAGATATCAGTGCTGGCGTTGGTGGGCTATATGCCCGTGGGATGTACGGAATTCGCCAAACGCGGGGGGTGGGATTTGTACAAACTAAGAGACGTAGGGCGAATCTGACCTCGTACTACCGCTGGCGATGCTGGGACGGCCAATCGGTTTGCGATTTCTTAGGGCCTTCACTATAATTCCAACCTTACTCTTGAGGAAGGGGCCTACGAATGAGCGCAATTTCAGGGTTGGTCCGTTTCGATGGGCGTCGCCGAGATCAGGTTCGCCCGGTGAAAGTGACCCGCAACTTTACCAAACATGCCGAAGGTGCTGTTCTCATCGAAATGGGAGACACGAAGGTTATTTGCACGGCGTCTGTTGAAGAAAAGGTGCCACCTTTTCTCAAAGGCAAGGGGACTGGATGGGTGACAGCCGAATATGCCATGTTGCCGCGTGCCNNAAAAAGGGATCTCCTGAAGAAGATTCCCCTGACCGATTACTTGGCGGCCATCAGCGTCGGAAAGGTTGGCGGAGAAGTGATGGTGGATCTGGCCTATACTGAAGATTCCATGGCGGAAGTGGATATGAACCTCGTGATGACTGGTCGTGGCCGGTATGTTGAGGTACAGGGTACGGCGGAACGTACGCCATTCGCGAAGCAAGATATGGATGAGTTTCTGAATTTCGGCTGGGAGGCCATCCAACGATTAACCGCCATTCAGAAAGAGCTGATCGGTGCACTCGACTGAGAGCCCGATCAAAGAGATCCTCCTCGCGACCAGAAATTCTGACAAAGTCAGGGAGCTCACGGCTCTTCTTGGGGGTCTTGGAATTCGCATCCGTACCCTGGCCGATTTCCCGACCGCACCGGAAGTCGAAGAAGACGGTGAAACCTGTGAAGCGAACGCGCGAAAAAAGGCACGAGAGATCGCTGCTGTGACAGGCCTCCTGTCAGTTGCGGATGATACAGGTCTCGAAGTTGATGCGTTGGGTGGAAGGCCAGGCGTCTTTGCGGCCCGATATGCAGGAGAAGGCGCCACCTATGAAGACAACTGTAGGAAGCTGATCAAGGAACTGGATGGCGTGCCGCAGGCCAGGCGGACTGCCCGGTTTGTAACAGTCGCCGCCTTGGCGATGCCGGGAGGAGAGACTCGAGTAGCTATTGGTACGCTTGCTGGTGTCATTGCTGAAGAGTCGCGTTGGTATCGCAAGGGTTTGGGTACGACCCCGTGTTCTTCGTTCCGGAGCTCGGTCGTACGTTGGCTGAATTGACGGCTGAAGAAAAAAACCGTATCAGCCATCGGGCCAAGGCATTTCGAGCGATGGCCGATATGCTTCGACCGTTAGCCGCTGGAACGCTCTGAGCCGCGTGGTGCTGGTACATGGTCCAATTGTAGGCGTTGCCTGGACACCAATCGGAACATTCCTGTATATAAGGACCTGTAGCTCGTGGTGCCGTTGTTCTAAGTGTTGTGAAAGCGAAGAGCTTGTCGGGGCGTAGCGCAGCCCGGTAGCGCGCCTGCTTTGGGAGCAGGATGTCGGAGGTTCAAATCCTCTCGCCCCGACCACACCGCACTTCGTGTGGGTTGTGCGCCAACCATCGCGTCATCGTGATTGATGCGCGGACAATGGCATTCAGTAGTCCTGCCTTTTCTTTCCAAACCAAGCTCGCTCGACTGGAAAACGAATGTAGCTGATAGGTAAGACCGATCTTCACGCATTGAGAATCGATCCCGCAGATTGCGACGCAGCACTCCCCAGTGAAGTTGGACAGATTCGTGTCAGTGTTTGACCTGTTCGATGCGTGCCGGAGGGGTGAGCCCCCCCATCCTAGCTCGCATCCAGACCCATCTCTCACGATGAAAACTTCTTTGGTGCGGGATCAAAACTAGTCGCTTCACCATGATTACTTGCGATCAGGGCCAAGCGCCCCATACATGAGGAATACCGCACCGATCACCAGCACTCCAATGTTCAACAACATCAGCATCACCATCACCGTTCACCTCCTTTCGTCGCAAGCTGCGCCGTGCAAGATTGAGTCATGTCTTTCGCATGAGCATCGCCAACATCGTCACTGCGAAACATATCGCGCCTGAAATCGTTAACATAGTCATCTCATCACTCAGCATATTCATACCCGTCCTTTCTATTCTCCATCGTGATTCGTTCACATGGAGGTCGAGGTGTGTCAATTATGAAGTCCGAGTTCCATGGTGATTATTTCTTCATGCCAAGGACTTAGCATTTCTTAGGCCACGCGTGACGTGCATCTTACTCCTGATATTTTCAGCACTTGCACAAGGAGGCCCATGCTGTGGTGGCGTGTACCTGAATCTGAATGAATTCAAGGCTGGATCAAATTAGATGCGGACGTGGGGAAACGGCGGTCACTGATGTCGTGAGAAATCGAACGGCGAGATGAAACTTTTGTAGGAGTATCGTTCTTTCAGTCTGAGGGATCAGCAGGGGGCTTGCCTGGAATCTGCTTCTGCCGGAGCAATTTGGTCAAGTATGTTCGTTGCAGACCGAGTTCGGCTGCCGCCTTTGTCTGATTCCACCCGTTCCGATTCAAGGCCGCCTCAATGAGTTTCTGGCCATATGCGTCCATACTCTTATGATAGGAGAAAAATAGTATGTTAGAAGTAGGCTCCTGATTCACTGGGGATGTGGCGATTGTTGACGTCTTTGCAGCGGTCAATGCAAGGTGTTCCGGTCCGATCGTGTCGCAGGGGCATAAGATCAAGGCACGAGTGAGGACGTTTTCTAGTTCGCGCACGTTGCCTGGCCAGGAGTACTGATGCAGCGCCTGGAACGCGGCATCGCTGAGCGTCAGGCGTTTGCAGGGACCCACATGACTGGGCCGGTTGAGGAAATGGTGGATCAGCGCAGAAAGATCTTCCATCCGTTCACGGAGTGGCGGCAGGGCGAGGGGAATCACGGCCAGGCGAAAGTACAAGTCTTCACGGAACGTGCCTTGATGAATCGCCTGTTTTAGATCTTTATTCGTGGCGGCGAGAAAACGTACATTGGCCCGTACTTCTTGCGTTCCCCCAACACGGTAGAATGTCCGATCTTGCAGGACTCGCAAGAGATGGCTTTGCATGGTGAGCGGCATGTCGCCGATCTCATCAAGAAACAGCGTGCCTCCCTCGGCGATCTCGATTTTTCCAGGTTCCCGCTTGATGGCTCCGGTGAACGCGCCCTTCTCGTGGCCAAAAAGCTCATTCTCCAAGAGGTTCTCAGGGAACGCAGCGCAATTCACGGCAATAAACGGTTTCGTGGAGCGAGGGCTCCACCGATGAATGGCGCGGGCGACGACTTCTTTCCCCGTCCCCGTTTCGCCAAGCAACAAGACAGTCACGGAGGAAGGTGCCGCCTGTTTGGCCACGGCCAGTTGTTCGCTCATTTTCTTGCTGGTCGAGACGATTGGTTCGAACTGATCATCGACCTCCTTGCGAAGCGAATCGACGTGGCGGTGGAGAGCGACGGTGGCCAATGCCTTGTTGATGACGACGGTGAGGTGGTCCGAAGTGAATGGCTTCGGTACAAAGTCAAAGGCACCGAGTTGCATGGCTTGTACAGCCAGTTCGATGGTTCCATATGCAGTGAGTATGATGGTCAGTGGGGTCGTATAGGGAGATGTCTGGGCTGTCTCCTCGTCTGTTGGTTCGCTCGGAACTGATGCCGCACGGACCTGCCTTAACACGTCAAGCCCGGCAATCTCTGGAATTTTCAAGTCCAGCAAGACGAGATCTGGTTCCTCTTCCCCAATCAAGCGCAAGGCATCCTTGCCGTTCGTCGCCGTCAGGGGCTCGTGTCCCATAAAACTGACACGATTCTGCAAGCTCAGGAGGATATCGGGGTCGTCGTCGACAACAAGAATTTTAGCGCGCATCGTCTGTCGCTCCTTTCAGCATAGACAACGTTGGGCTCGCACACAACTGGGATACCACTGGCTCGTTAGGTTGTGTAGCTCTGTTCATCCTGTGACCCAGAGAGTGGGAGCGTGAAATAAAAGCGTGATCCGACCGCCGGTTGACTCTCTACCCAGATCTGTCCGCGATGCATGGTGACGAGCGTCTTTGTAATACAGAGGCCAAGTTGTGCACCCTGTGACGTGGGCATGGCTGACGGCACTCTGGAAAACTCCTCGAAAATGTTCGGCAAGTGGGACGGTTCGATCCCGCAGCCGGAGTCGACAATACACGTCTGTACGAAG
>CXWL01011357.1_pt1 | contig 19249 bp, 22 predicted proteins | sample 590931 | NCBI WGS metagenome assembly CXWL01 (sample SAMEA3498368, study PRJEB10139) | groundwater metagenome | biome: water well; material: biofilm material | place: Germany | collected 2015-04-27 | reverse complement strand
GCCATCATTTCGCTCGGGCGGAGGTGGGTGCCGATCTCCAGGCCCTTGACCAGGCTGAGGAAGAGCTGGAGCCGCGAAGTGTCGTGCAGCACGCTGCGCATCTGCTCGCACCAGGTGCGCAGGGACTGCGACGGGCAGGCGATGAGGGCCACATCGGTCTCAAGCAGCGCGGTGCGCAGGTCATGGGTCAGACTGAGCGCATCGGGAAATTTGATGCCGGGCAAATAATCGCGGTTCTCCCGGGCCGCGACAAGCTGGGCGGCATGTTCCGGCCGGCGCGGCACGAGCGTGGTGTGCTGGCCCCGGCGGGCGAGATGCACGGCCATGGCGGTGCCCCAAGCGCCCGCCCCGATGACAGTGAAATTAAGTGGGCGCGGCTCGGGCATGGGGCAGACCGTCAGGTTTTAAGGAAACCGGGGATTTTTTCACCGGAGATCATAGCATCGAAATTTTCGCGGGCATTGACCAGCTCGAACCGGCTGCCGGACACGAGCACCTCGGCGGCCATCGGCCGGGTATTGTAGCGGCTGGCCATGGTGTAGCCGTAGGCACCGGCGCTCATGAAGGCGACCATCTCGCCCTCGCCCACCGTCTGCAACGTGCGGTCCCTGGCAAAGCAGTCGCCCGACTCGCAGACGGGGCCGACGAGGTCGGCCTTGAGCGCGGGGCGGGCGGTGTCGCGCAGGAGCGGGACGAGTTCGTGATACGCCTCATACATCGCGGGACGCACGAGGTCGTTCATGGCGGCGTCGAGCACGAGGAAATTCTTCCCCGAGCCCCGCTTCAAATATTCAACCCGGGAGAGCAGCACGCCCGCATTGCCGACCAGGAAACGGCCCGGCTCGAGCAGGATTGTCAGCCCGAGCGGCGCGAGGAGCGGTTTGAGCGCGGCGCCATAGGCCTCGGGCGTGAGGGGCCGCTCGCCCTCGGGTTGCGCGGTCCACCACGCCGCGTCGCCGCTGGCGAGCGCGTCCTGGTAGATGATACCGACACCACCCCCGACGCTGAAATACGTGATACCGTAGTCCTTCTTCAACTGTTCGACAAAAGGCACGACCTTTTTCACCGCCTCGATAAAGGGCTCGGCCGTGGTCAACTGGGAGCCGATGTGCATCTGCACGCCCTTGATCGCCAGGTGCGGATACTTCGCCGCCGCGGCGTAGGCGGCGGCGGCGACCTTGAGCGGGATGCCGAACTTGTTCTCGCTCTTGCCCGTCGTGATCTTGGCGTGCGTCCTGGCGTCGACGTCGGGATTGATGCGGATGGCGATGTCGGCCTTGCGGCCCAGCTGGCCCGCCACGTGGTTGATGCGCGCCAATTCGGGCTCGCTTTCCACGTGGAAGCCAAACACGCCGGTCTCGAGTGCGAGCCGGATATCGGCCTCGGTCTTCCCGACCCCGGCGAAAACGCTGCGCGCGGTGCTGCCGCCCGCGGCCACCACGCGCTTGAGCTCGCCCCCGCTCACGAGATCGAAGGCGGCGCCGAGATTGGAAAAGAGGCGCAGCACGGCGAGGTTGGAGTTGGCCTTCATCGCGTAGCAGATTTGCAGGTCGAGGCCGGCGAGGCTGCCGGCCAACCGGCGGTAATTGTCCTCTATCGTCTTCGCGCTGTAGACGTAGGTCGGGGTGCCGTGAAGTTGCGCAATGGCCGCGAGGTCAACGGATTCGCAATGGAGTTTCTGGCCGGCGTAGCGGAAGTGGTGCATCGGGTAAAGTGAGCGTGAAAGGAACCGAGATAGCCAGAATCCACTTGAACGGAAGAGCTATTTTCACGGAGGCTGGGGCATGTCCTACCGCTGGCGCCACCTGCTCAACCAACTGCCGATCGCCTTTGGCATGAGGAGCGACAAGCGTCTGCGGACCGCCCGGGTGAAGCACGCCCAGTTCGCGTGCTACCTGGAGGAAACCGGCTACCGCACGCACAATGTCGACCGCTATGAGCGCAGCCTGCGCCGGCGCCGGATCGCCAAGGGGTTCTTTCTGTGGGCGAGTGCCTTTGCCGCCGCCTGGATCGTGCTCGAAAGCGCGCGGGCTGTGATGTTGTTCTGAGCGGGGTGTCCCGTCGCCACCGGCTGGCGGCCGGGGATTTGCCCGCACCGGCCGCCCGGCAAACAAACCAGATTGACCCGGGCCGTGACGGCGTGGCTTAGTGCCGGCTCATGCAACCGGGCGCTGATCTTTATCCTTGGTATTCCATCGCCCTGATAACCTGGGGCGTGCTCGACTGTTTTTTCGGCTACCGCGTATTCAAAATCACCCTGGCGTTGGCGGGAGGTTTGCTTGGCGCGGTGTTCGGCCAAGCCGCGGCGGCGGCCTTGGGACTGGGGCCCGGCGGGGTCACCGTCTGCCTGATTCTCGGCGGGTTGCTGGGGGCGGGCCTGGCGTTCCTGCTGTATATCGCGGCGGTGTTCGTGGCCGGGTTCGGGTTTGGCGCCACACTGGGGATCTTGTTGCTGGCAAATTACCATCACATGGTCGCGCTGCTGGCCGGCTGCGTGCTGGGCATTGTCGGTGGCTTTCTGGCCGTCCAAGCCCAGCGAGTGCTGATCATATTGTCCACGGCGCTGCTGGGCTCGTTCCGCGCCGTGCTCGCCGTGGCCTATTTCACCAGTCAGATCGACTGGCTCTATTATTGCCGCCAGCCGGCTCAGCTGCCCGCACTCATTGACAGCAATCCGTGGATGTTCCCCACCATTCTGGCCTTGGCGGCCGTCGGGGTCATCGCGCAATTCGAACTCGGCGGCCGCAACGGGAAAAAGAAAACCAAGGAGAATGACGAGTAAACTTGCCGCCTCTCAGGGCCGTCGCAATATGCGGCCAATGAAGAAATTCCTCATCCCGTTTTTCCTGCTCCTCTTGCTGGCCGGTTGCAGCAGCAGCAACAACAACACCATCACCGTCGGGCTGAAGATCGAGCTCACAGGCCTTGCCCGCAGCAATGACGGCACGACGCTGGTATCATGGCGCATCGTCAATCCCAACATCGTCTCCTATCTGGTGGATGAGACGACCCACCGGATCTACCTCAATGGAACACTGGTCGGCACCACGCAGGAGAAAGAGGTGATGGCGATCCCGGCCCAGACCAATGCCAACCGCACAACCAGGCTGGTCACGTCCGGCGCAGCCGCCGAACGCACCCTGAGTGAGGCGATAGCGGCCAGCCCCGCCACCTACCGCACGGAATCAATCATCATTATCCGGCTTTACGGCGATAGGACGGACAAGAGCAGCCTGACGTCCGCCGGCAAGGTGCCGGTTACCGCCAATTAAAACCGGCTCCCGGGTTGCCCCAGGGCCGCCTTTGAGTGGAATGGGCCGTTTAAGCGGCCTGCTGGCTCACCGTCCCATTGCCCGGACGGGCGTTCAAGCGGGCCGGAAGTCGGATGGGTCGGGCCAGGGTCATCGCACGGGGAACACGGCTGTATTGCTCGATGGTCCAAGCCACGAGGCCGGTGGTGAACATGATGGCGGTAAAGTCGGCGGCGTCGAAGGGACGACCGCCCGCGAAAGCCGCGAAGCCCAGAAGGATCGCGGTGAAGACGGAGATAAGAGCGGTTTTCATAGGATGAGTTGGTTGATGCCATGAAAACACCGCGGCGCGGCGGAAGTTGCAGAATCGTTCAACCGCCGGCAGACGCTCAGTCTACTTTCTGGCAATCAACACGCAGAGGTTGCTCTGCTCGGCCCACCATTTGTTGAAGGCCGCTGCCTTGATCTGGATCGGCCCCGCCGCGGGATCGTGGACGATGACCGCTTCGTCACCCAACAAGCCGATCACGACCACCCAGTGCGACGGATGGGGCACCCGTTCGCTTATCGCCAGGGCCAGGCCGCCCAGCACCCCGGTCTGCCTCAGCGCCGGATCCGGCGGCTTGGTGATCATGATGATCATCGGCCGCCCCTGACGCAGGTTCTCCCGCAGGTCGTCGGACGAGCCTTGGAACACGAAGGCCTGCAACCCGATCGCCTCGGCGAGAGCCTGCAAGTCCTGCCCCGTGGTGTCTTGCGGCGCCCTGGCGCAGCGGGCCTTGAACTCGGCGAGCGTCACCCCCCAGTGGGACGCGACCGCCGCCACGCAAACCGGTCCGCAGGCATATTGCGCGTCCTGCCGCAACGGCGGCAACCCGCTGACATAAAGGCTGTCACCGGTCAGCGGGATGCCCCGAAAGCCGGTCACCGAGCTGCACCCGCACAGCGCCCATGACCCCAGCAGCACAAGAAAAAACCGGAGCATAGGTATCGGTGAATAGGCCGCAGCCAGCCGACATCCGGCCGGCTGCCAAAGTTCGTGCTGGTGCGAGGCGCCCGGCTAGTATCCGCCGCCACCCCCGCCGCCCGAGGCGGCAACGATGACCACCACGGCGACAACCGCGATGATCACCATCGTGGATTTATCCATGGCTGCACCGGCCGCCTGCTGCTTGGTCCTTTCCTCCGCGACCTGCTCAAGTTGCCGGTATTTCGCCAGCTCCTGGGCCGACAGCGCGGTTGTTTGGGTAACGACTATTTGTCCCGATTCCAATCTGGCCGGCTGCAGCGGTGGCAGCGGGGCCTTGGCGTTATTGTTCACTGCACCAAATAACGGCGAAACAGTCGCGAGGAACATCCCCACGACGATCGAACGTAATCCAGTTTTCATGGTGGTAAGGTTTGAAGGCTGACACAGCTTACTATCCCTTTCACCATCCCCCAGACAAGGCGAAAGTCCGACTCAGCCTGCGCCGCCACCGGTCGAGCTGGAGGTGGGGCGGAATCGCGCCTTGAACAGCGCCACCACGTAATCCCGGTTCATCCGTGCGATGAAATCATGGCTGATGAGCTTGGGGCATACGGCGCTGCACTCGTATTGGTTGGTGCAGTTGCCGAAACCGGCCTCGTCCATCATCTGCACCATGGCGAGCACACGCTTGTCGCGCTCCGGCTGGCCCTGCGGCATCAGGCCGAGGTGCGAAACCTTGGCCGCGACGAAGAGCATCGCGCTGGCGTTCTTGCATGCCGCGACGCACGCGCCGCAGCCGATGCACGCCGCCGCGTCCATCGCGAGATCGGCGTCTTCCTTCGGCACCGGGATGGAATTGGCGTCGGGTGCCGCGCCGGTGCGGACGGAGATGAAGCCACCGGCCTGCTGGATCTTGTCGAAGGCGGCGCGGTCGGTGATGAGATCCTTCTGGATCGGGAAGGCTTTCGCGCGGAAGGGCTCGACGACAATCGTGTCGCCTTCCTGGAAGCTGCGCATGTAGAGCTGGCAGGTGGCGATGCCCTGGCCCGGACCGTGCGGCTTGCCGTTGATGGTGCAGGAGCAGGTGCCGCAGATGCCTTCGCGGCAATCGTGCGCAAACGCGACCGGTTCCTCGTCTTTCAGCGTCAGCTCGTCATTCACGACATCAAGCAGCTCGAGGAACGACATGTCGGGATTCACATCCTTGGCCGGATAGTCGACGAACCGGCCGGGCGCGGCCGGACCGGCCTGGCGCCAGACGCGCAGGGTGACGGAGAAAAGTTTCTTGGTGGTGGGAGCGACCATGGCGGGAAAGATTTATGATTTCAGAATTACGAATTACGACACGCGGGCCGCGCGGGTGGTTTTGATGGCGGAAACAAAAATAGAGAGGAGTTCGTCGGCTTCGTGCATCAACGCGTCCAACCGGCGCAGCGGCAGGAGCCCGGCTTCGATCAACAATTCCATCCAGTAGATGGATTCGTCACATTCCTCCTCGACGATCTTGAGCTTGTTCACGAAATCCGCCGTGGATTTGGCGCGACAGGCCGCGCGGTAGTTGGCGCCGACCGAGGTTCCGGCCCGCAGCAACTGCCGGCCGAGTGTCGTGGAAACGTCATCGCCCGGCAGCGCCTGCACCGCTTTGATGACCCTGAGGGCATACGTTTTGGTCCGCTTGAGCAGATCTTGCTTGTTCATGGTGGTGGCGGCCCGTTTGAATCGTAATCCGTAAATCGTCCTTCGTAAATCGAAGGTCTTACTTGTAAGACCTCACGCTCATCTTGGTGAACTCGTAGTTGAGGGGCTCGGCGTTGCGCAGCGGAGCTTTCCCCTCGCCCTGGTATTCCCAGGCGGCCACGTGGCCAAACTTCTCGTCGTCGCGTTTGCATTCGCCGTCGGGCCACTGATGCTCCTCGCGGAAGTGGCCGCCACAGCTCTCCTCGCGGGTGAGCGCGTCGCGGCACAGCAGTTCGCCGAGCTCGAAGAAGTCGGCCACGCGGCCGGCTTGCTCGAGTGATTGGTTGAGGGTGTCGGCGGAACCGGGAACCAGGACGTCCGCCCAGTATTCCTCGCGCAGCGCTGGGATGGTCCGGAGCGCCGCCTCCAAGCCCTCCTTGGTGCGCGCCATGCCGCAGTGTTCCCACATGATTTTGCCGAGGCGCTTGTGGAAGTGGCTGACCGGCTGCCGGCCCTTGTTCGCCAGGAGCCGGTTGTTCATGCCGGTGACACTCTCTTCGGCCTGTTTGAATTCAGCGCGGTCCGTCGCGGGGCGAGAGCCGGGTTTCTGGCCGGCAAGGTAGTCGCTGATGGTGTAAGGAATGACAAAGTAGCCGTCGGCCAGGCCCTGCATCAGCGCGGAGGCGCCAAGGCGGTTGGCGCCGTGGTCGGAGAAATTGGCTTCGCCCAGCACGAACAGGCCGGGGATGTTGGACATCAGGTTGTAGTCCACCCACAGGCCNNGGGTAGATGCGCTCGAGGTAGTAGTCGCGGTCGGCTTCGGGAATGGAGGCGGGGTCCTTCTTCGCGTCCTCCGGCTTCTTCGGCACCCAGATGCGGCCGTCGTTGCGGAGCGACTCGGACATGAGCGTGAGCTTGGACTGATAGTCACCGCTCACCGGGATGCAGGTCGGGTGGATCTGCGTGTAGCAGGGATTGGCGAGGCAGGCGCCGCGCTTGTAGGCGCGCCAGATGGCGGTGGCGTTGGAGCCCCGGGCGTAGGTCGAGAGGTTGAAGACGTTGCCGTAGCCGCCGGTGGCCAGCACGACGGCATCGGCGCTGTGCCGGGTGATCGCGCCGGTGATGAGGTCGCGCACAATAATTCCCTTGGCGTGGCCGTCCACCACGACGAGGTCGAGCATCTCGGAGTTGGTGTGCAGCTCGACACCGCCGGCCCCGACCATCCGGGAGAGGGCGCTGTAGGCGCCGAGGAGGAGCTGCTGGCCCGTCTGGCCGCGGGCATAGAAGGTGCGCGACACCTGGGCGCCGCCAAACGAGCGGTTGGCAAGCAGGCCGCCGTATTCCCGGGCGAACGGCACGCCCTGCGCCGCGCATTGGTCGATGATGTTGACCGAGACCTCGGCGAGCCGGTGGACGTTGGCCTCGCGGGCGCGGTAGTCGCCGCCCTTCAGGGTGTCGTAGAAGAGCCGGTGGACGGAGTCGCCGTCGTTCTGGTAGTTCTTCGCGGCATTGATGCCGCCCTGCGCGGCGATGGAATGGGCCCGGCGCGGGCTGTCGTGAAAGACAAAGCTCTTAACCTTGTAGCCGAGCTCGGCCAGGGTGGCGGCGCAGGAGGAGCCCGCCAGTCCGGCGCCGACGACAATGACCTCGTATTTCCGCTTGTTGGCCGGGTTGACGAGCTTGATCTCGGTCTTGTGCTTGCGCCACTTTTCGGCGAGCGGGCCGGAAGGAACCTTGGATTCGAGTTGGGCCATGGCGGAGAGTCTCAGACGCGGGCGTGAATAAAGCCGCCGAGGACGGCGAGCGGGATGGCCGCGTTGAGGAGAAAATAGAGCCAGCAATAGGCGACCGAAAAGCGCTCGACCGGCACGGTCCATTTCTCGTTCTTGAGGCCGATGGTCTGGATCGAGCTCACGATGCCGTGACTGAGGTGATAGGCCAGGATGCCGACGGCGATGAGGTAAAAGACCGATACAGACTGGTTGCTGAAGCCCTGCACCATCATGGCATGCACGTCCCGCACCATCGTGCCGTCAGCGAGCCGGAAGGTGTGCTCACTCCAGCCGGGGTGGCCGACGCGCAGGGTGTAGTGCCCGAGGTGGAACGGAATGAACGCCAACACCACAATCCCGGTGCGCGCCATGAGGCGCGAAGCCAGTGTGGCCCGATTGATGTGATCAACGCCGTAGTCCTGGGGCCGGGCGGCGCGGTTCTCCAGCGTGAGCTGGATCGCCAGCCACACATGAATGACGAGGCAAAGCAGCAGAAAAGCCCGGATAAGCCACAACCCCGCACCGAGCGACTCGAGCATGTGCGCATAGGCGTTGATCTTGGCCGGAGGCAGGAAAAACTGCAGGTTGCCCACAAGGTGGCCCGTGACGAACCCGAACAACACCAGCCCAGTGAAAGCCATCAGGAATTTCCGGCCGATGGACGACTGGAAGAAGGAACCGAATAGATTCATCTGGGGTGGGCGGAAATATGTGACTGGTGGGCGGGCGACCGAACGTGATAGATAAACCAATGCCGGCAAATAATGTAAAGGCCGCGCCAACTGGGCCAACCGATAAATTAGGGTGCCTAAATTGCCCGAGTAGGCGGCCCGCCAGATCTGGCTTGCAGGCGCAAAGCGGGGTCAACGCGCCAGTGGCTTCAACAGGGCGAATTTCCCACTGGCGGCCGGCTGGATGAACTTCCGGCGGAACAGGTTCACGCGCATCCCCTCGCCCAGCGCCAAGGCAATCGCCTGATCCAAGCCGGCGGGTGCGATCTCGTCGGCCACATATTGGAAATCCCAGCGCTTGTCCGCCGCCTGCACGAGGCTCCAGTGCCAGCAGGCGAAACCCTCCGGCATCGCTGCATCGATTTCGAAGGCCGAAACCACACGCCCGTCCGTGCTGAAATACAGATCCCGTTCACGGCCGAGTATGCGGTAGCCCGCAGGCGTGCGGCGCACGATGTCCCCCGTGAAATAGCGCAGCAACGGCATCGCCTCGCGATCGCGCGTCGTCACGTTGATCTGATAAACGTCCTTCAGTTCCGCGCGCCACGGCACGAGCTCGACGAAGGCATTGCCGTCGATCGCGCGCAGATTGTCCGCAAACGCATCACCGACGAAAATGTAGCCGGCTTCGGTCGAACCGTAGAGATCGACCTGGGCCGAACCGGGGAAGACTTCCGCGATGCGCCGGCTGTGCTGCCGGCTGGCTTTGCCGTAGGTGAGGATGACCGTGCGCACACTCGGCACGTTGACCCGGCGTTTTTTCACCGCACGGGCCAGCAGCGAGAGGTAAACCGGCTCACCCTCGATGATCTCGGGCTTGAGCGCCTGCAATTCCAGCACGATCCGGTCCCACTCGGCTTCGGCGAAGGCAAACGGATCGCTCGAGAGATTCAGGTAAACCGTGCCATCAAAATAGCGGTGCGGGAAAGGGTGGTCCTCGTAGGGGCAAAGATTGCTGGAACATCCGATCGGCGCGAGCACAGCCTTGCGGTAGGGCCGGCCGACGTAGGGCGCAAGCTGGGGGTGGGCGAGGTAAGCGCGGCGCAACTGGGCGTTCCACCAGCCGTCCTCCATCACCACGGTCATCGGTCGCGCGGTGGAGCCCGAGGTGTGCTCGTATTCGTATTTCTTTTCCTGCAGACCGCGCTCGATCTCCGTGTAGTCCGCAAAAAACGCCGAGTGCCCACGGTCGAGAATTTCCTGCTTGGTCAGCACCGGGATTTCCCGGTAACACGACCACTGCAGCGGCTCGTGGTGCAACGGGAAACGCCGGCCGTAAAACGGACTGCGCCGGTAGATGGCCCGGATCTCCTGCTCCAGCGGCCCGGGCAGAGTGGCCTGGCCGGCACCCAAGGCCTCGGGGGCGTTGGCAAAGACAGAGGCGGGCGCGGGTGATTCCATTGGGTCCGGGGAGTTAACTTCGGCCCGGGGCAAAGTCAAACGGGGTCACGTTTAAGCTCCGCCCACACCGGCGAGAACAGCAGCAGTGCGTCCAGCACCATGGCGTGCGTGATGCCGCCACCGTAGGCCAGCTGGTAGACCTCGTCCACCGGCCGCGTCAGGATTTCGAATTCCTCGTCGGAGTCCCATTCGAGTCCGGCTTCCCGGCGGGCGTTCTCCACCAGCACCAAGTGGCAGCGGTTGTTCTGCATCGCCGGATTCGGATGCACGACTCCCAGCAGCCGTGCCGCCGTGCCGACATAACCCGTCTCCTCCCGCAGTTCGCGCACGCCGGCGGCAACGGCCTCCTCACCCCGGTCCATCACCCCACCGGGAATTTCCACCGAGAAATCATTCAAGCCGAAGCGAAACTGCCGCACGAGCACGAGCTGCCNNGGCTTTTGCCGTGCGGGATGCTGGTAGTCCACGCTCTCCACGTCGAAGATGCGCGTGTGCGCGAGCGTGCGGGCACCCTGTTTTTTCCAGCGTTGGGGCGGGGGCGGTTGTTCAGTCATGGCAAAAAAAATGCCTCCGCGACACAAGGTCTGGGAGGCACGGGTGGATTTCGCGAAGTTTATTTCTTCGGGATGCGGATCTTCTGGCCGACCTTCAGCCTGGCCGGGTCGAGGCCGGGATTTTCGGCTTCGATGGAGTCGACCCGCGTGGCAAATTTCTTGGCAATCTTCGACAGGGTATCACCGGGGGCGACCGAGTAGGTGCCGTCGGCATTCAGGACGCCGGTCGGAGCGGCCGCGGCGCCTTTCGGGCCGGCGGCACGGGCCTTCTGGGCTTCCTCGATCTTGGTGATCTTGGCGTTGATGGTGCCGATCTCGTTGCCGACCTGGTCCAGCGCGGACTGGATGCCGGAGCGCAGGCCCTTGATGTCGGTGTCGACTTTGGCGGAGGCGGCGCTGATCGAGGCTTCGAGGGCGGGGATCTTGCTGCTGATCGCCTCCTCGTGTGTGGCCACGGTCTTCTGGAGCGTGGAAAGTTTGACGAGGGCCACGATTGAGAGGACCAGGGCGAGACCGCCGGCAATCACGCCAACGAGAGGCAAGACGCTGCCGGAGTTATTACTGTCGCGGGAAAGAGTATCCATTTGTTTAAGAGATTGAGGGGGCGTATATACGGGCGCTTCCTGTGTTGAGGCAAGAAGCATTTTTACCACTTTCCGGGTCAATGCCGGATATTCCCAAGCAGTCCCAATAGCCGCACATAGCACAGACAGGCACGGATAAGCAAAAGTGGAACCCGCCCCGCCGGGGGAATGCCCTGCCATCCGTGGCTTTCAAATCCGAACGCGAAGGATGGTCGGGGCGATAGGATTCGAACCTACGACCTCCTGGTCCCAAACCAGGCGCTCTACCAGGCTAAGCTACACCCCGCGACAGAAGGTAATGGGAGGCCGTCGCCCGGTCCTGTCAATGTTGTCCGTGCGATATCGATCAACCTGCCTCGGACAACAGTCCTGAATTGTCATTGCTTGGGGCTGGCTTGGAAGAAGCGGTGGCGCTTTGCCACCACCACGGTCACCCGGGGAGGTTAACCTGGCCAATTTGCAAATTATCCCGCCTTACTTCAGCCTTCAACCTAGACCGTGATTCCCCGCGCCGTGACGCTGGCGGGCGCGGGGGTTTGCCGGCAGGGCCGCTGCTAACGATCTGAACCAAAGTTGACCATCCCAATATGAAAGCCCGCCAATCCGGCCGGCTTTCGATTGGACAACCTGCGGTTATTTGCCGGGCGGCTTGTCCTTCGTAACCGGCTTGAAAGTGAGGCCGGTATCTGTCGTCGCAGCCGACTTGGCTGCCGTCGGTTGGCTGGTGAGCAACAGCGTGGCGCGCTGGGCCCAGGAGCTTGTGGCGTCAATCCGGGAGACTTCCTCGGCCAGTTTTTTAACTTCGTCCGTTTTACCGGCGTCGGCCGCAAGGGAGGCAAGATGATAGGCCGCCTCAACGCGCGCACCCTTGGCGATGGTTGCGTCGGCACTGATGGCTTTTAACGCGGCTTCACCGGCAGGCTGGTCGCCACCATTGAACTGGCTGATCGCCGCGCCGAGCTTGGCGCGGCCAAACAGGGCCTCGTTTTTCAGAGTGCCAATGGCCTTCTGGTAGTGGGTCATCGCGGTTTTGAAATCACCGGCGGAAAATTTCTCATCTGCCAGCCGGAGCCAGGCGACGCCCGCGAGTGCGTGGCCGGGGTGTGCCTCGGCAAAGACCGCNNACGATGGCCAGCAGTGCCACCACGCAAACGATCAAGATGGCCTGGCGATTCCTGGCCCAAAAGGCGTGGACGGCGGTTTCAAAGGCGGGCTCGTAAACGGGAGTGGTGCCCTCGGGTGACGGGTTGGCGGGGGGAAGTTGACTCATGGAACCGCGCAGGTTGAGCGGCGCCCCTTGCCGCCTCAACGCCAAAATTAGCCTATAGCAAACCTGCCCTGCGGCGGCCGCCGACCCCAGGCTGTCCCCATCGCCCCGATCACATCGGCGAGACGTTGCCCTTGTATTGCTGCAGGGGACGGACGTCGACGAGCTTGGCCTTCATCGCGCGGATGCCGTTGAGGGAGGCGCGCGCGCCGGTGATGCTGGTCATGATGCAGACATTGCTGGCCCAGGCCGCGGTGCGGATGGCATTCTCATCGTTGCGCGGGATCATACCGCGCGGAGTGTTTATCACCAGCTGGACTTCGCCGTTCTTGATCATGTCCACGCAGTTTGGCCGGCCCTCATTGAGCTTGAAGACCGGCAGCACCGCGAGCCCCTCCGACTGCAGGAGTTTGGCGGTATTGGTCGTCGAGCAAACCGTGAACCCCAGTTCGATAAAGCCCCTGGCCAGTGCGCCGACGTGCGGCTTGTCGGAATCCTTGACACTGATGAAGACTTGCCCCGCGAGCGGCAGCGCGGGCTTGGCCGCCATCTGCGTCTTCGCGAAGGCGATGCCGAGATCGTCGTCCATGCCCATGACCTCACCCGTCGAACGCATCTCCGGACTGAGCATGATGGCCGCGCCCGGAAAGCGGTTGAAGGGAAACACGGCCTCCTTCACGCACCAATGCTTCGGCTGGATTTCCTGCGTGAAGCCAAGATCCTTCAGCTTCGCCCCGGCCATGACCCGGGCAGCGAGTTTGGCCAGCGGCACGCCGATGGCCTTGGCCACAAACGGCACCGTGCGCGAGGCCCGCGGATTGACCTCGAGCACGTAGACCTGCTGGTCCTTGATCGCAAACTGGACGTTCATCAGGCCGACCACCTTGAGCGCCTTGGCGAGCGCGTAGGTGGCGGTGCGGACGGTGCCGAGCATCTCCGGCGAGAGGGTGTGCGGCGGCATCACCATCGCCGCGTCACCGGAGTGNNACGTCGAGCTCGATGGCATCCTCCAGGAACTTGTCGATGAGCACGGGCTTGCCGGGCATGACGTCAAATACCTGGCGCACCACCTCCCTGAGCTCGGTTTCGCTGTAGAGAATGAACATGCCGCGTCCACCCAACACGAACGACGGGCGCACGAGCACCGGGTAGTCGAGCTCCGCGGCGGCGGAGATCGCCTCGGCCTCGGACATGGCGATGCGGTTGGCGGGCGACTTGAGTTTCACCTGGTCGAGCACGGCCGCGAACAACTTCCGGTCCTCGGCGGTGTCGATGCTCTCGGGCGAGGTGCCGATGATGTTCACGCCGCGCGCCTTCAACGCGCTGGCGAGGTTGAGCGGGGTCTGCCCGCCGAACTGGGCGATGGCGCCGCAACAGCCTTCCTGCTCGTAGATTTCCAGCACATCTTCCAGCGTCAGCGGCTCGAAGTAGAGGCGATCCGAGGTGTCGTAGTCGGTTGAAACCGTCTCGGGATTCGAGTTGACCATCACGGTTTCGAAGCCGGCCTCGCGCAGCGCAAATGAAGCGTGCACACAGCAGTAGTCGAACTCGATGCCCTGGCCGATGCGGTTGGGGCCGCCGCCGATGATCATGATCTTTTTCTTCTTGGTCGGCACGATCTCATTCTCGTCGCCGTAGCTGGAATAATAGTAGGGGGTGAACGCCTCGAACTCGGCGGCACAGGTGTCGACGAGCCGGTAAGTCGTGTTGATGCCGGCCTTTTTGCGGTGCGCCCGGGCGGTGTCGAAATCGGTCTTGAGCAGGTGGGCCAACTGGGCGTCGGAGAACCCGGCCTGCTTGGCCCGGCGGAGGAGTGCAGTGTCGATGGACCCCAGAGTGTGCTTCTTCAGTTCCGTCTCCATTTCGTGCAGCTCGCGCAGCTGGCGGAGAAACCAGGGATCGATCTTGGAGAGGCTGAACAGATCCTCCTCGGTCAGGCCGGCCAGGAAGGCCCAGCGGAGGTAGAACACGCGTTCGGCGTTGGGGGTGCCAATCTTTTGGCGGATGGTGGCGTCATCCGGCAGCTCATCGCCGCCGAATTTGCCGCCCCCGCCCCAGCCGCGGGAGCCGATCTCGAGCGAGCGCAGGCATTTTTGGAACGACTCCTTGAAGGTGCGGCCGATGGCCATGGCCTCGCCGACGGATTTCATGGCCGAGGTCAGCGTCGTGTTGGCCCCGGGAAATTTTTCAAAGGCGAAGCGCGGCATCTTCGTGACGATATAGTCGATCGTCGGCTCGAAGCTGGCGGGTGTAAGCCGCGTGATGTCGTTGCGCAGCTCGTCGAGAGTGTAGCCGACGGCGAGTTTGGCCGCGATCTTGGCGATGGGGAACCCGGTGGCCTTCGACGCGAGGGCGGACGAGCGGGATACGCGCGGATTCATCTCGATGACAACCTGGCGGCCGGTCGCCGGGTCGATGGAGAACTGGATGTTGGAACCGCCGGTCTCGACCCCGATTTCGCGGATGACGGCGAAGGAGGCGTCGCGCATCACCTGGTATTCCTTGTCCGTAAGCGTGAGCGCCGGCGCGACCGTGATCGAGTCGCCGGTGTGGACGCCCATCGGATCGAAATTTTCGATGGAGCAAATGACGACNNGAGACATTCCTCGACCAACACCTCGTGCGTGGGCGAAGCCTCGAGGCCAACGTTGACGATCTGCTCGAATTCCTCGCGGTTGTAGGCGATGCCGCCGCCGGTGCCGCCGAGCGTGAAGCTCGGGCGGATGATGAGCGGATAGGTGCCGATCTTCTCGGCCGCCAGGCGCGCCATATCCAACGAGTGGGCGACGCCGGACTTGGCGACATCGAGACCGATGCGCAGCATGGCCTCCTTGAAAAGGTTGCGATCCTCGCCCATTTCGATGGCCGGCGGCTTCGCCCCGATCATCTCGACGCCGTATTTCTCGAGGATACCGGCCTTGTGCAGGTCCATTGAGAGGTTGAGCGCGGTCTGTCCACCCAGCGTGGGCAGCAACGCGGAAGGGCGCTCCTTGGCGATGATCTTTTCCAGAATCTCGACCGTCAGGGGCTCGATGTAGGTGACATCGGCGAATTCCGGGTCGGTCATGATGGTGGCCGGATTGGAGTTTACCAAGATAACCTGGTAGCCCTCTTCGCGCAGCGCCTTGCACGCCTGGGTGCCGGAATAGTCAAACTCACACGCCTGCCCGATGATTATGGGACCGGCGCCGATGATCAGGATGGACTGAAGGTCAGAGCGTTTGGGCATGAGCGTAGATTTCGCCGAGGCTTGAGTCGCCTCAATGGTGGCGCAAGAGGGAATTGAGCCATTCCGGTGTTATACGCCCCGACGGGCACGGCGGGGCTCTGGGCGGGCGCAGTCTGGCGGCGCCCCGGCGGCTCAAACTCTCAGCCGAGGCGGCTGACGTCGATGCCGAGTGCGGCGGCGGCCCGGGCTTTGTCGCCCTGGCACGCGTTCAGCACGCGGGCGACATACTGCTTTTCCTGTCCGGCGAGGTAGTCAGCCAGCACCGGCCAGTTCTTCACTTCGTGGATGCGCAACGGCAGTTGGGCCGAGGTAATGACCCGGACCTCCGTGGTGGCAACGATCTGGGAGATCACCTGCGAAAACTCGGCCAGATTGCCCGGCCAGCGATAGGCTCGGAGCGTGCCCATGGCATCCTCCGTGAATTCCACCTGCCGGGCATCGAACTGCGGGTTCGATATTTTTCCGGCAACTTCCTTAAGCAGGGCCGGGATGTCCTCCAGCCGCTCGCGCAACGGCGGCAGCTGAACCGGCAAGGAGGCGACGCGGTAAAAGAGTTCCTCGTTGAAACCGTCCTCTTCCGTCAGTTTTTCGAGATCCACATCCGTGGCGCAAACCAGACGGAAATTATTGGCATTGTTGCGCAGCACGGAAATCAGCTCGGGTTGCGCCTCCTTGGGCAGGCCCTGCAGGTGCTGCAGGAAAAGCGTGCCGCCCTTCGCCCCATGCACCCAGGTGCCGCCAGAGCCGTTTTGCCCGAGCAGACCGGAACGGAGGCTCGGCAACGAACTCAACCGGCAGTCGATCGGCACCATCGGGCTGCCGGCGGGCGTCCCCGCGGCATGGAGCAACTCAGCGACGATCTCGTGGCCGGTGCCGGTTTCACCCGAGATGAGCACCGGGGTGCGCGCGGTGGCCAGCTTCTTGAGCTGGGTGACGAGCCGCTTGATCTTCGGGCTGACCCCCACAAGCCGGGCTTCGAAATCCCCCGCTTGGACGGCGGGTGAAGGACCGAGGGATTCGCGCTCGACGACCAGGCGCCGGAATTCCAGGCCGCGAGTCAGCGCCTGCATGAGTTCGTCCACCTTGAACGGCTTCTGGAGATAGTCGAACGCGCCGAATTTCAACGCCTGGATGGCGCTCTCCGTGCTGGCGTAAGCGGTCATGATAATGACAACGACGCTGGGATCGTAGGCCTTCAGCTGCTTGAGCAGGGTGATGCCGTCCATCGGCTTCATGTCGATGTCGGCCAGCACGAGATCATATTTTTCCGCCTTGTAGCGGGCCAATCCTTTTTCTCCATCTGTGGCGAATGCCGTCTTGTAGCCGGTGGGCTGGATTACGGCTTCGAGCATCTCGTGGATGGAGATGAGGTCGTCGACAATGAGGAGGGAGGGCATGGGAGAGTGGACAGGCAACCTGGCCCGCGTAACCGCGGGCCAGGCAGGGCCGCTTCAGGCAACAACGCCGGGTTTATTGCAAGCCGCCGGCCACTGCACCGAGTTGGAAGATCGGCAGGAACATGGCCATGACGATGCCACCGACGACGACGCCGAGGAAGACGATGAGCAGCGGCTCGATCAGCGAAGTGAGTGCGGACACAGTGGCGTCAATCTCGGTGTCGTAGAAGTCGGCGATCTTGTTCATCATGCCATCCACATTGCCGGTGGTTTCACCGGCCTTGACCATGTGCTTCATCATCGGCGGGAAGAAGGTGTTCACGGCCATGATCTCGGACACCTGACCGCCCTGGCTGACATGCTTGGCGATTTCGGAACAGGCATCCTCGATCTGGCACTTGCCGCTGGCGGAGGACACGATTTCGAGGGTGCGCAGGATAGGCACGCCTGAACGCATCAGTGTGGCGTAGGTGCGGCAGAAGCGGGAAAGGGCGATCTTGTGCACCAGATTGCCGAAGATCGGCGCATTCACGAGAAACTTGTCCTTCTGGCGGCGGCCGTTGGGCGTTGCGATGTATTTGCCGGTCACAAAATAAACGCCATAAGCACCGAGCCCAAGCGCCCACCACCACGCCTTCATGAAGTCGCTCAAGTCGATGAGAAACTGGGTCGGAGCCGGCAGTTTGGCGCCAAAGTCCGCAAACATGGCGGCGAACACCGGGATGACAAAGATCAGCAGCACGTTGACCAGGGCGACGGCGAGGCCGATGACGGCGATCGGGTAGGTCATGGCCGACTTGACCTTCTTGGTCAGCTTGACCGTCGATTCGAAGTAGCCGGCCACTTTGCCGAGAATTTCGGCCAAACCGCCGGACGCTTCACCGGCCTCCACCATGGAGATGAACAGGTTGGGGAACGATGCAGGAAACTTCTTTACGGCCGCGGAGAATGAGGTGCCGGTGGAGATGTCGTTGCGCACATCGCGAATCACGATGCGAAAAACCGGGTCTTCAGTCTGATCCTGCAGGGCCTCCAAGCAGGAGACGAGGGGCAGGCCGGCTTGCAACAGTGATGCGAGTTGGCCGGTAAAAATGGAAAGTTCACCGAGACCGAGATTGTAGGTCTTCGCCTTTTTCTCGAGGGCCTTCTGTTTGGCCAATGCTTGGGCCGCCTGGACGCCTGATTGCTTGGGTTTCGCAGCTGCTTGAGTCGCCATAGTGGCCGCAGGTTAGGGCTATAACCACATCGGCGGCAATCTATTTTCTGGGCATCATCCCATGGCGGAATACAAACGAACAAAAGCTTGAAGGAGCGGCGCCCGGGGGCACTCTCGCCAGTCGAAAACGCGGCTATAGTTTAATGGTAAAACCTCTGCCTTCCAAGCAGGTGTCGTCGGTTCGATTCCGACTAGCCGCTCCAGTTGTCATCCGACCGCGCCGGACCCTGGTCCGCCCCATGCAATGCCACCCGGGATTTTCCCGCCCGCTGTAACAGAACGCCCCATTACTCGCCTTACGGGCCGCTCTGCGGCTGGCCCGATCCCTAACTGTGAATCTCGTTCTGTTTCGTTTATCTGAAGTAGACCTTCCCCTGCCCCGGCGGGATCCTCGCGCACAGCATATCCTCAAAGTGCTCCGCCGTGGACCGGGCGATAGTTTCGATGCCGGCCTGCTCAACGGCCCGCGGGGCAAAGGCACACTGGTCTCGGTCCATGCCGAGCATCTCTCCCTGGCTTTTGCCTGGGGCGAACCTCCGCCACCGCTGTGCCCGCTTGTCCTGTTGATTGGCCTGCCCAGGCCCCAGACCGCGCGCGACATCCTGCGCGAGGCCACCGCCCTCGGCGTCTCGGCCCTGCACTTTATCCGCACCGAAAGGGGTGAACCCGGCTATGCGGGCAGCACACTCTGGCGATCCGGCGCATGGGAAGGATACCTCATCAGCGGTGCCGCCCAGGCCGGCTGCACGCGATTGCCGGAGGTCACGCACGGGCGCTCGCTGCTCGCAACGATCGAGTCACTCCCGGCCGAGGCCTCGCGTTTCGCCCTCGACAATTACGAAGCGAAGGCCGCGCTCACCACCTGTAACATGTCAGGCTGCAAGTCGGCGGTGCTTGCGCTCGGGGCTGAGCGGGGCTGGGCGGCGGGGGAACGGCAATTATTGCGCCAAAGCGGATTCACTCTGGTCCGCTTGGGTGAACGCGTGCTGCGCACCGAGACAGCGTGCATCGCCGCCATTGCTCTGCTCAAGGCGAGGCTCGGCTGGATCTGAAGATCCTCGCCGTGGGCTGACGCGCGCCCTTGCCAAGCCGCTTCACGCAGGTCCAGCCGATCGGCGACAGTTCCAAGTCGCCCGGCATCTCGAAGACGATGAGCGTCTCCGGTCTCTCCGCCAGCCACACATCCAGCCGGGCAAAAAG
>CXWL01035160.1_pt1 | contig 19254 bp, 28 predicted proteins | sample 590931 | NCBI WGS metagenome assembly CXWL01 (sample SAMEA3498368, study PRJEB10139) | groundwater metagenome | biome: water well; material: biofilm material | place: Germany | collected 2015-04-27 | reverse complement strand
GAAGAAAACGGGAAGCTCATCGGCGGACAGCAGAGCATCGCGTTGGAGAAATCCGGTCAGCGGTACAACATGGATTGGCTGTTCCGTTTCGGCCAGAACCCGCAGGATTTCATCATCCACACCGGCGAATTTCTGGCCGACGCCACCGAGCCGCAATTGCGAGCCGTCATCGGCTATCTGGCTGCGCAGGGCGTTTCCGACTTCAAGTATTACGAGCCTTGGACGGCGCCGGAATTCGCAAAGGCCAGCTCTGGGCGCGGCAAGGTCATTTACAAAGAGTACTGCATGCAGTGCCACGGCGCGACCGGCAAGGGCGACGGGCCTGCCGCCGCTACTCTTGAACCAAAACCGGCGATTCACGCCAATATTAACTTCAGCGAGGTGCCGACGGAGTATCTCTACAACATGATCAACCACGGCGGCGCGGCGATGGGCAAATCCGCCAACATGCCCTATTGGGGCCTGACCATCGGACAGCAGGGTGTGGCGGACGTGATGGCGTATCTCAAGACCACGTTCAAGGGGCCGAAATAGGAAATGTGTGTGAAGCGTCTCTCGTATCTCGTGAAGCGTGAATAGCGCCCGCGAGATACGAAAGACGAACGACGAGGGACGGAGGGTTTAGGAATGGCGACGTTTATTATTTCAGGCAGCCGCGGCACGGATGATCCCACCATGGCGACGCTCCCGTTCGTCGCGGCGAAAGCGGCGAAAGAACAGGGGCACGATGTCGTCCTCTGGCTCTGGAACGAAGCGGTGACGCTGGGACGGAAGGGCACGGCCGATCATGTTCACGGCGTGAATCTGACCCCGTTAAAAGACTTGCTTGCCGGGGTGCAAGCTGCAAATATTCCCATATGGGTCTGCGGCGCCTGTGCGGTGGCGAGGCAAATCGGCGGAGCAGATCTTGTCGCGGGGGCATCAATCAAGGGGATGCCCGATTACATCAAGGCCGTAGCCGAGCGTGATCGCAGTGTCGTGTTCTAGCTCCGGGATCGAGTCTAACGCGGGGGGATGTCATGGCTGCTAAAGATGAGTCGACGGGCAAATCGAAGAATAGAAAAGAAGGTCGAGTTCAACGGGATGCCGATTCCGTTACCGGCAATAACGGCGACTTGCTGGCCGATGAATTGGAAGCCATTCCCACGGCCATCCCCAAGCAAGGCGATGGCTATCGCCAGCGACCAAGCGAAGCCGGAGATCGGATCGCCTACGCGATCGGTGTCGCCGGGCACGCATTGACCGATGACGACTTGATTCGCATCAACACCCGAAGAGGGCTGCTGACACTCCTGAAGCGGAAAGATGTCGATCTGGAGGAAGTGCGCAAGACGTTGCTGTATGAGCAGGAATTGCGGCAGCTTCAGGTCGAGTTGGTTCGATTGCAGCGGTGGGTGCAGGAAAGCGGCCAGCGGATTGCGATTCTGGTCGAAGGCCGCGACGCGGCCGGCAAGGGCGGCACGATTCGCCGCTTTACGGAACACTTGAATCCTCGCGCCATGCGCGTCGTCGCGCTTCCCAAGCCGTCGGATGAAGAGCGCGGCCAGTGGTACTTCCAACGCTATATCCGGCAATTGCCGAACAAAGGCGAGATCGTATTCTTCGACCGCAGCTGGTACAACCGCGCGGTGGTCGAACCGGTGATGGGATTCTGCAGCAAGAAGGATCATCAACGCTTCTTGCAGCAGGTCACCGAGTTTGAACATATGCTCTACGAAGACGGTGTGACCATCATCAAGTTCTGGTTTTCCATTTCCAAGGACGAGCAGGCCAAGCGTTTCGAAGCGCGCCGACAGAATCCCCTTAAACAGTGGAAGCTGAGTCCGGTCGATGAGAAAGCGCAGGAACTCTGGGATTCCTACACGCGTTATAAAGAGGAGATGTTCAGTAAGACGCACGCCACATTCAGCCCCTGGATCATTGTGAAGGCGAATGATAAACAGTCCGCTCGGCTGGAGAGCCTCCGATATGTGTTGAATCTCCTGCCCTACAAGGGCAAGGAAGAGACGCAGATTCGCCTGACGCCTGATCCCAATATCATCACGCGGTTTCATCGCAAGATGGTCGAACTCGATTTGTGACGAATAGGATGACGACGATGAAAATCCAATCTGTGCTGGCGGTCCTTCTGACTTGTGGCCTGTTGAGTGCATCAGCCTTATCGGCGGCCGAGCGCCCCATGATGCAACCGCGTGTGTCGGCCGACAAACTGGCGGAAGCGCGCGCTTTGGCGAGTCCGTTGCCGGATTCTGCAGAGATCGTCGAGAAGGGTAAGGCGCTCTACAACGGCAAAGGGACCTGCTTCAATTGTCACGGCAAAGACGGATCGGGCAACGGCATGGCGGCAGTCGGCCTCGATCCCTCGCCGCGTAACTTTCAGCACCATGGATTCTGGCGGCATCGGACGGAGGGCGAGATTTACTGGGTCATCAAGCACGGCTCGCCCGGCACGGCCATGATCGGATTCGGCGATCAGCTCACCGACGAAGAAATCTGGTCGATCATCCAATACGAGCGGAGCTTTGCCGGCGATCATGGGCCAGGCATGATGGGGAACAGAGAGGGCATGGGTCATGGAATGGGACCGGGCGGAGGGATGGGCGGCATGGAGCATCGAGGCCCGAGAGGTGGAATGGGCGGATGTGAGGGCGAAGCCTGTGCCCGGTAATACGAGACCCAAAAATTCGGCGAAGTCGGAGTAGTGTTCTTGAGAGAGCTCCGGTTGCCGCATCGATCTCGCCAAACAGAATCCTTTCAGCGGCAGTGTCCCTCCTCATGGTTTCCTTCCTTGCCGCCATTCAGCAATCGCATCCAAGCCAGATTCGTAGCGTTACACCGCATCTGAGGCAGTCCGGATGGGTATCTTTGCGCCATCGATAGCCTCGCGTCTGTGGAAAAAATCTACAAGCCGTTGCTAGCGTCTCTCTCTCTCTCTCTCAGCTCAATCAAATAGTTGCGCGCCGGTTCTCTCCTGTGAAGCCCGAGCACAGAGATGGGCATGGCTCTTGCGCTGTCGCAAATCATCAGCCTATCGCAAAAATGTGTGGATCATGTGTGAATCCTTTTTCAGATTCGATGGCTCGCACGAATAAGCAGGGCGGTTGAGAAGAGTCAAGGTCGCCCGTTTCTTCATTCACCAACACCAAGGAGGGGTTCATGGCTACGTTATCCAGACCGGGAGTGCCTGTTGGAGGCTTCAAGACCGTGGGGCAGGTTCATGCGACAAACAGTCTCGTATTCGGCCGGACTCACAATGCGATGAGCGTGGCGGTGGAGTTGCTAACGACGCATACGCCGGGTGCGCCGGTCGTCGATGATGCGGGGCAATTTATCGGTTTCGTGAGCGAGTTCGATATTTTGCGCGCGCTGAGCGCGGAAAAGGATCTGAATCAACTCACCGCCGGAGACATCATGGGTAAGGATCGAATCACGGTGACCGATGAGACAAGTATCGACGACGCCCTGAAGCTGATGGATGAGAAGCGGCTGCTCAACCTTCCCGTTCAGCGCGACGGAAAGGTGACCCATTCGATCACCCGCCACGACATCCTGCGGGCGTGGATCGGACTGGGCCTCGATATCGAGAATCCGGCGATGTAATCGCGCGACCGGTTTGCGCTCTGCGGCACCGCAGTCTATGGGCTGCGGCGCCGCCTGGTGCGGCGTAGTTAGCCAAGGAGGGCATGATGAAGGTGTTCATGGGAATCGGCGCAGCCGTGATGGCTGGACTGGTGCTCGGAGGCTGTTCTTCCTATCACACGGGCAAGCTGACCGTTCCGCTGCATGCGAAAGCGGTCATTGCAGGGCCGGGGATCACGGGAGAGGCGCGGCTGTACCAGGAGTATGACGGTCGCGTGCGGGTCAAGCTCAATCTGGAGGGGACTGCGGACAGCAAGCTGACACCGGGGTTGCATGCCATCCATATTCATGAGACGGGTGCATGCGAGCCGTTTTCGGCTGCGAAGGGGCATTTCGACGGCAACAGCGATTCGCAAGCCAATCCCGAGGCGAATGTCAGCCCCGGTCTCGGCAATCATCCGTATCACCTTGGAGATCTCCAGAACCTCTCCGTTGATGAGAATCGAAAAGGTTCGCTCTATACGATCACGAGCCGCGTGACCCTGTCGGAGGGACTGACGTCGTTGTTCGATAAGGACGGGAGCGCCTTCATCATCCATGAGGTGCAGGACAAGTATCTGCCTGATCCGCCGACGAAAGATGCGCCGGGCGGCCCCCGGATTGCGTGCGGTGTCATCCTGAAGCAGTAATGCCAGAGGTATGGAGGACTTGAAATGAACCGGCATCGCTCATGCGTGAAAGAACGAGTCTTAGTGGTTGTCGGGTTTGTGCTCTCGATGACGGCAGTGCTGGTCGTTGCGCAGCCTGGAATAGCGGCTGCAGCTGATCCCGGTGAGAAGATCGTCAAGTCGGTCTGTGTGCAATGTCACCGGATGGAGGGGAAGCCCGCCCCGCGTAAAACAAAAAAGGCGCCCGATCTCATCTGGGCAGGGAACAAATATCAGCACGAGTGGCTGGTCGCCTGGTTACAGAACCCCGAATTCAAACATTACCCCGTCGGCTACGATTTTCGTCCGGAGCGCAAGAAGCGGCATCTTGCTTTGCCTGCCGATCAGGCGAAAGCGGTGGCGGGGTTTCTTGCGAAGCGGAAGGACGCTCGCATCGTCGAAGGCGTGATGAAACCGGGCACGTCGGAGCAACTGGCCCGGGGAGAAAAGCTGTATCGGGAGCATGGCTGCCAGAACTGCCATTTCACGCCTGCGAAGACGGCAAAAGGGTATGCGGGAGGGACGTCAAGTACATCATTTATCAAAATCAATGAACGTCTGCAGGCGGATTGGGTCTATCGCTTCAATCAGAACCCGAACGACTTTGAGCCGGAGAGCGGCGCCTATATCCCGAAGCCGCCGCTGCCGGACGAAGACATCTATGCGATCACGGCCTACATGATGACGCTCAAGTAAAAGTGTCAAGCGTCTTGCGTGAAGCGTCCAGCGCATAACGATCAAGTTGAGAATCGGGGATACAGGAGGAAGGCAATGTCATCAATGAGAGCAGTGATTCTAGTCGCGATTGTCGTTGTGTTCGGATTAGCGCAGGCAACGCTGGCGGCCTCGGCGAAAGGCAATGCCGAGGCCGGAAAGAAGATCTACGCGGAGAGTTGCCAGAACTGCCATGGGCAGACGGGCAAGGGCGACAGCGACATGGCCGCGTATCTGACTCCGCCGCCCGCCAATCTTGCGGCCAAGGCGACCCAGTCGAAGACCGATGCGCAATTGCGGAAGGTCATTCTGGAAGGGCGCCCCGGTACGGCGATGTCGAGTTACGACGGGGCCTTTGAGGAGTCTCAGTTGGTCGACCTGCTCGCCTACATCAGGTCGCTCAAGCCGTAGCATGCAAGGAGAGGAATCATGAATACGCTCAACCCGCCGCGCTGGTTTCTTTTCGGGGCGGGGCTTCTGCTGCTGACCCTGGGGCTGGCTCTGCGCCCGACGCCGGGCGGGTCGCAAGGTCTCTCGACCCAACCACGGTTCGAGTACCGGGTGCTCGAAGTTCTGCCCGACACGCGCAGCATTCAAGCCGTGCTTACCGAGTATGGCCAGGCCGGGTGGGAGTTGGCAGCGTTCGAGATGGGCGATCTGCAAACTCCGAGACTCATCTTCAAGAAGGGGGTTCCCGCCGCTCCATAGAGAGAGGGCGAAGGGGATTCGGCGCTCTTCATCATGTTCAGGTCTCCGGGCCGAGAGACCGTCTCAGAGGGAGGCTCTCATGTCGATCAGGACGTGGTTCGTCGGAGGCGTAGCCATCGCCTTGTGTGCGTTCGGAGGATGGAAGGCCGGCTTTGCCGGCACCCCATCGGCAGGCAGTGTGCCGCTGGAAACGGTCGTGGATTATCTCCATTCAGTGCTGGAGTCCAACCGGACCTTTTATACCGTCCATGTGGTGGAGCGGATGCAGCGGCGGGGCGTGATCGAATCGTCGGAGAAATGGCGCGAGGCCAATGCACTACCGCTGCCGGCCCAATTCTTTCAGGAGTCGGTGAGCCTGGCGGCGTTGACGGGAAGCACCGTGCAGTATCGACTGATCAGCTTGAATCCCATCAACAAGCAAAGCGGGCCTCGAAGCGACTTTGAGCGGAGGGCGCTTGAAGCGGTCATGGCGCACCCCGAGCAGCCGTATAAGGGCCAGGTCAAGGAGGGAGGAGCCCGCTACTTCCAGGCCCTGTATGCGGATCATGCCGTCTCGTCGGTGTGTGTGAGCTGCCACAATGCCGATCCTCGCAGTCCGAAGCGTGACTACAAACTGAACGATGTGCTGGGCGCGGTCCTGATCTCGATTCCGATGCCGGAGTAAACGGAAGGCATGGTACGGGTACGACGCGGACTTGATCCAGCCAAGGCCGTAACATATCTCGGAAGGAAGGAGGGAACTATGATGAAGCGATGCATCTAAGCAGACGGGCAAGGTTTTAGAAAATGGAAACAGTGTTCGTGAACCAATCTGCGCTTCCGGCCGGTGGAATGCGTACTCAAGGAGGAGAGACTATGCATACATTCCTGTTGAAGCATCTGCCAGCAACAACCAAGGCCATGGCGATCGCCGCACTTATGGCCGTATCGAGTGTGGTTGGCGTGACGGGACCGGCCCCCGCTTGGAGCGCGGAATCGGAAAAGGCCCTGTCTGCGCATGAGCTTCTGATGAAGGCCCATGGACAGCTGGGCATCGCCATACACTATGCCGAACTGGCCGTCGGACCCCACCAGCCGGGCATGGGCTGGCATCGGGCGCACACGCAGCGAGCGATCAATGTTGTCGTGGGGACGGGGAATCCGGACTTCGATAAAGACGTCGAAAATCCCGGCGATGGCCGTGGGGTCATGAAGTATCTCCAGGAAGCGCACGATGCCATGAAGGGGTGCACACCCGTTAATACCTGCGATGCGATCGAAAGCAGTCTGGAATATCTCAGGGCCGCGGTTGAGCATGGGAAAAAGTCCATCGAGTTGGGCCGAATGGCCGGAATGTCCCAGGCCCAGGCCCGCATGTCAGGCGCCTTGTTGCGGGCTGCCTTGGGAACGCGGGAAACGGAATCCCCAACTATGGGGGCGATGACTTATGCGATTCGTGTGACGGAACGCATGGGGGACCATAAGTAAGCCCTAGGCAAGGACGGATGAGCAGCGGCCGCGGGCTGGGCGCGGCCGCTGCGCACAGGTGCTTTCCAGGTTAGGCAATAGGGGACGAGATGAACCGAATCACGATTGTATCGGTTGGATTGGGATTGGTTGGGCTGTTGAGCCTGACTGCTGTCGGGCAGGCTCAGCATGACCATGGGCATTCCATGATCAAAGAGGGAACTCCTGGCGATAGTCATCCTGACGAACGAGTGGCGCTGGGCCTTAGCCCGACAGCTGAAGCGGGCATGAAGCTGACCATGCGCGAACATTTGGAGGCGATCAGGGACATTGTCGCGGCGTTGAGCCGGCAAGAGTTTGAAGCGGCGGCCAAAGTGGCTCACGAAGAACTCGGCTTTCCCAAGCATCACCAGGCCATGCAACGGGAGGGCGGCGCAACGTTTCCGCCGAAGTATCACGAACTCGCGATGGCGCACCATCAGGAGGCCGAAGACCTGGCGAAAGTCATTCCCTCGAAGGATCTCAAGACGATCCTGCCGAAACTCGAGAAGACCATCGGTGTCTGTGTGTCCTGCCACCGGGCCTATAAGCTGTGACGGTTGACTATGATTGATGAGAAGACCAAGAACATGATTCTCGAAGCTCTGGACGATGAGTACAAGGCGCGCGCTTTCTATCGGCTGGTGATCAAGACCTTCGGCCCCGTGCGGCCCTTCATCAACATCGTGGAGGCGGAAGACACCCACGCGAGAGCGCTCGAAGCACTCTGCGCTCGCTACGGGATACCCCTCCTGGCCGACGACTGGGAGGCGAAGCTGCCACCTCCCGCGTCGATTTTGGAGGCGTGCCGTGCCGGCGTTGAAGGAGAAATTGAGAACATGGCCATGTACGACCGGTTTCTGAAAGAAACTACGATTCCGGATATCCGTGCACTGTTCCAACGTCTGCAAGCCAGGTCACGCGACGCGCATCTGCCTGCGTTCGAACGCTGTGTCGCGCGAGGCGGGGAGGCAGGTCGAGGGAAGGTACAAGCCGGATCTGGTCAAAAACGATTCCGCCGCCAGGGGAGGACTCTATGACGTCGTTGCTCGAAAAAGGAGGCGGGACGTTCGCGGGTATCAAGATGCTGCTCTGCGAGAATCCGCTCCCGCCGCTGGACGAGGCGATTGCCGCGGCGCAGGAGGAACTGGCCAGGAGCAACTACTACACGGAAGCCTATTCGGCGCCGTTCCGCCGGTTGCTGAGCGAACAGATCGGAATCCCCGAGCGTCTCATCCACATCAATGCCGGTTCGGAACTCATCCTCCGCCAACTCTTCGCGAGGCTCGGGAAACATGTCCACATGCTGACGCCGACCTACGCCCTCTTTCCCGAGATTGCTGAATCCTATACCGAGACGCGACTCTTGCCACAGAAGGATTTCTCGTTCGACCTGTCGACCCTCACGATTCCGTCCGGTACGACGCTCGTCGCAATCGTCAATCCCAACAATCCCAACGGGGGGACGTTCGACATGGCGCCGTTGCCTGATTTGCTGGCTCGTTATCCGGACACGCAATTCCTGGTGGATGAGGCCTTTGTCGGCATGGCCGGGCAATCGGTCGCCTCGTGGGTGCCACGCTATCGCAACCTGCTCGTCACGCGCACGTTGTCTAAGGCTCACAGCCTGGCCGGTTTCCGTGTGGGCTATGCCATTCTTCCCGAGGCACTCGCCGACGATCTCAATCGGAATAACGACGCCTATCCCTTGGCCCGTCCGAGCGAGGCGGCGGCGATCGCCACGCTGCGGCACGAAGGCAAGATTCGAGCGCGAGCTGTGGAATTGCGGGGATGGGCGGAGTCGCTCGCGATTGAATTGGGAAAGCTTGGAGTAAAGACATTCCCATCGGAAACCTATTTCTTCCTCGCCGATGTCGCTCCGCACGACGGGGCTGTCGTGGCCGCGAGGTTGCGCGAGCGCAAGATTCTGATCAAAGCGCTCAACGATCCGACGCTGGGTCCCGGCTTCATTCGTGTGACGACGGCATTGCCTGAAGACAACCGGCGGTTTCTTGAGGCAATGCGGGAGGTGTTGGCGTTATTGTGAGTGCCTATAAGGAGGGAGAAGGATGGCAAAGTGTAGACGCGCAATAGTCGGGTATCTTGCAGCCGGCGCTTTGGTTGGGGTTGGGATGCTGTCGACAAATTTGGAGGCTCAATCAGCCAAAGGTGACGGCACTGTCGCTATAGAGGGCATCACGGTGCCCGACATCGGTCCGCTGCCGACCGTGGTGCCGATTCCGGCCACAAACCTCAATTACAAGGCGAAGGTGGATCTGGGCAAGCAGCTCTATTTCGATGGCCGCCTGTCGAAGAACAATGCCATCTCCTGCGCCTTCTGCCACAACCCCTTCACCGGCTTTGCCGATCCGCGCCAGACGTCGATCGGCGTCGGCGGAGGCATCGGTGGACGGCAAGCGCCGTCCGTCTACAACACGGGGCACATTCCTCTCCAATTCTGGGACGGCCGCGCCGGTTCGCTGGAAGAGCAGGCGATCGGGCCGATCGTCAATCCTGTCGAAATGGCCGAGACGCACGAGAATGTCGTCAAGAAGCTCGGCAAGATCAAAGGCTATCAGCAACAGTTCAGGGCGGTCTTCGGGACGGATGTGAATCTTCAGGGAATCGCCGAAGCCATTGCAGCCTACGAGCGGACGGTCGTGTCGACGAACGCCGCTTTCGATAAGTATGTGCTGGGCGATGCCAAGGCGATGGACGAATCGGCGATCCGCGGGATGTCCCTGTTCAAAGGCAAGGCGCGCTGCATCCTTTGTCACAACGGACCGAACTTTACCGACAATCAGTTCCATAACCTCGGCGTGCCCCAAGCGGGACCGATGAAAGAGGATCTGGGGCGGTTCTACGTGACGCGGCAGGAGCGCGACAAGGGTGCTTTCAAGACCCAGACGCTCAGGAGCATCACCGAGACCGCTCCCTACATGCACGACGGGGTCTTCAAGACGCTGGAAGAAGCCGTCGATTTTCTCGATCAGGGCGGTGGACAGAATTCGAACCTGAGTCCGTTGGTGAAACCGCTCGGACTGAGCAAAGACGAGAAAACCGACTTGATCGCGTTTCTGAAAGCGCTGACGGGCGAGCCGATCAAGTTCGAGATGCCGAAGTTGCCGAAGTGACCACCAATCGAACTGTCACTCTGAAGGCGTGTCTGTTGATCCAGGAGTATTAAGGGATGCACTGGCGTTTTCAGCCGATCTGGTTCCTGGTTGTCCTTGTTCTCCTCGACGTTCGGGCCGTAATGGCCCAGGATGTGCTCCGGGTATATGGCCCCGGCGGCCCCTACCTGGCCATGCGGGCGGCGGCGGAGGAGTTTGGCCGGATCGCCAACGTCACGGTCGAAGTTGTGGCGGGTCCGACTCCGAAATGGCTGGCCAGGGCCAAGGGCGACGCCGATCTGGTGTATTCCGGCGCCGAGTATATGATGACGGACTTGATTGTCGCGATGGAGGGGGCGATTGACGAGACCACGGTAATGCCCCTCTATTTGCGGCCGGCGGCGATTCTCGTCCGTCCAGGCAATCCCAAGCGCATCAAGGATTTTCCGGATCTGCTCAAGCCGGGGATGAAGGTTCTAGTCGTTCAGGGGGCCGGGCAAACCGGGTTGTGGGAGGACATGGCCGGGAAGCAAGGCGATATCCGGATGATCCGTGAGTTGCGGAACAACATTCGTGCCGTCATGCCTAACAGCGCCGACGCGCAAAGGCGGTGGAGCGAAGACTACACCCTCGATGCCTGGCTCACGTGGAATACGTGGCAGTTGGCCAATCCAACGGCGGCCGACCTCGTTCCGGTGTCCGAGCGCTATGTCATCTATCGGGATTGCGGGATTGCCGTCACCAAAGCGGGCACCTTGAACAAGAGTGCGACGCCGTTTGTAGAGTTTCTGCTTTCGCCTGAAGGAGCCAGAATTTTCGCTAAATGGGGTTGAATCGCCCCATGAGCGGGATGGCTGATGATTTGCGGAAACAGGTCGCCGTGGTGACAGTCTGGTCTGTGGGGTGTTTGGGGGGCAGCACTCGTGCGATTGATATCGGAGATCGGGCGTGGCCCAGCGCATGACGAAGACAGCGGGAAATGTTTGAAAGCAACGATGGGAGGACTGAGCCATGAAGCATACCAGTGGGCAACGATTTCGTCTGACAACGCGTATTGGCGGGCTCGCTACTGTAGGGGTTGTGGCGTGGGCGTTGTTGTGGTTGTCGCCGGTGAAGTTATTGGCGAACGATGAGCCGCAGACGCGCGCCCTCTTACAGAAATCCTGCGCGGGTTGCCATCGCCTGGAGGGGGTGGCCGATTCACGGTTCGCGCTCAAGGCTCCCGATCTCATCGGGGCGGGCAGCAAGTTCAAGCGGAACTGGCTGGTCCCCTGGTTGATGGGGAAGGAAGAGCCGGTGTACGCGAAAAGCTATCGCTGGGATCAGTCCCAAAAGCCAGACCGGCATCCGGTGGTGTCTCAAGGAGAGGCGGAGCAGATCGCCGATTACTTTGAGAAACACCTCCAGGACCCCCGGGTGAAAGCAGGCGCGATTGATCTGTCCACCTTCAGCGCCATCGAAGCCAAGTTCGGGGAACAGCTTTTCAAGGACCATTCCTGCGTCGGCTGCCACCAAATCATGGTGGACGGCAACGCGACGGGCGGCCCGCAGAGCGCCTCCTTCTTGAGCAGCGGGCGCCGTCTGAAGGCTGACTGGATCTATCGGTTCAATTCCAACCCGCCGGATTTCGTGCCGCATAGCGGAGAGTTTGTCGCCGATGTCAGTGCCTTGGGGTTGCGCTATATCACCGGTTTCATCGCAACTCGGGGGTGGGGCGAGTTCAAATTCTATGAACCCTGGACAGCCGACCCGTTTCGGAAGGCGGATGCGACACGTGGCGCCCAGGTGTACAAAGAATACTGCGTCCAGTGTCACGGCGCGACCGGCCAGGGAGATGGTGCCGCAGCATCCGGTTTGGAGCCGAAGCCGGCCGTGCATGCGAAAATCGCGTTCGATAAGCTGCCAGATGAGTACCTCTACAACGTCATCAACTATGGTGGGAAGGCGGTCGGGAAGTCCACGCTGATGCCATATTGGTCCCTGACCCTGGGGCAGTCTGGCGTGGCGGACGTGATGGCTTATCTGCGGGAAACGTTCAAGGGAGCGGCAGTTGCTGACGCGACTGCCGGGGTGACCGGTGGTCCATTAGGGGTGTGTCCGCAGACACGAACAACCAAAAAGGCGCCGGCGGAGTTTCTTAAGCGTGCCAATCCGCTCCCGGCGACGCCGGCCCATGTCCAGGCAGGCAAGAAATTGTTTCTTGAAACCGCCAAGCCCCTCGCCTGCATGAACTGCCACGGCCAGCAGGGCGACGGCGCCGGCCCGATCGGAGCCGCGCTGGTGCCGCCTCCGCGGAACTTCACCTGTGGCGCGACGATGAAAGACCTTTCCGATGGCCAGCTGTTCTGGGTGATCAAGAACGGCTCGTCGGGAACCGGGATGATGGCATTCCCGGGACTGTCCGACGACGAGGTCTGGCAGATCATCCACTATCTGCGCACATTGGCGCGATGATGAGAGGCGACAACAGTAAGACCGGCAGGTGCGGGAGAAAACGGCTCCCCCTCGCGACCGGTCACAGCTCAAGCTGAAACAATGGGAGGGTCATCATGAGCGAAAGCATCCACTATCCAGGGGCAATGGTCTGGCGGGAGTTGCGGGAGTTTCCCGGCAAGGGGGAGGTTACCGTGCTACGCGAAGAAAGCAAGGGCGGGGCCAAGACCATGATCGTTCGGCTCCCGGCCGGAGGCCAGATTGTTCCCCATAGTCATGTGGGAGCCGTTCAACATTATGTGCGGGAGGGGGAATGCGAGACGCAGGGGAAGATGCTGGGCCGAGGAGCCTACCGGTTCCTGCCGAAGCATGCGGATGTTTCAACCATCTTTACGAAAGGCGGCGTCACCATTCTCATGATCTATGATGCCGCGTTCGAGTGACTGAGGAAAGCGATCGTGAAGTGGAACGTTGAGCGGTTGTCTCCGCCGAATTCATGAAGAAGGGGTCTTGTATGGCAGGGAAAAGCGCACGACCGGAACGAAAGAACCAGCAACAAGAGAAACCGCAGGTCGGGCCATGCGATGATCTTCGTGTCTTGATCGCGCAACGCGCCTTCGAACGGTACCAGGCGCGGGGGTCCCGGGATGGTTTTCATCTCGACGACTGGCTTGAAGCCGAACGAGAGGTCTTGAGCCAGGTCCCGCCGGTCTAGACTGGCGGGTGGACCGAAGCGAGCCGGTCTCACTCGAGCAAGTGCGGCCGGCTTCATAACAGAGGAGATTGGTATGACATCTAAACAGTGGGTCTTTGGATTCTGTGGAGCTGCCTGCCTCATCGTGGCAATGGTTCTCACCGGCTTTGCCGATGAGGGCCACGGAGGGAAGAAGCGTGGCCAGATGCAGAGCGGCCAGGATCAGGGCGAACAGGAAGAGCAGTGTGCTCACTATCTGAAGCATGTGCTGAAACATGGGAAAGAGATCGGCCTGACATCCGAACAGATCGGCAAGCTCAAAACCATGCAACTGGATCTCAACCGAACCCAAGCCAGAACAGAGGCCGATATCAAGATTGCCAAACTTGAGCTGCATGCGTTGCTGGAGGAGGAGCAAGCCGACTTCGCTGCGATCCAGGCCAAGGTGGGTCAGTTGAAACAAGCGGAAGGAGGGCTCCTGCTCGCGGCGATCAAAAGTAAGCGCGACGCGATGGCGCTCTTGACGCCGGAACAGCGGGAGAAAGACCGCGTCCATCGTGAACAGATGAAGAGCGGGGGCGAGGGACAACATCAAAGCGGTATGGGCGGCAAAGGTGGTGGAGGGCATGGAGCCGGTGGCGGCGATCATGCAGGCGGAGAGCAGGGTGGGGGGCAGCAGCACCAGCACTAACAGCCTATGCGGCCGCGGCTTGTGAGGCATTGTCATGATGACACGACGCAGATTCCGTCTCGTGCGAGTGTTGGCAGGAACCATCGCAGTCTTCCTGATCGCGACCGGTCTGGTCTTTGCCGAGAGCAATGAGCGGGATCGGGCGGCGGGCGAGATCGCCGGGTCTTTTGTGAAAGAGCTGGGGGCGGCCATGACGCGGGAGATGACCAGGGGAGGTCCGACCGAAGCGATCAAGGTCTGCGCCGATCTCGCCCCTGAGATTGCCGACCGGTTGTCACGGGAACAGGGCTGGCGGGTGACGCGCGTGGGCACGCGGGTGCGCAATCCTTTGCTCGGGATGCCGGATGCCTGGGAACAACGGGTATTGGCTGAATTTGCCGAGCGCGCGGTGAAAGGGGAAACGTATACGGACATGACCCATAGTGAAGTCGTGACGGAGCCGGGCGGGCAGTACTACCGGTTCATGAAGCCGATCGCGGTTCAGCCGCAATGTCTGCTCTGCCACGGGCCCATTGAGACCATTCCCGGTGAGATCGGCGCGGTCTTGAAGAAGCAGTATCCCTTCGATGAGGCTACGGGCTACAAGGCCGGAGAGTTGCGCGGCGCAATCAGCATCAAACAACCGATCGGGAGAGGCACCCGGTAGAACCGATGCTCTTGATGTGGATCCTCGGGTTCGCCCTCCTCGGCAGTCTCGGCGCCATCGCCGGAGCGGCCGCATTTTTGTTATGTCCTAAGGAATGCCGTGAACGGCTGGTGCCGTTTCTTGTGAGTTATGCGACAGGGACGCTACTCGGGGCGTCCCTGTTGGGGTTGCTGCCGCAAGCCATCGAATTAGGCGGTCTCCTGCCGAGTCTCGGCGCGGTGCTCGCGGGCTTGATAGGGTTTTTCATTTTAGAACGGTTTATGATCTGGCGGCATTGTCATGTGGAGGGAACGTGCGAGGTGCATGGGACTGCGGGCTATCTCCTTCTTGCGGGAGATGCCCTGCATAACTTCGTGGACGGTGCGGTCATCGCGGCCGCATTCATGTCGTCGGTGCCGCTGGGCGTGGCAACGGGGATTGCGGTGATTGCGCACGAATTGCCGCAGGAAGTGGGAGATTTTGCCATTCTCCTCGAGAGCGGATTTACGAGGATGCGCGCGCTCAAATGGAACCTTATCTCCGGCAGCACGACCATTCCCGGCGCGTTGCTCGCCTATGCAGGGTTGCAGATGATCCCGCAGCTCATGGCTACGCTGTTGGCCTTGTCGGCGGCAAGTTTTCTGTATATCGGGCTGGCCGACCTTGTGCCCGGACTCCATCGGCGAATCGGGGCTGAGACGGGACTCGGGCAATTGCTCCTGATTCTGGCCGGAGTCGGAACGATTCTGCTGTTGCAAATGTACAAGGCTTAAACGTAATTGGAGGAGCAACGATATGTACGTACGCATGATGGTGATGGGTGTCGTGGCGATCATCCTGGCCGGATCGTGGGCTGTCGCCCAGACCTTGCCGGGGAATCTGAAACAGGGGGAGGGCCTCTATCGGCATCATTGCGCAGGATGCCATGGTTCCTCAGGAGACGGACTGGGGCGAGATATCAAGGATCTAATTGTCCCTCCGGTCGATTTTCATGCGCTGAAATCCCGTTCGAAGACCGATGCGGAGTTACTCCTGGCGATCAAGCAGGGGGTGCTATTCAGTCCGATGCACGGGTGGTCGGATCGACTCTCGGAGCAGGAGATGCGAGATGTGTTGGGGTATATCCGTACCTTGGCTCCTTTTAATGCGGTGAGCTAGTTAACATCAGGTTCGGCCAGTCTGGTATGCCGGATCAACCGGATCTGTCGCCTTTTGCGGCAGCATCCATTTTCGGCGGGGCCCGGAATGCCCCAGTATGGGTCTGACTCTGTTCGATCCAATACTGCAAGCACCCATCAAAGCAGCGCAATCGGCGGATGACCGGCTGGACGGGTCTGGCACGAACCTGGCTTTTCAGTTATGAAGAACGTATTCATCACGGAGGAATTGCCATGGAAAACCACGACGCACGATGTTCATCGCAAACTGTTGCCCTTGCCTTTCTCGGTGGCGCCATTGCGGGAGCGGTCGCCGGAATTCTGCTCGCGCCAAAAGCAGGGGAAGAGACGAGGCGTGAATTGCGGGGATATGCGAGAAAAGCTGAGGAAGAGGTGATCGAGAGAGCCAAGGAGGCGCGCGCCGCGCTCGATGAGATGATCGAACGGGGGAGGCATTTCGTGGCCGAGAAACGGGCGGATGTTGACGCCGCGGTCACGGCAGGCAAAGAAGCCATGAAAGAGAAGATGGATAAATGCTGTAGCTGACGCGGCCATCGTCAGGAAGGAGGAGAGCGATGCTACGGGTCGACGATATTCGAAAGAAGCTGATCACCCAACGGCGTGAGTTGTTTCGGCAAGTGGCCAAGACAGAAGAGGATCTGCGCTGGCTCCAAAGCGATATCGAAAGCGAAGTGGAGGAGCGGGGGCAGGAGGAGACGATGGTGCGGCTGCTCGATCGTCTGGATGGGCGAGCGAAGGCCGAGATCGAGGCGATCGACCGGGCGCTTTTTAAGCTGGGGTCCGACCAGTACGGCCGATGTGAGCAATGCGGAAAGGCTATCCCCCAGTCCAGGCTGGACGCAGTCCCTGCGACCGCCATGTGTATGGTGTGCGAACAGGCGGGAGAGGCCCAGGCGGCGCTCAGGAAATAAGTGAGTAGGCCGTCCGCGTTCATGAATCATTCATCAGGAGCGTAACGGACAGCCGGAGACGACGCCAGATGGAATTTAAGGATTACTACAAGCTTCTCGAGATCGACCGCACGGCGACGGCCGTCGATATCAAGAGTGCCTATCGCAAGCTGGCGCGAAAATATCATCCGGATGTGAGTAAAGAGCCTCAAGCAGAAGCTCGCTTTAAGGAAATCGGCGAAGCCTACGAAGTGCTTCAGGATCCAGAGAAGCGCGCCGCCTACGATCAGCTCGGCGATCGCTGGCGAGCGGGGCAGGAGTTTACCCCTCCGCCAGAATGGGGTGCGGGATTCGAGTTCACTTCCGGCGGCGAGTCCACGGCGGAATCTACCGACTATAGCGACTTTTTCTCCACTCTGTTCGGCAACTTCTCCCGTCATGGCGCATCCACTCGTGCTCATGGCGAGGACCATCATGCCAAGATCTTCATTGATCTTGAGGACGCGTTTCACGGCGGAACCCACACGATGACTCTGCGTTCGCCGCAGGTGGATGCGCAAGGCCGGGTGGTGCTTCAGGAGCGGTCGCTGAATGTCCAGATCCCCAAGGGCATCCGTGAAAGCCAGCATATCCGGCTTGCCGGGCAAGGTGCGCCGGCAATCAAGGGGACTCCCCCCGGAGATCTGTATCTCGAGATCCATTTTCATCCCCACTCCCTCTATCAGGTGCAGGGCAGGGACCTCTCACTGTCATTGTCCATTGCACCCTGGGAAGCGGCCCTTGGGGCGACGGTCAAAGCGCCGACCCCGACCGGCGTGGTGGAAGTCAAAATCCCTCCGGGCTCACAGAGCGGGCGAAAGCTACGACTCAAAGGACGTGGCATACCCGGCGAACCGGTTGGCGATCTTTATCTTGCCCTGGATGTGGTTTTGCCGAAAGCGGACACGGAGCAGGCGCAACAGATCTATCAGACCATGGCCCGGGAACTAGCCTTCAATCCGCGCCAAGCACTGGGGGTCTAATTATGAACAGGGAGCAGGACATTCTGAGAGGCAGCGTGATCGGTGATGAGGGTGTGTTGTCGATCGAGGAGTTGGCGAGAGCCTGTCGCGCGGAGGCGCAGTGGATTATCGAATTGGTGGCCGTGGGGGTGCTGGAGCCACAAGGTACGGAAGCCTCGCGCTGGCGGTTCCGCGCGGCAGATCTCACCTGTGCCCGCCGGGTGGCCCGCTTGCAACGGGATTTTGATGCCAGTCTTGATGCGGCCGCAGTGATGCTCGATCTGCTGGATCAGATCGAACAGTTGCGCGCTCGCCTGAAGCGGGCCGGCCTGGATGTGGAATAAACCGGCAGGACAAGGGATATTTAGAAAGTGCCTGAGTCTCGAAATTGCCATTGTCGCATTGTGCGCCAGTCCCCTATCGGGCTGCTGGAGCAATTGACCCCATTCTCACCGACCACTTTTCAGAAGAGCCCGCCAAGTTGTTGTCTCTGTAAGGCAATCACGTGTTTCTGATGGAGTGGTCGGAGGCATGCCCATTGCTCATTATTATTTGGGTATAGTCCAGTTGATAGTCTGGCGGGAAGAGGTCACTCTGACTTAATGGTAGCAACAACGGGATTATATTGAGAGGGGTTCGGAATGTCTCAGAGTGTGTCGCGATCAAGATATAAAGGAAAACAGGTGGTTCTTGGAGGGGCAAGTCTTGGGATTCTCTGTGTGGTGCTCTTCGCCGGTTGCGCGAAGGTCGAACATCGCCATGGGGAGCAACGGTCGAATCCTATTCTTACGTCCGATGTCAGACATCCCATTCCGCTGTCGCCGGCAACCGGAACCGAACATCGCGCCGTGATGCTGCAGCATTTGGAAAGCATTCAAGTGATCGTGAATGCGCTGGTCGAGGAAGACTATGAGTTGGCGAAAGGCTTAACGGAAACCCACCTGGGATTCTTCATGCATCGGCAGGCGATGGCGAATCAGCAGCCGGAGAACTTTCCCCCGGCCTATCACGATCTGGCCATGGCCCATCATGCCGCCGCGGAGGAGCTGGCCCGCATCATTCCGACAAAAGATCTCACGCAGATCCTGCCGCAGTTCAATAATGTGTTGAAGGCCTGCGTGGCCTGTCATCTGGAATACAAACTGCGAACTTCATAGGGAGGGAGCGCGTATGCCCGAACGCACCATCAGCACCATGTTTGACGAAGACCATGAACGGCTGGATGCGCTGTTCAAATCCTTCCAGACTCTGAAGCGAACCGACTTCCCCAAGGCCAAAAGCGCATTTCTTGAGTTCAAGGCGGGACTGCAGCGGCATGTGGTGTGGGAGGAGGATGTGTTGTTTCCCCTGTGGGAGAGAAAATCGGGGATGACCGGCGGAGGCCCCACGATTGTCATGCGCAATGAGCACCGTGAAATCGGGGACTGGTTGGAAGC
>CXWL01119156.1_pt1 | contig 19256 bp, 19 predicted proteins | sample 590931 | NCBI WGS metagenome assembly CXWL01 (sample SAMEA3498368, study PRJEB10139) | groundwater metagenome | biome: water well; material: biofilm material | place: Germany | collected 2015-04-27 | reverse complement strand
GGGCTGATGAGTTTTGTGACTCCGGGCGTGAAAAAGTTGCTCTGGGTAAAGTAGGTGTAGGGCGCATAGGCGGGGTCAACGGGTTTCCTGATCGGCATGGCGTTGAGCACGGTGACGGCGCTGGCAACGGAACAATAGCTCTGGGTTTGCTGCACGGCAAACGTCGGGCTGAGTTGCCAGTAATCCGCATCGGCGGGAATGCGGGCGCGCAAGACCTTGCCAGCTTCCGTATCCCAATAGACAACGTCCGGCGCTTCGCCCGCGAAGGCGGGGAGCGCCGACAGGGAAACGAGCAGGATGGTCAGCCGCGCCAGCTTGTTCATGATCGCACTCAACTGAAATCCCCCCACAGGGTTTGCAGCGCGGTGATGCCCGCCATTGCAGCCGTTTCGGTGCGTAGCACGCGCTTGCCCAGGCGGATCGGGGTGAATCCGGCGAGGTGCGCCATCTTGATCTCGTCCTCGCTGAAACCGCCTTCCGGGCCGATCAGCAGGATGACGCTGCCTTGTGGTGGCGGCTGTTTGTGCAGTGCGGTGGAGCCTTCGGGTTGCAGGATGAATTTTGCGCCCGATGTGCCGCGCATCTGCGCCAGCCAGGCACTGAATTCCTGCGGTGCGTGTATGCCTGGCAACACATTTCTGCCGCATTGTTCGCAAGCGGCGATGGCGACGCTGCGCCAATGTACGGTGCGCTTCCCGGCGCGCTCGGCGGAGAGTTTCGCCACGCTGCGCTGGGTCTGCACCGGCTGGATTTCCGCCGCACCGAGTTCGGTGGCCTTCTGCACCACCCAGTCCATTTTTTCGCTGCTGCACATCGCCTGGGCCAGCGTGATGCGCAGCGAAGATTCGGTCTCGGCCATGCAGGTCTGCAATTCGTGCAGCACCACGCGCTTGCCGCTGATTTCAGCTATCCTGGCATCGAATGCGTTGCCCTCGCCGTCGAACACCTGCACCGTGTCGTTCTCCCGCAGGCGCAGCACGCGGTGGGCGTGGTGTGCCGCCGCGCGCGGCAGTTCAAAACGGGTGCCACCGGGCAGCGGCGGAGTGCAATAGAAGCGCGGTGCGGACATGGTCGGGTTAGTGTTTTTCAGTTAAATAAATGACATAAACGCTGTCGTGTAAATGGCCGTTCGCCCTGGGCTTGTCGAAGGGTGAACAGCCTTTCCATAAGGGCATCTCTAAAAATCCAAATTTCGTCGCAATACTGCGTTGCTCATAAAAAATTACTCCTCACATATCCAACATATGCCGCGTCGCAATTTTTTGCTCGCGCCTTGTCTTGCTTAGAACTTTGAATTTCTAGAGATGCCCATAAGCCATTTATGGTTCGACAAGCTCACCACGAACGGCCCCAAGGTCTGTCATTTCAATTTTGATGTTTAGCCGGTTTTTACCGGTAGTTCTATCATGATTGAGGTAATGGCTGGACTGGCCCGCCAAATCCCGCCTGTAATGCGAATCGAAATAAACGCTCATGCCAGTTTCAGGCAAAACACCGCGCCATTGTCATTGGCCAGTTGCACCTGCCCTGCCTTATTGTTGAGGCTGTGAAGCGCCGCTATTTTGTGCGCCAGATATAGCCCCAGCCCGGTGCCGCGCTGGCTCACCGGTGCGGGCGTAGCCACATCCGCATTTAATAGAGTCTCCGGGAAACCCGGCCCGTCGTCGCGGATTTCGAACACCAGTTGCGCATCTTTCTTGTATGCGCCCAATTGAACCCGGTTGCGGGCGTAGCGGCAGGCATTGTGCGTGGCATTGCCCAAGGCCAGCCGAACCAGCCCCGCATCGTAGAACCAGAATTCTGGCGCCTGATCGCAGAGGAGGGTGATCTGGAGCGCCGGGAACAATGCCTGATATTCGGCCATCAATTCCTGCAGCATATCTGCGGGGCATGCGGAATCCACATTAGCCTGGAGAGCTCCCGCGTTGTAACGCTCGACCAGCAGCAACTCGGCCAGGCGGCGGGCCGCATTCATGGCGATACCGGTTTCCAGCGTGGCATCGCCGCGCCCTTCCAGCCTTAGGGCAAGCTCCGTGAGTTGGTTCTTGATGTCGTGGATAATGGCTGCATGGATGTCGTGCATGGGTGTGTCTCCCGTACCGGTTGCTGTCGTGATGGGTTGCGCGTTCACGCCTTGACCTGCCTCAGTGTGGCGTCAATGCGTTCCAGCTTGGGGTAATGCGGATCTTTATTGATGAGTTGCTGGCGATAATCGAGACATGCCTTCATCTTCTTCGCATCGCTGCCATTGTTAACCAGATGCAGCGCGAGCACCAGGGCTGCGTTGCTGATGACGAGCAAGTTGTTCGGCAGCTTGTCGGCCGCATTGCTCAGCAGCGCGATGGCGTCTTCCAGTTCGCCCGCTTGCGCTTTGCGCACGCCATCGTTGTTGAGCTGGATGATTTCCTGCACATGCGCGTCAATGATGCTTTGCGCCTGATCGCCTTGGCCGGCGGCGGCAAACGCGGCGCGCACCCTCTCGCGGGTTTCCATGTCATCGGGGTTGTTCTGGATGACCTGCTTGAGCAGTTCGGCGGCCTTGTCTTCCTTGCCCAGCGCGAAGCAGGCATCGGCCAGCGACGTAGCGATTTCTGCGGGAAGAGCGTTCAGGTTGCCGGCAAGAGCCTGATCGAGAAGCGCTTCGGCCCGCGCATGATTGCCCATCGTTTTTTGTGCGACGCTTTCGCTCGCCGCCAGAATGACGTTGCTGCCGCCGTCCCGGAAGCTGGCCCTGGCTTCTTCGATCACTTTCAACGCTTCTTCAGCCTTGCCCTGCCGGGTGAGCGCCTTGGATAAGGCGGCGTAATCCTGCGCTTCGCGCACCGGAGAATATTTGTGTTTTTGCAGCGCCTGGCCAACCACCTGTTCGGCCAGGTCATGCCGCCCCACACTCATCGCCAGTGCGCCGGTAGCCCGCACCCGGCTCATGGTTCCGGGGCTGACCTGCCGCGCATTTTCGAGAACCTGCAATGCTTCCTCTCTGGCGCCGGAGGTGACGAGCGCCTGGCTCAGAAAATCATAGGCAGCCATGAATTGCGGGTTCTCGCTGACCAGTTCGCGCCCCAGTTGCTCGGCTTGGGCCTTGTCCCCCTGTTGCGACAACGACTGCGCCAACCCCAGCTTCGCCCAGGCAATCGGGCGCAAGGCGAGTATGGAACGATACAGTTCGGCGGCATCTTCCGCGCGCCCCTGTTTGAGCAATGCGCCGCCTTTGATCTTGCATGCCTCGATGAAATATTTGTCCTTTGCGGCGATGATGGCATCGCATCCGGCAACGGCCCGCGCCCAGTTTTTTTCATCCCGCGCCTTGTTCACGCCGGCAAAACGTTCGTTCCGGTCTATCAGTTTTTCCAGGCGATTGTTGAGTTGCTGGGCGGTAAACGGCTTGATCAGGTAATCGTCCGGCGCGCATTCCGAAGCGGTGACGACTTTTTCATAACTTTGTTCAGCCGTTATCATGACAAAAATTGTGCCATGCTGGATCCGCTCCTTGCCGCGCAAAAACTCCAGGAATTGCTGGCCGTCCGTGCTGTCGCCCAGAAAATAATCGCTCAGGATGATGTCGTAATTTTCACTCTCCATGCGTGTCAGCGCGTCGCGGATAGTGCCGACGATGTGCAGCTTCTCGAAGCCGGAACTGGTGAGCGAAAGCCGCAGTTGCGAGCGCATACCGGGCAGATCATCAACGATCAGCACCTTCTTGTCGGAGAATTTTGTGATAACTGCCATGCCGTTTCTTGTTATTTAAACACGATGGTCTTGCAGCCGCAGATCAGCACGCGGCTTTCAACATGGTAACGCAGGCCGCGCGCCAGCACCGTCTTTTCGATGTCGCGGCCATAGCGCACCATGTCTTCCACGCTGTCGCCGTGGTCTATGCGCACCGTATCCTGCTCGATGATGGGGCCCGCATCGAGCTCGTCGGTGACGTAGTGGCAAGTCGCGCCGATCAGCTTCACGCCGCGCTGATAGGCCCGGTGATAAGGTTTCGCACCGGCGAAGGAAGGCAGAAAGCTGTGGTGGATGTTGATGATGCGCCCCAGGTAACGCCGGCATAAGTACGGCGGCAGGATTTGCATGAAGCGGGCGAGAACCAGCGTATCGCCCCGGTGCTCTTCAAACAGGGCGGCGATTTTTTCAAATGCGGCGGTTTTGTCCCGCATGTCCACATGGATGAACGGGATGCCGTGCCACCCGACAAAACTGCGCAGGTCTTCGTGGTTGGAAATCACACAGGGGATTTCGACCTGCAACTCGCCGCTGCGCCAGCGGTGCAGCAAGTCGTCCAGGCAATGATCCTGCTTGCTCACCAGGATTACCAGCCGTTTCTTCTGCGCCGAATCGGACAGTTGCCAGGTCATGGCGAACTCGTCGGCCAGCGTCATGAAGCGGCGGATGAGCTCGCCCGCATCGAACGGCAGCGAATCGGCGAGAATTTCCTGGCGCATGAAGAAACGCTGCGTCTCCTGGTCGGTGTGATAGCTCGCCTCCACGATGAACCCGCCGTGCTGCGCGATGAAGCCGCTCACGGCGGCAATGATGCCCGCGCGGTCCGGGCAGGAAATGGTCAGTGTGTAGCGTCGTGCGATCATGCGGTGTTCCTAAGCCGGACGAGCCGGAACCAAAAACGGGAAGGCTTGTAGCCCGGATAAAGCGAAGCGGTGCGTGGTTGTTGGGGCTTCAGCCCCTTACAACCACGGCCTACCCCTTGCGGGTGGAATCCGGGGATCTGTGGGCGTATCCGAGAGCGCCCCGGATTCCATTGCATTTCATCCGGGCTACGCACTGAAACCCGACCTGCTGGAATCTGCTCAAAAAATGTGAAGAGTTGGCTCATAAGAGACTAATGGTGCGCGCAGATCATATTTGAATTCATACCGGACGTATTGCCCACTACTCGAATTCTAGCGGTAACTGTTGCGCTACAACAGCACTACCCCACAAAACCGACATAACGCGAGAAGCCTGCGCGGCATCGCCGCTGGTGAAGAATTGTGCAGAAGCATCACCGGAAACGCGCGCCGGCAATTCGGCCTGGATGCGGCGGTGGAGTTGGCGAGCGACGGCGGCGCCGGTATCCACCAGCACGATGCCCGGCCCTGCTACTTCGGCAATGAGCGGGGCGAGAAAAGGGTAATGGGTGCAGCCGAGGATCAGGGTGTCTGCGCCACGCGCCAGTAACGGCGCGGTATAGCGCGCTACCAACTGGCGTGTTCGCGCGGCGGCAAGATCGCCCTGCTCGACCTGTTCGACCAGCCCGGGGCAACCTTGGGTGACGATTTCCACTTCGCCCGCATAACGCTCCAGCAAGGCGGCGAAACGTGCGCTCTCCAATGTGCCTGTGGTCGCCAGCACGCCGACCACGCCGCCCCTGGTGGCGGCAACCGCCGGTTTGACGGCAGGCTCCATCGCCACGATGGGAATGTCGAAGCGGCTGCGCAGCGTGGCGGCCGCCGCCGCTGTCGCGGTGTTGCAGGCGATGACGATGGCATCAGCGCCTTGAGAAACGAGGAAGCGGGTGAGGGTGAGCGAACGTTGCTCGATGTATGACGCGGGCTTGTCGCCGTAGGGGACGTGGCCGGAATCGGCGATGTAGATCAGGCGTTTATCCGGCAGCGTCTGGCGGATGTGGCGCAGCACCGACAGGCCGCCTACGCCGGAATCGAATACGCCGATTGCACCAGAATAAATTGCCACGCCCAAGCCCCGTCATTCCCGCCTGCGCGGGAATCCAGCAGTTAAAGATTTCCGCGCAGCGTGCAAAACCAATATGTTGTTCCGCCGCGCAGGGTTTGTTCAATCGTCCGGGCTCCCGCCTGATGGAACCACTAGCAGCCTGTCTGACTTGAAGAATCGAAGCGAAAATTCGGCTGGGCGAGGGCAGATTTTGACGGTTTTGCAGGTCAATAGTCGTTCTATTGACCAAAAAAGCGGCGAAATATACACCGGCCAGGCGGATTTGTAGCCGATTTCCTTTAAGTCAGACAGGCTGCTAGCCATTCGACTAAGCTGGCAAAATACGCCAGCAAAGTCGCTGGTTATGCGCGGGAGTGACGATATTCTTGTCGCGCATCCTTACAACACCATGCCCTGGCTGCGCAGATATTCCTCGTACGTGCCGTGGTAATCGGAAACACCCTTGGCAGTAATTTCGATGATCCGCGTGGCCAGCGAGGAGACGAATTCGCGGTCGTGGCTGACGAATACCAGCGTGCCTTTGTACAGGTCGAGCGCGGTGTTGAGCGACTCGATGGCTTCCATGTCCATGTGGTTGGTCGGCTCGTCCATCAGGAGCACGTTGGGTTTTTGCAGCATTAGCTTGCCAAACAACATGCGCCCCTTCTCTCCGCCGGACAGCACTTTCACTTTTTTCTTTACGTCGTCGCCGGAGAACAGCAATCGGCCCAGTGTGCCGCGCACTACCTGGTCATCGTCGCTCGGGCCCCGCCAATCAATCATCCAGTCCATCATGGCGATGTCTTCGGCAAAATCGGCGGCGTGGTCTTGCGCGTAGTAGCCGAGCTTGGCCTTGTCCGCCCACTTGATGGTGCCGGTGTCCGGGGTGAGATCGCCCGCCAGACAGCGCAGCAGCGTGGTCTTGCCGATGCCGTTCGGCCCGATGATGGCGACCCGTTCGCCCGCATCAATGCGGAAATTCACATTGGAAAACAGCACCCGGTCGAAGCCCTTGGCCATGTGTTGCACTTCCACCGCGACGCGATGCAGCTTCTCGCGTTCGTCGTATTCGAAACGGATGAACGGGTACTGGCGGCTGGAAGGTTTGATGTCTTCGATCTTGATCTTGTCGATCTGGCGCGCGCGCGAAGTGGCCTGCTTGGCCTTGGAGGCATTCGCCGAGAAGCGCGCCACGAAGGCTTTCAGTTCGGCGACTTTTTCCTTGGCCTTGGCATTGTCCGACGATTGCTGCGCGCGCGCCTGCGTCGAAGCCAGCATGTAATCGTTGTAGTTGCCCGGATAAACCATGATCCTGCCGTAATCCAGATCGGCCATGTGGGTACACACGCTGTTCAGGAAGTGGCGGTCATGCGAAATGATGACCATGGTGCTGTTGCGCGCGTTGAGAATATCTTCCAGCCAGCGGATGGAATTGATGTCGAGGTTGTTGGTCGGCTCGTCAAGCAACAAAACTTCCGGGTCGGAAAATAATGCCTGCGCCAGCAATACGCGCAGCTTGAAACCGGGCGCGACTTCACGCATTGGGCCGCTCTGCAACCCTTGCGCTATCCCCACGCCGCTCAACAGCTCACCGGCGCGCGCCTCGGCGGTGTAGCCGCCGTATTCGGCGAACTTCGCCTCCAGATTGGCGGCGTGCATGTAGTCTTCTTCCGAGGCGTCCGGGTTGGCATAAATCGCATCGCGCTCCGCCATCACCTCCCACATCTCGGCGTGCCCCATCATCACCACATCCAGCACGCGAGTGTCCTCGTAGGCGAATTGATCCTGCCGCAACTTGCCGAGACGCTCGCCCTTGTCCAGCATTACATTGCCTGAACTCTGCTCCAGATCGCCACCGAGGATTTTCATGAACGTGGACTTGCCGCAACCGTTCGCGCCTATCAGCCCGTAGCGGTTACCACCGCCGAATTTTACGGAAACATTCTCGAATAGCGGCTTGGCACCGAATTGCATGGTGATATTGGCGGTAGAAAGCATGTAAAACTCGATTTCAGAAAATTTTGGAGCGCGATTTTAACACCGCAGGCGGCAGTGGCTGAATTTATCCTGTACGCCTAATGTCGCGGGCGGTTTCGCCCCACCCCCCGAACGCGGGGGTGTGCGAGATGCCTCTTGGTGGTAATGTGCGGCCCGAGGTTGGGATAGCAGGGTAAGTTGGCTCACTTACAGTAAATCCGGATATGCACGATTGATACTTAACTCCAAAGGATATGAAATGAAAATAACTCGGCTTCTCGGTATGGGTTTATTTGCTTCTGTTTTTACGGTAGCCGCAGAGGCCGCTGTAATGAATGTCTCAAGTAATCTGGCAAGTAATTTGTATCTGAACAGCTATACGCCTGGCTCTTTCGATATTTCCAGCCTGTTAATACCCGCCAATAACTATGCTGCCCCTTACCAGGTAAGCAGTGCAAGCGTACTGTTTTCGTTTTCAGATGATGCAAGCGATGCGACGCTTGCCAGCTCTTACTATACGGCTTACACTCCTGCCGCCATCACTTCTCGGTTGTATGTGTCAGCTTATACAGACCCATCCGAATCAGCCAGCCTTAGCATCGGCAGCCAAAACGCAAACGGAAGCACCGCCTATTATTCGGTCCCTTCACATCTGGTCGGAACAACATTGGATTGGAGTTATTATGCCAATAACTGCCCTGGATACTATGGGCAGCCATGTAACCACCAACTGTTTCAGGGGACAACGTTTAATTACCAAAGCACGTCTGGCTATACCGGCTCATTTAACCTGGGCTTCAACCTCGACGCAGCCAATTTAGCCGCTTTGGCATCTGGTGGCATTTTGAATTTCAATCTTGGCCGCACAGGGGATCTGGTTCTTAATTCGGCCACGCTGACTCTCGATATTACTGAAAACCCTGCTATAACTTCAGCGGTGCCCGAACCCGAAACCTACGGCATGTTGCTGGCCGGATTAGGGCTGTTGGGCTTTGCCGCCCGCCGCCGCATAGCACATTTCCATTAACCTGTAACGAAAGGATCAACCCATGAAAACGACTTTGCTTGCCTTGCCCCTGGCTGTTGCGCTGTTTGGCCTGTCACCCGTAGCCCATGCTGTTACGGTAACCAACGGCGGCTATACGGCCACTGACAGCATCCCCTTCCAGTGGGAAGAGTTGGGCACACCTGCCAAAACACCTGTAGCAGGCGCAACCCGCGTGCTCGGCAATAACGACGACAGCGCCACCGGCCTTATCAACCTCGGCTTCAATTTCAGTTTTTTCAACCAGACTTACAGTCAGGTCCAGATCACCTCCAACGGACTGCTGACCTTCGGTGGCACGACCACCAACACCAACAATATGGACCTGGGCCAGGCGCTGCCTTTTTCCACCATGCCGATGATCGCGGTAGCGTGGGATGACTGGACCACCACTTACTCCGGCACCGATGGCGTGTACTACAAAACGCAAGGCGCCACGGGAAGCCAAAGCTTCACCGTGGAATGGCGCAACACCAAAAAGTACGACCCGGCCAGCAACAGCAACTCCAGCCCGGTCAGCTTTGAAGCGGTATTGTATGAAGGCTCCAATTCCATGGATTTCCGCTATATTGACATGGAAACTGGCGGCAGCCTGGTCAACCCCGATGCCTCCCGTGGCGCGACTGCCACAGTCGGCATCCGCGACGTTGACGCCCACCTGAATGGCCGCTACCTGCAATGGTCGAACAATCAGGCAGTCCTGACCAACAACTCCGCTGTGAGGATTACCACCGTCGCCACCCCCGTGCCCGAACCCGAAACCTACGCCATGTTGCTGGCAGGTTTGGGGCTGTTGGGTTTCGCCGCCCGCCGCCGCACAGCACATTTCCATTAACCTGTAACGAAAGGATCAACCCATGAAAAGGCTTCTGCTTGCACTCGCCCTTGCCGCCCAGTTTGTGCCCACCGCCCAAGCCGCTGACCTGATCAACCCCCAAACCTACAGCATGTACGACTGGTCGCGCCTGAATAGCTGGGGCTGGTACAGCGACCAAAGCTATACCGGCAGCGTATCGGGAGGCTGGCTTTCCGGCGGCGAGGGCGAGTTGACCGATGGCGTCAAAAATGTGTCGGTCGCAGGCGGTTACAGCGCTTGGACGCCCTATGTGTTATGGGACGGATACACCCCTGTTATCACCTTCGATCTAGGCGCCAATTATGCCGTCAGCGAAATTCAGGCCTACTTCAATTACTACCCCAGTGCCGCTGTGTACATCCCCCCCAGCGCCAATATCCGATTCTCCAATGACGGCGTGAACTACGGTGCATCCATGCTGCGCACGTTTACCGCTGCGGATCTCGTTCCAGGGGGCAATGACACACTGGCGCATTACAACCTGCTTCCCTCTACCGGCAACGGTCGCTATGTGGAAGTCACCCTGGCCACGCCAAGCCGCTGGATCGCACTTTCCGAGGTGGAGATTTACGGCAGCGCGGCACCCGTTCCAGCCGCAGCGGTTCCCGAACCCGAAACCTACGGCATGTTGCTTGCAGGTTTGGGTTTGCTGGGCTTCGCGGCACGTCGCAGAAAAGGGTAAGCAGGCAAGCCGTGTAATCCAGATTTATGTTCGATCCGAAACGGGGGCTCTGGCTCCCGTTTTCATTGGTGCGCAATTCGTGACAAATGGTTTTTGAACCTGAAAACCTCAGTTGAACAACGCAAGCCCTTCGATACGCCCGCTGCGCAGGCTACTCAGGGCGAACGGCCTCTCACCAAATTGGTGACCACCCCGTTCGTGCTGAGTAGCGCGGTTTCTTGCGCGTATCGAAGCATGAGCGGGGTGGCAACTGAGTTTTCTAGGTTGAATTGCGGAAGAATGCCACGCAAGTGAGCTTTCCCCCGGGCACATTACAGCCCCCGGTAACTTGTTGACTTGTTGTTGACGCCAGCCGTTTAAAAAGTCCATAATTCGCACCAATATCTATATTAAAGAGGTCTGAAATGCTGGTTTCCATGCATGAGTTAAAGTCACATTTATCTCAATATGTTCGCCAGGCCCAGTCCGGCCAATTGATCGAGTTGACTTCGCACCGTAAGGTGGTGGCGCGGCTGGTGGGTGTGCCGCAAAGTGATAATGTCGGCGTGGCGCGTTTGTTGGCGGCGGGTGTTGCCGCTTGGCAGGGTGGCAAACCGGATGGAGCGGCGCTTGTCTTGCAACAAAAAGGCAAGCTGGTTTCTGCAATGGTTCTGGAAGATCGCGGATGATTTTGTTCTGTGATACTTCAGCCTTGCTGAAGCTTTACATCGTTGAGCCGGGAAGCGAGTTGCTGAAAGCGCGCCTGCAAGAAGCCGAGGCGGTCGCGGTATGCCGCATTGCCTGGGCGGAAGCGCATGCCGCCCTGTCCAGACGGGCGCGGGAAGTACCGGAGGATGCCGCGATCATCGGGCAAGCAAAGGCGGTGCTGGCCATAGACTGGCCCCACTTCGTCATACTCGAAATTGATCAGCCGCTGGTTGAACAGGCGGGAGAATTTGCGGACGCCTTTGCTTTGCGCGGCTATGACAGCGTCCAGCTTGCCGCAGCTTTCTCTGCTGGCCGGATTTCACAGTCTCCCATACTGTTCGCCTGTTTTGATTCGCGTCTAAACAAGGCGGCCAAGCTGCTGGGCATGTCGTGCCTGTGATGCAGGAGCGAGCGCACCAAAGGCACGCGCAACCATCAATGCAACACACCTTTCGCCATTTGCAAAAATTCCTGTTCCTGGCCGCCATGCTGGTTGCTTTGCCGTCGCACGCATTGGATCACGTTACGCTGCAACTGAAATGGACGCACGCTTTTCAGTTTGCCGGTTACTACGCGGCAAAGGAACAAGGCTATTACCGCGAGGCAGGGCTTGATGTCAGCATTGCAGAAGCGCTTCCCGGCATTGATCCGGTCAAAAACGTACTCGAAGGGAAAGCGGAATTCGGTGTGGGCACAAGCGCCTTGTTGCTGCAGCGGAAAGCCGGTAAGCCGGTCGTGGCGCTGGCCGTTATTTTCCAACATTCGCCCTACGTGCTGATAGCGCGGCAGTTGAGTGCCGCACCCGCTATTCACGATCTCATCCGCAAGCGTGTCATGCTGGAACCCCAGGCCGACGAGCTGCTGGCCTACCTCAAGAAAGAAGGCATTCCGCTCAGCCACATCACGCAAGTTGAGCATAGCTATGACCCGCAGGATTTAATTGACGGCAAAATTGACGCGATAGCCGGCTATGCCACCAACCAACCCTACTATCTTTATCGCGCCCGCTTCCCTTACCAAATCTACACACCGCGTTCCGCCGGCATAGATTTTTATGGCGACAACCTGTTCACTACCGAACAGGAATTGAAAGATCATCCGGAGCGCGCCCAGGCATTCCGTGCAGCCAGCTTGCGCGGCTGGAAATATGCCACGGAACACCCGGAGGAAATGGCTGATTTAATCCTCGCCAAGTATTCGCAACGGCACACCCGCGATTATTTTTTGTTTGAGGCAAAGCAAACGATAGCACTGATCCATCCCGAACTGATCGAGGTGGGCTATATGAATGCGGGCCGCTGGCGGCATATCGCCGATACCTATGCGGGCATGGGCATGCTGCCGCACGATTTTTCGCTGAACGGCTTTCTTTATGACCCCAATCCCCAGCGCAACCTGGCTTGGTTCTATCGTGGCCTGACAGCTACGCTGCTGCTGAGCATCGTTATCGGCACTCTTGTCATCCTGAAAAAATCGGGGCAGATGAACCGGAAACTCGAAGACCGGGTTGCCGTTGCGCAGCAAACATTGGCGGCAAGCTTCGATGAGCGGCGGGCACTGGAAATCAGCCACGCGGCGGCCAGCGAACGGGAACGCATCTACCGCGACCTGCACGATGACGTCGGGGCAAAATTACTCGGGCTGGCCATCTCCGCCCAGCGCGCCGATTTACCTCACGAGGCGGATCTGGCGCGCTCCGCCCTGCAAGACTTGCGCGATGTGGTTTCGCGCTCGGCGCAGCTTGTCACGCCCCTTGGCGACCTGGTGGCGGACTGGCGCGCAGAAACCGAGCAACGGCTGCATCACATAGGCATCGCGCTGGACTGGCAGATTCCTATGGAAGATATGCCCACGCCGGTCGGCACAGAGGCCGCGCTCAACCTGAGCCGCATCCTGCGCGAGGCCATCACCAACGTGCTGCGCCACGCCCAGGCCAGCAAGATAGCGGTCAATGCCACGCTGGCGCAGGATAGCCTGATATTGTCCGTTGAAGACAACGGCGTGGGCCTGCCAAAAAATGGCGCAAGACCCCATCGCGGCATGACCAGCATGCGCACGCGCGCCGCAGCATTGGGAGGGGAGCTATCCTGGCAGGCGGCATTGCCGCGCGGCTGCCGGGTAAGCCTCCAGGTTCCATTGCAACACCTCGCTTCCATGAGCGCGGGAGCGGGTGCCGCCGGGCTTGTGCCTTTATCCCGGATGCCCGTGGAGCCGAAAACAGCGCCATCCCCGCAAAGGCGGGAAAAAGTACAATCATGATGTTAATCAATTAGCCTTTTATCAACCAAATGATGCCAAATCATGACAGGAGTTTTGTATTTGCCCGGCATCGGCCATGAGCTAGTGTCGCACGCTGTTTGGAACTTGTGCCAACGGCCAGCGCTGCAGGGTCGGGTTTCAACCCGACATGTCGGGCTAAAGCCCGACCACAAGGGGCCGCACATAAGTACCGCCAAGAGCGAAACACTACACCAGGCGATATGCGGCAAGTTGGGTAACGTAGCTGTAGGAGCGCAATTTATTGCGCTCCCACGAAATTGCGTTCAACCCAAAAAATTAAGACAACCCCCATTTTTGACCCCGGCTCGTCCGGCTTAGGAAGAATATGCAAGAAAACGTCATTACTATTGCTTACGATCATCCGCACGCAAGCGCCAGTTGCAGCACGGAGCAAGCCTGGGCGAGGAAGCCGCGCGAGCCGGATGCGGCGGAAAAACCCGGGTTGATCGCGCGCATCAAGCGCCTGCTGAAAGAGCAGGATGCCGTGCTGGTGGCGCATTACTACGTGCATCCCGACTTGCAGGACCTGGCCGAGGCGACCGGCGGCATGGTGTCGGATTCGCTGGATATGGCGAACTTCGGCCACCGGCATCCGGCGAAAACGATAGTTGTGGCCGGGGTGCGCTTCATGGGCGAGACGGCGAAAATTCTCAATCCGGAAAAGCGCGTGCTGATGCCGGACCTGGAGGCGGAATGCTCGCTCGATCTGGGTTGTCCGGCAGATGAGTTCGCCGCGTTCTGCGACGCGCACCCGGACCGCACCGTGGTGGTGTACGCCAACACCAGCGCGGCGGTGAAGGCGCGCGCCGACTGGATGGTGACCAGTTCCATCGCGCTGCCCATCGTCAAACACCTGAAGGAATGCGGCGAGAAAATCCTGTGGGCGCCGGACCGGCATCTGGGTGCTTATGCGCAGGAGCAGACCGGCGCGGACATGCTGTTGTGGCAGGGATCGTGCGTGGTGCATGACGAGTTCAAGACCGGGGAGCTGATGGAACTGAAGACGCAACACCCGGATGCCAAGGTGCTGGTGCATCCGGAATCTCCTCCGGCGATAGTGGCACTGGCCGACGTGGTTGGCTCCACCACCCAGCTCATCAAGGCCACGCAAACCCTCGATGCGAAGGAATTCATCGTCGCCACCGACAACGGCATCCTGCACAAGATGCGCACGCTGTCGCCGGACAAAATTTTCCTCGAAGCGCCCACCGCCGGTTACGGCGCGACCTGCACCAGTTGCAACCACTGCCCGTGGATGGCGATGAATGGGTTGATTAACCTGATGGAAGTTTTAGAAACGGGCAACAACGAAATCCATGTTGATCCGGCCACCGGGCGCAGGGCCAAGGTTTCCATCGAGCGTATGCTGGATTTTGCGCGGGGGATCAATTTGCCGACGCGCGGGATAGGGAACGCGTAAAGGGGACCTCTATAGCCCCTCAAAGGGGCCAATAAAACCGTGTGCCGCCCAAGGCAGTTGCAATCTTCGCCCCCCTTTAGCAAAGCTCGTTACTCGCTAACCTTGCCTATCCATCCTGCGGTACTGCACTGCCTCCGCGATATGTTGCGTGAGAATGTTCTCGCTGCCGGCCAGGTCGGCAATGGTGCGCGCCACTTTGAGCACGCGATGGTAAGCGCGCGCAGACAGGTTCAGGCGGGTGATGGCCTGGCGCAACAGTGTTTCGCCCTGCGCGTCGGGGGCGCACAGCGCATCTATCTCGGTGACGGAAAGTTGCGCGTTGGGTTTGTTCTGCCTTGCCAGTTGGCGTTGCCGCGCCGTTTCCACACGTTGCTGGATGACCGAACTGCTTTCGCCATCCGCCTGTTTGAGCAAGTCTTCCTGCGGCACGGCAGGGACTTCGATCTGGATGTCTATGCGATCCAGCAGCGGCCCGGAAATTTTGCTGCGGTAACGCGATACCTGATCCGGCGTGCAGCGGCACTTGCCGTTGTAGTGGCCGAGGTAGCCGCAAGGGCAAGGATTCATTGCGGCAACGAGCTGGAACTGCGCGCGGAAATCGGCCCGGTGCGCCGCGCGCGAGATGGTGATGCGCCCGCTCTCCAGCGGCTCGCGCAGCACTTCCAGCACCCCGCGATCAAACTCCGGCAACTCATCCAAAAATAAAATTCCGTGCATGGCGACCGAAATTTCGCCGGGGCGCGGGTTGCTGCCGCCGCCCACCAAGGCGACTGCCGATGCCGTGTGGTGCGGCGCACGGTAGGGGCGTCGCTTCCAGTTATCAATCTCGAACATGCCGCCCAGCGATTGCATGGCGGCGCTTTCCAATGCTTCCTGTTGCGTCATCTGCGGCAGGATGCCGGGGAAGCGCGCCGCCAACATGCTCTTGCCCGTGCCGGGCGGGCCGCTCATCAACACACTGTGCCCGCCTGCGGCGGCAATCTCCAGCGCGCGCTTGGATAGTGCCTGCCCCTTCACCTCGCGCATGTCAGGGTAATGAGGGATGGTGGGTTTTGTATCTGGGATGTGGCGGGTCATCGCTTCGCGCCCGGCCAGATGTGCTGCAACTTGCAGTAGCGATTGCGCGGGATAGACTATGGCATCTTCCACCAGCGCCGCCTCCGGTGCGTTCACGGCGGGCAGGATGAAAGCGCGGCCAGAGTTGGCGGCGCGATAAGTCATCGCCAGCGCGCCGCGTATCGCACGCAACTCTCCGGTCAGCGCCAGTTCTCCGGCGTATTCATATTCGGCGAGTTTGCCGGCGGGAATCTGTCCGGTCGCGGCGAGGATGCCGAGCGCGATGGGCAAGTCGAACCGCCCGCTTTCCTTGGGCAAGTCGGCGGGGGCGAGGTTGACGGTGATGCGGCGCGCGGGGAATTCAAACTGGCAATTCTGCAAGGCGGCGCGCACGCGATCCTTGCTCTCTTTGACTTCTGTTTCCGGCAGGCCGACGATGGTGAAGCTGGGCAGGCCGTTGGCAAGGTGTACCTCAACCGTTACCAGCGCGGCATCCATGCCGGAGAGGGCGCGGCTGTATAAAACCGCAAGACTCATGAATCAGGTGTTCTTGTTTTGAGCTTCGAGCGCCGCGACGCGCGCTTCCAGTTTGTCCAGTTTTTCGCGCGTGCGATCCAGTAATGCCGCCTGAATATCAAACTCTTCGCGCGCCACCAGATCGAGCTTGGCGAAACCTTGCGCCAACAGGGCGCGGGCGTTTTTCTCAAAATCCTTGGCCGGGCTGCTGGCCAGTACTCCATTCAGTTTCGCAGCCATTTCTTCAAGGAATTTAGGGTTTGGCATGGTGCAATTCTCCGTAACTAAAGTGTGCGGCCAGCAGATTAAATCAACCGTTCGCCCTGAGCTTGTCGGGTTAGCAGTACCAATTGATTGTTATAGATTTAATCCGATCATGGTTCGACAGGCTCAACACGAACGGATTAAATCGGCGTTTCCCTAGTTTAACCCAAAAAAAGCAGTTGGCGGTTTTGTAGGTGCGGCCCAATAGCATCAAGCCATGGAAAATTTTGATCCGGGCTAAACAGCAAAGCCTACGAACCCGTATCCGGTTTTTGCTTGAGCGCATTGCATTCCACCAGCAGGGAGTGGAGCCTGCGGCTGTCGGCGCGCAGGACGGTGAAAATACACTCACCGATGGAAAAGCGGTCGCCGCGCTTGGGCAACCGGCCCGCCGCCTTGAGCACCAGGCCGCCGACGGTGTCGCATTCTTCATCGCTGAAAGAGGCGCCCAGCGCCTCATTGAAATCCGCGATCTCGGTCGTGGCCTTGACGCGCCAGTTGCCCGCGCCGTCCGGGATGAGATTGTCCTCGTCCTCGTCGAAATCGTATTCGTCTTCAATGTCGCCGACGATCTGTTCCAGCACGTCCTCGATGGTGACCATGCCGCATACGCCGCCATACTCATCCGCCACCAGCGCGATGTGGTTGCGGTTGGCGCGGAAGTCCCGCAGCAGCACATTGAGCCGCTTCGATTCCGGCACGAACACGGCGGGGCGCAGCATGTCGCGCACGTCAAATGCCTCGCCCGCGTAATAGCGCAGCAAGTCCTTGGCGAGCAGGATACCGATGATGTTGTCCTTGTCGCCATCTATGACAGGAAAACGCGAGTGCGCGGTCTCGATGACGAAGGGGATGAATTGCTCGGTCGGTTCGCTGATGTCTATGACATCCATCTGCGCGCGCGGGATCATGATCTCCCGCACCTGCCGCTCGGAAACCTGGATCACGCCCTCCATCATGGACAGCGCGTCGGCATCGAGCAGGTCGCGCTCGAAGGCGGAGTGCAGCAGCGCGATCAACTGCTCGCGGTCTTCTGGCTCGCGCAGCAGCAGCGTTGAAAGGCGTTCCAGCAGAGTGGGTTTGTTACTGGTGGGGTCGTTCATTCGTTTTGTTACAAGTTTGCAACCTGGTAGGGGTCAGCATACCTTAATTTGAGCATGATTGCAGTCTCGCGCGTTTCCATCGCGGCGGCATCGGCATCGTTATCGTGGCTGTACCCTTGCAGGTGCAGCACGGCGTGGATGGCAAGATGCGCGTAATGCGCCATCAGATCCTTATACTGCTCGCGCGCTTCTTTCTCCACTACCGGCGCGCAGATGGCTATGTCTCCGTACAGCGGGGATACAACAACCCCTCCCGGCCTCCCCAACCCCCTTGTCAGGGGAGGAGAAAGGGAGGAGCCAGTTAGCCCCCCTGACAAGGGGGGTTGGGGGGTTGGTTCGGTATCGTCGTAAACAAAGGTCAGCACGTTAGTGGCGTAATCCTTGCCGCGATAATCCCTGTTCAGCTCACGCCCTTCGATCTCATCCACGATGCGCAAGGTGATTTGCGCGCTTTGCTGCAACGCGGCCTTGATCCAGCGGCGGAATTGATGGCGCGATGGCAGGTTTTCCGCATTGGTCGCGTACTGTACAGCCAGGGAGAGCTTGTGCATGGCGCTCACGGCTGCGGTTTCTTTTCCTGTTCGTGCCGCTCGTAAGCCGAGACGATTTTCTGCACCAGCGGATGGCGCACCACGTCCTCCGCCATGAATTCGCTGAACGCGATACCGCGCACCTCCTTGAGTATCGTGCGTGCCTCGATCAGCCCGCTCTTCTGCCCGCGCGCCAGGTCTATCTGCGTCACGTCGCCGGTGATAACCGCTTTGCTGCCGAAACCGATGCGGGTGAGGAACATTTTCATCTGCTCCGGCGTGGTGTTCTGCGCCTCGTCGAGAATGATGAAGGAGTGGTTGATGGTGCGCCCGCGCATGTAGGCCAGCGGCGCGATCTCGATGACGCCGCGCTCGAACGCCTTGGCCACCTTGTCCGGCCCCATCAGGTCATACAGCGCGTCATACAGCGGGCGCAGGTAGGGATCAACCTTCTGCGCCATGTCGCCGGGCAGGAAGCCGAGACGCTCGCCCGCTTCCACTGCCGGGCGCACCAGCACCAGGCGCTTCACTGCCTCGCGCTGCAGCGCATCCACCGCGCAGGCCACGGCGAGATAGGTCTTGCCGGTGCCGGCCGGGCCGATGCCAAACGTGATGTCGTGCTGCTGGATGGCTTGCAGGTAATCGTTCTGGCGCGATGTGCGACCGCGTATTTCGGCCTTGCGCGTCATCAGCAGCGGCACAAACTCTGTCTGCTCAACTTCCTGACCATCCGCCTTTATCGCCCCGATCAAGCCGAGCTGCAAACGTTCCAGCGGGATGTCATGCGCCGCTTCACGATAAAATTCCTGCAACACCTGGCGCGCGAGTTCCGCCTGATGCGCCTCGCCCCGCACGCTGAAATGCTCGCCGCGCCGCCCTATGGATACTTCCAGCGCAGTTTCGACCTGGCGCAAATTTTCGTCAAACGCGCCGCACAGATTGGACAGGCGCGCGTTGTCCAGCGGTTCCAGAGAAAATTGAATGGTGTGCATATTCATCGTTCAAGAAAAACCATTAGCCACGGATTAACACGGATTAACACGGATTAACCCACCAGGTTTTATCCGTGAATATCCGTGTTAATCCGTGGCTCAATCTTATGGGAACCTCTATAAATCCAAACTCCGTCACGATACTGCGTTGCTCATAAAAAATTACTCCTAA